>ERZ779866.3725-NODE-3725-length-12050-cov-2.369821_pt1 | contig 12050 bp, 9 predicted proteins | sample MGYA00511248_ERZ779866 | MGnify/ENA primary metagenome ERZ779866 (study PRJEB29588, sample SAMEA2155758) | human gut metagenome | biome: human gut; feature: human-associated habitat; material: faeces | place: Denmark | collected 2008/2010 ... | reverse complement strand
TGCCATGGCAGTAGGGAATCACATGTTTTCCGAAGTCGCAGCCCGGTTCCTCAGACAGAGCAAGCAGAGCCTCCTTCAGAGCCGGCCAGCTGAATATGTAAATACCCATGGATGCCAGGTTGCTTCGCGGATTCGCTGGCTTCTCTTCAAACTCCGTAATCCGGTTGTGCTCATCTGTGATTACGATGCCGAATCTGCTGGCTTCCTCAATGGGCACCGGCATAGCCGCGATGGTTACATCTGCATTGTTTGCCTTATGGTACTCCAGCATAACCTCGTAATCCATCTTGTAAATATGATCTCCTGACAAAATCAGCACATAGTCAGGATTGTAGGTTTCCATATATTCCAGATTCTGGAAAATGGCGTTGGCTGTTCCTGTATACCAGTCACTGCCTTTGCTCTTCTCATATGGCGGCAGAATCGTCACTCCGCCTACGTTGCGGTCCAGATCCCACGGAATACCAATTCCGATATGCGTATTTAAACGCAATGGCTGGTACTGGGTCAGGACGCCGACTGTATCGACGCCAGAATTAATGCAGTTGCTGAGCGGAAAGTCGATGATCCGGTACTTGCCGCCGAATGATACTGCCGGCTTTGCCACTTTTTGCGTTAAAACTCCAAGGCGGCTGCCCTGTCCTCCTGCCAACAGCATTGCTATCATTTCTTTTCTTACCACGATATCACCTCTTGCTGTTTCATTTTGTCCATCTTTGGGTTAATTAAATGGTTCTTTTATTATACCATATTTTTTAGAAAATGTGAACAAATTTTTCTCGAGTTAAACGTCATTTTTGTACATATTATGACATATTATAACATTTCCACAGGTTTCTTCCGATAACCGACAGTTCCCTCCCCATTCCGGGCCCATTCCAGAGCCGGACCGGCCGTTCCCGGCCAGCCATAAGAAACACTCTGCGCGAATTTCTCATGGTTCCCGCGGCAAGTGCCAGGGTCTCGTGCAGGCACGGACTTTGGCCCGCTGCCCGCGAAAAAAGAGGACCCGTCCGGGTCCTCTCCTCATCCTTTATCCAAGGATATCATATACAGTTCCGCAGAATACCTTCACCGCATTGGGAAGCGCCTGCTCGTCAAAATCGAATCTCCGGTTATGGCCCGGCGCAGATTCCTTTGTGAGGATCCGCATAAAGGTGGCCTGACCGCCCTGCTCCTGTACCCGGCGCATCATGTAGGAAACGTCCTCGCTGCCACCGTTGCGGCTGCTGGTGGTCTCAGAAACCGGAAGATGCAGCTTCTCCTCGCATACCCGTCTTACCCGGTCCATAAGGGCCTGGTCGCTGGTCAGGGAATACGCAGAGCCCATGACCTTCATCTCGCTGGTGCAGCCGTGCATCTTGGCCGCTCCCTCGATGATGTTCTTTGCATATTCTTCCATATACTGGTTGATCTCTGTGGTCTCTCCGCGGACCTCGATCTCCATCTTTGCCACATCCGCGATCACGTTCCGGCCGCTTCCAGCCACAACGGTTCCCACATTGATCCGGCTCATTCCAGCGGAGTTCCTCGGGATCCCGTACAGGTTTAAGATAGCCGTAGCCACAGCCGGCATTACGTTCTTGCCCTTCTCCGGGGATCCGCCTGCATGGGCAGAAACGCCGTGGAAGAAGACATCGTACTTGGTGGTGGCCAGAGAGCCATGGCTTCCCGGGATCACCACCGCCGGATCGTCGTCGGCCTTATCGGAAACGTGGGAGCCGATGAGATAATCCACGCCGTCCAGATGGCCGTTCTCCACGATGGATTTCGCACCGCGAACGCCTTCCTCCGCTGGCTGGAAGATCAGCTTCATGGTCCCGTGAAGGGAATCCTTAATGGACATCAGCACCTTCGCCACGCCCAGGCCGATGGTGGCATGGCCGTCATGGCCGCAGGCATGCATAAAGCCCTCGTTGACGGAGCCGAAGCCCTCGCAGGCAGGCCGGTGGGATTTGTCCTTTTCCTCAAATACGCCCAGTGCGTCGATGTCGAAACGCATGGCTACTGTGGGGCCCTCTCCGCAGCGCAGGATACCGATCACTCCGGTCATACCGCCCTTTGTATATTTCACAAACTCCGGATCTGCCCCCTGGGCCACAGCTCTCTCGTACTGCTCCTCCAGCTCCTCATCCGACGGAACGCCCATTCTGGCATCTTTTTTGCAGACCTGGTCGCCCACTAAGACCTCATACCCCATCTCTGTCAGCTTTCTGGCAATGATGGAGGAGGTCCTCATCTCGAACCAGCCTTTTTCTGCGAACTTGTGGAAATCGCGGCGCTGGGCTACCAGCTCCGGTGCGATCTCATCTGCCATTTTGGTGATCTGTTCATAAATGTCCATGCTGAATACCTCCATTTTATTTTCTCGGCAGCATCCGTCCGCCAAAACCGATGGCAAACACTCCGCCGTTTTCATCCTTAAAGAGCTTCAGATACGCGTCCTTTGCATAGCCGCGGATGATCCCCAGGTTTTCCTGGACCATGACCAGATTTTTCTCTCTGCCCTCTACCACTGCCAGAACTCCGTCTCCGTTCTCCCGGATCTCCACCTCGGAGTCTTCGCTGGAAAGGTAGCAGCCCACTGCGGCCTTTCTGGTCTTTTCTGACCATGGATTTTCCTGGTAAAGTCCCCGGTCCTCCAGCGGATTCCGGCCATGGTACATACGCATGGCCGCATCGGCAATGGCGCTCACCGGTACGTCGGAGGTGTTGCAGAGAACGATGACTCCGCAGCCGGCGTCGTAGGACCAGGACATGTTGGAGGAAACGCCCGTAAGGCTTCCCCCGTGCTCCACCACGGTCACATCGTCGATCTTCTTTGTAGCCAGTCCAAAGCAGTACCAGCTCTCCGGGCGGTACTCCATGCGCGGACGGCACATGGACCGGATCCCTTCCATCGAAAGGATACGGCCGCCGGCCGCCGTCTTTCCATGGTTCAGATACATATACAGGATCTTCTTCATATCGGAAATGGTGGACTTCATGGATCCGGCCCCGCCCAGGACAAAGGCGTTGTCGTAATAGTCCTTGCAGCCGGTCATGACGCCATTCTCCTTCTTATATAATACGGCGCTGTTTTCATCCAGTCTGGGCCGCAGGTAATCGCAGCCGCTGCGCTCCATTCCCAGAGGATCCAGGATATTCTTTTTCACATATTCTGCAAAGGAAGCCTCTCCTCCAACCCGGCGGACGATCTCAGAAAGAAGTCCATAGCCGTCGTTGCAGTAGCTCATGTATTCGCCCGGACTTCCAATGAGACCGTGGCCCGGAGTCTGGGCGTCCAGCTGCTCCGCCACTGCCTTTGCTCCTGCCTCCGCTAACTTCACGCTGTAACCCAGGTCGCCCTCTGTCTCCTCGGAGATCCCCAGCTTCTCTGCGATCTCCTTTACCACAGTCCGGTGTACCGGATAAAAGCCGCCGCTGTGGCTTAAGAAATGACGGATCCGTACCGGCTCCTGGTTCTTATTGGTAAACTCCGGTATGTACCGGCTCACAGGATCGTCCAGGTCCAGAAGGCCCCTTTCTGCCAGCTGCATGATGGACAAGGCCACAAAGGACTTTGTCACAGATGCCAGACCGAAGATCGTATTTTCATCCATAGGCAGCTTCTGCTCCGTATCCCTGTACCCGAAGTACTGTTCATACTGGGTCTTTCCCTCTTCATCCACAATGGCAACGGCAATGCCCGCTGCGTTTCCCTGTATCTGGATCTGCTTTACAAGCTCCTCAAACAGGGCCTGGTTGGCCGCGTTGATTCGATTCATGTGTAATCCCTCCCAATGATGTCGCTTGATTCCCTTATTATAACATATTTTTTCTAACAAAAATATACCTGAAAAAAGAAACGTATAAAAATTTTGTACAAAATAAAAAGCAAAAAGGAGACGGCGCCAAGTGGAGTGAGAGAGTTTTTGCAGCCGTCTCCAGAATCTGTCAATGCATTATTTCAGTCGGATATAACCTACGCCATCCCGGATCTCCATGGCGGTTCCGTAGGGAGCCGAAAGCTCCGCCAGATACTCCAGAACCTTTTCGTCTCCAGTCATTACCGGCACACCCTTCTGGGAGCGTACCCGTTCCATACCCAGGGAAATGGGGTACAGGCGGATCTCCGTGGTCTTCCCATCTTCCATGTCCCAGGCAGCCATAACAGAAAACCAGATCTCCGGCAGGACTCCATACCCCACGGTTCCCATCTTGCTCCGGTCATCCATATATGCCCCCACCTTTGTATCCAGGGGAAGCTTCTTATTTAAATACGCATCATAAGGCTGGAGATCCACGGTCTCCGTTTCAAACAGGAAATTCCCCAGGCTGTAAAAAATGGGTTTCCCCTTATAGATCTCGATCCCCCGAAGCTCATGAGGACCATGGCCGATGATAACATCTGCACCAGCATCCACACAGCGTCTGGCAAAGGTCTCCAGGAACATGGCCGGGACCTTTGTATCGCCCGCATCGGTCTCATGGGCATGGATGCTCACAAGCACCACATCCGCCTGCTTTCCGGCTTCCTGGATCTCTCCCTCGATCCGGGTCATATCCGTTTCGTTGGGAATGCTCTCGATCCAGTTCTTTTCATCCAGCTTGAATTTATACTTTCCAAACAGGAAGGTCCCCTCCGGCGGCGGATTTTTATATCCATTTTTCACAGAATTCTCCATGGATGCGTTGACCTTTGTAAGAGCCGCCAGGCCTGCAACCTGGTCATAATACTCCTGGGTCACATGATAAACGGTCTCGAAGCGCAGAGGATTCAGTCCCGGACGGCCGCACATATCTGCGCTCTGGCCGCCTGCCATACCAGATTCATGGAAGGACGAGGTGACGCCGATCATGGCCACTCTGGCCTTCTTTGTTTCCAGATAGCACGGTCTGGACGCATCTCCCAGGTTCTTTCCCGTTCCGGCAAAGATCATATCCCGTTCCCGTAAATGCTCGATGGTGGCCAGAACGCCGCCATGGCTGTAATCATGGGAGTGGTTGTTGGCTGTATTGTAAAGGTTAAACCCAAAGGACTTCATATCGTCCAGGGTCCTGGGATCCGCCATGGCCCAGGTGCCGCCGGAAAAGGCGGCCGGATACCCCTCATGGTCATGGAAGGTCATCTCCAGATTGGAAAATTTCACATCGTGCTGCATGATGCAGTCCCGGACGGCCTCGAACCCCTCATATCCGCCCTCCGGGAACCGGCGCGTGATAAACGCGTCTCCAGTGGCAATAAAGCTTGTCTTTTTCATAAGATCCATGTCCTCTTTTCCGACTATTTTTCTGCTCCGATGCCTGTGATGGAATCAAACTCCCCATTAATGCCTGCTGCCATCATCAGTACCATGAATGCCTGCTGGATCGCCTTATAAGAACCAGTGATCGGGAACTTTTCATGGATGCTGTGGTTCATGATATTCTTGGAATTTTCATCCGGAGCATAGGCTCGGCCCATGCAAAGCGCCGGAAGGCCTTTGGCAACGGCTACGTTGGCGTTGGTGCAGCCGCCTCTGTGGATCACCGGCTCAACGCCCAGATGGCTCAGGCCCATGTATGCAGTTTCTACCAGAGGAGCGTGCATGTCCTGGGTTCCTCCCGGTACGCTGCTGATGAGCTTTTTATCCCAGGTAATCGTATCCTGGCCCCATTTTGCGGTCTCCTCCTGGCAGGCCTCTTCAATGGCGTTGAAGATATTGGTCCTTAATTTCGCCAGCTCCTCCTGGGAATTGGACCGGAAGTTGAATTTGATCGTGGCCTTGGGCGCGATCGCATGGACGCCTGCGTCGTTTCCGCCATGGAAGTTTGACACACAGAAGCTGGTCTTAGGATCCGACGGAACCACAAAATCAGCGATCTTTGCCACTGCTCTTGCAGCTGCATGGACCGGCTGGGCCATCTTTCCGAAGCAGCCAAAGGCATGGCCGCCGATTCCGTAAAAGTTTACCTCGTACGTCTCGCCGCCGGTGGCCTCGAACACCAGAAGGCTCATGTCGTTGTTGTCCAGGCTGAGGGAAATGTCGATGTCATCATTATCTGCAAGGAAATCCTTCATTCCGCCAAGACCGCCCATTCCCTCTTCCCGGGTGGTTCCCACAAATACGATATCTCCGGCAGTCTGGATCCCTGTTTTATTGAGGGTACGGATCAGGCACAGGAGCATAGCCAGCGCTCTTGTATCATCGCCGATCCCGGGAGCATACAGAAAGCCGTCCTTTTCCTCCACGCCTTTCACAGTCCCAAAGGGGAATACGGTATCCATATGGCCCTCGATCAGCACCTTCGGCCCCTTTCCTGTTCCGCGGCGGATGCCGATCACATTGCCGCCCCGGTCTGTGTGGACGTCCTCCAGTCCCAGCGCCTTGAATTTCTCAGCGAATACCTTGGCGCGGTTTTCCTCATGGCCGGTGGGAGCCTCGATGAGCACCAGCTCCTTCTGCTCCTCAATGGCCTCCGGCTGATTGGCCTCGATGAAGGCCAGCGCTTCCTTTACGCTGGCAAGCCCCAGCATTTTTTCAAACTGGGATCTGGTATGGTCTGATACCTGATACATGGTGTAAGCCCTCCTGAATACATTACATTTTTATTTAAAATTTTCCCATAAATGGCATGATACAAAATGACCTTCTGATATCTCCACCAGCTGTGGGCAGGATTTATGACACTGGTCGCATACATAATAGCATCGTTTCGCAAACCGGCACTCATCTGGCGGATCGATCGGCGAACTAATCTCTCCCCGGAGAAGAATTCTCTCAGGCCTTTCTATTCCCACTTCTGGAATCGGGATTGCTGAAAGAAGGGCCCTTGTGTACGGATGGACCGGATGGTCAAACAGCTCCTCTGTCGGAGCCTTTTCAATCAGCTGTCCCAGATACATTACAGCAATCTCGTCAGCAAAGTGGTTCACCACTGAGAGATCATGGGTAATGAAAATAAAGGTAAGCCCCATCTGTTCTTTTAATTCCTGCAGCAGGTTCAGGATCTGGGCCTGGATGGAAACGTCCAGGGCTGATACTGGCTCGTCACATACAATAAACTTGGGCTCCATAGCCAGAGCACGGGCAATCCCGATACGCTGTCTGCGCCCGCCATCCAACTCATGGGGATACGCATTTACAAGCCGCTCCGCCAGTCCTACCGTAGCCATCAGCTCACGGACTCTGGCATCGATCGCCTTTTTATCCTTCAAGATCTTGTTTTCAATAATGGGCTCCGCAATGGTCTGACTCACAGTCTTCTTAGGATCCAGAGAAGAAAACGGATCCTGAAAGATGATCTGCATATCCCGGCGCATCTGCCGCATCTTACTGCTGCTCAAAGCCGTGATGTCCTGGCCATTAAAGATCACCTGGCCGTCAGTTGGTTCCAAAAGTCTTAAAATCGCACGTCCAGTCGTCGATTTTCCACATCCGGACTCTCCAACAATTCCCAGTGTTTTTCCCTTTTCAATGGTAAAACTCACATCATCCACCGCATGGAGGGTTCCACGGGCTGTTTTAAAATATTTTTTCAGATGCTTTACTTCCAGTATATTTTCAGCCATTCTTTTTCCCCCTCTCAATGTGGAAGTCCGGATTCTCGTACGCCAGACATGCCGCTTTATGAGTTCCTCCGAAGGACACCAGCTCCGGTCTTCTTTCCCTGCACGCATCTGTCGCGTAATTGCATCTTGGAGCAAAGGCACAGCCCCTGGGCAGATTTGTGGGATCCGGCATCAGACCGCGGATCGGCTCCAACTTGCTCCGTCTATTTTTGATATTTGGAAGAGAATTGAAAAGCCCCTCGGTATATGGATGCAGTGTGTGATTGAAAACTTCATCCAGATTTCCCTCTTCAATGATCTTTCCAGCATACATGACTGCTACCCGGTCACATGTCTCTGCCACGATTCCCAGGTCGTGGGTAATCATGATCATGGACGTATCCTTTTTCTGCTTTAATTCCCGCATCAGCTGAAGGATCTGGGCCTGGATCGTCACATCCAGGGCAGTTGTGGGCTCATCTGCAATTAAGAGCTGCGGACTGCACGCCAGGGCAATGGCAATGATCACCCTCTGCTTCATGCCGCCCGAAAACTGGTGCGGATATTCGATGGCTCTCTCTCTTGGAATACCAACCAGCTCCAGCATATCCTCTGCCTTTTTCCATGCGTCATTCTTATTAAGGTGCTCATGACGCTCCAGACTTTCTGCGATCTGCTGTCCCACAGTAAATACCGGGTTCAGAGAGGTCATCGGATCCTGGAAGATCATGGATACCAGGCCTCCCCGGATATGCTCCAGCTCGGTGATGGACATTCCCATCACGTCCTGGCCGCATACCTCCAGCTTATCACATTCCAGAACTCCCGGAGGTGAGTCCACTAACCGCATAATGGACAGTGCCGTTGTGGGTTTCCCCGCACCGGTCTCCCCCACCAGCCCCAGGGTCTCCCCTTTTTTAATATGAAGGCTTATATTATTAACTGCCTCCACAGTTTCTTCTTCCATTACAAATTTTACATTAAGGTTCTCAACCTCAAGGACCATATCTTTCTGTTCTTCCATTCTGCCGCCCTCCTATTTCTTAAGTTTCGGATCCAGAGAGTCCCTAAGGCCATCTCCCATCATATTCAGTGCCAATACAGTGATCATAATGGCAAGACCTGGGAACAGCGTCATGTAGGAATAATCACGGATATATTTTCTTCCTCCGGAAAGAAGAGCTCCCCATTCTGGAGACGGAGCCGGAACGCCCAGTCCCAGGAAACTTAAACTGGAAGCAGAAATAATAGCAGATGCCACACGGAGCGTTGCCTGGACGATGATCGGAGACAGGCAATTGGGAAGAATGTGCTTAAAAATAATCCTTCTGTTTGATAACCCTATGGCCTTCGACGCTTCTACATATTCCTGGTTCCTCACAGTCAGTACCGCAGCCCTTGTAATACGTACAAACTGCGGCACGCTCGTAATTCCCACTGCCAGCATCAGATTCCAGATACTCTGTCCGAGAACGGATACGATAACAATCGCCATCAGCATATTGGGAACAGCTCCCAGGATATCTGTGCTTCGCATGATCACTTCCTCCAGGGTTCCTCCATAAAAGCCTGCAATGGCTCCCAGGGTTACGCCGATCACCAGACCAATGGTAACAGCCACCAGTCCCACGGAGCATGAAAATCTTGTTCCATAAAGTACGCGGAAAAAGATATCCCGTCCCACCTCATCTGTTCCAAACCAGTGCCTTGCGCTGGGCCACTGAAGACGCTCTGCAACATTCTGTCCTACTACCTGGGTATCATAATCCAGGAAGACATCTGCAAACAGTGCAACGAATACGATGATCAGTACAATGGCAGAACCGACCATAGCGCCTTTATTTCTTCTAAACTGATGCCATACCTCTCCCATCTGGCTGCGTGCTTTTCTGGGAGCATTTGCTTCAACGGTTTTAGCCATGTTTCTTTTTCCCCCTTTTTGCCACATACTGTGCTTTGATCCGAGGATCCACAACTGCATAAAGCAGGTCAACGAGAAGCAGAATAATACTAAGGAGAATTGTTGTCATAATAATGCTGCCTGTAACCAGCGGGGTATCCCTCATATTCAGAGAGTCCACGATCAGGCGGCCGACTCCCGGCCAAGCAAATACTGTTTCTGTAAGAACGCTTCCGCCCAATACGCCGGCCAGCTGCGTTCCAATAATCGTAATGATCGGAATCAATGCATTTCTCAATGCATGGGATGTGATTACAATTTTTTCCGGGATTCCCTTTGCCCTTGCGGTTCGTAAATACTCCTGTTTTAAAACATCCAGCATAGAAGAACGGGTCGTTCTCGTCAAGGTAGCCATGAGCCCGGTTCCTATGGTAATTGCCGGAAGTACGATGGAGGACAGGGTCTGATCGCCGCCAGACGGGAACCAGCCCAGGTTTAGTGAAAAGACAATGATAAGGAGCAGCCCTAGCCAGAAGTTCGGCATAGAGAGTCCGATCATAGCCACGATCATACTGATATTATCCTGGACCGTTCCCTGCCTGGTAGCTGAATAAATTCCCAATGGTACCGACAACAGGATCGAAACCAGGATCGATGCAAATGAAAGCTTGATCGTTGCCGGGAGCTTTTCCATGTATGTATCGAATACATCAGTCTTTGATACATAGGAAACTCCCATATCTCCATGAAGCATACCGCCCATATATTTTACATACCGTACAATGACCGGCTGATCCAGACCCAGATCATGACGGATCGCTTCCAGATCCTCCGCTGTCGCTCCCTCCGGAGCCAAGATATCTACCGCATCGCCGGGAGCCAGATCCATGATAAAAAATACAAGGAATGAAACTCCAATGATAACGGGAATCATTAATAAAAGTCTTTTAATTATGTATCGGTGCATACATCATCCTCCTGTTCTGGAAAATGCTTTTTAAAAAGAAGCGGCTCTTCAAAGAGCCGCTTCTTTCCGAAAAATGTACATATTATATCCGGAAATTATTCGGCTGGAACGAAAATGTTGGAGAAATCATGGTGGCTGGTCGGGTAGATATCGATTCCGCCAGTTCCTTTTTTAACGCCGATGAATCCGTCTGCATAATAGATCGGAATATATGGAACGTGTTCGTAAACATTTTCCTGGATCTGCTTATAATAATCCAGTCTCTTTGCTTCATCCTCTTCTGCAACTGCTTTATCTAATAATTCCATAACCTCCGGGCTGTCGTAATGGGCTTTGTTCACTGCGGAACCCGGCTGTAAGATACGTCTTGCATCGTCGCCGAAGATATTGAATCCCATACCATAGAGACAGGACTGGTGCTCACCGTTGGTAGTCGTGGTACTGATTCCAGCAGAATCCAGCTCAACAATGTTTATAGTCAGGCCAATTTCTTTACACTGGCTCTGGATCATCTCAGCAATCGTTTTACGGTCTGCTCCAACAGAAATATCCAGGGTAGCATTTCCGTTGGGGAATGCTTTTGCAAGATATTCTTTTGCCTTATCCAGATCTCTTGTATATCCGCCGCAATCATAGAATCCAAATTCATCCCATCCCCAGAAGGATGTAGCCTTTTCTCCACGGCCTTCCGCTGCAACAGCGATGATGGAATCAATATCAATGGCATGGGCAACTGCTTTACGTAAATTTTCGTCTTTGGCAGGGTCTTTCTGGGTATTGAAAGCCATATATGTCAGAGATCCACCTTTGTAAGAAATCAGATCCAGAGCCGGATCCTCTTCAATTCTTCCAAGCTCAATGGCAGCCGGTGTCTGACAGATATCGATTTCTCCATTCTGGAGTGCGATCAGACGGGCCGAATCCTCAGGAATATAACGGAAGGTAAAGCTCTTTGCATTGGGAGCTCCTCTCCAGCTGTCTTCAAATGCTACAAGCTTTGTATAGTTTCCAAACTCATAAGAATCAACCATCCATGGACCAGTGCCTACGGCCGGTCCTTTCTCCGGATCGTCTGTAACTGCCTTTTCGTTCATAATGCTGGCAGTTGGGAGAGTCATCATATAAGGCCAATCCAGATTCGGATCTACCAGTGTCATTTTTACAGTCAGATCGTCTACCGCTTCCACGCTCTCTACCTTTAGAAATACACCATTACAGGAAGTAGTTCCCTCCATCCGGTTAAAGGTAAAAACAAAGTCTGAAGCCTTTAATGTCTCTCCATTATGGAATTTTACACCATCCCGAAGTTTGAAAATGTATGTTTTTCCACCATCCTCTGTGGACCACTCTTCTGCCAGAGAGGGTTCCAGTTCCTTTGTTGTATTATTAAAATGAACCGGTGTATCATATACCATACGGTACATATAGTTATGCTGGGTATTGCTGGCATCCATAGCATCCACAGTTGTGTGTTTGGACTGCATTCCAATCACGATATCTTCTTTTAATGCCATTCCTTCCGCCGGTTTTGCAGCGTTAATTTCACTTGATCCTGCTGCTCCGCCGCTGTTTCCTTCTGCCGCAGTCCCTGAAGATGCACTTCCCGTTTCTGCTGGAGCATTTTTATTTCCACCACATCCGGTCAGGCTTCCTGCCATAACTGCCATTGC
>ERZ779866.3723-NODE-3723-length-12057-cov-5.947009_pt1 | contig 12057 bp, 6 predicted proteins | sample MGYA00511248_ERZ779866 | MGnify/ENA primary metagenome ERZ779866 (study PRJEB29588, sample SAMEA2155758) | human gut metagenome | biome: human gut; feature: human-associated habitat; material: faeces | place: Denmark | collected 2008/2010 ... | reverse complement strand
ATACCAGGTCCGCCCCTCCGCGACGCCCCGGACACCCTGTCCGGGAATGCTTTCGAACCCGGTCACGGGAACGTCCCGCTCCCCGCCGAGCGATTCGACGACGGCCTGCGAAAGCGGATGCCCCGAGCGTTTTTCGAGGCTGAACAGAATCCGCCGCGCCGTCTCCGGCCCTTCGGTCCACGCAGCGTCCACGACCGACGGACGGCCTTCGGTGAGCGTTCCGGTCTTGTCCAGCACCACGGTGTCGACCTTCCGGGCCACCTCCAGGCTCGCAGCGTCCTTGACGAGGATGCCCTGTCCGGCGCCCTTGCCGATCCCGACCATGAGGGCCGTGGGCGTCGCCAGACCCAGCGCACAGGGGCACGCGATGATCAGCACGGTCACCAGCGCCAGCAGCCCGCGGGTGAAGCCCTCCTCCGGCGCGAAAAGCATCCACGCCGCGAAGGTCAGCACGGCGAGGACGATGATGGCGGGAACGAAAACGCCGGCGATCCGGTCGACGGTCCGCTGCACGGGGGCCTTGCTGCCCTGCGCATCCCGCACCATGCGGATGATCCGGGCCAGCACCGTGTCCTGCCCCACCCTGTCGGCCCGGAAACGGAACGCACCGTTGCCATTCATCGTTCCGGCGAACACCGCCGCACCCTCCTGTTTGCAGACGGGGAGCGGTTCCCCGCTGAGCATGCTCTCGTCGACATACGACGCGCCTTCGGCCACCGTGCCGTCCACGGCGATGCGTTCGCCGGGATGCACGGCGACCAGATCCCCGGCGCGAAGCTCCGCAACGGGCACGGAGCGTTCGCCCGAAGGGGTGATCACCGTGACGGTTTTCGGTTGCAGGCCCATCAGTTTCGCGATGGCCGTCGTCGTGCCGCGTTTCGCCCGCTCCTCAAGCAGCCGCCCCAGCAGGATGAAGGCGACGATGACGGCCGCCGACTCGAAATAGACGTGCGGCTCGATGCCCCTCGACAGCCAGAATTCCGGGAAAAACAGGTTGAAAAGGCTGAACAGATAGGCGATTCCGGTACTGACGGCAACCAGCGTATCCATGTTGGCCGCCCCGTGGCGGAGCTGTTTCCAGGCGTTGACGAAGAACTCCCGTCCCAGTCCGAAAACGACCGGGGTGGAGAGCGCCCACACGGCGTATTTCACGGCCGGAGCGTCCATGAACAGCATGCCTCCGGCCACAATCGGAAGACAAAGCCCCGCCGCCCAAAGAGTCCGCCGTTTGAGCGCCCGGTAATGCGCCGCACGGACGTGCGCCGCCTCGTCCTCCGCCGGGCCTTCCGCGTCGGTCAGCAGGTCGTAACCGGCCGCCTGCACGGCCCGCTTCAGCACCCCGGGAGAGCACTCCCCCGGACGGTAGTCCACCCGCGCCGTAGCGGAAGCGTAGTTCACATGCGCAGACTCGACGCCCGGCAGGCCGTTGAGCGCCTTATCGACCCGGACTGCGCACGAAGCGCAGCTCATGCCTGCGACCGGGAACGTATTCGTGATGATCTTACTCTTTTCCATGGGAACAAAGGTAAGGTCCCGACACGCTCCGGGTGTTACAGAATTATGGATATGATTTATACCTACACTTCATCCAGCGGTTTCAGGCCGCGTCCTTTCAGCCGGCGGAATTCAGTGGGCGACATCCCGGTCTGGGCGCGGAACTGGGCGCTGAGGTGCGCCACGCTCGAATAACGGAGTTTGTCGGCGATCTCGCTGACGGTCAGGTCGCCGTAGGCCAGCAGTTCCTTGACCCGCTCGATCCGCTGGGCGAGGAAGTATTTCTCGATGCTGATGCCGTTGACCTCCGAAAAGAGCTTGCTCAACGCACTGTAATCACGGTGGCAGCGTTCGCGCAGGTAATCCGACAGGTTGACTTTCGAGGCATCTTCGCTGTAATGCACCAATTCGATCACGGCCGTCCGGATCTGCTCGATGAGGCGCATCCGGCTGTCGTCGATCAGTTCGAACCCGTAGGCTTCGAGCAGTTTGCGGAACGCCTCCCGCTGCTCCCGGCCGGGCTTCTCCTGCACGACGACCGTTCCCAGTCCGACATCGAGGGGCGTGAACCCCGCTTTTTCGAGCAGCCGGGTGACGACCAGAATGCAGCGGTTGCAAACCATGTTTTTGATATGAAAGACGTTCTCCCGTTCCATAACCGCATTCGTTTTATCCGTAAATATAACACAAAAACGATTCCGTCCCGCCGACCGTCTTCCAGCCTTTCAGGTTCCGGCCGTTGAAAAGCGTCGGCCACGGGACCTGCGCTCCGACGAAGGTGCAGGGTCCCCAACAGTGCAAGAGTCTCTTTTTCCTATCAGTCGGGCAGTTTTGATCGTACGAATATAGTCTATTTTTTTCGGGTCTTCAGCCTGTCCCCCTGCAAAATTAACCTCTGACCCGCTCCGTATTCCGAAAAAGTTTCGTAACTTCGGCACAGCAAACCCATAGACGAAGCCATGAAACATGCGCACATCCTGCTGCTGCTCCCTTGCGGCATGCTGCCGCCGCTCGCCGGGGCGCAGCGCACGGAGCCGCCCGACCGGTTCGACATCGCACCGGAATAACCACCCCGAAAACAAGCAAACCAACCAAAAACAACCATGAAGAAAACCGCAATCACCCTCTTTTTCCTGCTTCAGGCCGCGTGTCTGTTTTCGCAGATCCCCCGCCCGGAATATCCCCGCCCGCAGTTCGAGCGGACGGACTGGATCAACCTGAACGGCGAATGGACCTACACGTTCGATTTCGGCGCAAGCGGCCTGGAACGCGGCTACGCCGGCTCGAAGGGATTCGACGGCAAAATCATCGTGCCGTTCGCCCCGGAGAGCAAGCTCTCGGGCGTCGGCCACACGGACTTCATCGGCCGCATCTGGTACCAGCGTACGATCGACATTCCGGCAGACTGGTCGGGACGCAACGTGATGCTCAACTTCGGAGCCGTGTACTACACCTCCGAGGTGTATGTCGACGGCCGCTTCGTCGGCCGCCACTTCGGAGGCAGCACGTCGTTCTCCTACGACATCACCGCATTCGTGAAGCCGGGCGGCAGCCACAGTCTGGTCGTCTTCGCCACGAGCGACCTGCGCAGCGGCAAACAGACTGCCGGCAAACAGTCGCTGCAATACGCCTCGCACAGTTGCGACTACACCCGCACGACAGGCATCTGGCAGACGGTGTGGATGGAGGCCGTGGCTCCCGAGGCCCTCGCACGCGTCCAAATGACGACCGACATCGACCAGCAGCAGCTGATCGTCGCCCCGCAGTTCTTCCGGGAAAGCCCGAACACGCTCCGGGTGACCCTTCGGGACGGCGGCAAGGTCGTCGGCACGCGGCAGGTCCGGGCGTCGAACAGCAGCGTCGTCGTCATCCCGGTCAAAAAGGCCCGGCTCTGGAGTCCCGAAGACCCGTTCCTCTACGACCTGACCTACGAGGTGGTCGCCCCCGACGGCCAGGTGCTCGACGCCGTGAAATCCTATGTCGGGATGCGCAAGGTCCACATCGAAGGCAACAAAATCTACCTCAACAACGAACCCTATTACCAGCGGCTGGTGCTCGACCAGGGTTTCTACCCCGACGGTATCTGGACCGCCCCGTCGGACGACGCCCTGCGCCGCGACATCGAGCTGGGACTGGCCGCCGGGTTCAACGGCGCACGCCTGCATCAGAAGGTTTTCGAGGAACGCTACTATTACTGGGCCGACAGACTCGGCTACATCACCTGGGGCGAAAGCCCCAGCTGGGGAATGGATGCCAACGACGTGGAGACGGCCCGCAACTTCCTCTCCGAATGGGCCGAATGCGTGGTCCGCGACCGGAACCACCCCTCGCTGCTGACGTGGACGCCGATGAACGAGGAGTGGTGGCCCGACAACACGCAGTTCCCGCGCTTCGCCTCCGACGTCTACGACCTGACGGGACGCCTCGACCCGACGCGCCCCGTCAACACCGTCAGCGGCGGCGCCGTCGTCAGGACCGACATCTGGGCCGTCCACAATTACGAGCAGAACCCGGCCAAACTGAAAGAGAAAATCTTCAGCGACGGCACGTTCTTCCATCCCCGCCTGCGGACGACCCGCGACCAGACGCGCAACATCGGATTCAACGAGGTGAAGGCGACCGCAAACTACGCCTGGCCGCAGTACGATGGCTCGTGCCCCTACCTGGTCGATGAATTCGGCGGCATCAAATGGGTGAAGGACCAGGAGAAGCAGGCCACGGATTCCCAGACCGAATCGTGGGGTTACGGACAGGCGCCCCGTACGCTCGAAGAGTTCTACACGCGGCTCGAAGGCCAGGTAGACGCGCTGCTCTCGCTCTCCGGACAGGTGTGGGGCTATTGCTACACCCAGCTCACGGACGTGGAACAGGAACAGAACGGCATCTATTGCTACGACCGCTCGGCCAAGTTCGACATGGACCGGATCAAGGCCATTTTCAGCAAACGCCCGGAACATCCCGCCCGATAACGCGCCGGACAGCCGCCCGCCCGAATGAAGCGCACCCCGAAAATCCGGAAAGGGATTTCGGGGTGCGCTTTTTATCCGGTTCGTCATCGTCCGCCCGCGGCAGAGCCTCGTGCACGAATGCGCCCGGAAACAGAAGGCGTCGCTGAATTTCTATTCGCGTGTTTTCCCGGTTTCAGAGTCTCGATATAAAGTATTCCTGCATATTCCAACGATATGCCCTTGATGAACGCTGCAATTGGAGATGCTTCATGTCGGTGCGTCGCACGGCGAGTGGCGGACGGTCCGACATGCGACCTTCTGTTTTCGGCACCATGAACTCCCGAAGGCAAAAAGCCACAGCGCCGGCACACTCCGCAATAGCAACCGACGGTTTTTAAATTATTCACGAAATATAAAAAAAGTCTCCACGGAGTACGCGGAGACAATAGGTTGAAAACCTTCGGCATATAGCCTTATTGTGATAAGATGTAGAATTCTTACACCACAAATATAGTAAAAAAAGATGAATTTCTGCAATTTTTTATTTAATTTTACAGAAAACACTTTCTTCATATGGCAAAAGTATTGGGTTTGGACCTTGGCACCAACTCACTGGGATGGGCCCTTGTCGATGAATCGGAGAACGAATATACGCTGATTGACAAAGGTGTAGACATTTTCCAGGAGGGAGTTGCCCGCGACAAAAACAATGAAAAACCTGCCGTTCAGGATCGGACGAGCGCCCGGGCACTGCGCCGCCACTATTTCCGGCGGCGTCTGCGAAAAATCGAACTGCTCAAAATACTCATCCGTTACGACCTTTGCCCGCCGTTGCCCGAGGAGCTGTTGACCGCCTGGCAAAAAGAGAAACGTTACCCGCAGGACAATGAATTCCTCCGTTGGCAGCGAACCGACGACAATGGGGATCGAAATCCTTACCACGATCGTTATGTAGCCCTGTCCGAGCGGCTCGATCTCGGGAATCGCACACAGCGCTGGCTGCTTGGCCGGGCGCTTTATCATTTGGCACAGCGACGCGGATTCCTCAGCAATCGCAAGGAAGCAGGAAATGAGAAAGAAGACGGCACGGTCAAGGAGTGTATCAAAAATCTGTCGGCTGAAATAGTAGCGGCAGGGTGTCGGTACCTCGGAGAATATTTCTACGGACTGTACCAACACAAGGAACGAATCCGCGACAAATACACCTCGCGCAACGAACACTACCTGGCCGAGTTCAATGCCATCTGCGACCGGCAGCAATTGCCCGACGAATGGCGTAAGGCGCTGCATCGGGCAATCTTTTTCCAGCGCGACCTCAAATCGCAGAAGGGGTCAGTCGGCCGATGCACCTTCGAGCCGACGAAGAGTCGGTGCCCCGTTTCGCATCCCCGTTTTGAGGAGTTCCGGATGCTGTCGTTCGTCAACAACATCCGGATTACAGGACCGGGCGACAATGCTCCACGACCTTTGACACAGGAAGAGTTCGAGACGATTCGTTCGCTCTTCTTCCGGAAAAGCAAGCCTTATTTCGATTTCGAAGAGATCGCCCGCAGAATCGCCGGCAAAGGGAAATATGCCTGCAAAGAGGAGCGTACAGAAGCTCCTTATCGTTTCAATTTCGCCCGCACGGCCACCGTATCGGGATGCCCCGTCACGGCATCGCTGCAAGCGATCTTCGGAGACGACTGGATTACGGAGATTCGCAGCCTTTACCTGCTTGGAGCAGGAAAAAACGAGGACCAGATGTTGAATGACGTATGGCACGCCCTCTTTTCGTTCAACGACGAAGGTCGGCTGCGTAGCTGGGCCTGCGAAAAATTGCAACTCACGGATGAACAAGCCAAAGCGTTTGCAGCCATCAAACTCCCGCAGGATTACGCGGCGTTGAGCCTAAATGCCATCGGCAAGATTCTGGTCTATCTGCGCTGTGGCTATCGGTACGACGAGGCGGTATTCCTGGCCAACCTGCGGGCGGCACTTCCGAAGGAGGTCTATGCCGACGAAAGCCGTCGGCATGAAATCGAACAGGACATCGCCTCGCTGCTGCTTGACTACAAGCGAAATCCGTATAACAAGTTCGATTCAAAGGAGCACCGCATTGCCGACTATTTCAGCGATCATGGATTGGATGCCTCTCGTCTGATCCGTCTTTATCATCCCTCGAAAATCGAGACCTATCCGGATGCGCAACCCAAGGCAAATGGCATTCTGCAACTCGGCTCTCCACGTACTGCGACCATTCGCAACCCGATGGCCATGCGGGCCCTGTTCCGATTGCGCAACCTGATAAACACGCTGTTACGCGAAGGCAGGATCGACCGAGACACGAAGATCCGGATTGAATTCGCCCGCGGACTCAATGATGCGAACAGGCGGAAGGCCATCGAGCAGTATCAGCGGGAACGGGAGGTTGAGAATCGGAAATATGCCGAAGAGATCCACAGCCAGTATGCCGCCGAAACCGGCCGCGAGATAAAACCCTCGGACGACGAAGTACTGAAATACCGGCTGTGGGAAGAACAGCAGCACGTCTGTCCCTATACCGGGCGGCAAATCCGCATTTCGGACTTCGTCGGGTCGGCTCCGGATTTCGACATCGAGCACACGCTCCCGCAGGCTCGCGGCGGCGATGACTCGCAGATGAACAAGACGCTCTGCGAAAACCGGTTCAACCGGGAGACAAAACGGGCGAAACTGCCGGCCGAGTTGTCCAACCATGTCGAGATCATGGAGCGGATCGAATCGTTTGGTTGGCGGGAAAAAATGGAGAGTCTGCAAAAGCAGATTGAAGCCCAGGTTCGCAGGAGCAAAAGCGCAGCGATTAAATCCGAAAAGGACGACGCCATTCAGCGCCGTCACTATTTGCAGATGCAACTCGACTACTGGCGCGGGAAATACGAACGCTTCACCATGGCCGAGATTCCCGAAGGATTCAGCAATCGGCAGGGAGTCGACATCGGCATCATCGGCAAATATGCACGGCTCTATCTGAAGACGGTTTTTGACCGAATCTATACGGTCAAAGGTTCCACGACCGCCGCGTTCCGCAAGATGTGGGGACTGCAGGAGGAGTATGCCCGCAAGGAGCGCACGAACCACGTCCACCACTGCATCGACGCCATCACGATCGCCTGTATCGGCCGCCGGGAGTACGACCGCTGGGCGCAATATGTCGCCGACGAGGAGCGATACGGCTACGGCGAAAGCGGCAAACCCCGCTTCGAGAAACCCTGGCCGACCTTTACCGAAGATGTCAAGGCGGCGGCCGACGAACTGCTCGTTGCCCACCACACGCCCGACAACATGACCAAACAGACGCGCAGGAAGTTACGGGTTCGCGGCCGGATAAAGTTGAATGCCGACGGGGAACCAATCTACCAGCAAGGAGACACGGCTCGCTGCCGGTTGCATCAGGATACCTTCTACGGCGCTATTAAGCAGGATGGAGAGATCCGCTATGTCATCCGCAAATCGCTCGCGCAGTTACAGCCGACGGACATCGACAAGATTATCGACGATGCAGTCCGGGATCGCGTACGGGAGGCAATCGACGAGGTCGGATTCAAGACGGCGATGAATCCCGATGAATACACGATCTGGATGAACCGGGAAAAGGGCATTCCCATCCGCAAGGTGCGGATCTTCACACCGAGTGTCAAACATCCGATCGCGCTAAAAAAACAGCGCGACCTATCTGCAAAAGAGTACAAGCGGGATTATCATGTCGTAAATGAGGGGAACTATTGCACGGTCATCTATGAGGGCCAGGACAAAAAGGGCAAAACGAAACGCACCTTTGAACTCGTCAGCAACCTCGAAGCTGCCCAATATTTCAAAGCCAGCGCTGACCGGGAAGCCCGCCCCGATCTGGTACCGCAGACCGACACGAACGGTTTCCCCTTGAAATACATCTTAAAAACGGGGACCATGGTCCTGTTTTATGAAAATACCCCGGCAGAACTTTATGAATGTACCCGCAAGGAGTTGGTAAAACGACTCTACAAGGTAACAGCAATGGCTGCAGAAGGACGGGTACAGTTCCTCTTTCATCAGGAGGCCCGAGATCAGAAAACACTTACCTCCTTATATGGAGCTGGGACCTCTCAATTCTGCCAATCCAATCCATCACCGAAATTGCGCCTCAGCGTTTCCAATTTTAACATGTTGGTGGAAGGTTATGATTTCGAACTGACCGTAACGGGCGAGATAAAATTCAAAGATGACCGGCCATGCTGAAACGAACCTTGTTTTTTCGACACCCTACTGTTTGAGCCTGCGCAACGGCCAGATGATCATCCACACGCGCGAGGCCCCCGACCAACGGAAAAGCATCCCGATCGAGGATATCGGCTTCGTGGTGCTGGAGGACCAGCAGACCTCCATCACGCTGCCGCTCTTGAATGCGCTGTCGGACAACAACGTGGCAGTTATCCTGTGCGGAGAGAACCGAATGCCGAACGCCTTGTTGATGAATTTGGATTCAAACAGAACGCAAGGTGAACATTATCGGATGCAGATCGCTGCATCCGAACCGCTGAAGAAGGGCCTTTGGAAACAGATCGTCGAGACCAAAATCCGCAACCAGGCTGCCTTGCTGCGGAAGCTGGGGTATGACGGAGACAAACTGAAACCCTGCTACATGAATGTCAAGAGCGCCGACGCCGACAACCGGGAGGGCATAGCAGCGAGAATCTACTGGTCAGAACTGTTCGGTGCCGAATTTTACCGTTCCCGCGAAGGTTCGCCGCCCAACAACCTGCTCAATTACGGCTATACGATCCTGCGAGCCGCCGTGGCCCGTGCGATCATGGGCTCCGGACTGTTCCCAGCATTCGGGATCTTCCATCGGAATCGTTACAACTCCTTTCCGCTGGCCGATGACGTAATGGAACCCTATCGACCGTATGTCGACGAATTGGTCTGCCAACTTTACAGAAACGGGAATACACAACTGACCAAAAAGGTGAAAGGCGAACTGTTGCGGCTCCTGTTTGTCGATACTCGTTTCGACAAGGTTGTGCGACCTCTCGAAGTAGGACTTATGTTTTCAGCCTCTTCCCTGGCTAAATGCTTTGCTGGAACCCAAAAAAAGATTGCATATCCTTTATTGGAGTAGTCGAATGTCAGAAGTACGCTTGAATGCTTATCGAATCATGTGGTTGTTTGTCTTTTTTGATTTGCCAACCAATACAAAAACGGAACGACGTCATGCGGTGCAATTTCGCAAGGCGTTGGAAAAAGATGGTTTCACAATGATGCAGTATTCAGTCTATGTGCGCCATTGTGCATCGAAGGAGAATATGCAGGTTCACATTAAGCGGGTTCGACGATCGATGCCTCCGACAGGATTTACAAGTATTCTTGCTGTAACGGACAAACAGTATGGAGACATATTAAATTTTTGGGGTAAAAGCGAACGAGCAAAACCGGAAATTCCGCAACAATTGGAATTTTTCTGATAAATCGTTATTTTCGTTCTTTGAAATACGGAAAATGCATCAAACTGGCTTCGTCGGAACACCCGATCGTATTTTTATAGTGGCAGACAGCCCGTAAGTAACACTTTATCAATCAATATGAGGCCCGACGTTGTGGTTTGATGTAGAATTTCGATAAGATACAACTGGGATATGTATTTGCCCAAGCGCTCTCCCGTTGTGGTTTGATGTAGAATTTCGATAAGATACAACCAACAAGAGCGGTATTGCCACCAAGCACCGTTGTGGTTTGATGTAGAATTTCGATAAGATACAACCGCAACCAAGAATGTTATATAGAATACAGCGTTGTGGTTTGATGTAGAATTTCGATAAGATACAACCACGGAAAGCCGAAATAAAACTAACGGAGGTTGTGGTTTGATGTAGAATTTCGATAAGATACAACGGGCCAGTGGCTCAGCATTCCCTTCATCCTGTTGTGGTTTGATGTAGAATTTCGATAAGATACAACGAGAAGATCAAGCAGGAGATGACGGTCCTCGTTGTGGTTTGATGTAGAATTTCGATAAGATACAACTTTTGAGTAGATCCCCAGCCATCGCCGGAAGTTGTGGTTTGATGTAGAATTTCGATAAGATACAACGGCTACTCTCGTTACGATGTTCCTGAGAGTGTTGTGGTTTGATGTAGAATTTCGATAAGATACAACTAAAACACAAGGTACAATCGTAACGCACGGTTGTGGTTTGATGTAGAATTTCGATAAGATACAACCCTTCAGCGATTCACGAACCCTCGCAGAAGGTTGTGGTTTGATGTAGAATTTCGATAAGATACAACAGTAACCGAAGGCGTCGCACCGGACGAAGGGTTGTGGTTTGATGTAGAATTTCGATAAGATACAACGTGAGGGCATTGAATATCGCTATGCCGGCGGTTGTGGTTTGATGTAGAATTTCGATAAGATACAACGTCGAAACCGTTTAACGTGCGGCCCGTGAGTTGTGGTTTGATGTAGAATTTCGATAAGATACAACTTGATATGGCTCAGGTTAACTCTCCCTTTGTTGTGGTTTGATGTAGAATTTCGATAAGATACAACGGTTACGGTAGGAGTTAAACCGACACCTGGGTTGTGGTTTGATGTAGAATTTCGATAAGATACAACTCGGGAAAATACGTTTTCCTATGTGGATATGTTGTGGTTTGATGTAGAATTTCGATAAGATACAACTCGATTCCACGAAACCGAATCAATCTATTTGTTGTGGTTTGATGTAGAATTTCGATAAGATACAACGCCACGGGGACGAATTTGGAGCTGAGCACATGTTGTGGTTTGATGTAGAATTTCGATAAGATACAACTAATGAAACACTACTTTTTCCGTCGGCTGGTTGTGGTTTGATGTAGAATTTCGATAAGATACAACCTCGATTCCTCGATATTATCTTAGATATCTGTTGTGGTTTGATGTAGAATTTCGATAAGATACAACTTATTTCTCAAAATAACTACGACGAGTGAAGTTGTGGTTTGATGTAGAATTTCGATAAGATACAACGCGAACTACTTGATGGACGATGTCAAGCAGGTTGTGGTTTGATGTAGAATTTCGATAAGATACAACACCTACCCCGAGACATATATTGCGGGGATAGTTGTGGTTTGATGTAGAATTTCGATAAGATACAACGTCATATTCCATTTTGTCCCATACGTAATTGTTGTGGTTTGATGTAGAATTTCGATAAGATACAACTACAGACAAAACGAAAATGTAGCGCTAGGTGTTGTGGTTTGATGTAGAATTTCGATAAGATACAACGGAAAGCCGTCCGCGGAGTCAAAGTTATTGTTGTGGTTTGATGTAGAATTTCGATAAGATACAACTCGCCGGCGGCAATATCTTCACCGGCCACGGTTGTGGTTTGATGTAGAATTTCGATAAGATACAACTAAGAATCACGATCGCGAGCAAGACTATTGTTGTGGTTTGATGTAGAATTTCGATAAGATACAACAATCCCTCGTGACGCCCGTCTGCTATATATGTTGTGGTTTGATGTAGAATTTCGATAAGATACAACAATCCCTCGTGACGCCCGTCTGCTATATATGTTGTGGTTTGATGTAGAATTTCGATAAGATACAACAATCCCTCGTGACGCCCG
>ERZ779866.3722-NODE-3722-length-12060-cov-6.734361_pt1 | contig 12060 bp, 7 predicted proteins | sample MGYA00511248_ERZ779866 | MGnify/ENA primary metagenome ERZ779866 (study PRJEB29588, sample SAMEA2155758) | human gut metagenome | biome: human gut; feature: human-associated habitat; material: faeces | place: Denmark | collected 2008/2010 ... | reverse complement strand
CTTTTGCCTGGAGGTCAAGAGTTCCCGCCGGATTTCCGCAAAGTTTTGGAACATCCTTGTGCCGAACACCACCACGGCGGCCAGGTAGAGGGGCAGGCCCAGCTTCTGGCCCAGCCAGGTCAGCGCCACCGCCAGGCAGTTGACGGCGGCGTACAGCACCGGCACCGCCAGCAGCCACCCGGTGACCATGGCGCACAGGGTCCCCAGGGCCAGGAAGATCAGGTCCAGCAGGGTGGCCACCACGAACCACGTCAGCAGGGCCGGCGCTAGAGACAGGCCGCCCAGCAGAGCCGCCAGGGCCGTCACCGCCAGCACCAGCAGGTTCCCCGCCGCCAGCATGGCCCAGCCGGTGAGAAAGTGGGTCCAGAACAGGGTCCCCCGCCGCTGGGGCAGGGCGTGCATGGCCCCCACGGACCGGGTCTGCATCAGATAGGAGAACACCGCCGTGGCCATGATGCCGCCGAAGATCAGCGCCAGCACCACGGCGGTGGCGTAGGTGTCGGCGCACAGCTCGGTCAGGTTCACCAGGGCGGGATTCCGCTCTGCGGCCCTGTTCCACACCGGGATGGGCAGGAAGATCAGCCACAGCCCCACATACAGGAACAGCACCGGCCAGTATCGCCGCAGGTCGCTGCGGGCGATGGCCCCGTTAAAGAATGATGTCGCGGACCGCATAGTCAGCACCTCCCAGCTCATAGATGAAAATCTCCTCCAGGGTCAGGGGAATGGCCTCCAGCAGCAGGGGAGACAGGGCCTGCATCCGGTGCAGGACATCCTCCCGGCTGCCCCGGACAATGTAGGTGATGACCCGGCCCACGGCGGACCGGTGCAGCACCCGGATGCCCTCCGGCAGCGGCGGCTCCTCCGCTGCGGCATAGGCCACCTGGAGCTTCACCGTGTTGTCCTGCAGCTCCGACAGGCTCCGCTCCAGCAGCACCCGCCCCTTGTTCATAATGCCCACATGGTCGCACACGTCCTCCAGCTCCCGGAGGTTGTGGCTGGACACCAGCACCGTGGTGCCCCGGTCGGCCACGTCTCCCAGCAGCAGAGACCATACCTGCCGCCGCATTACCGGGTCCAGACCGTCCACCGGCTCGTCCAGCACCAGCACCTCCGGCATGCAGCTCATGACCAGCCAGAAGGCCGCCTGCTTCTGCATGCCCTTGCTCATCCGGCGCAGCAGCTGCTTTTCCGGCAGGGGAAAGGCCTCCCGCAGCTTGTGATACCGGTCCCAGCTGAAAAAGGGGTGGGTCCCGGCATACAGCCGGGCCATGTCCCGGATGCTGGCCTGTGGGAAATAGTACCAGTCGTCGGGGATCACCGCCATGCGGCTTTTGGCGGCGGGATTTTCATATACCGGCTGGCCGTCCAGGGTCACCTGGCCGCTGTCGGGCCGGTACACGCCGGTGAAGTGACGGATGATGGTGGATTTGCCCGCCCCGTTGGGGCCCACCAGGCCGTATACCGCCCCCCGGGGCACCGTCATGTTGGCCCCGTCCAGGGCCCGGAAGCCGTCAAAGGTTTTTACCACGTTATTCGCTTCAAGCATCGCGATCCCCTCCCTTCCAAAGGTCCGTCCATTCCTCCCGGGTCATGCCCAGGTCCCGCAGCTCCGCCATCAGCGGCAGCACCCGGGCCGTCACCTCTCTGCGCCGCTGGCGGTTTTGCTCCTGGCCCTCGGAGACGAAGGTGCCCCGGCCCGACACGGTGTAAACATATCCCTCCGCCTCCAGCTGGGTATAGGCCCGCTGGATGGTGTTGGGATTGATGGCCAGCTCCGTGGCCAGGCTCCGCACGGAGGGCAGCTTGTCTCCCGCCGCCAGCACGCCCGTCACCATCATGCTCCGCAGGCCGTCCCGCACCTGCTCATAGATGGGCCGCGCATCCCGGTAATCCAAGCGTATCACGCATGTGACCTCCTTTCTGTGTGTATTATCTGTATTGATACACTCATTATATTCTATCCCGGGACCGGTTGTCAAGAGAAAAAACCGGGAAAGTCCCGCCGGATTGCCGTGAATACCGGCTGAATATTTTCAATTTGCGAAAGGAAGAGCACCTGACCGCGGTTGGCGGCAGGGAATGACCGCTTCCGGATTTTTCACGGAACCCACAAATTTTCGGCAGGATATTTGCACACATCGCATTATTGCGCTGAACCGCGAAAGATGGTACAATACAAAGAGTGCGCCATACTTTTATGCATGGCGTCCGACTTACACTTATAGGAGGAACGAGATGACAGCTATCAAACGGTGCTGCGCACTGGCCCTGGCGGTTCTGATGATCCTGACCGCCCTGCCGGTGACAGCCTTCGCCGAGACGGCTGCGCACGAGACCAACGCCTCTCTCCATGAGACGACGTTGGATGGTATCGCCAACGATATCACCCGCCAGGTCCTGCGCAGCAGCCAGAAGGACGGCGAAAGAATCCAGATGGAAAACACCGCCAAGCTCGACGACAGCGATGAAGTCGAGATCATCGTGGTGGTAAACGACTCCGTGGCCGACCCCGATTCCCGGGCCCAGGTCAACGCCCTGCTGCGCACGCAGAAGAGCGCCCTGGCCCAGATCGAACGCGCCCTTGACACCAAGGTGGAGCCCCAGCGGCAGTACACCACCCTGCTCAACGGCTTCTCTGCCACGGTGACCTATGGCCAGTACAAGGCCATCCGCCGGCTGGACTGCGTCCAGTCCGCCTTCATTTCCCCCACGTTTGAGCTGCTGCCTGACACCGCCAACAGCAACAAGATGATCGGCGGCGGCAGCTATAACACCACCGGCTTTACCGGCGAGGGAATGCTGGTGGCCATTCTGGATACCGGCGTGGACATGGGCCACGAGGTGTTCAAGGCCGCGCCCAAGAGCCCCTCCCTGACCCAGGAAAGGCTCCGGACCCTGCTGGAGACCTATGATTTCCAGGTGGAGAGCATCATCAAGGGCATCAGCGTGTCCAACCTGTACTACAGCGCCAAGATCCCCTTCCAGTTCGACTATGGCGACAAGGATAAGGACGGCAATCCCGGCGAAAAGGGCAGCCACGGCACCCATGTGGCCTCCACTGCCGCCGGTAATGTGGGCGTCAACGATGCCGTCATGGGCGTGGCGCCCCAGGCCCAGATCATCAACATGAACGTGTTCAAGAGCAGCGGCGGCGCGTCCTATTCCGATATTCTGGCCGCCCTGGAGGACTGCATCCTGCTGGGCGTGGACGTGGCCAACCTGAGCCTGGGCTCCGACTGCGGCTACATCGACTATGACAGCGAGGATGCCTTCACCAAGAGCCTGCTGGACGTGTTCGAGCGCACCGGCGAGAGCGGCGTGTCCCTGGCTGTGGCCGCCGGCAACGCCTATAACGCCGCCTATGGCGACGCCTTCGGCGGCAAGGCCCTGGCCTCCAACCCCGATTACGGCCTGGTCAGCGAGCCCTCTACCTATGGCGAGTCCCTGTCCGTGGCCGCTGTGTCCAACGGCGTGGTCAACAGCCCCTATGTCACCGTGGGCGGCAAGAACCTGGCCTATCAGGACAGCGCCACCATCAGCGACGACGAGAACGCCAAGCCCTTCCGCAGCCTGTCCTCCCGGGGCTCCATCGAGTATGTGGTGGTTCCCAACTACGGCGCGGAGGAGGACTATGCGGGCCTGGACCTGACCGGCAAGATCGCCCTGGTGCAGCGGGGCGGCGGCATGTACTATGAGCAGAAGGAGCGCAACGCCGCCAACGCCGGCGCCATTGGCATGCTGGTGTACAACAACGTCCCCGGCATGCTGTACATGTCCATCACCGACTGGAAGATCCCCTGCGCGTTTATCTCCCAGGCCGCCGGTGAATACATGAAGCAGCAGGAGACCAAGACTCTGTCCGTGGCCTCCGCCGACGCCCTGGTGGAATCCCCCACCTATGGCATGGCCGACTTCTCCAGCTGGGGCGCTACCCCCGAGCTGACCCTGAAGCCGGAGATCACCGCCCCCGGCGCGGGCATCTATGCCGCCGTGCCCGGCGGCTATGAGAGCATGGACGGCACGTCCATGGCCTCCCCCCACGCGGCCGGCGGCATGGCCATCGTGCAGCAGGCCCTGAAGGCCCGGGACAACAGCATGACCGGCGCCCAGCGCAAGCACATGACCGACACCCTGCTCATGAGCACCGCCCATGTGATCTATGACAACGACGGCGTGCCCTATTCTCCCCGCAAGCAGGGCGCCGGCCTGATGAGCATCAACGACGCCGTGAATACCCGGGGTTATCTGTCCGTGGTGGGCATGGAGCGTCCCAAGCTGGAGCTGAAGGACGATCCCGCTATGAAGGGCGTGTATACCATGACCTTCACCGTTCACAACACCGGCAGTGACACCCTGTATTACGACGTGACCCCCATCGTCCTGACGGACACCACCGAGAGCTACGTCAACGGCAATCAGCAGGAGTTCTCCACCATCAGCGGAAGCTCCCGGCTGCTGCCCCACACCTTCACCACCAACTGCGAGAATAACCGCGTGTCCGTGGCTCCCGGCAAGACCGCCGATGTCACCGTCACCGTCACCATCACCGACGAGGGCCGGACGATGCTGGCCCAGTTCCCCAACGGCAGCTATGTGGAGGGCTTCGTGACCCTGACCCAGGTGGCCGCCGACGGCAGCGCCCTGACCGATCCCATTGACCTGGGCCTTCCCTTCCTGGCCTTCTACGGCGACTGGACCAAGGCTCCCATCATGGATTCCACCGATTACTGGGAGACGCTGGACGGCTCCGCCAGCCAGGCCCAGGCGTACATGAACACCGCCTTCTCCTCCTCCAGCGAGAACACGGTGGACACCTATCTGGGCGACAACAACTACACCACCGTTCCGTATCTGGCGGACCGCAACGCCATCTCTCCCAACAACGATGACTTTATGGACAGCCTCACCGGTATCTACACCGGCCTGCTGCGCAACACCAAGAGCCTGAAGTATACCATCACCGGCGCCAACGGCCAGGTGTACTACAGCAAGGACTGCGAGTATGTGGGCAAGTCCATCTACAGCTATGACTATTACCGCATTGTGCCCGCCGGTGTGGACGCCGAATATGACGGCATCGAGCCCTGGTACGGCACCGATTCCCACAACGCCAAGCTGCCCAACAACACCAAGGCTACCGTGACCATCGAGGCCACCCTGCCCTATGGCGACGGCGTGGGGACCAACCAGAAGCACTCCTGGTCCTTCCCCATCACCATCGACACCGAGGAGCCTCATGCCGACAATCTGAAGGTCACCGAGTCCGAGGGCCGGTACTATCTGAGCCTGGACGTGTCCGATAACCAGTATGTGGCGGCCGTGGTGTTCTACAACGTGGCCAATACCCAGATGCTGTACGGCATGCAGGGCTTCGGCGAGCTGCAGCCCGGCGTCACCAGCCATGTCAGCGAGTGTGACATCACCGGCTTCGGCGAGACCTTCGGCATGATCGTCCATGACTACGCCGGCAACTCCAAGGTGTATACCGTCCGCGCTCCCGGCAACCCCGACGATCACGGCACCATCACGCCCACCAACATCCTCTGGACCGAGAACTTCAACGAGAAGTGGCTCCCCGACGACTGGAGCGTCCAGAGCAAGGGCGGCTCTCTGAACACCTGGTACCGCGACGAGGACTACACGGCCACCGTGGACTATGACGACGACAACCAGCAGAACGAGTGGCTCATCTCCCGCACCACCGATATCAGCGGCGTGGATACCGAGGTCCACATGGTGTTTGACTTCTACACCACCTATTGGCACACCGTGGAGTATAAGCACTGCAACCTCCAGGTCATGGCCTCCGGCGACGGCGGCGCCACCTGGCAGGAGATCTGGAACCTGCAGCGGGATTCCGGCCTGTTCACCGCCTGGACCAAGACCCAGGCCAAGGTCAACGTTCCCGAGAGCCTGCAAAACAGCAAGGACCTGCGCTTCGCCTTTGTCTACACCGGCAAGGGCGGCTCCAACCTGTCGCTGGACAACGTTCAGCTGTACGCCGAGGAGCGGGACAACTATGTGGCCGTCACCGCCTCCGCCGGTGAGGGCGGAACCATCACCCCCGCCGGTCAGACCCTGGTGAAGAAGGGTACCAGCAAGACCTTCGACATCGCCCCCGCCCAGGGCTATGAGATCGTCAACGTCACCGTGGACGGCACGGATCTGGGCCCCATCAGCTACTATACCTTCCAGCGGGTGGGCGTGGACCACACCATCTCCGCCACCTTCCAGAAGGCCCAGCAGTCCGGCGACACCGTGACCCTGACCACCACCGCCTCCGACGGCGGTACCGTGGCCCCCGCCGGTCAGACTACCTATGTCTCCGGCCAGGCCGTGGACGTTACCTTCACCCCGGACCAGGGCTATCAGCTGGCCTCCGTGAAGGTCAACGGCCGCACCGCCTCCGTTACCGGCAATGTCCTGACCCTGACCATGGACCAGAGCTACGCCGTTTCCGCCGTATTTGAGAAGATCCCCGATGTCCCCACCGTGATGTTCGAGAACGACTTCGAGTCCGTCACCGGCGACAGCTTCCCCTTCCACGGCTGGACCCTCAAGGGCGTCAACCCCAACGGCTACACCTGGAAGCAGTATACCTATTACAACTGGAAGAGCCTGGGCAACGACACCAAGCACGCCTACATTTCCGACGACTGGAACGGCGGCCCGCAGGACGAGTGGCTGATCTCCCCGTCCGTGAACCTGTCCGGCACCCGGGATGGCGTTCTGTATTTCGACTATGCCTACGGCATTTACGGCATCAAGAACAAGACCTTCACCGCCACCGTGGAGGCCTCCACCGACGGCGGCCAGACCTGGACCCCCATCTGGAACTTCCAGGACAGCTACACCGGCCAGGAGACCAGCGGCTATGCCCTGGCGGGCAGCGCTGAGGTCAAGGTTCCCGCCCAGTATGCGGTGGACGGTGTCCAGTTCGCCTTCCGCTATGTGAACACCACCCACGACACCGCCCCCCTGGCGGTGGATAACGTGAAGCTGATGGCGGTGGAGGACGGCCCCGTGGCCCAGAAGTACACCATCACCGCCGCTGCCGGTGAGGGCGGCTCCATCACCCCCGCCGGTGAGGTGTCCGTGAAGGAGGGCGCGTCCCAGACCTTCACCATCACCGCCTCCGAGGGCTATGCCATTGCCGACGTGCTGGTGGACGGCCAGAGCGTGGGCGCGGTGGACAGCTACACCTTCGAGAATGTCACCGCCAACCACACCATCGCCGCCCTGTTCACCAAGACGGCCTCCGACGTGCAGTTCGACAACGACTTCGAGTCCGAGACCTTCCCCGGCCACGGCTGGACCGTGAAGGGCACCCGTACCGACAGCCCCTATACCTGGTACAAGGGCACCAATACCAAGCTCAATTCCACCAAGCAGGCCCGCATCGACATGGATTACTATGAAGATCCCTGGGGCGACTGGAGCGTGGGCGGCATCCGCAAGCCTCTGCTGCCTATGGCAGGCGGCAGCGATAAGCTGCAGGATGAGTATCTCATCTCCCCCGTGGTGGACCTGACCGGCAAGACCCCCACCCTGACCTTTGATTACCTGCTGTTCAAGTCTGTCATCGGCAACTACTGCTCCGTGACCGTGGAGGCCAGCACCGACGGCGGCCAGACCTGGACCACCATCTGGACCGCAGCCGATCTGGAGCCGGTAAGCGGTTATTGGTTCATGGGCACGGCCAACGTTGCCGTTCCCGCCGCCTTCTGCACGGACAATGCCCAGTTCGCCTTCCACTTCTATAAGAAGGCCAACCAGGGCTATGACGATACCGACGCCATGTTCGCCATCGACAACGTGACCATGACCTACGGCCAGACCGACCCCTGCGCCGACGGCCATACTCTCACCGCGGTACCTGAGGTGCCCGCCACCTGCGAAACCGCCGGTACCAAGGCGTATTGGGAGTGCTCCGTCTGCCGGAAGCTGTTCAGCGACGCCGACGGCAAGAACGAGACCACCCTGGAGGCTCTGACCATCCCTGCCACCGGCCACGCCTGGGGTCAGCCTGCCTGGACCTGGACCGGAACGGAGTCCGCCTCCGCCGTGTTCACCTGCGGCAATGATGCGTCCCATACCCAGACGCTGACCGCTGCGGTGACCAGCCAGGTGACCACCGAGCCCGGCTGCGAGAGCACCGGTGTCCGGACGTACACCGCCACGGTGACGCTGGAGGGCCGGACCTACACGGATACCAAGACCGAGACCCTGCCCGCCACCGGCCACGACACCCAGCTGGTGGGTGCCAAGGCTGCTACCTGCACCGAGGACGGCTACACCGGCGATGAGGTCTGCAAGACCTGCGGCGAGACCGTGAAGAAGGGCGAGGCCATCCCCGCCACCGGCCACGACACCGAGATCGTTGGTGCCAAGGATGCTACCTGCACCGAGGACGGCTATACCGGCGATGAAGTCTGCAAGACCTGCGGCGTCACCGTGAAGAAGGGCGAGACCATCCCCGCCACCGGCCACGATACCGAGATCGTTGGTGCCAAGGCTGCCACTTGCACCGAGGACGGCTACACCGGCGATGAGGTTTGCAAGACCTGCGGCGTCACCGTGAAGAAGGGCGAGGTCATCAAGGCCACCGGCCATCAGTATAAGGACGGCAAGTGCACCGTCTGCGGCGCGGCTGATCCCAACTACAAGCCCGGTGTCAAGACCGGCGACGAGAGCAACACTGCTCTGTGGATCGTGATGATGGCTTCCGCCGCTCTGCTGGCTGCCGCCGTGGTGGTTCTGCCCCGCAGAAAGCGCACCCGCTAAGCATGAAAAACAGCCTGGGATGATTTTCCATCCCACGCGCTGAGATGCCCCATCCCCCATAGAGTCAGCCCCCGGCGGACCATTGGTCCGCCGGGGGCTGACGCGTTTGTTTCCCTTTTCAATACCGGAAGGGGCGGACGACTTTGTCCGCCCCTTCCTGCGTCAGACATGCCGGGTCCCGGCGTTTACCCGTCTGTCCGCATGTTCAGTGGGTCATCCCGTAAAACAGGCGCCATGTCCCGCTTTTGGGGCGGGATCGGCCGGGACATGCAGAAGTACCGGCTCTCGTCGGCCACATGGTCCTCCTGCCGGGTGTCCACATCCTCTGCGTCCGTCTGGTCGAACAGCAGCTCCGGGATCGTCCGGATAAACGCCCGGCACCCGGAGAACACATACAGCATGGGATACCCCTGTTCATCGAAGCTCATGCGGTAGTGCAGCTGCATCCATCCGGGGATACGCCGGTTGTCGCCCCGGGTGAAATAGACCCGGTGGCGCAGAGCCGTCTCATAAATGCTCTCCCCCCGGCTGGTATCCCAGATGGCCGGGTCCGCCACCCCCTGGATCTCCCGGCCCTTCAGCCAGGGATGGGTGTCCTCCATCCGGCGGATCTCTGCGAACTGCCGCTCCGGCGTCCACCGCACGCCTACATCCGCCTCCCCGGTGCAGCCGTACAGCTCCAGAATCCGATAAATGACTCCGTCGTGGTCCACCGCCCACCAGCCGCAGGAGAAGGGCTTGGCATAGCCGAAGTCATAGCTGCGGTACACCCGCCACTCCCGGGGAATGTCAAAGGGGGCGATGACGTGGGTGAACCGCCGGTCCTGATAATGGGCCGGATCGTTGGTGAACTCCTGGAATACCTGCCCCTGGAACACGTCCCACTTGCCGTCCAGCCAGGCGTCCCGCAGCCGCCGGGGCAGGGCCTGCAGCTGCCGCAGATAGTCCGGCTGGGCCCGCAGCAGAGCCCGGTTGTCCGTGACCTTGGCGGGGATGAACACATAGTCCTCCGGGTTTTCTCCGGCCTGAAAGCGCCGGTCGATGAACAGACGCTTGATGTAGCCGTGGCCCGGGCCGCCGGGGTTGCAGGTGTAATACAGCCGCTTGGGAAATCCGTTGACGCCCCGGAGACAGGCCGCGAACTGCCGCATCCACTCCTCCTTCAGCTGGGTGGCCTCGTCCAGGAAGATCACGTCGTATTCCGCGCCCTGATAGCGGTCCATGTCGCCGTCGGCGGCGCAGTAGCCAAAGTCCAGCACGCTGCCGTTGGGGAACGCAAACTGCCTTGCCGTGGCCCGGTACTCCGCCAGATTGGCCAGCTCCCGGCGAAGAAAGCGGATGTGATTGGCTTCCAGCTCCTGGTAGGTCCGGCGCACCAGCAGCAGCCGGATGCCCGGATACCGCAGGGCCAGGAGCTTGGCCTTGGTGCGGACGGCCCAGCTTTTGCCGCCGCCACGGGCCCCGCCGAAGGCCACATATTTTTTCTCACACGCCAGAAACTCCCGCTGCCGGGGATTGGGGCGGCCGATGGTGAGGATTTTCTCCGTCATACGCTCCAATCCTCCGTTTCCTCCTCCAGCACCACCCGGAGGGGGCTGCCTCCGGGCTGCTGCCCCTCCAGGGTCTGCTGAAGGTTCATCAGCTCCCGCAGAACGGCGGTCAGCTCCTTGATCTCCCGGGTGTCCAGCTCCCCGGCCAGCCGCTGCTCTGCCTGGCGGCGAAGGCCGGCGGCCAGATTCCGCAGCCGGGCGTTGGCCCGCTGGGCATCGGTGCCGTGCCAGCACTCCTGCACCGCCCGGCGGCCGATGGCCGAGGAGGATACGCCGAATTTTTCCGCCAGCTGCCGGTAGCTCCAGCCCTGGGCGTTGAGCTTCTGCACCTCCGCCCAGGGGACGTCGTCCCGTCTTACCATTCCGCCGCCTCCTCTCCGCAGGCAAAGCCCGCGAACACCGCCCGGGCATAGTCTGCCAGACAGTCCGGACACACCGTTTGACCGTTGATGCGGTAGTATCGCCGGCCCCGGTAAATTTCGCCGCCGCACAGGTCGCACTCCGCCGCCGTGCAGCAGCCGTCCTCCTCGTAGATTCGGGGAAATCGCATGGTTATCCACTCCTTTCATCTGTACCGGGACAGGGGAGTGCCGTTGCCCGGCAGGTTGTCCCGCCCCGGGCAACGGGGGAAGAAAATTTCCGGGAACCAGGCCCGGGGCGCAAATTAGACTGGTAATTCTCCGCGGAGTGTGGTATAGTACAAATGTATCCGTGCCTGCAAAATGAATACAAGCTGCAATAATTCGACAGAAATAAACAAAATGTAATCTAAATAGACAGGAGAATGTGACCTATGAACGTGTTTTCTTCCTTCCTGCTGGGCCTGGTCCAGGGCGTGGCGGAGTTTTTGCCCATTTCCAGCTCCGGACATCTGGCCATCGCGCAGAATCTGCTGCACATTGACGCGGAGGTGCCGGAATTCTTTGACGTGCTGCTGCATCTGGGCACCCTGGGGGCGGTGTTCGTGGCCTATTGGCAGGACATCAAGGACATGATCGCCGAGTTCTTCCGGGGAATCGGGGACCTGGCCCACCGGTCCACCCCCAAGCCCCTGCCCCCGGCTCGGAGACTGATTTTGCTGATCATTCTGGGCACGCTGCCGCTGTTCGCGGTGCTGCCCATCAAGGACAAGGTGCTGGGGCTGTCCAACAACATGCTGTTCATCGGCGGGGCACTGGTGGTGACGGGCTTCCTGCTATTCGCCAGCGACCGGGTGAAGAAGGGGAGAAAGAACGAGCGGACGGCGTCGCTGCTGGATGCGGTGGCCGTGGGTGTTGGCCAGGCCATCGCCACGGTGCCGGGCATCTCCCGGTCCGGCATGACCATCACCTCCGGGTGCTTCGTGGGCTTTGAGCGGAAGTTCGCGGTGCGGTTTTCCTTCCTGCTGTCCATTCCGGCGGTGCTGGGGGCCAATATCCTCAGCCTGAAGGATGCCATTTCCGCAGGCGTGGACTGGGGCCAGGTGCCGGTGTATCTGGTGGGCGTGCTGACGGCGGCGGTGTCCGGGTATCTGTGCATCGGCCTGCTGCGGCGGATCGCCAACAAGGGAAAATTCGGCGCATTTGCGTATTACTGCTGGGCCATGGGTCTGCTGACCATCGTGCTGCAGCTGATCAAGTAAGAGAAAGGATTCGTTATGGCGTCTGGACAGAAGAAAAAAACAACTGGAAAGGCCCGGCAGGGCGGCGGTCAGAGCCGCCAGACCAGCCGCAGCCCGCAGAAA
>ERZ779866.3713-NODE-3713-length-12086-cov-8.519741_pt1 | contig 12086 bp, 8 predicted proteins | sample MGYA00511248_ERZ779866 | MGnify/ENA primary metagenome ERZ779866 (study PRJEB29588, sample SAMEA2155758) | human gut metagenome | biome: human gut; feature: human-associated habitat; material: faeces | place: Denmark | collected 2008/2010 ... | reverse complement strand
CGGTCCGACGAGTCGGTCCAGGCCCCCTGGTTCCGGTACGTGGACGAGCGGGGACAGGAGCACGAGGTCTGGTTCGAGGACGCCCGCAGCATCCGCGCCAAGCTTGCCCTGGCCGCGGAATATGGGCTGTACGGCGTGGGCTATTGGAATCTGATGCGCCCCTTCCCGCAAAACTGGGCGGTGCTCAACGCCCTGTACACTCCGGAGGAGCTGGCCGAACTACTGACCCCCGCGGGGGAAGGAAAGGAGCCTGATGGGGAGTAACCTCCATCAGGCTCCTACGCTCTGTATTTTCTTCGCCAAATATAACTATCCAGAGTCAGATTTGACCGTCTTTCAGGTAGAACCGCCAGGGGAAGTCCACCGCCTCCTGGGCATAGGCGATACCGATGCGCTTGCCCTCCCCGATCTCCGGTGGGCCCTCGTCCCCCGGCCATTCCGGCAGGCCGACCTCGCTCAGCTTGGCGCATACGAACAGTTCCCCGCTGCCGTAGGGCAAGCCGTTGAGGGTGCGGTCGATACGCAGCGCCGCGCACAGCTTGCCCGGGCCGTTGAGCAGATTCTTTTTCTGGTAGGCCGACAAGCATTCCTCCTTGCGCCCGAAGCGGTTTTCTGCTATGATAGCACCATTGTGCCGGACCTGGCCGCCCCGGAGCAGCACTGCCGCCGGCTCTCCCTCCGGCTCGGTCACCAGGTTCAGACAGCAGTGCAGGCCGTAGATCAGGTAGACATAGGCGGTGCCCGGCGAGGCGAACAGGGTCTGAGTGCGGGGGGTGCGCCGGTAGTTGTAGGCGTGGCAGGCCTTGTCCATCCGGCCGATGTATGCCTCCGTCTCCGTCAGGCGCACCGCCAGGGTGTGGCCGCCGTACCGCCGCACCAGGTATTTCCCCACTAAGTCCCGGGCCACCTCCACGGTGTCCCGGTCAAAAAATTCCCGCGGCAGCATGGGCTCCCCCCTCTCCTGTCCCCGGTTTTCCTTTCCCCGGAGTTGATCGCAAATGAACGAAGCATTTCTGAAAAAAGCGGCCAGGCCCCTCATCGTCATCGCCACCCTCATCTGGGGCTCCACCTTCTTCATCATGAAGGACACCCTGGACGACGTGGACCTGATGTTCCTGCTGGCCTTCCGCTTCACCTTCGCCGCCGTCCTGCTGGCCCTGGTGTTCTGGAAGAAGTGGAGGGGGGTCGACCGCTCCTACTGGTGGCGCGGGGGCGTCATGGGGATCCTTCTCTTCGGCGCCTACGCCGTGCAGAACTATGGGCTCATGGGAACCACACCGGGCAAGAACGCCTTTTTCACCGCGGTCTACTGCGTCATCGTGCCCTTCCTGTACTGGCTGGTGGACCGGAAACGTCCGGACCGCTTCCACGTGCTGGCCGCCCTGCTGTGCATCGCCGGCATCGGCCTGGTCTCCTGGGACGGCGGGCTGGCTTTGAGCTGGGGGGACGGCATGACCCTGCTCGGCGGCCTCCTCTTCGCCTGCCACATCATCGCGGTATCCAAGTTCTCCCAGGGCCGGGACATCTTCCTGCTCACTGTCATCCAGTTCGCCTCCACCGCCGCCTGCTGCTGGGTGGGAGCCCTTGTCACCCGGGGTATCCCCGCCCACGGGCTGCCCGGCCGGGCCTGGCTGGTGCTGCTCTACCTGGCCGTGGCCGCCACAACCCTGGCCCTGCTGTTCCAGAACGTGGGTCAGAAGTACACCAGCCCCTCCTCCGCCGCTGTCCTGCTGGCCCTGGAGGCCCCCTTCGGCGTGGCCTTCTCCGTGGTCTTCACCGCGGAGTCCCCCACGCCGTTCATGTACCTGGGCTTCGCCCTCATCTTTGTGGCCGTGGTGTGCTCTGAGACCAAGTTTGATTTCCTGCGCCGGAAGACCAGGACCGTCCGCTGAACATCTCTTTGCGCTTCTCCCGCCGGGAAAGGCCTCACCGCCTCTCCCGGCGGATTTTTCTGTCATTCGACATGTCCATCCAGCCAGGACAGCACATCCCCATAGACCTCCTCCCGGTTCAGCTCATTGAGCATCTCGTGCCGGCCTCCTGGGTAGAGCTTTATAGTCAGATCCTTGGTGCCGTGCCTCTGAAAGTAGCCGTACACCTTGCGCACCCCCTTGCCACAGGCCCCCACCGGGTCCTGGTCCCCGGAGAAGAGGTAGACCGGGGTATCCGGGTCCATCTGGGACAAGGCCCGGTCACTGGCGATGTACTGCAGGCCGCCCAGCATGTCCCGGAACATACCCACCGTGGGGGTGAAGGTACACCAGGGATCCCGGAGGTAGGCATCCACCACCTTCTCGTCCCGGCTGATCCAGTCGGCGCTGGTACGGTTGGGGCGAAACTTCTTATTGTACGCCCCCAGGGACAGCTCGTTGACCAGGGAACTGCGGGCATCCGGCCCCTTGACCCGGGCGATCAGGCCTGCCAGCAGCTTGCCCGCCCCCACCAGCAAGGCGCTCTCCTGCCCGGTGCCGGACAGAACGGCCCCGTCCACCGTGCCGGGATAGCGGCACAGGTAGGTGCGGGTAAGGAAAGATCCCATAGAGTGACCCAGCAAAAAGTAGGGCGCACCGGGGAATCGCTCTCCCATGAGCAACCGCAGCTGGCGCACATCCCGGGTCACCAGCTCCCAGCCATCCTCCGGGCCGAAGTAGCCGAACTTCCCATCCTGGCTCCCGGTCTCCCCGTGACCCAGGTGGTCCTCCCCGCACACCGCCCAGCCGTGTTCAGCCAGGAAGCGGGCGAATCGGTCGTACCGTCCCATATGCTCCGCCACCCCGTGGACGATCTGCACCACGCCCCGGGGCGTCTCCCCCTCCGGTTGCCACAGGGCTGCATAACAGGAATGCCCCCCGTCACTGGATAGAAATGTAAAATTACTGAATTTCACCATGAGATGGTTCACCCCGGCTCTCAGATATGGTATAATAGTTTCGTTGGCAGTCCTTGCCGCATTTAGTCTACCTGCTTTTCTCTGGATTGTCAATTTTCCGCCTACCACACATTGTCCAGATTGGAGGTCTCCCCCATGAAACGTGCTGTTCAGCGCCTGTTTGCCGTCCTGCTGTCTCTGCTCCTGCTGGTCTCGCCCGCCTATGCCCTGTCTGTAGACCAGGCGCTGGAGCTGCTGGAGGAGGATTACCTCCGGGAGATCCCGGTCCAGGCCTACGAGGCGGAGAGCCTGGACGAGCTCACCGCCCTGCTGGGGGATCCCTATACAGAGTACATGACCCAGCAGGAGTATCAGGCGTTCCTGTCTGGTGTGGAAAGCACGGTGGACACCGTGGGCATCGGCGTCACTGTGTATCTGACTGAGGCCGGTCTTCTGGTGGATCAGGTGATCAACGGCGGTCCGGCCCAGCAGGCCGGGCTGGCGCCAGGGGATCTCATCACGGCCATTGGCGGGATCTCCTGCGCCCCCGCCTCTGACAGTCATTTGGCCCTGCTCTCCGGCCCTCAGGGCAGTACGGTAGTCCTCACTGTGCTGCGGGCCGGCGCAGTACGCACCGTCCGGGTGGTGCGGCAGGCCATCTACATTCCCAACACGCAGTTCCTGATGCTAGAGGACGGGATTGGCTACATTAGCTGCCAGAGCTTTGGGTCCGACACCGGCAGGCTGCTGGAGGAAGGGCTGAGTCAATATGACGGCCAGGTTCAGACCTGGCTTCTGGATCTGCGGAGCAATCCCGGAGGCTATACTGACTCTGCCCTGGCGGCCATCGGCGCCTTTTCCGGTCCTGGCTACTACCTTTTCCTGCGGGACAAAACTGGTCAGTCCGCGCCGTATGCCTATCTTGGCTCCTCCTATACCGATTCTCCCGTCATCCTCCTGATAGACGGGAATACTGCCAGCGCCGCTGAGATTCTGGCCGCCGGACTGCGGGACCAGGATCGGGCTGTCCTGATTGGTACCCGCACCTACGGCAAAGGAGTGGCCCAGCTGATCCGAGACGAAACCACGGATCCTGGCTATTTTGATGGAGACGCGTTGAAAATCACATTTGCCGGATTCTATTCTGAAAAGGGTAACACCTCCGATCAGATTGGAGTGCTGCCGACTCTGCTGCTAGATGAGCCAGCCGCCGAGGCGGTGGCCCTAGCGTTGTGCGCCACTCCGGGCCAACATGTGGAGGAGGGGTGGCTGAAGCTCCAATTGGCCGGGCAGACCCTTTACCTGGACGCACGACAGACTGCGGAGCGCACCCTCTCCGCCCTTTTCTCCGCTCTTCCTCCCAGTGCCCAGGTCTGGGTGAGTCAACAGGATGGCAGCTGGCAGGAAAGCTCTGTAGCAGACGCCGCCATCCTATTGGAGGTGGACTACGCCAGCCGCTTCTTTTCTGACCTGTCTCAGTCCCCTTACGCCCTGGAAGTCAACACCCTAGGCACCTATGGCCTGGTGCTGGGCGCTGGGGCAGGCCGGTTCTATCCGGAAGGTCAGCTCACCCGAGCGGAGGCCTGCGCCCTGTTCTCCCGCCTGCTCAGCCTGTCCTATTCCGGTCCCTCCCGATTCTCCGATGTGCCTGAGGGAGCTTGGTATGCCCAGGATGTCAACGCCATGGCTGCCCTTGGCCTGGTGAGGGGTGTGGGCGGCGGACAGTTCGCTCCCTCCTCCACCTTAACCCAACAGGAATTTCTCACTATTTTGGCCCGCGTGGCTCAGATGCTGAACTTCCACATCGCCGACTACGCCCAACAGCTATCTGGCCTTGCCGGCACACAGCTGAGTCAGATACCCGCCCTGGTCTCCTTCTCCTCCTGGGCCCGGGAGGGCGTGGCGCTTCTAGCCTGGTCCGGCGAGAATGTGCTGGGCCAGCCAGACGCTACCATGCTCCATTGCCAGCTGGACGAACTGTCCCCCACATCCCCCATCCTCCGGGAAGAGGCGGCGGCCTGCATCTACCAAGTGCTGTCCGTCACCGGCATCCTCACCGTGTAGCGCTCCTTTTCGCCGTCTTCCCTCTCCAGGTTGCATTTTCGGAAAAATTTTGCTATATTTCCCATAGCAGTTTCCATGATACTGGCACGCAAACTTCCTGGGGAGGAACTTGAGAGATGAAGCGTAGAGAGATCAAACGGCGGGGAAGGCAATTCCTGAAAGCCCACTACCTGCTCCTGGTGGCTGCCTGCCTGGCCGCGGTACTGCTGTCGGCGGAGTATCAGGGCACGGTAGGCTTTATCCAGGCCCAGTCGTCCACTGCCGGGCTGGAGGGGCAGACCGACGCCCCAATCTGGCAGGGAGGCCACATTGACCTGTCTGATGTTCTGCAGAGGCTGTTTCCGCCGGATGAGTCGGGAAGCAACCCCATTCTCGGCCGCAGCCGGGGCGTGCTGGCCGCCCTGGTCAATCAGGTCAGCAGCGGCTCCATCCTGGTCACCATTGCCTCAGCGGTGGGATCCCTGCTGGGCTCAGAGAGTGCCGCGTACATTCTGATGATTTGCGCCGGCGCCCTGCTGTTCTTTGCCTTCTGGTTTCTAGTGCAGAATGTCTATCCGGTGATGCTGCGGAGAATCCTGCTGGAATGCCGCACTTACCAGAGCGTTCCCCTGCACCGCTTCCTCTACCTTTTGCGCGTCCGGAAGTGGCTGCGTGCGGCATGGGTCATGTTCGTCAAGTCCGCATACCTGTTTTTCTGGTCGCTCACCGTGGTAGGCGGCGTGGTCAAGCGGTATTCCTACTACCTGGTACCCTATATCGTGGCGGAGAACCCCGCAGTCTCCGCCCGGGCGGCCATCTCCCTGTCCCGGCGCATGATGAAGGGCCATAAATGGCAGTGCTTCATCTTTGAGCTGTCCTTCCTGGGCTGGATCATCCTAGGCGCGCTGACTCTCGGCCTGGTAAACCTGTTCTACACCACCCCCTATCAAGCCGCCGCTTTTGCGGAATACTACGCCCAGTTGCGCGCCCAGGCCAAGGCTCAGAACCTGCCCGGCTGCGAGCTGCTCAACGATGCCTGCCTGTATGAGAGGGCCGACCAGGCCACACTCAACACCCGCTATGCCGACGTCGTCGAGATCCTCAACCAGCCCCCGGTGGAGCTGGAGCAGACGGCGGGCTGGCGGGCTTTCCTGGCCAAGTGGTTCGGCCTGATCCTGTTCCCCACCCAACGGGAGCGCCTGTATGAGCAGGACCAGGCCCGCCGCCTGCAGGTGCGGAATTTGGCTGATGAGGTGGCCGGGCAAACCTATCCCACCCGACTGTTCTCCATTTCGGAGCAAAGTAAGCGCCGTCTGACAGCCTCGCTGCACTATGTGCGCCACTACTCCATCTGGTCCCTGATGGTCATGTTCCTGGGCTTTTCCTTTGTGGGCTGGCTGTGGGAGGTGTCCTTCTGCCTGGTCACCCAGGGCATCCTGGTCAACCGGGGCGCTCTCCACGGACCCTGGCTGCCCATTTACGGCTCAGGCGCGGTACTCATTCTCCTGGTGCTCAACCGTCTGCGCAAGCATCCCGTGGCGGAATTTTTAGCTACCATTGTGCTGTGCGGCGCCCTGGAGTACACCGTCTCCCTGGTGATGGAGATCACCTCCGGAGGGGTGCGCTGGTGGGACTACACCGGCTACTTCCTCAACCTCAACGGCCGCATCTGCGCTGAGGGCCTTCTGGTCTTCGGCATCGGCGGCATGGCGGTGGTCTACGTGCTGGGCCCCTTGGTGGACAATCTGGTCCAGCGGCTGGACAGCCGCACCGGCCGGGCCGTCTGCCTGGCCGTGATGGCAGTGTTCCTGGTGGACTGGACCTACTCTCAGTTCTCCCCCAACCAGGGGGAGGGCATCACCGACGACGACCAGCTGGCCCCCTCCTCCTCCATCCAGGTGTGGGAAGGCGCCGATGGGGAGGACGGACCCGCTCCCCTTCTCTGACCGTTCCCCACCTGTTCACAGAAAAAAACGGACTGCTCGAAGGCAGTCCGTTTTTTGCATCTGTCAGTTCTCCTCCCGGGGGTCCGGGTCAGCCCAAAGGGTGGAAAAGTAGTCGTAGTAGGGCATCAGGAAGGCAAACCCCTCCACCAGCCGGTCGGCCAACTCCGGGGTGTAGAGCAGCTCGCTCAGCGGCTCCTCATGGCTGACGGTGAGGGATTTCTTGTTGTACCAGCTGGCCAGCCGGGGTTCCGCAGGTGTCTTGGCCCGCTTGTATTCCGGGCCGGTCAGGACAAACTCCTCCTGTTTCTTCAGCTTCCTGTCCAGCCGCAGAAGAGGCTTGGGGTCCCGGTCGATCCGGGCTCGGTGCTTGGCCATCACCACGGGCTGGGAACACCAAAAGCCCATGCCGTAGCTCCACTCCTCCGGCGCCAGCTCAAACCAAAACACCGGGCGGGTCCCCTCCTCCCCGCCGTCCCACCGGAACAGGGACAGCCAGAGGTGGTCCTTATAGGGCCCCCGGCCGAACAGCCGGCGGGCGTCCCGGTAGATCCGGGAGACCTTCCCATTCAACCCGCTCTTGGGAAACCGGTCCAACAGGCCGTTCTGCACCTGGGCGGCCAGCTCCCGCATGGGCTCGTAGAAGTACCGCCTATAGCTCTCTTTGTGGGCCTCGAACCAGCCCCGGTCGTTGTTGAACCGGATGCCCCACATGAAATCCACCGTCTCCTGGGAAAAGCCTTGAAACATGGGCGCTCAGTCTCCTGTCCCGCCTGAGCCGCCCCCGGTTTCCGTGCCGCCGGGCTGGGAGGTGGGCTGCGCAGACGGGGTGGGCTGGGGTGTGGGTTCCTCGCTGGGGGTAGGCTCCGGCGACGGGGTAGGCTCCGGGGTGGTGACAGGATCGGAGGGGGCAGGTTCCGGGGTGGGCTCAGGCGTGGGCTCCTCGGTCACCGGCCCCTCGGGCAGGGGATCCCCCTCTGGGGTAAGGCCCAGGCTGGGAGCGTCCGCAGGATTAAACAGGATGACCCGGTCCCGCTTGGCATACCGGCTGTGGTTCTCATAGGTGCGGGAGATCAGGTTCCCGTTGCCGTCGTATACGCAGCGGTAGACATCCACCTCATATCCAGTGTAAGGCGTGGTCTTGACCTTGGTCGTACCCAGGGGGATGCTCTCGTCCGGCTCATACACCGTTTCCCAAGGAGTGGTGGAGGTGGTGTAGCGCTGGGTCTGAACATAGGTGTCGTCCGTTTTTGTCCCATAGAAGGATACCGTCACGGTATTGCCACTGACATAGGAGACGATTTTGATCGGATAGTCCGTATTGTTGCGGAACTTGTAATCCAGGCTGGGGTAATACACCGTAGCGTCAAGTCCGTTGGGGATATAGCCGGTGGAAAAAGCATGAGCCGCCCGGTTGACGATCTCCAGGTTGGCGTACACCGTGCAGTAGTAGATGCAGGAGGACACCTGGCAGATACCGCCGCCTACCATGTCCACCGTCTCCCCGTTGGCGTAGCCGGTGGACATCTTATAACCGTTGGCGGTGGAGGGGTTGCCGATGGTCCCCAGATAAGAGAACACCTCGCCGGGCATGATCACCGTACCGTTGCAGGAGGAAGCGGCCAAGCCCACATTATAGGACCGGGCATACACACCGTCCAGGTAGGTGGTCACGGTGGACAGCCGATCCCGGTAGAGGTACTGCTCCGCCTCGCTCAGGTCCGGATGGAGGAAGACCACCGGGATGACGCAGCTCTCCCCCGGGGCGGTCTGGTCCAGAATCGCCTGGGCCTCCGCCGGATCCACGCTCATGCCCACCACGGTGGGGGAGATCGTGCCGTCCTCCAGCACCTGGGACGCCTGAGGCTCCACATAGACCAGCTCCGCCAGAATTTCGCCGTTCAGCTCCGCAGTGGGAACCGTCTGGGTCTCCACCGTCAGTTGGGTCTGGCCGGAGGACAGAGCCTCCCGCACCTGCTCCATCAGCGCGTCCACATCCACCTCTTCCCCGTCTGTCCCCCGGGTCAGGGTAAGCTCCTCGTCCCCCACTTCATAGGTGAAATCCACAGGGGCCACATACAGCTCCTCGGCAATCTGCTCCAGCAGGCGCCTGGCCTCCCGCTCCCCCTCCGGGGTGAAGGACAAAGCATCCATTGGCAGGGATACCGTCTCCCGCCCTAGTCCCAGCCACAGGATACCCAGCTTCAGGAAGGGCTGATCGGCCTTGGCCTCCATGCCACGGTCCACCGCCGCCTGGGGATCGCTCTCCAGCATACTGCCAGACAGTTCCACACGCTTTCCATCTCCATAGCCCAGGGTGAGCGTCCGGCCCTCCAGATGCTTCTCCATATAGGCAGACAACTGGCTCACTGCGTCCTGCTGGTTTACGCCCCCCAGATCCAGCACCACAGCCCCAGTGCTGTCCTGGGCCTGCGCCCCTGGCAGAAGACGGCCATTGTCCTGCACCCACTTGCAAAGGCCGCAGTAAGCTCCAATCAATATGACGATCACAACCGCCGCGATGATTCCGGCCAGCGCCGGAACGGGCAGTTTCCTTTTCTCTCTGGATTGTTCCATCGTGCACCTCCGAAAGAACGCCTTGCCTGACCAACTTTTCCTGTAGGCATTACAGCAATTCCTGTTCTACTGAGTTATTGTACCACCATTCCATAGGAAGCGGCAATAACATTTTTGTAAAAAAGAGTTACAGTTCCATGACAGTTTTCCGATTTGCCCTCTATTCGCAGATTCATAGGCTCCAAACCTCCCGTTTGGAGCCTATGAGACCGACTCTGCCAAAATATTGTCCTGCAAAAACTTCCGGTATCCCCAGTTCTTAAGGCAAGAATTCCTTTACACCCATCGGGAAAACGTATATAATGGAGAACACAGCAATCCATAATTGAGGAGGCGCGAGCACATGGCTGGCTCCCAGCAGAAAAGCCCTGGCGACAGCAACCAGAACAGCACTCAGAACAACCCGGGGCCGGGCTACCATTATGAATATAATTATGACTATAACTTCCATGCTGGCCCCAGCCATCCGCCCCGAAAGGACAACAGTTGGGGAGATTGGATTGGCATCATCGTCCTGCTGGTTCTCCCTTTTGGCATCACCCAAGTCATCGGCGTCATCTGGGCTATCCGGAAGGTGCTGGGCATGTCCCGGCAGCAACGCAGCCATTACTACAGCCAGTATCGCCGGACCGCCGAACGCATCCGTGACGAGGTGGAGGATATCTTCCGCGGCAACCGCTCCTCCGGCTTTTCCGGGCAGTCCTATGACTCCAATGCCCAGAATGCCAACTACAACTACACCACAGGCAGCCAGCAGGCCTGGGCTCAGCCCGGCCCCACCGCCGATCCCCAGGGTCGGGAGTCGGCTCAGCCGGAGGCCTCCGCCAAGAAGTCCGGCTCCTCTAAGACCTACAAGGCCAAAGCCAAGCGCAGCGCCCGCAAACAGATGAACGGGGATGAAAAGGCAGGCAACGGACTGATCATCGGCGGGGCCATTCTATCGGGCATTTTCGGCCTGGGTACCGTGAGCCTGCTGATCGAGTTTTTGGACTCCCTGTTCCGGGGGTACTTCTTCTCCGAGGACCTGATCTCGGTGCTGGCTTGCGGGATCTTCTTCGCCGGCGGTCTGGCCATGCTGCTGGCCGGCATCGGCGGAAAAAACCGCCGGGAGCGCATTCTGAACTACCTGGGCTACATCGGTACCAACGAGGAGATCGGCCTGGCCCACATGGCGGCCACCTTCGGCGTGTCGGTGCGGAAGCTTTGTAAGGACCTGCGCTACATGCTCTCCGAGGGCATCCTGCCCTATGGATATCTGGACCTGGCCGAGGGCAAGCTGTACCTCACCGACGAGGGCTATCAGGCCAGGAACTCGGAGTCCTTTTCCGCTTCCGGCACCGGAACCAATGGAACGTCCGACAGCCGGGAGGGGGCGGAGAGCCGGGAGGACGCCATCCTCCGGGAGATCCGGCAGGTCAACGAGTCCATACCCGACGCGGCCATGCGGGCCAAGATCTCCCGGATCGAGGAGATCACCGGGAAGATCCTCGCTTACCAGAAGTCCCATCCCAACCGGGAGAACCAGCTGCGCCCCTTCCTGAACTACTATCTCCCCACCACCCTGAAGATCCTCCGGGCCTATGCCCAGCTGGAGGCCCAGGGTATTGAGGGCGAGAACATCACCGCCGCCACCGAGCGCATCGAGGGAATGATGGACCAGGTGGTGGCTGGTTTTGAGAAGCAGCTGGACCGGCTGTTCCAGGATGACGCCATGGACATCACCTCCGATGTGCAGGTGCTGGAAAACATGCTGAAGAAGGACGGCCTGTCCGACGACAACATGACCATGCCTATGGCTTAACCGTCCGCTTCACATCCGCTGGGGCCTTCCCGAATGGGAAGGCCCCAGCGTTTTTGCGTCCGTCAGAAACCAAAGATCGCCTTCAGGCTCTCCGTATAGGGCGCCCGGCAGATTCCCCTCTCCGTGACGATCCCCGCGATCAGGCTGTGGTCCGTCACGTCGAAGGCAGGATTGAAGCACTTCACCCCCGCCGGCGCCATAGGCTCCTTGTACCACAGGGTCCGGATCTCCTCCGGGTCCCGCTCCTCGATGGGAATATCCGCCCCCGTGGGGCAGTCCAGGTCAATGGTGGAAGTGGGGCCCAGCACATAGAATGGGATTCCGTAATGCCTGGCCAGGATGGCCACCCCGCTGGTACCAATCTTGTTGGCCGTATCCCCGTTGGCAGCCACCCGGTCACAGCCCACGAAACAGGCCTGTACCCATCCGTTGCGCATCACCATGGAGGCCATGCTGTCGCAGATCAGGGTCACGTCCACTCCCGCCCGACTCAGCTCATAGGCGGTGAGCCGGGCCCCCTGGAGCAGGGGCCGGGTCTCGTCGGCAAACACTCTCAGGCGGACGCCCCGCTCCTGCCCCAGCAGGATGGGTCCCAGGGCGGTGCCGTACCGGGAGGTAGCCAGAGGCCCGGCGTTGCAGTGGGTGAGAATGCCGTCCCCCTCCCGCACCAGGCTCAGGCCATACTCCGCGATGGCCCGGCACATAGCGATGTCCTCCCGGTGAATGGCCAGGCACTCCGCCTCCAGGGCGGCCCCGGCGATGCAGTATTTGGCGGAAAAGCCCGCCAGCAAGGGCAGTCCGCACAGGGACAGTCCCCCCACGGTAAAGGCCAGCCCCCCCAGAGGGGCCAGCC
>ERZ779866.3711-NODE-3711-length-12093-cov-2.965775_pt1 | contig 12093 bp, 20 predicted proteins | sample MGYA00511248_ERZ779866 | MGnify/ENA primary metagenome ERZ779866 (study PRJEB29588, sample SAMEA2155758) | human gut metagenome | biome: human gut; feature: human-associated habitat; material: faeces | place: Denmark | collected 2008/2010 ... | reverse complement strand
GATTTAGTGGTGACACCGACAGGATTCAAACCTGTGACCTTCTGATCCGTAGTCATAATCCGGCTATTTTCATTGATTTTCAGATATTTTGATTGTCCGTTATAATTATCAGTATTTCAGCAACAAAAGTGGCAAAATAATTTAATTTTGTTTTTGTTTATTTTGATCTAATTTGTAAGTTTGTGTTGAAATTGTGTATCCGGAATAAAATTTCAACACAAAATGCAGTATTCAAAAGACGGAATTACGGTTGCTGTTGTCTTGGATAAATACAAGCCCAAGAGAAACGGCCTTTATCCGGTTCGCATACGTGTAACCTATCGACGGCAAAGACAATATTACCCCACTGGAAAGGATTTAACTCTGGAACAATGGGAGCGGATACCATTAACCAGAAACAGAGATTTAAAAACAATTCGAGAAAGTATTGCAAATAGTTTCGACATAGTTCGACAGAATGTCGATGAGTTGGCCACTCTTGCAGGATTCTCTTTCGATGCATTGAATACCCGCTTAAAGTCCGGGGCGACGGATACGATAAATACCGCGTTCCGGGCTAAAATAGCAGATTTGAACGAACAGAACAGAGTTGGCAATGCAATTGTTTATAACAATGTTTTGAAAGGTTTAGAGCGCTTTGCCGGGGATAAAATTCGCTTCGACGTTGTTACGGTGGAATGGGTAAAGAAATACGAGAGATTCCTACACTCTGAGGATAAAACAACCTCTACAATCGGGATTCACCTACGCACACTCCGGGCCATACTTAACGAAGCCAGAAGATCGGGGATTATCAAAGAATCGCAATACCCATTTGGCCGGGGGCGTTATGAGATACAGTCCGGAGAGGGGCGAAAATTGGCCCTTACGCTGGATCAAATAGGCAAGATAGCCCGTTATGAGGACGGCAGCGATGCAACGGCGAAATACCGGGATTATTGGATGTTTCTATATCTCTGCAATGGTATTAATATGGCCGACTTCGTTAAATTGAAGTACGGGGATATTGTTAACGGAGAACTTTGTTTTGTCCGTCAAAAGACGGAACGGACAACAAGAACAAGAAAAGAAATACACGTTATAGTGTCAGAACCTATGCAAAAAATCATAGATCGCCGGGGCAATGTTCCGGAACCGGATAATTATATATTCCCGGTGCTGACTGGCAACGAGACAGCGTTAGAGCAAAAACGCAAAACGCAGTACCTTACCCGTGCGATCAATAAACGAATGACTATGATAGGAAAAGCGTTAGGCATCGACCATATTTCCACCTACACAGCCAGGCATTCGTTCGCCACAGTGTTGAAGCGCTCCGGGGCTAATATCGTCTATATCTCGGAATCGCTGGGGCATCAGGATTTAAAGACCACCGAAAACTATTTAGCTTCTTTCGAGAGAGAGGAACGGGAAAAGAATGCGGATTTATTGACTAAATTTTAGCAAAGACGATAAAATCAGATAGTAACAAGGAACATGCTCATAACATGTTAATAAGTCCCTTATTTTTTTATTTACTGTGATGAGATATTGTATTATATTTGCCACAGAGTAATAAAAAAAAGCCTGCGATGATGCAGGCTAATTTTACCGGACGGCGGACGTCTGTAATGATGCAGACAACAACCACAGAACGAAAAGACAGTCGGGGATTTATAAGTTAGTAAAGTTGGTTTGCTAATTTAATATTCTTCGGCGTTCGCCGCCCACGGTAAACGTGGGCGGCTTTTTTTTGTTGTGCAGTTTACGATGGTTGGTTGGTTTATTCCTTCCTTCCCATAAACCTGAACAAAAGTATAAATTATTTTCAATAAACAATCATCGCAATAATCAAGAGTATTAACAAAGGGATGAATTTATACGGTAAAAAACAAACTAACAATCTGTCAATTAGTAATTTAAATTGTTGATAATTTTACAATACAAGTCAAACAAAAAGTCAAACAAAAGTCAAACAAAAGTCAAACAAAACAGGTAAATAATTAGACAAAAAAACCGCTGTGGAGACGCAGCACAAAACAATAGGACGAAATGACAAATTTAAGCGATTCATTGCCGTTTGCCGCCTTGACGGTGGAACAGGCTAAAGAAATGATTTGCGGGTTAATCTCGCAAGAACTACAAAAGGCAGTAACCCCCAAAGAAAAACCTACACCGGATACGCTATGCGTTGAGGATGCTGTACAATTTCTAACCAATCAAGGTCTGCCTATTACTAAATCTACCCTTTACGGCTATGTATTTTACAAAACAATTCCTTTCCGCAAGATAGGCCGTAGAACTGTTTTTTCCCGAAAAGAGCTTTTACAATGGCTCGAAAATCGAACGACCAGGCCGGAAACAAAAGCGGATGCCGCGTTGAGGTTGTCGGAAAATGCACGTAAACGATAGGAGGTCCGGCGATGAATGACAAAAGAAAAGCCGCCCCCACAGGAAGCGGCAATACCTTGGCAGGTAAACAAATTTCTTACTGCAAATATAGTCACAGATCAAGAAAAAGCAAGCGGAAAATTAATTTCTCCGATACCCAGTCACAGGCATTCGCAGCTATTCAAAGGCTGCACGAAACCGAAATGCGGAAAGCTCGCAAATTCTTCACAGAACACCCTACCTGCACCTATTCCCGCGCCGATCTCGCTGAGGCACTAGAACTGCCGATAAACCACATTACGCGAATTGCATACAACCTGCTCGATGCCGGATTTATCCGCGTAATCGGTAAGGATCGCAATCCCCGTAGCGGAATTACCGTGGAGATGCTGCAATTGACAGGAAAGGAGGTAGACCATGCCTAAAGATGCCTACTATTTCCCGCACGACTCCAACGCAAAAGACGATCCTAAATGCGTCCTGCTAATCGAGCAATTAGGAATGGAGGGATACGGGATTTACTGGATGTTGATCGAAACCCTCCGAGAACAACCGGATTACACCTACCCTGTGGCAAATATTCCCGCACTCGGAAGAAGATACAATACAACCGCTGAAAAAGTGAAAACGGTGGTATGTAACTATGGACTTTTTACAGTAAAAGATGATAAAATATTCTTTTCTGACAGTCTTAACCGCCGAATGCTAGTACTGGAGGAAAAACGTGCAAAACGCTCAGAAGCAGGACGATTAGGGAATGCTGCAAGGTGGAAAACATCGCAAACGGATCGCAATGCGATAACAATGCGATCGCAATTCATCGCAAGTAAAGTAAAGAAAAGTAAAGTAAATGAGAGTGTAGGAGAAGAGAGTATGAGAGGAAAACGCAAGCAGTTTTCCCCTCCCACCCCATCAGAGGTAGAATCCTTCTTTACTGAGAACGGGTACACAGCAGAGGCTGCCCGTAGGGCTTTCGACTATTACACGGATGCGAATTGGCACGATGCAGAGGGTAAGCCCGTGCTCAACTGGAAACAAAAGATGCGGGGCGTATGGTTCAAACCTGAACACAAACAGACGTCCGGAATGGACCTTAAAATTCCACTTTAAAACGCTAATCTATGAATCAGAATACAATACCCCAAGCCGTAGAGTTGGAACAGTCGGTAATCGGTACGCTGATTATGGAACCGGACAGACTGACGGAAGTAGTCGGGATGCTCTCTCCTGAATCGTTTTGCGACAACAGAAACTCGTTTATCTATAAAACACTAATCGAAATGTTCGACCAAAATACACCGGTCGATCTGTACAATGTCGGGAAACGGTGCGACGGTTCATCGCTGTTTGGAGGGCGTACCGGAACCCTGTATGCTTCGGAATGCACGTGCAAAGTAGGAAGCGGGGTTAATCTGTTGTTTCAGGCACAAATCATCCAACAGCGTTATATCGCCCGCTTACTGATGTACGCCGGTTCCAAGATTTCCACGCTGGCAGGTGATGATACGAAAGACGTGGCCGATGTGCTGGATGAATCGAATAAACTGATCGACAAAATAAATGCGCTTTCCTGTGGCAGTTCGGCGGGACAGTCCCTCCGGGATAGCCTTACGGAATCTTTGAAACTGGCAGAACAGCGGCAAGCCGCATATTTGGGAGGATTACCAACCGGCATTCCGACCGGGATCTCGGATTTAAACCGGCTTACCGGAGGCTGGCGGGGGTCGCAATTGATTATCCTGGCTGCTCGCCCGGCAATGGGCAAAACCGCCTTAATGCTGCACTTTGCCAAATCTGCGGCGCTGAACGGAACCCCGGTATGCATTTTCTCGCTGGAGATGTCGCACGTCAGCCTGTCGGATCGGCTCTTACTCTCGGAGTGCGAGGTTGAGGTTAACAGGTTTCGTAATGGTGATTTGTCCGGAGATGACTGGCGGCAACTCAACGAAGCATCCGCACAATTGGAAAAGCTGCCGATACATGTGGATGATAACGCAGTTGTCTCGATGCGGTACATAAAAACCCGCTGCCACATTCTGAAAAAACAGGGCAAATGCGGCCTGATTATGATCGATTACCTCCAGTTGGCAGACACCTCGACCAAAGAGAGAAACCGCAACCGGGAGCAGGAAATCGCACAAGCCAGCCGACAGGCGAAGATCATAGCCAAAGAGCTGGACGTTCCGGTTGTCTTATTGTCTCAACTCTCACGGGAATGCGAAAAGCGGGCGGACAAACAGCCTCAACTATCGGATTTGCGGGAATCGGGCGCTATCGAACAGGATGCGGATGTAGTGGGATTTATCTTCCGCCCTGCGTACTACGGCCTCGACAGGATCGAAACACTCAAATACGGCAATATCTCTACGAGCGGTTTAGGCATCATCAATATTGCCAAACAACGGGACGGGGCAACCGGCTTGGTCGCATTCTCCCATAATCCGAGTATGACCAAGATTGGAGATTTTCAGGAAAACAAAATACCTTTCTGAAATAAGCCCTTTCCCATGTCGGGTGGATGAAGTACCCACGACATGAAAGATAATCAAAAAAACACGAGAACCAAAATGAAAAAACGCATATTATACCAGTTACTAGCGGACGAGTTTACGAAGTTCGGCGACAAGTTCGAGAAAATCGCCCACAACGAGGTAAACGGGATGTACTGTTACAAGCACACGACCTCCGACGGACTGACCTATCACGAGGTGTTCAAGGCTCCGACGGCCAAAGATGAGGATGGAAATATTTACCGGCATTATCCCAGCACTGCGCAATTCGGTTACGGTACAGCCCTTTGCATCCGGGGTGACGAGAAACAAACGCAGGATAAAATCGCCTGGTACATGACTAACGGATTTGAACACGGGCGCTATGGGATTTTGTGAAGAAGTAGTACAAACCATTCACGGCAATTGTCCGAGTAAATCGAACTGCTACAAGGTAATCAACCTTAACGGGCATGCTTCATTGTCCAAAACAAAGGCCCTGAAAGCCTACGAAGAGCAATTTTACATCCAATGCGACAAGTATCGGAACGCCGGCATAACGGGTTACTTCGAACTCTATTTGCGAGTGTATTACCCCTCCCAACGTTCCGATCTGGATAATGCGCTAAAGGTGGTTTTAGACTGCCTGCAACGGGTGAAGGCAATAAGCAACGATAACAAATGCGTGAAAATCGTAGCGGAGAAGTTTCTCGACAAAGACAAACCGAGAATCGAATTTGTATTAAAACGAGTGTAACTATATGAAAATAACAAACATTTACATAATACAACAAGGCAAGTGAAATGCTCAACAAGGGTGAGGTTAGGGTGAGGTGCAAAAAATGCACAATGCCGGACACACCCAAAGGTTACCCAAAGGATTAATAATTATTTGACACCTCAACAAGGAGACAAAATCCCGAAATAATGGGTTGTAAAATCATTGCATTAAAGACAAAATTTCGTGCGGTTTATACTTCCTGAAATACAGAAATAGCGTATAGGGAGATATTCAGCGAAAATTAGGAATAATTCACCCTGAATAAGACTAATTATCGGGTGAAATTCCGATAGTTGCCCTCAAAACAGGTAAAATGCCCTTATAAACAAACTATTTTTGTAAAAACACACTATATGGGAATTGTGACGGATCGTGAACTCGTAAAAATCGAAAATTACATTAGAATCAATATTTCTCAATACGTCTCAAAAAAGAGGCGTGAAAAAGGCTTGTCTACATACGAACTTGCCAAACAGAGTGGTGTTGATTGGTCTACCGTCAAAAATATAGAAAATGGAAAGACCGTGAAGATCGATATATTAACCAGAGTTATAACCGCTCTAGGTGGTAATATCTTGATCGTATAATTCTATTATTTATCGTTAAATCATTAAAATCATGACTGCTATTCGAGAAATTGAAATTCATGGCAAACCGAGAAAGGCTCTGTTTACTATTTCCCTGTGGAATGTATTGGAAAAAGAAGGAATCCAAGTCGACCTTAAGCCCAGGGATGACGACAGTTTACAATCCATGTTATCCGCTGCGTGCGAATTTATAAAACTTATATATGCCGCTTTGCGCAATGCCGTTGATTACGGCCTCGAGGATAACTATCCCCTAACATTGCTGGATGTGGATTTATGGGCCACTGAAAATAAGCAGGAGTTTATAAAAATAATTCCTTTTGTTACGGCGGATTTACATGGTTGTAACACATCTGATAGTGCTAATCCGTGCTAACACTAGCTAATAAGTAATTATCACTGCATCAAATGAGCATCATAGGTAGCATATTTGTCCGCCTCGGACTGAAATCGGATGAGTTCAGCAAGGGTATCAAGCAAAGCGAGGGTCAATTATCCTCTTTCAAAGGTGTTGTAGGGAAAATAGGCGGGGCTATTGCCGGGGCATTTACGGTCGATAAGATCGTACAATTCACCAAAGAGGCGTACAAGCTGGCCGGGCAGGCTCAGGGGGTTTACAATGCTTTCTCAAGGCTCAATAGACCGGGTCTGCTAAATGACCTGAAAGAAGCCACCCGAGGGACTACCGATGAGCTCAAATTGATGCAAACGGCAGTTCAGGCCAACAATTTCAAAATCCCCCTCGATCAACTCGCAACGTATCTAAAATTCGCTACCAACCGGGCAATTGAAACCGGCGAAAGTGTAGATTATCTCGTCCAGTCTATCATTTTGGGTATCGGGCGTAAATCTCCATTGATTTTGGATAACCTCGGTATTTCCGCCTCTGAACTTCGGGAAGAACTTGCGAAAACCGGGGACATGGGCAAGGCTGTGGGCAACATCATCAATAAGAGCATGAGCGAGGCCGGTGATGCTATCGAAACTTCGGCTGTAAAAACACAGAAATTAGGAGCGGCTTGGAAAGATTTTATGGTAGCGGTTGGTGATTCTGGAGCAGTGAAGAGCACCGGCAACATTATTACCGACACTCTAACATCTATCACAAGGGCAATGAGTGACCTCATCAAATCCGGTAAATCATGGTCCGCCTTTATAGGTAGTATGTTAGGGGGTGTCTTGGGGCCTTTGGGGGCCATATTTGGAGGTGCGACAGCGGCAGGAAGTGCAATTACAGGACAACGATCCAAACAAAATAAGATAGATGCAGAAGATGCAAGCGCCGCAAAGCTAGCCAAAAAATGGGCCGATTCAGCTGCGACAATAGAAGAAGTCAATATCCTGCTTAATTCGGCTAGGTCGGATTCAATTGACCTCACAGCAAAAGAAACACAAGCCATCATAGATGCTTTAATGGAGAAGAAAAAACAACTTAAAGCCCAAGAACAAGAAAAAATAGCCCGCGAGCAAACTGAAAAAGGGATAAAGGCTCAAATCGCAGCTCTTAAAGAATTGCGAGCGTTGGAGGCTAATCCTGAAAAAAGGGCTAGTTATACAAAGCAAATACAAGACTTAGAAGCCAAATTAAAAAACATATATCCTGAAGCCGAAGAAACAAAAGTAAAAACCAAAGTAGACCAGATTAATGATGCCATAGATAAATTGCGTAAAAAGCGTGAAGATGCGACAAAAGAAGCTCAAATCGGAATAGATGCGGAAATAGAAAAACTCCAAACCGAATTAGATTGGATCAATTTAACCACAGAGGCCTACCTAAAGTTTTTGGCTATAAAATCCGGAGAAACCGGAAATATTGCCGCCGGATTATCAACTATTGATGGTGGTAAATCATTTTCCGATAAAATAAAGAAGGCGCTAGAATTGAATGACACATTAACTAAAAGCATAAATGCTTCGGCAGATGCATACGTTAGGGCTAAATTGGAAGCTGATAATTATGCAAGATCACTATCTATGGGTATACAAACATCATCAGCGCTAAATAATGCCTTGCGGCAACTTGTGGCAACCGGAATACAAGAACTAGCAACAAGCCTAGGTAATTTAATGTCTGGTGGAGAATTTGAGTTTGATTTCAGCAAGTTAGGAAATATCATTAAAAAATTCGGGGAGGAAATGATAGCCATAGCAACGGCATGTATTGTTATTTTCTCTAATATATTTAGTAATCCCTGGGTTGCATTGGCTGCGGGTTTCACCCTAACTGCATTAGGTGCAGCTTTAGCCAATGCGAAAAATGATGCACAGGCAGCTATTACGGGGTACTCTCCTACCTCATCATTTACAGGAGGGGGTAATTATTCGAGTTCATCGATGTATGCGGGGGGCTCCAATAAATACGGTCACGCCAATAAAGAAGATATATCCGTTAAAGTTGATGTTACCGGGCGTATATCCGGTCAAGATATTGTTTTGGCAAGCGACAAGTACCTGAAAAACAAGGCTAGATAATCGATAAAAAGCAAATAATCAGGCATCTAAAACACAAAGATTGCACAAAGGATGAAAACAGTAAAGAGCGGTATTTACCCGCTCTTTACTGTTTGACCTCTAAGGCCATCCCGACTTGCTAATTTGTTTCAGGACGGCCGAAAACCGGTATCAACTCGTGCCGGCGTAAATCTTTTTTTTGTTGCATAAATTGCCGAAAAACCGATTTTATTCCGGAGGTTTGCCCGACTTATTACGGAATAGTAATGCTTTAGTTTAAAGAACAGACCACGTTATTTAACCCTTGCTTTTGATAAACCCGGCAACCGGTTTACGGGGGCGGCTGCATAGTTTCTTATGCGCTTGCAATTCTGCAAGGGCTTGGTTTATCAATTCCAGTTGTACCCTGGTATCTTCGTTAATATCGTTGTAATCGGCAAAAGCGTCGTTTATATAATCTTTCAGCTCCTTTATTTGCGCTTCTATTTGCCCGATACGATCACCGGGTAAGGCTGTGATAAATTGACGTATAGCCACGAAAGCCCGCATAATAGCAATACTTGTCTGAATAGCAATAGGGCTTTTAAGAACAGCGGAAAGCATAGATACTCCCTGTTCGGTAAAAGCGTATGGATTACGCCGTAATCCCATCGTGATAGAATTGGTTATCACAATTTGTGATTTCCAATCTTCCGTTTCCTGATCTGTTAACTGAAACATGAAATCGGACGGAAAGCGTTCGGCGTTACGTTTTACCGCTTGATTCAGCGCACCGGTCGTTACCTGATAAAGCTCCGCCAAATCCCTATCCAGCATCACCCGCTGGCCTCTGATCTCGTAGATTTTATTCTGGATGGGTTGCAATTCCATGCTATGAAAGTTTGAAACAAAGCTATAAAATTATTCCCCTTTCTCAAATTTGATCGGTTTACCGCAATGGGGGCAGGTGATCGTGTTCGTCGGTTGAGGGGCGAAAAGTTCCGGAACCGGTACACCTAACGCTTCTGCAATCTTCTCGAGTAGAGGTAACGATGTATTCCCTTTTGCGGCCCGACTTAGTGTCATTTCCGAAACCCCCAATTTAGCGGCTAAATCTTTTTGCGTTGTCCCGTGCTGCTGGCAGAGTTCTCTAATTCTTATATCCATATACATTTAAAGTTTATAGCATCCTATCTGCAAAGATAATCATAATAACATTGCATGTATATAAAAATGAAAAAATATATGTTGAATGATTATTTTTTTCATTCTTTTATTTGGCTATTATAAACTTTAAATGTATATTTGTAGTGTAATAATAAACACGAAACGTTTACGGACATGAAAACCACGAGCAAATACAACAAATCGCAGATTATGAAAAGAGCCTGGAATATCTACAAAGGCAACAACCCATATTCTTACAGCTTTTCGGCCGCTTTGCGCCGGGCTTGGGAGGTTGAGAAGGCAACGATAGAATATAACGAACGGGAGGCTAAACGGGCCGCTATCGAGGCTGAAAACGCAGCAGCAAAGGCCAAACGGATCAGCAATGCGTGGACGATCGGATGTCTCGACTACTACCAGAACGCCCGCCCCGGCCAGTACTTCGGAGACTAACAACAAAAAGGGGTTCACTTTTCAGCTCACCCCCTTTAACCTGATCGGTTCAAAGGTAGGAAATAAATTCTGAAAGACATACCAAAACCAACTATAACGATGAAAAAAAACGATTTGAAAACGATTATGCGCCGGGCGTGGCACTTGTTCCGCTCGACGGGAAAAACCTTTGCCGTTTGCCTTTCAAAAGCATGGGCCCTTTGGCGACTGACGAGACAGATGCGAGCCGGCGTGGTGCGATTCGCTTACGAGAAAGCTGACGGATCGTTGCGTAAGGCTTGCGGCACGCTGCACAATGTAGCCTCAACGGTCAAAGGTGTAGGACGGCCCGATGACGGACAAACGGTCAAATATTACGACGTTGAGGCGGCCGGCTGGAGATCGTTCAGAGTAGAGAATTTCGTAACAGCATATTGACAAAAAACCGCCCCGGCTTTGCGGTTTCAAGAAAAAAAAGCTATATTTGTTTTATCCTAAAAATTACAAGCGGTACAGATGCCGCCGCTATTGTCGGCGTTTTTTGTACCCATACGTGAAATTTATTTGCCCTCGTCGTGTCCGGTAGCAGTAATGCCCGGGCGGTCAGCTTGTAGACCGTAGGAGCACGTAACGGGGGCTTTTTATTCCTAAAAATTACAAGTCATGCAAGTCAACAAACAAGGTACAATCGTACCTGTAACGCTCGTATCCGAAGAAGATCGTTACACTCAAATCAAAATCGAAGCCGCTACCGGTATTTCAGATCTAACCCGCAAATGGCTTATCGCCCTGGGGATGTTGTTGGATTTGCGGCATTATGTCTTAAAAGTGTTCTTAGAGTCAAAGAATGCCGGTTATCCTGCCAAAGATTACGACCAAGAACTTTTGGAAGCATCAAGAGGGGTTGAATTGGTCCTCGACAAATATCTGGCCGATCAAATCCAGATGTCTATGCTCGATCTAGGGGATGATAATATATATAAAACCGGACGTATTTAATTACCCTGCTGCCATGACAATACAAGAACTCCAAAACGCCAAACTGAGCAGCACGACTGCCGGTTATTTGGCTATATATCTCAAATTATCCGATCTGTACGATGAAATTTGGGATGTCGCAAATAAACAGTACGTAAATGATAATGTTGCAAGTTGTGCCTGCAGGGATTTCTACAAGGCTCTGACTAAAGCCCAAAACGAGGCTATGCGCTTGGCTAAATGGTCGATAATCGGGAATATCAATGATATTGATAACAGTGCCGAACTATGATTTACGAGCTATCGATAAACGGTTATTCGCTGGGGTTATTCCCCAGCGAGGCCGCAGCCCTGCGACGGGTCGATTATCTCCCTACCGGTCGCTATACCGTCCGAGAATGGAGCAAAGAGGGCGATTTCCTGACATTCTCGCCTTCGGACAATAAAGAATACCATGTAACACGAGAACTATTAAATACAGCCTTATGATTACCAAAAAATACGAATTTACCGCTCAGGATATTATCGAGCGCATTTTATCGGACAAAGAGTTTAGGAATGAGTTATTAACCCTGCTTGCGGCTGTTGTGGATCTCGCCGACCGCATCAGGCTCAGTAAAGAAGTACGACAATGAAAGCAGTGAGAGTGTTTTTTCATCCCCTGTGTCCGGGGGAATACCTGATAGCAGTAATAGACGTATCCGGTCGTTTGTGGGTGAAGTGTTACGAGGTACTACCGCACGGAATAACGGAAACCGAGGGAAAGCAACTACGCAGGCTATTATCCAAGTGTGTAAAGGAATGGAAGGCGAAAATAAACGCATTAATTCCTACTGACAGATTTTGAGTCTCAACAATC
>ERZ779866.3709-NODE-3709-length-12101-cov-2.455255_pt1 | contig 12101 bp, 10 predicted proteins | sample MGYA00511248_ERZ779866 | MGnify/ENA primary metagenome ERZ779866 (study PRJEB29588, sample SAMEA2155758) | human gut metagenome | biome: human gut; feature: human-associated habitat; material: faeces | place: Denmark | collected 2008/2010 ... | reverse complement strand
CGTAGGGTCGATGAAAGCGGCAGGAACGACACTCAGAGAAGATGCCATCCTCACCGCTGTCATAGTGTGCGGCAGGCTCATACCTCATCATCGCTTCTATGGCGATGAAGTCTCTGCGAGGCATTGATGTCACCTCCTGTATTTGGGTAACAAAAAAGGCACCCTTTCGGATGCCTGAAAATGGTTCGGTTAATCTTCACCTTGAAGATCGAACCACTTGTCAAATGAATCTTTATGGACGCGCAGACAGCGCTTACCCAAACGCATAACCTTAAAGTCTTTGGTCTTTTCGCAAAGGTCATATGCTTTTCTGATGCTGACTCCAAGAATGGTCGCTACTTCTTCCACGGTATAGGTTCGTTTGATTGGTTGTTCATTGTTCATGAAGAAACCTCCTTTGTAAATCCCTTGCTAATGGGGAAACTCGACAAACCCTGTTTCTGCTATATGTCTGCTAATCAGAACCATGGTAAGGTGAGTAGGAGGTACACGAACCTTGAGCAGATGCACGCTTTTGCCGGTCGCATTAGGTGCTCCATCGAAAAACAATGCAAATATCTCACATATTCTTTTTCTTGCATTGCATTGGTAAGGATGAGGTCACCGGTTCAAATCCGGTCATCAGCTCCAGAAAATCGCCCTTGCAGATGCTTTGCAAGGGCGATTTTCTTTATGCTGGCAAGCTTGCCCGGCTGACCACAGGCTGAGTGTCAAGCCGGAGAGCAGCGCACGCACAGCCGAAAATGGTTGGAGAAATGCTGCGGGTTGTGTTATACTTATCTTGAGAACCAAAGCGTATGACAGGGATTGACAGCGATGGGTATTCCACGGAAACACTGCTTGTTTTTTTCGGCAAAGCGCGGACGGGAACAGGCATATATCTGCTGCCTTCCTGTTAATGAAGCATAAAGGCCCCGGAGAGATCCGCGCCATTGGCTGCACAGTGCGGTGCGCAAATTTTGACATAAGGGAGGAGATGAAATTGAACAGTGCTTCATATGAACCTATCCGGGTCAAAATCCTATAAGCGTATCTATTTTTCCGTAATTTCACTGCTGCTGACGGTGATGATACTGTTTTCACTTTTCTTCTACAGCAAGTTTATCAAACGGCAGCAGGAGGATATTCGGCTGCAGGCCCAGGAGAGGCTGGAGCGGATTGAAAGCGCGATGAGCGTGCGCTATCAGGATATGATGCGTATCGTTTTGCAAATCAATACCGACGGCGTTTTCAGCTATGCGCAGATCGTATCAAAAACGCAGCGGGAAGCGCTTCTGGAAGAGCTGATGCGCTACGTGCAGAGCAATAGTTTTTGGAAGGATATGAGCTATGAAAGCATGCTCGATGAGGAACGCGTTTATTCCAGTCAGGGCATTTTTGAAAAGGATATTTATGAAAAATACATTTATGATACTTCCGACAGCTTTGACCTGCAGGGCTTTCAGGATCGAAGAAAATACTGGACCTTTGCATCGATACCTGCCGGTCAGATTATTTCGCGCCAGTATCCGCAGGTGGTGATGGCCTATGTGTTCGGACTGCCCATGATGAGCGAAGAGCCGAGGCGGCTCATCACCTTTTATATAGAAAAGAGCACAGTGGATCACCTGGTTGAACAGTTCTTGCCTTGCGAAGTGAAGAACGTCTGCTTTTATGAGCAGGGGGCCCTGGTCTATTCGCTTTACGAAACGGATCATGCATCCCAGGACACCATACGATTCTCCTGCGAAGGAAATTCCGGGCAATACATCTATGAGATGTTCATAGATCCCGATGTGCTCTATGCCGATTATCATGCGACGCAGCTTTTCTTCTTCCTGACACTGGGGGTGATGTGCGTCGTCATTTTCCTGTCAAGCTGGATGGTGGCGCTATATAACTATCAGCCGCTGCACCAGCTTGTGAGCAAGTACGCCAAGGAACGGCATGAAAAGCTGGACGAATACGCGCTGCTCAATGAGCTTGTGGAGGACACCATTGCGCAGAAAAGGGAAATCCAGAAAAAACTTTTTGTTTCCAATCTGGTCTGGGGACAGTACGAATCCCTGGAAAACCTGCAAAGCGACGCACAAGAGGCGGGCATTACCTTTGAATATCCGGAATTTGTCTGTTGCGCGCTGGCATATGAAGGCGAAGCGGACAGCGAATTCTGCGACAGGATCTGCGAAGAACTGGATACAACGGACACCATGGCTGTGTGTGCGAAACGGGACAGAGGGCATCGGCTGACGGTCATCGTCAACTATTTTGGTACGGAAGAAAATCACCGGCTGGTGGAACGCGTGCTGCGCGGCCTGGAAGGCGTCCATGTGGGAATGGGCACGCAAGCGCATGATCTGATGCATTTGTCAGCCTCCTATCAACATGCACGCCATGCCATGCATGAGGCGATGGAAAAGCAGGAACCCTTCAGGCGCTACCAGGAGGACTCGGAGCTCAAGGCGCGTACGGAGAAGGAAGAAAAGGCGAAAGCCAAAGCAGACATGACACCCGCGCTGCTGGAAAGCATTCTCCAATGCATGCGGACGCACTTGTCGGATACATCCATGTCCTTGGAATTTATTGCGGGGCAGTGCAATATCAGCGCTTCGTATCTGGTGCGGTATTTTAAGAGCAGCATGAACATCACGCCCATGCAATATGTGGATTCGCTGCGTATGGAGATTGCCCGCCGCCTGTTGACCACCACGACACAGTCGCTGCGGCAGATTGTTGAGCAGTGCGGCTATCTGGACGAGTCCAACTTTGCGCGGAAGTTTAAAAAGCAGGAAGGCATAACGCCAATGAATTATCGAAAGACGCACTGGAAATCCGAGGATGAGCATATTCAATCATTGACAAAATATCAAAATTGAATAGAAAATATGCAAAAAAGCGCACCCTGTCCGAAAATGAATGTTGAAACGGACAGGGCGCGTTGTTTATAATGGACGCAACAAAGGAACGCGTTGGTTCCAAAAAAGAAAGGGGCTACTATCATGAAGAAGATCCTTGTTCTACTCCTTGCACTGCTGCTCCCCATAACAAGTGCGTTGGCCGAGTTCCCCTTGACAACCACCGGCGAGACCCTGCATATCATGGTGAACAATTTGGCGCTGCAGCCGGATATGAGCCAAGTGAAGATGTGGCAGGCCTATGCAGAGATGACAGGCGTGAACATTGAATGGGAGAACATCCCGGCAGGCACGGCAACGGAGAAGCTGAACATGGCCTTTGCTTCCGGCGAATTGCCTGATGTCTTTATGAAGTTTAACATTAGTGCCGAGGATCAGATCAAGTTTGGTTCACAGGAAGGCTATCTGGTTAACTTGAATGAGAATGGACTGCTGGAGACCTATGCGCCTAATTTTTACGCCTATATGAAGGCACATCCGTCCATCGAGGCAGCTTTGACTATGCCCGACGGCGCCATTTATTCTCTGCCGCAGGTTGTTGAGTCCATTCCTAACAAAGTGGCTGCCAAGATGTTTGTGAACAAAACCTGGCTGGACAAGCTGGACCTGGAAATGCCCACTACCACAGAGGAGCTTTACCAGGTGCTGGTGGCCTTCAAAAACGGTGATCCCAATGGCAATGGTGAGGCGGACGAGATTCCCTTCGGTGCGCCGAACTTCAATTATATCTACTATTCGCTGATTGGCGCGTTTGGCGGAGGCACCCGTGGCGTGCATGATACCGTTGTGGACGCTGACCCTGAAACCGGCTATCCTCGCATCCTGGGCGCCAGCGACGCATGGAAGGACATGCTTACTTTCTGCAACAAGCTGTATACCGAAGAGTTGCTCGATAACGCCATTTTTACCATGAAGGATGCGCAATATACGGCCAATGCCGCCGAAGACAAGTATGGCGTGATCGTGTATACAAATTTCTCCAACATTCCTGAAAGCATTGCAGAAAACTTTGTTGGGCTGGAAGAAGCACTGGAAGGCCCCAACGGCAGCAAGTTCTGGTTCCCGGTGCGCTCTGACCTGCATTCCATCGGCAACTGGGTGATTACCACTGCCTGTGAAAATGTGCCCCTGGCGCTGCAGTTTGTAGACTATTTCTACTGCGAGGATGGCGTAAAGCTGTTTAACTATGGCACAGAGGGCGATTGCCATGTGGTCAAGGAAGACGGTACGCTGGATTTTGTAGACGCGGTATATGAGTCTGTTGCTTCAGGTATTAGCTTTGACGCAGCCGTTGCGCCCTATGTTACCTGTGGCGGAAGCAATCCGGTCATCGTTATGGAGAAGTATTTCTATGGTGGCGAATCAAAACCTGTGCCTGCCGCGGCGGCGCATGCCATGGTCGATTACTTCCCGGAGGAAATCTGGCCCATCTTCACCTATACGATTGAAGAAAGTGAAGAGGCCTCTGTTATCCGCACTGATATCAACAACTATGTCAACACTATGCGCGCCGCATTTGTAACGGGCGAAGAGTCCTTTGATCATTGGGATCAGTATGTGGAGCAAATTAACAGCATGGGTGCAGAACGATTGTGTGAAATTGTTAACCAGGCTTACTTACGTAGTCAGCAGTTCACTGCCGCTCAGTGATCCATGTATAAATAAGGGCGGGGTGGGCTCACCTCGCCCTTATTCTATAGGAGGATATTATGCAACATACTGCAATGAGGTCCAGGACATCACTCCAACGTTTTGCATATTCGTGGCGGCGTTCCCTGATTAAGTATTGGGACTTATATTTATTGATTCTTCCAGTGATTATTTGGCTCTTGATTTTTAAGTATAGGCCGATGTATGGAACAATCATTGCTTTTGAGGATTTCTCTCCCAGCCGCGGCGTATTGGGGTCGAAGTGGGTAGGCTTCAAGCATTTCGAGCGTTTTTTCAATGCCTATAATTTTGAAGATATCCTGATGAATACGGTCAAGTTAAGCGTATTCCAACTGATTTTTTCCTTTCCCATGCCGATTCTGCTGGCGCTGGTGCTCAATGAGATCCGCAATAAACGCTATAAGAAGCTGGTGCAGACGGTTACTTATGCGCCGTTTTTCCTTTCGACGGTTGTCATGGTAGGGTTGATTGACGCTTTCCTGTATCCCGAAACCGGTTTGCTGAACGTATTGGTGATGAAGCTGGGCGGAAGCTCAGTCAATTACATGGCCAAGGATGAGTACTTCCGCCCCATCTTTATTATTTCGCATATCTGGAAGGGCACAGGCTGGTCGTCAATTATTTACATGTCCGCACTTACCAGCATTGATCCCCAGCTCTATGAAGCGGCGCGCATAGACGGCGCCAACCGCTTTCAGTCCATGCTTCATGTAACGATTCCTGCCATCCTCCCAACCGCCATTATCATGCTGATTCGGGATTGCGGCAACATTATGGACGTAGGCTTTGAGAAGGCATTCCTGATGCAAAACGATCTGAATATGGGCGCTTCGGAAGTTATCTCCACCTATGTCTATAAAGTGGGCATGGTAAACTCGCAATACAGCTATTCCACCGCGGTAAACCTTTTCAACTCGGTTATCAATCTGGCAATGCTATTGGTTGTCAACAAAATATCCAAAACCGTTTCCGAAACCAGCTTGTGGTGAAAGGAGGATTGCCATGAAAGCCAATCGCATTCGCAGTTCCCGAGAGGATCGAGCGTTCTCCTTCGTCGCATATACGCTGGCAACAATTGCTTTGGTGGTTACGCTGTATCCGCTTATTTACTGCGTGAGCGCTTCCTTTAGCGATCCCATGGAGGTTGTTCGAGGAAATGTGCTGCTCTTCCCCAAAAAGGCAACCCTGCTTGCGTATCAAGCCGTAGCCAAAAATCAATCCATGTTTACCGGTTATGCAAACACCATTTTTTACACGCTGATTGGCACGTCGCTGAACTTGATCATGACCATCGCAGCGGCCTACCCGATTTCCAAGCGGGATTTCCGTGGACGGAATGCGATCACCGTTTTATTCACAATCACCATGTTTTTTTCAGGTGGCATGGTGCCCAACTTTTTGCTGATCCGTGACCTGGGGATGTATGACTCCATCTGGTCGCTGATCCTGCCCGGCTGTGTCAGCGCATGGAACCTGGTGATTATGCGCACCTATTTTCAGACAGCCATACCAGAGGAAATCTGCGAATCCGCATACATGGATGGTTGCAGCAACCTGAAGACGTTGATTCGGATTGTGCTTCCGCTTTCAGCGCCCATCATTGCCGTGATGGTGATTTTCTACGGCGTTGGGCATTGGAATTCGTACTTCAACGCCCTGCTCTATCTGAGATCCAGGGCGAAATACCCGCTATCCTTGGTGCTGCGCGAAATTCTGCTTCAGGGTGTGGGCCAGGAAAAAACAGGCGCGGAGGTCATTGATTCCGTGGCTGATCTGCTTTTGTTTGAAACGTTGAAATATGCGGTGATCATCGTATCCAGCGTTCCGATGCTACTGCTTTATCCGGCACTTCAGCGCTACTTTGTCAAGGGCGCCATGGTAGGCTCCCTGAAAGGATGAATGAATGATGCGGCTTTCTACTTCAACCAGCATTATGGATCGTTACCAACGGGTACAGGGCGCAGTATCTATGGAAGACTGCATGCAAAGGTGCTATGATGCAGGCTACCGTGTGCTCGACATGAATTTTTGCGATATGAGCAATCCAGGCATGCCGTTGGCGGGGGAGGACTGGCAGTCCTGGGTGGAAGGCATTGCCGCCCTGTCAGCCAAACTGGGAATGGAATTTTCCCAGTCCCATGCGCATTTTTCCAATTTTCTTAACCCGGCGATAGAGAACAGGGCATTTCATGATGAAATGATCCGGCGCTCCTGCATCGCGTCAGGCATGCTTGGCGTCAAGTGGATGACCGTTCATGCGGCGACGGAAACGCAAACCAAGGGATATTCCCATCAGGCGTCCAAGAAGGGCAACCTTGCGTACTTTCCGCCATATTTTGAATTGGCGTTTCAGCACGGAGTGGGCATCGTCATTGAAAATATGTTTGATCCCACGCCTGTTCAGCGCACCTATACAGCATCGGTGGAGGATCTGCTGGATCTTGTGGATACGTTCCACGATGACCGCATACAGGTATGCTGGGATTTCGGCCATGCAAATCTGGTGGGATATGACCAATGCGAAGCTTTGCGGATTGTCGGAAAGCGGTTGAAGTCCACACATTTTGCCGATAATCATGGCCTTAGGGACGAACATCTGCTGCCCTTCTATGGCGATATCGACTGGTTGCCGATTATGCGGACGCTTCGGGAAATTGGCTACGAGGGCGATCTTACCTATGAGGTTACGCCTTTTCTTGATCGGGTTCCGCCGGAGATCCGCGATGCAGCGCTCCGGCATAGCGTTGATATCGGTCATTATCTGCTGGGCCTAGCTCAATAAAGGAGCGCCGTATGAAAAAATTCCATCCTCGCCTGATTGCGGTGGACCTTGACGGAACCCTGCTCAATTCCGCGCACCAGATTACGCAGGAAACGCGAGCGGCAATTTCCTTCGCCCGGCGGCAGGGAATGAAAGTGCTCCCGTGTTCGGGACGCCATTTTTCAGGCACACGTTCCGTCGCGCGTCAGGCCGGCATGGGCGATGCCGTGATTTGCGGCAATGGTGCGCTGGTTACCACCTGGCAAGGAGAGACCATCTCGGCAAGCATGCTTGCTCCCGGACGATGCCAGGCGTTATTGCAGTTCTGTTCCTTCTATCGTCTGGGAAGCAATCTGTATGCCGATGACGTGCTTTATACCTGCCGGGAAAACAGCGTCACCCGATATTATGATGGCCTGAACCACAGCCTGCCTCCCCAGGAGCAGTGCCGGTGGCAAACGGTTACGGATCTTTCTGCCGAGGCGGACAGGCATGCCCAAGGCATCCTTAAGCTGGAAATCTTTCCGCTCCCCGATGAGCCGAGAGAAGCTCTGCTGCAAATGCTGGATTCCTGGCAGGACGTGGCTGCAGAAGGTAACCTGCGGACATCCGTGGAGCTCCACGCATCCGGTGTGAGCAAGGCAACCGGGCTGGCGGATGCCGCAAAGTACTATGGTCTTCCGTTGACGGAAACATTGGCCGTCGGGGACGCGGAAAACGACGTGTCCATGCTGAAGGCTGCCGGCCTGGGAGCAGCTATGGGAAACGCGGTGGCAGCCCGCCGCGGCGACCCCGACCAAATCATTTCCCACTGTGATGAAAACGGCGTGGCGTGGGTGATCCGGCAATACGTGGAGAGAAAGGAGAAATAGCATGGCCAAATTGCTGCTGATGTGCTCGCAGACGTCCGATTTGAGCAGGTTGTTGTCGGCATGCTTTCCCATGCATGTGCAGACGGCCTTCAATGTTCCCATGGAGTTTGCATCCTTTGACGCATTTGCAATTCTGGGCGGGACGCAGGAGGCGCCGCCCTCCCTGCTTCCCTATGTCCGTGAGGCGCTTTGGACGGAAAGGCAAAAAGGCAAGAAGGTTTTCTGCGAATTCGCCTTGGGGGCGGGGGAAGCATGCTTTGCCAATACGGTGGTCACTACCTTCGACCGGCCCGTATGCACAGATGATGGCACGGTGCTGGACGAGCAAAACAACACACGATCCCCCGTGCAGTTTCTTCCGAAAACTGCGCAAGTCTGGTATCAGTACGTTACGCGGCCGGACGGATACCGCAAGGCGCCCGTGCCGCTTCCGCAAGCTTGGGATGCCGCAATTTTTGAGGAAAAGCCCGGACTGGTGCAATGCAGCTTTCGAATGGCAAACTTCGCCAGGGCCAGATTTGTGCCCTTTGCGGCATGGAAGGCGTTGCTCGCCCGAATTGTGAAATATCTTGGCGGCCAGTGGCGCGAAGATGTGGCGGATGGGCTGAAAGCGGAGACGTATTCCCTCGCCGGAAGGCAAAGCGCCTGGAGGGCGGCGGAGCGAGCCGCCAGGTGGTTGGACAATGCCGGCGTGCTGGTGCGCGTCGAAGGCGTACCGCAAGCGGTGCGGGAGGGCATTTCCTCGGTGATCCTGCCGGATGGAACGCAGCGGCATGCCGAGCAGATCCGTCTGGACAGCATGGGAGAAGCGGCGCTGATGTATGAGCTGCGCTATCAGCTTTTTCATTGCCGGCAGGACCGGCAGAGGGCGGACCAGCTTTATTGCACGGTGCGCTCCATGCAGCTGCAGGAGGGTGTGCATCGAGGGATGGTGCGCGGGTCACTGGGATGGTGGGGCAATGCCAGTTACCAGGACGATGCATCCAGAGGCTTTTTGATTCCCTTGGCAGCACGCGCCTTTTTAACAGGGGACATGCGCGATACGCCCGCGCTGCGCATGGCGCTGGACTATCTGCTGCGTACCACAGGCACCGACGGATTGCGCGTGAATCAGGTGAACTGGCAGTCAAGCGACTCGGAAGAGGTAATGGCGGCACGCCTGGAGTGGCGTGGGGAGAAATGGAAGAACAGCGGGTTTTTCCCGACCACCTGTTCTGCCCTGCGCGAGAACCCGGCAAACAATCCCAGCGGGCATTATAACGGCTGGTATATGGCTGCGCTGCTGCTATGCGGCATGCTTCTGAAAGAACAGCGCTACATCGACGCAGGACGAAAAGGCATCGCAACCATTATGGCCCAATATCCGCACACGGCCAGAGAACACAGCCAGACCCAGGAAATCTGCCGTTTGATTTTACCCCTGGCGTTGCTTGTCAAGGCAATGCCCTCTGCCGGGCATGCTGCTTGGCTCCAGCGGTTAATGGATGATTTGCAGAAGCTGGAAGTCAAACCGGGGGCTTTCATCGAACATGATGAGGGCTATACCGCCTCCTGCAGCCACGCCAAATCCGGAGAATGCAGCGTTTTCTCACATAACGGGGATCCGGTGGCCGATTTGCTGTATTCCATGAACTGGCTTCCCGTTTCTCTGGCTGCCGCATGGTATGCAACCGGGTCGGACGCTTACGCACAGATTTACCGGAGAACCGTAGCGTTTCTTGCCTCCATCCAGCTGAATTCCCCCCATCCAATCCTGGACGGAGCCTGGGCCCGGGCGATAGATGTTGAATCCATGGAAGTGCATGGCGTCAATAACGATTACGAGTGGTCCACCTGGGCCATTGAGGCAGGCTGGACCGTTGCCGAGATTGCGAACGGCATGCTTTGGGGAATGTATCTGGGGTTGCTTCCCAGGCAGGATGCATAGCTGCGCAGGCATGCCAGCGGGGAGTGCCGGTGGAACGGCTATGGACCGATTGACGTCCCTGGCCAGAAGCATTTGACCGCTGCACGCCGCTTCCGGTCAGCAGGCATAAGGGCAGCTGAAAATCACAGGGAAACCGACAGGAGAATGCAAAATGACAAAGGAAGAACTCTTTCATCTAATAAAAGGAACGATCATTGTGTCCTGCCAGGCAACGCCAGGCGAACCGCTGTATGACCGTAACCATACCGTCATGCCGCTGATGGCGCGTGCGGCCAAGCTGGCAGGCGCAAAAATGATCCGTACAAGCTCCCAGCGGGACATCATCGCCATCAAGGAAGAAACCGGATTGCCTGTGATCGGATTGATCAAGCGGGAGTATCCCGGTTATTCCGGACGTATCACCATGACCATGCGGGAAGTGGACGAATGCATGGAAGCCCTTGCGGATATTGTATCCATCGACTGTACGGATTGCCCCCGGGGCGATGGCCTAACCCCGGCGGATTTCCTGGGACAGGTAAAAGCAAAGTATCCGCACATAATTCTTATGGCAGACTGTGCAACCCTTGAGGAGGCCCGGGCGGCCTATGACGCGGGTGCGGATCTTGTCGGCTCCACCATGAACGGTTATACTGCGGCCACCGCCCACTGCAAGGATGGCCCCAACTTTACACTGGTGGAGCAAATGGCAGCAGCGCTTCCGTGCCCGGTAATTGCCGAGGGGCGCATTCATACGCCCCAGCAGGTGCGCCAAATGCTGGAGATAGGCGCCTGGGCCGTGGTGGTAGGCGGCGCGATTACCAGGCCCCTGGAAATCGCCACACGCTTTATGGATGCGATCAAAGAGGTAAAAGCATGATTCTTGGTGTGGATATCGGCGGCACCTGTGTAAAAATGGGCCTTGTGGATCAATCGGGCGTACTGCACGCCCGGCATGAAGCAAGCGTGTGCTTTGACGGTTATCAAACGCCCATCCTTACCACTGTGATTCATCAAACCCGCGGCTTTCTGCAACAAACCGGTGCGGATGTGCAAGGTATCGGCGTATCGGCCACGGGGCAAATCGACGAGGCGCTGGGAATGGTTGCCGGAACAAACGGGAAGATTCCTCACTACGAGGGCGCACAAATCCGGCGTAGCATGGAGGCGGCGCTGGGCAAACCGGTTTGGGTGCTGAACGATGCCAATGCCGCCGTGCTGGGCGAATGCTTTGCAGGGCGAGGAAAGGGCTTTCGTCACGTGCTCATGGTAACCTTGGGGACGGGTGTGGGGGGCGGCATTGTTTTGGATGGTCGGCCATTGAGCGGCGCCCGGGGATTTGCCGGAGAAATCGGGCATTTTACGCTGTATCAAAACGGACTGCCCTGCGCGTGCGGCAAGCGGGGATGCTTTGAGAACTATGCCTCCACTTCGGCGCTGGTGCGGCGGGTGCAGGAAAAAACGGGAGCGCAGCTCAGCGGACGGGAAATTTTTGCCCAGGCTGCAAACGGCGACAGGAACATACAAGAAGCGCTGGATGGGTGGATGGATGACATCGCAGCGGGGATTACGGGGCTTGTTCATTTGCTAAATCCGGAAATTGTGCTGATTGGCGGTGGCGTCAGCGTGCAGGAGGAGCTGCTCATGGCGCCTTTGCGCAAGCGGATTTTGCAGGGGGTAATGCCGCGCTTTGCGGAGGGACTCCGCGTGGCATCTGCGGCGCTGGGTAATGATGCGGGCATGATTGGCGCGGCGCATTACTGCATGGAACGGCTGGGAATGCGGCGCTGATGACAAACCGCATGCCCCTTTGCCGCCCTAAGCGCGAAAGGCCGGCTAGGCGATTGGAACGCCCTGTGGCGGCGCCCCTTTCCGTTTGCGCGCAAAAAGAAAGCTTCTTAAAAAACAAGGAATCGGACAATCAAGGGGGCCGCTCCGCACCGTAGCAAAGTGGCCCCCTTGACTGTATAAGCCGTCCATGGCAAAGCCATGGACGG
>ERZ779866.3708-NODE-3708-length-12102-cov-2.815805_pt1 | contig 12102 bp, 8 predicted proteins | sample MGYA00511248_ERZ779866 | MGnify/ENA primary metagenome ERZ779866 (study PRJEB29588, sample SAMEA2155758) | human gut metagenome | biome: human gut; feature: human-associated habitat; material: faeces | place: Denmark | collected 2008/2010 ... | reverse complement strand
CGCTTTCCCAGCCGAAAATCGACGCAAATGTGGAACTCAGCAACGCGGCCTTTGAGGATCTCGCCCTCGGCATCCTGCTCAAGAATATCAACGCCAGGGCCGCCTATACAGATCAGGGCGGAGGAACGAAAAGGGACGCCGGGCGTCAGGCTTCCCTTGCACTGTCCGGTGAAGATGGCCAGGGTGGCACGATCAGGCTCGATGGCAGCCTGGATCTGACCGCACGCTCCATGCAGGCGTCATTGAACATGAACAAACTCAAGCCCCTGCGCCGTCAGGATCTGCGTATCAGCCTCTCCGGAGACGGCCTCGTCATGGGGACGCTGGAAGCGCCTTTTGTCAACGCCAACATCACGGTAAACGAAGGGGAATTCTCGCTGGCCCATCTGCCTTCCGGCGGCATCAGGGAACTGCCGATATCCAGTGGAGAGGAAACCGAGACACCTCCGCCCAGGGGGGTTCTCAGCGTGCGCATAGACGTGCCGCGCCGCTTTTTCGTGCGCGGACGGGGATTGGAAAGCGAATGGAAGGGGAATCTGCATATCGGCGGCCCGCTCAACGCTCCGGGCATCCTCGGCTCCATTGATGTGGTACGCGGCGATTTCGAACTGCTCAACCGGGATTTTACCTTTTCCAAAGGCAGCATTCAGTTTGCCGGGTCCCAAAAGGTTGACCCGCGTCTGGATATCGTCATGACCTATACGACTTCAGCCATTGTGGCCGAGGCTATTGTAGGCGGTTCTGCCTCTCGTCCGAGCTTCAGGCTCGCGAGCCAGCCCTCCCTGCCCGAGGATGAAATCATCTCGCAAATCATGTTCGGCAAGTATGCGCGAAGTCTGGGGCGCTTTGAGGCCATCCAGCTTGCGGGCGGTGTTGCCGCGCTTGCGGGGATAGGCAACGGAGGGCTGGGCGTACTCAGCTCTACACGGGAGGCTCTGGGAGTCGACATACTCCGTCTCAATTCCTCCTCAAATTCGGACTCAGATCAGAATGAAGAAGAAGCTCTCACGAGCACAACACTGGAAATGGGAAAATATATCAACGACAAGGTATATGTCGGCATAGAACAGGGGATGAAATCCGACAGTACCGGAGCGCTTGTGGAAATAGAATTGACGCCTGAAATAAGTCTGGAAGCAAAAACCAACAGTGAAAGAACTGAGGCGGCTATCCAGTGGCAGCACAACTACTAGAGCAGCTTCACCAAGGAGCGGAACTTCGCCGCAGGGTCCTCCAGCCCTCCCCGGCCAGCTCGCCGCGTTTCACCTGCAGCTCATCCGGTTCTGGCATGAAACCCGCGGTTGCGGCGGCACAACTGCCACCAGTGAGTCGGAACCACACTTTCGACGAAACGATCTTGATATTGAATAAGCAGTATTCAATATTATCAGGGAGTATTTTCATAGGGGATTCAGGCATCGCATCCCCCGAAGGGGGGCAAAAAAATGTAGAACAAGTCAGACGAAAACACGTTAACTTATGGCAGATGAAAACATTCAGACTCAGACAGCAATCATGAGGCTCCCATGAACGGAACCCCCCGGCACAAGACCCTGAACCGACTGAGCGCGGGCTTCCGCCGATTCAGACGGCACTGGTACTGTGAAGAACATAATATTTATGAAGATCTGCTGGAGGGACAATCGCCGCATGCTCTGGTCATAGCATGCAGCGATTCCCGCGTAGATCCGGCATTGATTCTCGACTGCCGCCCCGGAGATCTTTTTGTCATCCGCAATGTGGCAAATCTGGTTCCTCCTTATAGTCCGGACAGCGGTCATCACGGGGTCAGTGCAGCTCTGGAGTATGCCGTCCGCCATCTGCGAGTGGACACCATTATTGTCATGGGACATTCTCACTGCGGAGGCATCGCTCATCTGATGACCGATGCCGGCAAGGACAAAAACGAATTTCTCAGTATCTGGATGCGTGTTGCCCAGGATGCCCGGGCCCAAGCTGACGCACGATGTCCCGACGCTTCCGCCGAACAGAGGGAACGCGCATGCGAACAGTGGGCCATCCGTCTTTCTCTGCGCAACCTGCGCAGTTTTCCATGGATACGCACGGCTGAAATCAGAGGAGAACTTGGTATTCATGGATGGTATTTCGATCTGGCCAGCGGTACACTGCTGCAGTTCGATGAAGGCAGCGAACTGTTCATTCCCCTTGGCGACAGCTATGCGAATGAAGCAAGCGAAACGGAGACGGCAGAATAACACTCCTGCGGCGGATTCCCGCCACGCAAATGGAACAGCGTATGACCATGCATCCTGAAGATTTTGATTTTCCACTCACCGTTCGTTACGGAGAAATCGGCTTTGACGGTGTTGCAACCCTTCCTTCTCTGGCCAACTGGCTTCAGGAAGCGGCGGGACAGAGCGCCAGTTCTCTCGGCTTCGGCGAGGAAACCCTGGCCCCACTCGGGCTGAGCTGGATACTGGCCCGGCTCGCTCTGCGCATCATCCGCCTCCCCCATGCAGGAGAACAGCTCCGCGTCCGCACCTGGCCCTCTGCGCTCGATCGCTTCGGACATCGCGGCTATGAAGTCTATGATGCCCGAGAGCATCTGATAGTCACAGGAACCAGCGCATGGACAATCATGAACCTGAATGAGCGCAGGCTTGCTCCCATTCCCATGGAGCTGGCCGAAGTCTACCCGCAGAAACCGCGCCCCTGTCTCCCCTTCTGTTGTCGCACCCTGCCCCGGATGGCCGGAGAAATCAGCGCACAAGGCACCCTCCTGCGGGTCCGACGGGATGATCTGGATATCAACGGCCATGTCAACAATGCGCGTTATCTGGCCTGGCTCATGGAACCTCTTCCCGCTCCCCCCGCCGATTCCGGCAATCATCTGATCCCCGCCATGCTCGACGTCAGCTTCCGAGCCGAATGTTTCCCTGGTGACGAGCTGAACAGCCTATGCGCGCCCGCACCAGTATCTGACAGCATGCATGAACTTATCCGGCAGGAACACCATCTCTTTCCCCACCGACAATCAGACGGATACGCCATACTGCACGCCATCCACCGCAGGCAGGGCGGCAAGACTGAAGAAAGCTGCCGTGCTCTTTCCCTATGGAAAAAAAGTCCGCTGAACGCATAGCGCGGCCTCAGAGTACTACGGCAAACAGCTTTCATTGCTGTACGACAAATTCAGCAATATCAGACGGATTATACTGATAGGAAACAGGATCACTTCGGGACACACGGCAGAATCTCTTTAAAGCAGTATGATATTCCATCAAACGATCTGATAGTGGAAAGTCTGCTGGTGAAGCTCTCCATCCATACCTTTGCCACGCACAGTGAACAGGAAGTGGCCGGGTAAGCAGAAGCCATGGAACAGGTTTTCCAGTCTTGGGTACATATCTCATTGACGGAAAATTATATCCACCTGCTTCACCGGGATTTGCTCCGTCACAGCGACAAAGACAAACGCCATTGGTGGGTCAGTATAACAATACTCCCAACCGTGGTCACTTTTGCCGCTCAGGAGCGACAGACAGGCGTCGTCTTTGAATCGGGCTTTGCACCATCAGATGAAACGCCTGGAAAGGATTTTCACCTCAAGGATCTTGCTGCCGAGAACACGCTCAAGCTGAGCTGTACGTCTTTTGAGGGCCTTGACCTCAGCCTTGCTGACAATGAAGCCGTCACCGCACTCATGCCACCTTGAGCCATACGACTTCTCCAGCGATAAAGCCGATTGGAGCAGACGCCATAGAATCTGGCAACATGGGAACCGATTTTCCAGACTCCTCTCATGCCGCAACCATGCGTAGCTTTTCCTCCGCTGTCCAGCGTCTCCCGGGTACACTATTGACGATTTTCACCATCCCGGTTCCAGATCAGCCCCGGTCATAGTTCCAGTACCTCCAGCTTCAGGTTCCAGAACTGTCCGCTCCAATTGGAGCTTATCCACCCTTGACCAGCTTTTCCCTTATGTCTGTTGTAACAACCATTGGAAATTTTTGTGCTAATCCTAATGCTCCCTGCTCTGTTGTTTCCCTGCATTCTAAAATTTGTTTTCCACTATTTTTTTATTCATATCTTTTTCGACAACCGAAATACTTGTACATAATTTTTTTATTACAAAATTTATGCAATTTATTAAATCCATTTACTGTAATTCCCCATTTTTTTTCATTTATAATACAATAAATTAAATCAATTATAAGATTGGATTGATGATTTGAAGCTTTCTCCAAGCATAATTACCATCCTTGTTTGTGTATATACCAAAATCAGTATCTTCACAATCTTTAGATTTATCAATGGTAATATTAGCTTTATATTTTCCATATATGCTATATATGTTATATAACATTTTTGTAAAGTAAAAATACTTCGAAAGTTCACCGGAAAAATAGCTATCTGCTTTTATAAAAAATGTTTTTGCTTCCTTATGATTCACGGAAAGAATATTGTTTGCCATAATACTTCCTTAGAAGAAATTTCTGACTTTACCTATCTGGGTAATAAATAGAAGACCTAACTTTCCTGATAGGCGCGCTCAATCAGGGGCTTGGCTTTGGTTAAATCGTCCATGGTGCGCAGGGAAAGTTCCAGATCGCCTGTTCCCCAGTGGCCTTTATCGCACACATTGCGGCTGAAATTCCTTTCCAGTGTCACGTTGTCCGGGTCAAGGTGAAGCCAGAGCTTGAACCAGCCATGCATGGGACAGAGACAGACAAAGTTTTTCAGGCGAGTAAAGGCGACATACAGTTGCAATTCCTTTACATTGATATCGTCACCCAGGGAAAAGATGAAGCTGCACAGTTCCTCGTACAGGATACGCTGCTCATCGGGCATGGCGGCAAGCTGGTCAGCTACGCTGCTTCTGCTTTCAAGAGAAGATTCCGAATCGACGGGAACGGGTTCCGCAGGGGCGGTTCCCTGCGGGAGTCCGCCCGGCTCACTGGTGGACGGAGTGGCCTGCGCCGGATTTATCCATTCCAGCATCAGCAGATTATCCCCGAAGTAGTTATAACGGATCAATTCAATATTGCGCCCGATCTGCGCCACGGCGTGTTCGTCAAATTTGGTAAAGTCTCCGGCGATGCACAGCACGCGCGTGCCGCTCCATTCTATGGCATCGGCAATTTCCCGGCCGAAACGATCCAGAACCAGCAATTTGAATTCCGCCCGGTGGTCAAGCAGCCAGTCCAGATAATAGAGGCCCTGGTTGATGACATTTTCATTTTTGTGGCGTTTATATTCCAGAATGACCGGGCAATTGTTTTCATCCAGCCCAAGGGAATCTATGCGGCCGCCATGAATTTTTCCCGTGCCGTATTCGCTGGCGACAAAGCGTATGCCAAGAAAACACTCCATGTGCTTCTGCATAAGGTTATGCAATTCTCTTTCAAGCGGGGCCGTATGGCTTGGCAGAGGATGTGCATCATCGGCTGAAAACTGAAACAGTTTAATATCGCTCATGAAATATCCTGCCTTGGATCCATGTTTTGTTTACCGGATACCTGCAGTAACCAGATTACATGCTTCCGTTGTTCTGTAGAGTGTCTCTCGCAGAACCATGCGTCCCCAACTCCCCCCGAAACGCCCTGGCCAGAATGGCCTTTTTCATCAGGTCGATCTGGCTCAGAGCATTTTCGGCGGCTTCTCGGATGTGCCGTTCCTTCGCAAGAAGATTATCAAGGATGTGGACAATTTCCTGTTGCTCTTTCTTGTCAGGGAGCCAAATATCAACGGAACATATTTCTTTTGAGTTGATATTATGGATTCCAGCTGAAGACTTTGCCTTGGCAAAAAGTTGATTTCTAGCTAAGGAAGAATTCAGAAAGCCCAAAAGATATTTTGGATTGATTGTTGGATTAGGGCGAAGGCGGATTAGAAAAGAGGCATAAGCCTTTCCGACTATTGCCTCATCCACAAGAGCGCACTTGCCAACCAGTTCCCTGCTTCCATTTGAACGAATCATAAGGATATCATTTCGCTCAACAAGATCATAATCAGAAGATTTTGAGGACTTTAAAAATTTAAGATCTTCTAAATCAACGCTACTACCAGTAATATTGGGGATGCGTATCACTGGCAATCCAGTATATGTGTAATCACTTTTTTCAGAAGTGCCGTATTTTATATCAGAAAGAATGTCTTTGATTTTTACTGCATTGTTCTCTTTTTTAATGCCTCGTATCTCCCTCCACTTTGCTGTCAACTCCCCCGTAAACGCCTTGTGCAGGATAGCGGCCTTGCGAATCTCAAAGCCGTCAAGCACGGCTTCGGCTTTTGCCTTGGCGTCGTCCAGCTTGGCAAAGAAGGATTCAATGCGGTCAACGATGCGTTGCTGCTCGTCGAGAGGAGGAAGTGGAAATACGATCTTTTCCAGATCTGTTTTCCTTATTGCAGGTACCGTTGTTGCATTTGTATACTTATACAAATCAATACCTAATGACCAGTAATAAACATACTTATATGTTGTTTTTTGAGGAACAAAAGCCATCAAATTATTATCTATACAACATTTTTTTTCATTAATACTTCTTCTGTTTAAACGAATTGCTTCACCAATTTTTGCAAATATAATTGAATGCTCAGGGATAATACTTGACTTTATACTTTTTTGAGTTTCTTCGCTAATACTGTGTTCTATGTCGTAAAGATAGCCTTTATTATCAGAAAATTTTAAGCTCCCAACTTTATAGAAGGGATATAATAGCCCTTTTTTTCCTTGAAAATCTGGTTTGAAAGCATTACCCGCGTAGGCCCATTTCCACCCTTCCGGCAAGGGGTACGGCTGTTCCTCCACGGGAATCTCGGCCACTTCATCCGGCGCCAACAGAGAGCCTTGCACCTTGGCAGCGTTCTTGCGGGGGCGGGCCATCAATCCGCCTCCCTGTTGGTCAGGTTTTGCAACTCCCGCACCACGCCTTTCATGAGGTCCACAGCCTCTTCCAGCTGGGCGATGCATTCCTCGCCGCTGTCGATGGGGTCGGGCAGGTCGTCATATTCCAGCAGGGAGTCATCCCGGATGAGGCCGAGGTCAAGGCTGTCCGCCCTGGCCTGTATCTCTTCGCGGGTGAAGACACTCCAGCGTTCGTCCCGCACCGCGCGGCGGTCTTTGGCCTCATAGGCGGTCTCAAAGTTTGCGAAGTGCTCTTCCCTGAGCGGGGTGGTTTTGCCGAAGGAAGGCATGTTGGTGCGCAGGTCGTAAAACCACACCTCTTTGGTATTGCCCTTGTCGCTCTGCCCGCGCGCGAAAAACAGCACGTTGGTTTTCACGCCCTGGGCGTAGAAAATGCCCGTGGGCAGGCGCAACACCGTATGCAGGTCGCATTTGTCCATGAAGTCGGCGCGGATGCGGCCGCCATCGCCGTCGGCAAAAAGGACGTTATCCGGCAGCACCACGGCGGCCCGGCCGCCACGCTTGAGACTGCGGTAAATATGCTGCAAGAAATTCAACTGCTTGTTGCTGGTGGCAAAGGCAAAATCGTCACGGGTGGCCCGTTCTCCGCCTTTCTTGGTACCAAAGGGCGGATTGGTGAGTACCAGGTCATAACCTTTCAGAGCTTTGCCAGCGGTGGAGAGCGTGTCGGCAAGCAGGATTTCCCCTTCAATGCCGTGCAGCATGGCGTTCATCAGGGCCAGGCGATGCGTATCGTGCACCAGCTCGCAGCCGGTAAAGGCTTTCTGTTTCTGAAAGATAGCCTGCTCCTCGTCCAGATCAAAATACTCGTCGGTCTGATCCTTCAGGTAACGGTCGGCGGCAATCATGAAACCAAAGGTGCCGCAGGCCGGATCGTTGCACAGTTCTCCGACCCGGGGCTTCATGAGACGAACCATCACATCAATGAGCACGCGCGGCGTGAAATACTGGCCCGCTCCGGATTTTTTCTCATTGGCATTTTTTTCCAGCAGACCTTCATACAGGTTGCCCAGGCCCTCTTCCCGCGCGGAATACCAGTCCAGGGCATTGATGCTGGAAATAATCTTTTCCAGATTTTTTGGTTCGTCGATGTTGGATACCGCGCCCTGATAGATCTCCCGCACCCGACCCGTGCCGTTTTCACTCAGTTCGGCCAGCACCCGTTTGTAAACGTGTTTCAGTTCAATGCCGCTTTTGGCAGCCAGCACGTCCCAGCGGCAGGCTTCGGGAATGGCGGATTCCGTGCCGGTTTCCCTGGCCATTTTCAGGAACAGGATATAGGTCAGCTCGGTCACATACTGGTGGTAGGTGATGCCGTCATCCCGCAGGACATTGCAGAGGTTCCACAGTTTGGCGACAATTTCCCGTGTGGTCATGCGGCAAGGCCCCCATCGTCATACAGATAGGTATTCAATTCAGTCACAATGCTTTCCAGCTGATTGTTGAACAGTTTGTTCAGCGCGGCAAAGCCGCCCTTCTCCCGGAAGATGACGCTTTCGTCAAAGGTATGGACTGACAGTACGGACTCGTTGAGCAGGTATTTTTCCATGCGGTCGATCCATTTTTCTTCGGCCCTGGAAAAGTTGTGCGCCTGCTTCAGCCGGGCCACGGCGCGGCGGATGCGCTCCTCGTGTCCCAGAAGTTCGGCATTGATGCCATAGCGCCGAATGAGACTGATGATGTCGGCGGCAATATCCTTATTGCTCGTGTGAGAAAGGGCGGAGTTGAGCTGCCGGAGGGTAAAGCCCTCCCGTCCCAGAGCCAGACGCAGACTCTTGAGGCTTGCGCGACTGAGGTCGGCCGGGCGCGTGCAGATGATGTTCAGGGCCGCTATCTCGTCGCGTTGTTCCCGCACAAAGCGGGCAAAGGATTCCAGATAGTCGCCGGGGCGAAGATTATCCTTGCCGTACCCCCGCGTATGACCGGTGAGCACATCCGGCGTGTCGGAAAGAACAATGGGGCGGCGGCCTGGAGAGCCTTTATTCTGGATAAGCTCAAACAGGTCGCGTTTGGACAGCAACAGGGCCTTTGCCTCACGCGGGCGCAAATCCTGCACGCGCTCGATGAAAGCATCGGGCGTGTCACCGGCCATATCGGCAAAGTGCTGCCTGAGTTCCTCCGTCATGGAACGCTTGCGGCGTTGCAGTTTGGCAATAAACTGGTTGATCTGGTTCAGGATCTGCGCAGGCTCCTCCATTGCCTCCAGCCCGTCCAGAAGTTGGGAAAAAGTGGCCGCCGGGTTGCTGACCACAGGCTTCATGGAAGTGAGCGGCTCAAGGACCGAGTACAGCCCCACAGCGTCATATACTTCAAAATGGTCTTTCCCGATGTCCGGACAGAGCCTGGTGGCGCGACCCAGCATCTGTTCATACAGGATGCGGGACTTTACCCGGCGCAGGAAGACAAGGCGGGTGATTTCGGGCACATCAATGCCGGTGGTGAGCAGATCCACCGTCACCACAATGCTGGGGAGGCTTTCATTCTTGAAACGGCGTATGGCCTCATCAATATTCTTGCGGTTACCGATGCTGCCGGTGATCTTCATGACGGCATCCGTATCCACCAGCTCCTCGGCGTAAATCTCCTTGAGGATGCGGACGATCATATCCGCGTGATGGTCATCGACGGCATAAATGAGCGTCTTGCCGGAGGAAGCGTCTTCGGGATCAATGTCTTTGGCGATTTCCCGCAAAATTTCGCGGTTGAAGTTCTCATTGATCACGGTCTTGTTGAAGTTGTCCACATCAAAATCAAGCTCGTCTTCCAGCTGCTCGCTGTTGGTGACTTCGCCGGTAACGGGATCATAGAGGGCCACGGTATCGCCGGGTTTGTAGTGAATGCCCTGTTCACTGAGAACAGTGCTGAGCTGGTGCGGCGCGTCATGATCCACCAGAAATCCGTCAATAACCGCCTCCCGGTAGAGGTAGGTGAACACGGGGGGCCCGAAAATTTCCGTGGTGTGGAGCGCGGGCGTGGCCGTCAGAGCGATTTTGACCGCCTGAAAATAGTCAATAACCTCCCGGTATTTGCTCTGGTAGTCGCGCTGGTCGCGGTACAACTGCTCGTCGTCGGTCATTTCCCGGTCAAGGATATAACCCCGGTGCGCTTCATCAACGATAATCAGATCATAGTCGGTGACCGCGGGCATGGATTCGCTGCCTTCGCTGTACAGAATACGTTTGACCATGCCCTGCACGGTGGCGACGTGGACGCGGGTTTCCCTGTCGATGGTCTTATCCGTCAGCCCGTTGACGGCGTAGATTTCGTCCAGGGGATGCAGTTCCTCCAGCTTCACATCCTTGAATACGTCAAGGGCCTGTGTGCCCAGGGCGTTGCGATCCACAAGGAACAGGATGCGGCGGAAGCGTCCGCTTTTCAAAAAACGGTACATCATGCCCAGCACGGTCCGGGTTTTGCCCGTACCCGTTGCCATGGCCAGCAGAACCGTTTGCGCCCCGCTCTTCACGGCCCGCTCGGCCGCCTCGACGGCGCGGAGCTGGTATTCACGCAGATTGAGCCCGTTTTTATCGGTAAGAAAGTCGGCGGCCATGGCTTCAAGGCGCTGGTTGCCCCGGGCAATATCGCGCTCCAGAAGCTCTTCAAGCCCGGAGGGGCTCATCCAGCCATGCAGGGCCTGGGGCGCGTTGGACGCATTGCGCACATCCTGAAACCAGATGCCGGATTTTTCCTCGTATTGCCGGACATAGGGTCTGCCATTGGCGGCAAAGAGAAAGGGCACGCGGAAACCGCGCCATTCGCCTATGGTGTGGGCATGATGCTCCTTGCGGATATGGCGGGCGTAGTCCTTGCACTGATGGTCGAGCACAGCGGGAATGTCCTTATGGCTGGCCTTGGCCTCAATGATGCCCACCAGCCGCGTGCCAGCAAACAGGGCATAGTCGGCAAAGCCCCTGTCGCCCGCCGAGGAATCCGTGGGCCATTCGGCTATGGCCAGATTCCGCCCGACTTGCGGGCGTGTGCCGAGGGAATGGCGCAGGTTTTCGGAATCCGCCTCCCAGCCCACTTTTCTGAGCTGTTCGTCAATGAGATACCGGGCTTCAGCCTCAGACACACGGCGTTTGCCCGCGGCAACGGCGGCGCGTTTGCGGCGGATGTCTTCCGGCACGGCGGATGCCTGCGCGGCACGGGAAACCGCCTGATCCGCCAGTGCGTTTTCCTGTCCGGCTTCCACTTTTGATTCGGATGGAGACGGTCCGGAGATTTCGGCATCTTGAGGCGCGACAAAATTCTGTTGCCGATAGGATTCATCGCCGTAGGTCTGAAAAAACCACCCGCACAGACTGTGCGTGATCTGCAAAAAGTACAGCGTCTTTGTTTCCGGGATTTTCAATCCTTCATGGGCAGCCTTGTTGCGGACCTTACGCATCAGGTGGAAGGCGGCGGCGACATCCGCAGGAAGCACCTCGCGCCGCTGAAGAATGTCGATGCGCTCCACCGCGTCGCAGAGCGCGGGCAAGGTGATGTCGTCCAGGGCGAACATGACCCGGATCATGCCTTCGCACAGCAGGCCAGCCTTCATCAGGCAGGATTGCGGATCCGAACGCAGATAGCGTTCGGCCAGTATGCCGAGTTCCGCCAGCTCCGGAAATTTTTCGTGCAGAAACGCAAAGTTGGACGCCATGCGCTATCTCCCAAAAACGGCATTGTTTATCTTGCAACCCAATGCGCAGAACCTCTTTGCCGGAAAAGTTTCAGGCTCCCCATGGACTCGTTTTCCGACGCATACGGATTTGTCCAATATAAAAAACACTGTTATTATATATCCTATCCGACAAAAAAGCAAAACCATACGATGCCCCTGGTCCGTTTCTGCCCGCATCAAGCCGGTTTTAGCGTGCCTGCCGTTGGATTATCACTCCAGACAGAGTCCTGTCCCATATCTTTGGATATACATCGAAGGCGGCCCAAATGAAGGCGGGACATTTTCCGGCCCGGTTTCATCTGTTGGTGGCTGTGACTTCTACGACTCTCAACTTATTGATATCCATATCCGCCTGACAAGTATTCTGATATAATTCCTGTTCACAGTTCATCATCCGATGTATCCGCAACAATAAAGCTGTCGCGCTGTTCGCATTTCGGAAGCGGCGGGGCTGTGTCTCGCTTTTGGGCTTTTCGGTCTTCCCTCTGCCGTCTGGCCTCGGTCAGATCGAAGCCGCGTTTCTTCATCCGCTCCAGCGTCGGGGCAAGTG
>ERZ779866.3706-NODE-3706-length-12120-cov-10.335102_pt1 | contig 12120 bp, 10 predicted proteins | sample MGYA00511248_ERZ779866 | MGnify/ENA primary metagenome ERZ779866 (study PRJEB29588, sample SAMEA2155758) | human gut metagenome | biome: human gut; feature: human-associated habitat; material: faeces | place: Denmark | collected 2008/2010 ... | reverse complement strand
GCCGGTCAGCCCGCCGGGGAACTGCACCTTCGAATACTTCTTGAACACCGATTGCAGGCGCGCCTGCACGATGAACCCGATGACGCCGATGGCGATGATCAGGACGAACATGCCCATTGTCGCGGCGTCGTAGCGCGCGGCGTGCGGCTCTGCATAGTAACCTGCCTGGAGCAGGGCAATCATAGGAAATGTCATAGCGTTGTCTGTTTTGTTTTCCGGTGCGTGTAATACGCTCCCGCCTGCTGCGAGGGCATCAGCACCATATCATTAACGTTCATATGGGCGGGTAATTGTGCCGCCCATGCGATTGCTTCCGCAATGTCGGCGCCGGTGAGCGGTTCGACGCCGTCGTAAACCGCGTCGGCGCGCTTCTTGTCGCCGTGGAAACGCACTTCGGAAAATTCGGTCTCGACCATTCCCGGGCGGATCTCCGTCACCTTGATCCCGGCCGAAAGTAGGTCGGCGCGCATCGACTGCGAAATGGCGTGCACGGCGTGTTTCGAGGCGCAGTAGACCGCGCCGTTTTCGTAGGCTTCGGTGCCGGCGATCGAGCCGATGTTGAATACGTGGCCGCCGCCCGCGGCGACCATTTTGGGCGTGACGACCCGCGTGACGTAGAGCAGTCCCTTGACGTTGGTGTCGATCATGGCGTCCCAGTCGGCCGTGTCGCCTTGGTCGATGTGTTCCAGCCCGGCCGCCAGTCCGGCGTTGTTGATGAGCAGGTCCACCCGTTCGAGGGGGCTTAGGAATTTGCGGACCTCCGCTTCGCTGCGCACGTCGAAGACGAGCGCGGTGCAGCGGCCGCTTCGATTTCGCGGCGGAGCGTTTCGAGCCGTTCGGCGCGGCGTCCCGTCGCCGTTATGTCGTATCCTTCGGCCGCGAGCCGGAGCGCCGTGGCGCGTCCGATGCCCGATGTGGCTCCCGTGATCAGTGCCTGTTTTTTCATAAAGTGGGTTTATGATGGGCAAAAATACGAAATTATTATGTTACTTTGCATAAATTTTCCAGCAAATTAAGCAGCCGTGAATCTCGCCTTTTTCATCGCCCGCCGGACGGCGCAGCGCACCCCGGAGAACAAACCCGGTGTGATGGAGCGTATCGCCGTGATTTCCGTGGCGTTGAGCGTCGCGGTGATGCTGCTGGCGATGGCCGTGATCATGGGCTTCAAGCAGGAGGTGTCCCGCAAGGTGGCCGCCTTTTCGGGCCATGCCGTGGTGAACGGCGTGCGGGGCGTGGGGACGCTCGATTCGGCCCCCGTGCGCCGCAGTGCCCGCGCCGAGGAGCTGATCCGCACCACCGAAGGATTCGTCTCGCTGGCCCCCTATGCCGTCAAGGGCGGTATCGTACGCACGGCGGATGCCGTGCAGGGGGTGATGCTCAAGGGCGTGGACGGGGATTACGACTGGTCCTCGTTCGGCCAGTGGCTGGTGGAGGGCGAGCTGCCCCGTGTGGGCGATTCGGTGCGTACGAAAGATATACTGCTGTCGCGCGGCATGGCCGAAAAACTGATGCTCGGCGTGGGCGACAAGGTCGAAATGCTCTTCGTCGAGACCGGAGACAGGCCCCGGCGCGACCGTTTCAAGGTGGCGGGAATCTACTCGTCGGGAATGGACGAAATGGACGACGCGGTGATCATGACCGACCTGCGCAACGTGCAGCGGCTGGCGGACTGGGCGGACGGCGAGATATCGGGCTACGAGATTTTCACCTCGGACTTGGCCGGAGCCGACGATTTCGCACGCAGGCTCGGACGGGCCCTGCTCTACGACGATGCCGATGACACGGCGAACCTCGCCGTGAGCAGCGTGACGGAGCTTTATCCCAATATTTTCGACTGGCTGAAGGCCCATGACGTGAATGCCGCGGTGATTATCGGCATCATGCTCGTGGTGGCGTTTTTCAACATGACTTCGGCGCTGCTGATCCTCGTGCTGGAACGTACGCGGATGATCGGCCTGCTGAAGGCGTTCGGCATGCGCAACGCTACGCTGCGGGAGGTGTTTCTCTGGCGGGCGGCGTTCGTCACGCTGCGCGGACTGGCGTGGGGCAACGCCGCGGGGCTGGCCGTGTGTCTCGTGCAGAAATATTTCCATGTCGTGAAACTCAGCTCCGAGGGCTACCTGCTCTCCGAAGTGCCCGTCGCGCTGGGGTGGGGCTGGTGGCTGGCGCTCAACGCCGGCGTCGTGGCGGCGATCGTCGCGCTGCTCGTGGTGCCGGCCTGCATAGTATCTACCGTAAAACCCGACGAATCGATCCGATACGAATGAAACCGTACAATACCGAACAGACCAAGAAAGAGGAGGTCCGCGAGATGTTCGACAACATCGCGCCGAAGTACGACCTGCTGAACCATACGCTCTCGATGAACATCGACCGCATCTGGCGCCGCCGCGTGGTGCGCATCGTGCGCCGCTGCCGTCCGCATCGGATACTCGACGTGGCGACCGGCACGGGCGATCTGGCGATCGAGATGGCGCGCCGCATCCGCGGCGTACAGGTGCTGGGCGTGGACCTTTCGGAGGGGATGCTCGACGTGGCGCGCCACAAGGTGACGGCGCGGGGGCTTGACGGGCGCGTCGTGCTCGACGTGGGGGACGCCGAACACCTGCATGTGGCCGACGCATCGGTGGATGTGGCGACGGTGGCTTTCGGCGTGCGCAACTTCGGGGATCTGGATGCGGGGCTGCGCGAAATGGCCCGCACGATAAAGCCGGGCGGCAAGGTCGTTGTACTGGAGTTCTCGCGGCCCCGCAACCGGCTGTTCAGGGCGTTGTACGAATTCTATACCTATAAGATACTGCCCTGCATCGGCGGCATGGTGTCGAAGGACAAGCGGGCTTACGAATACCTCCCGGCGTCGGTCGGGGAGTTTCCGGCGCCGAAGGAGTTCATGGCGATGATGGAGCGCGCGGGGTTCAGGGAGTGCCGCGCCCGGAGCCAGAGTTTCGGGATCGCGCAGATTTACACCGGACAAAAGTGACGATGAACGCAAAACGCATACGACCGGGCAGTGCCCCCTCGGATAACCGCTTCTGCCGCCGGATTCGCTCTTCGGAAGAGGACGCGTCGGCGGGAAGGGGCGGCTGCCGTCCCGCTGCGGCGGGCGGGGACGGGCCGGGGAATAGGCTTTGCTTCCGGTCCGTTGCCGCGGATGGCGTTTCGGGCGGCGCCGGGCGCGGCGGCAGGGCTTTGGGGCGCATGCTGTTCTGCATACTGCTGCTGTGGGTCGTATTGCCGTTGGGCTCCTGTCGCCGGATGGCCGAGAAGGCGCAGCGAAACATCCGGCTCGAAGCGGTCGAGAAGGCCCGGCGGCAGGGGTTGTCGGGGGCCGAGATCGTATTGCGCGTAAAGAATGGCACGGGGCACAAGTTGAAACTGGAGAAGGCGTCGCTCACCGTTTACTATGCGGGAGGAGTCGTGACGAAGGTCGCTCTGCGCGAGCCGGCCGAGGCGCCCCGTCGTGCGACGGCGAGCGTCACGACGTTGTGGCGGATCCGGACATCCGACCCGATGGCGCTCCATGTGATGACCAAGAAGATCCGGGAGGACGATATTTCGAAGATCGGCGTCTCGTTCTCCATAGAGGGGCGCGGCGGTCCCGCGCGCGTAAAAATTTCGCGGGAGATGATGCCGTTGTCGGATTTTTTGAATATCTTTGGGCTGTCGTTGAACGACGTGAAAAACTATCTGGAAGAGTAATGCGCAGATCGCTGACCATCCTGCTGATTCTTTTTGCCGCCGCGGCTTACACGCCCCTGCGCGCGCAGTCGTTGGATGCGTTCAAGGAGCGGCTGGCCGCTCCCGTGGCGTCCGACGCCGCATTCGGCACGGCAAAGGTCACCGTTACGGAGTACGGCGACGCGGCGCGGGCCGTGGACGAAGCTTCGCGGGCGGGCGCCCGCCTGCGTTTCCCCGGTTACCGGGTCTGCATCTTCTTCGACAACGGGCAGGACGCCCGTGCCGGGGCCATCGCCGCCAAGCAGCTTTTCGAAGAGAACTATCCGGGAATCAAGGTTTACATGGTCTATGAGAATCCCTACTTCAAGGTCGCGGTCGGGGACTGCCTCACCACGGAAGAGGCCATCATTCTCAAGGGCAGGGTGTCGTCTGCTTTCCCCAAGGCTTTCGTCAAGAACGAAACCCTCTCCATTGCCGACCTTTTGAACTGAAAAACTTCCCTTTTCGAAAGTTTTTTAGTTTTTTATTTGCATTTATCCTGCTAATATCTAACTTTGCGGCGTTACAGAAAAACTAATAATTAAACATTTAACGTTATGAAAAAGATTTTCTCTTTTGTCGTCGTTATGGCTGCCGTCGCAATGGTAAGCTGCTGCGGTAATTCGAACAAAAAGGCTGCCGAAGGCGAAGCTGCCGCCGCTGCCGCTACGACCGAAGCCGCTGCCTGCACGGAGTGCACCGAGAAGTGCGACTCGACGGAGGCTTGCTGCGCCGAGAAGTGCGATTCGACCAAAGACTGCGCCGAGAAAGCCGAGGGCGAGTGCTGCAACAAATAGTTCTTGTCAGGCATGAGAGTGAAGGAGATTCGAAAGAATCCCCTTTTTTTGTGTCCGTATTTCCGGTCGCGGGGGCGGTGCGGCGCGTCTGTCCGGGCACTGCTGTTTTCTGAAAGCCATGGTCCGAGGGCCGAAAGCCATGGGCATGAGCTGAGTGTCGTGAGCCGTGAGCCGTGAGCCGGGATGCCGGAGCCGTTGAACCGGTGGGCGGCGTCTGCGGGGCTTTGCCGCGGCGGGGCCGTGCGGAGTTCTCCGGCGCGGAATGTGCGGTGTATAGCTGAAAAAATATATCTTTGCGAAAACTCTTGATACCATGAAAGTACTGCTGATAAACGGAAGCCCCCGTCGCGAGGGAAACACTTTTATAGCCCTTTCCGAGGTCGCGCGGACCTTGGAGTCGGAGGGCGTGCAGGCCGAGATCGTCCATATCGGGACCAAGGCCGTGCAGGGATGTATCGCCTGCGGAAAATGCGCCGAGCTGGGGCATTGCGTCTTTTCGGACGCGCTCTATACGACGGTGCGGGAGAAACTCGCCGATGCCGACGGAGTCGTCGTCGGTTCGCCGGTCTACTATGCCGGTCCCAACGGGTCGCTCTGCGCCCTGCTCGACCGTGTGTTCTATTCCTGCGGGAAGTATCTCGCCTACAAGCCCGGCGCAGCGGTCTCCGTATGCCGCCGGGGCGGGGCGAGCGCGACGTTCGACCGGCTGAACAAATACTTTACGATTATGAACATGCCGGTCGTTCCGTCGCAGTATTGGAACAGCGTCCACGGACGTCTGCCGGGTGAGGCCCGCGAAGACGCCGAGGGGCTGCAGACGATGCGCGTGCTGGCCCGCAACATGGCCCGCCTGCTGAAGGCGGGCGTCGGTCCGGCGCTGGCGCCCGAAGCCGAGGAGCGGCAGTGGACGCATTTTATCCGGTAGCGGAGCGCGGCCGGACGCGGAGCGCCGGATTGAGTGCGTCGCGGATGTGTACGAAGGGAGCTTGGCTCCCTTTTTTTTTGTCGCACGGACTTCGTCCGGGGTGCTTCCGCTCTATTGTCCACGCATACAGCGGGGTGCGGAAAAGCCCGAAAAAATATCGGCCGGAGGGGCTGGTTTTATGGAAAAAAACGATAACTTGCCGCCATGAAAGAGACCGTGCTCGAAAAACTCAAGGTGCTGGCCGAATCGGCCAAATACGACGTCTCGTGCGCGTCGAGCGGCGTTACGCGCCGGCATCGCGCGGGCGGTGTCGGCAGCACGGCGGGGTGGGGCATATGCCACTCTTTCACGGCCGACGGCCGCTGCGTCTCGCTGCTGAAAATCATGCTCACCAATGTCTGCATTTACGACTGCGCCTACTGCATCAACCGGCGCAGCAATGACATCCGGCGGGCCGCCTTCACGCCGGACGAGCTGACCGAGCTGACCATCGAGTTCTACCGGCGCAACTACATCGAAGGACTGTTTCTCTCGTCGGGCGTCGTCCGCAACCCCGACTATACCATGGAAAGGATGGTCCGCGTGGCGCGCGACCTGCGGACGGTGCACCGTTTCAACGGCTACATCCACCTGAAAAGTATTCCCGGCGCCAGTCCCGAACTGGTGGCCGAGGCGGGGCGTTACGCCGACCGCATGAGCGTCAATATCGAAATCCCGACTGAACGCAACCTGTTGCTGCTGGCTCCCGACAAGAACTATGAAAGCATCTACCGCCCGATGAGTTACATCCAGCAGGGGGTGCTGCAGAGCGCCGAGGAGCGCGGCCGTTTCCGCCATGCGCCCCGCTTCGCCCCTGCGGGGCAGAGCACGCAGATGATCGTCGGGGCCACCGACGAGAGCGACCGCGACATTCTGCTGCTTTCGTCGTCGCTTTACGACCGTCCCACGATGAAGCGCGTCTACTATTCGGGATTTATTCCGGTGAATCCCTACGACAAGCGGCTGCCTGCGCTGGACAAAGCCCCGCTCGTGCGCGAGAACCGGCTTTATCAGGCCGATTGGCTGATGCGGTTCTACGGATTCCGTGCCGAGGAGATCGCCGACGAGCAGACGCCCCGGCTCGATCTGGATATCGACCCCAAACTGGCGTGGGCGCTGCGGCATCCCGAATTTTTTCCGGTCGATGTGAACCGCGCGGACTACGAGGCGCTGCTGCGCGTGCCGGGCGTCGGGGTCAAGTCGGCGCGGCTGATCGTCAGCTCGCGCCGTTACCGCACGCTGACCATGCAGTCGCTGCGGCAGATCGGCGTGGTGATGAAGAAGGCGCAGTATTTCGTCCGCTGCCGCGAGCTGACCACGGGGCAGGGGGTGAACGAACTGCGGCCGGAGCAGGTGCGCCGCCTGCTGACTGCGCCTAAACGGCAGAAACCGGATAAAAACGAAGGTCAGCTGACCCTTTTCTGAATGCGATGTTGGTTTTTCGTTACGATAAATCTTTCGACGGGCTGCTCTCGGCGCTGTTCGACGCTTATGCGATGCGGGCGTTCCCGGAGCAGCTGATCGGTCCCGGAGAGCCGGAACCGCTTTTTACGGAGCGCGTGCACGAGGTCGCGACCGATCCGGCGCACGCCGCCCGTGTCTGGCGCGGACTGGAACGCAGGCTTGTCGTCCGGGCGCGTTCGATGCTCGTCTACGCATGGCACGGGGAGCAGGAGCGGAGCGATCTGCTGATGCTGCGCTGCATGCGCCGGGTTTTCGACGAGGGCGGAGGCGTGCTGGCCGATCAGGCCGATCCCGACATGAAGGCGCTGCACCGGCTGGCGCTCAAAGTTTCGCACGAGTGCGAGCGGCTCAGGCAGTTCGTCCGGCTTCAGAAGGCTGCCGACGGCACCTATTTTGCCGCAGCCACTCCCGAACACGACGCCCTGCCGCTGTCGCTGGATTACTTTACGGACCGTTTCGCCGACCAGCGGTGGCTTATCTACGACCGGCGGCGCGATTACGGATATTATTACGACGGGCGGACGGCGCGCCGGGTGACGCTCGAAGACGACCGCGGCATGATCGCCGACAAGCTCGCCGACCGTTGGCTGGCCGAGGACGAACGGCAGTTTCAGCTGCTCTGGAAGAATTATTTCCGGGCGCTGGCGATTCCCCAGCGGATCAACGAGCGTCAGCAGCGGCGCATGATGCCCCGCCGTTACTGGAAGCATCTGACCGAAATGGAGTGAACGGGAGGTGTTGGCGCCGGAAATGAAAAAGTCCGCAGATTATTTCTGCGGACTTCGGTTTTGCGGGGCTTGCGTGTTTCACGCCTCTGGCGGAGAGGAGGGGATTCGAACCCCTGAAACCCTTTAGGGGTTTACTCGCTTTCCAGGCGGGCCAGTTCAACCACTCCTGCACCTCTCCTTGCGGTTCGCAAAGGTAATAATTATTTTCAGAATTTACCAATGATCGGCGATTTTCCGCTGCCGAAAAGATAAATTCGGCCCCTCCGGCGGCCCGGCCGTTTTGCCGGGCGCCGATCCGCAGCCGTTTTCGGAGGGGAATCCTCCCCGTCGCCGATTTAGAACGGATAGCCGATGGCCAGATGGAAACCGAGTCCGTCCTTGAAGCTGGAGATGTTGTAATAGCCCGTTTTGTCCGGATTCGGATAGGGCGTGTGCAGGCCGATTCCGAGATCGGCGCGGATGACCAGATAGCTGATGTCGTAACGCAGTCCGAAGCCCGTTCCCAGAGCGATTTCGTTGAGCAGCCCTTTCCATTTGAGTTCGGCGCCGGGACGCTTGGGGTCCTTTTTCAACAGCCAGATGTTGCCCGCGTCGAGGAAAACAGCCCCGTTCAGCCGTCCCATGATGCCGAAGCGGTATTCGACGTTGGCCTCCAGCTTGAAGTCGCCGGTCTGGTCCAGATAGCCGTTGCGGTCGTCTGCGGGTGGGCGGTAGCTGCCCGGACCCAGCGACCGGATCGTGAAGGCCCGGATGCTGTTGGCTCCGCCGATATAGAACTGTTCGCTGTAGGGCATCACTTCGGAGTTGCCGTAGGCGTATCCCACTCCGACGAGAAAACGGGTGGCCAGCCAGTTGTTGCGGCGTCCGATGCGGTGGTAGAACTTCACTTCGCTCACCTCCTTGACGAACTGCGAGAAGCGGTTGCCGAACAAATGCTGCGGCTGTTTGCTGCCGAACAGGCTCAGGACGCCCGAAAGGATGTTGCCGGCCGAGGTGACGCTGTTCTGCCAGTAGAAACGGCGGTTGCCGGTGCGGCCGTAGGTTTTGTCGAAAGTGTAGGTGTAGTTGATCGACGGAACGAACTGGTTGCGGAAACTCATGGCGATCGCCGGATTCTCGTCCATCGTCTTGTCGAAAGCTTCGGTCGTGTGCAGCAGTTTGTTGTAGGTCAGCTTGAATACGGTCAGCGAATGGCGGCTGTAGGGCGAAGTCTGGAAATTGTAGCCCGCCGAGCCGCTGAAGGCGATCAGCCGGAAGAAGCTGGGGCGGTTCATCAGGTCCACGCCCAGCTGGAACGTCGTGCTGCCGGGGTATCTCAGCCTGCGCGTTGCGAACGACGGCAGCAGCAGCCGCGGAATGTTGAGGTTGGCGTTCAGTCCCAGTTCGTAGGAGTTGAGCCGCGACGAACGGCCCCCGGAGTTCTTGTTGCCCGTCTGCCATTCGTACGAGCCGTTCAGCTTCACGGCGAGCACCTCGCCGCCCCGGAAGAGGTTGTTGTTGCTGACCTTGAAGGTGATGCCCGGACCGATGAAGCTGTTCGACTTGGAGGTTACGTCGGTCTCCAGCGCCGCTTCCAGCGGATAGTCGAACTGGGCGTCGATGACCACGTCCAGCGTGTCGGCGCCCCGCAGCGAGTCGAGCGGCGTGACGCCCAGATTGACCGAGCGGAAAATGCCCAGTTTGTTGAGGGCGGTCTGCGTGCGGTTCTGAGCGTCCACGGTGAAGAGCTGGCCGGGTTCGAGCGAGAGCGTCCGGGAGAGTATCTTCGGGCGTATTTTCATCGGCCTTTGGGCGATGACCCGCACGTCCCGCAGGCGGAACGTATCGGCCGGACCGGGTTTGATGTTGGTGAGGCGGACCGTGATGTCGCCCACGCGGTAGGGTTTGAGGGCCACCTCCGGGACGTTCGGTTTGAGGTTCAGCCGCAGGTCGACCCGTCGCCGTTCGACGGTCGTGTCGGCGAGGTATTCCATGTATTCGGGCCGGAAATAATAATAGCCCCTGTTGCGCAGCAGCTGCGATATGCGCTTGCGTTCGAGCGTCAGCGAGTCCATGTTGTACTGCGCCCCGACCCGCAGCAGGGAGGTCGCCTGCATGCTGTCGATCAGGGGCTGCAGGCCGCCCCCGGCCTGCGGGTAGGAGATGTTCGAGTAATACCACGGCGGCGCGATGCGGAGCGTATAATAGACCTTGGCCTTTCTGCCGTGCTTGCGGTAGAGCAGGGAGTCTTCGGCTTGGGAGCCGAAATAACCGTAGTTTTCGAGCACCTGCTCGGCGACTTTGGTCCGCAGTCCGGGCTGTACCTTGGAGATCAGCACGGGCTGTTTGGCCAGCCGCTTGTAGAGCCAGTATTTGAATCCCTTCTCCTTCGGCGTGTAGAGGTAGTTGTAGGCCCAAAGGCCGATCGGCAGCGGCGTGCGGAGATAGGGGCTGTAAAGCGGGTTGTTCGGGGCCACGGAGAGCGGCTCCTTCACGGCCGATTCGGCCGCTGCGGAGAGCACGACGCCCGAATCGGGTTCGATCCGGATCTTCCTAACTCCCGTGTACAGGACTTCGTCCGTTCCCAGACGCCGGGTCGTGGAACAGGCCGCCGCGAGCAGTGCGGCGCAGAGGAGTATGCAGCTATTTCTGACGCGCATCGGACTCGTTTCGTTTTTGTTTTTCCTTTTCCGCTTTGGGACGCATCGGTTTGAACAGGTCGCCCAGCCGGAGCAGTTTCTTCCGGATGACGAAGCCCACGCCCGTCTCGGTGATCTCGCCTTCGAGGATGCTTTCGTAGCCGGTGTGGCGGAAGACCTTCAGATACATGTTGTCGCGTTTGGTCAGCATGTATTCGAGCGAAATGTCGTCGATCAGGTTCTCCTTCAGGTTCTGCGACGGGTCGGCGTCGGTGCTGAACTTGCCCCCGATGACGGCGCGAACGCGGTTGCTGAAGAGACTTTTGGACAGCCGGTACGAATAATCGGTCCGCTGGCCGTTCGGGTCGTCCTCGCCGTAGGAGTCGATGCCGAAGCTGAGGTCCACGCCCTTCAGGTTGTTCTGCGCCCACTGGTTCAGCTCTTTCTGTATGAACGAGTTGAGCGGGTTCTCGGTGCTGACCTTGGCGGTCGTTCCCGGACCGGTGTAGGTGTTGTAGATGAGCAGGTTCATCGCCTGATTGGCCCGCTGTTCGGCCGTCAGCGAATTGAGCTGGTTCTGCATCGTGAGGTCTTCGGGGGCGGACAGCCCGAAGCTGACTTCGAGGTCGTTCAGCGTATTGCGGATATTGATGGAGATGTTGAAATTCACCGAGCGCGAATCCTGCCCGTCCGCGGAGACGCTGGCCCGGACGGTTTCGACCGCCGTAATGTTGAAGGCCGGGTCGGCGACGTTTCCGACCCAGTCTACATAGCTGTCCGGCGTGATCTTGAATATCTTCTGGGAGATCACGGGCGGATTGTAGCGCACCGTCCCGCCCGAAAGGACGTATTTGCCTGACAGGCTGACGTCTCCCAGCGGATTCATCGTGAAGGTCAGGTTGCCGCCGCCCTGCAGGTCTATCCGGTTGCTGCCGTCGGCGGAGAGGTCCACGGCGGCTTGGACGTCGTCGTTGATGTCGACGTTCAGGAGGATGTCCATGCCGCCGATCCGCACCGTCGGGGTGGCCTCGGCGAAGCTTTGGTTGTCCATGTCGCGGAACGAAACGAAGGTCACGATGTTCTGCGGACGCTCCTTCACGTCCATCGGCGAATCCTGCATGACATAGTTGATGTCGGTGTTTTTGAGCAGTGCGACGCTGCCGCGGACGACGAGTTCGTCCAGAGGGCCTTTGGCCGTCGCGTCCAGATCGAGATAGGCTTTCCCGTAGACGGCCGTTCCCTCCTTCCGGGCCACGTTCACGAACTGGAAATCCGATGCCCACAGCGCGATGTCGGCCGTTATGCGGCCGAAGTCGGTCAGATCGACGTAGCCTCCGATCGTCAGCGGGCTTTTGTTGGGGGCGGTGACCGCAAAGTCGTCGAACAGGACCCGGCTGTCGTCGATGCGGATCGTGTCGGAAGAGAGACGGAACGAAGTGCCGATCATCGGCACGCGGACCCCCGTCTGTGCGAACTGCAGGCCGCCGTTCAGCTGCAGCCGTTGCGGCGTTCCGCCCGCGTGGAGCTTCCCGGAGAGTATGCCGGAGAGACGGAGCATGTCGGCGGGCAGAAAGACGTCGGCCCGCTGCAGGGGGAATCCGGGGATCGACGCCGTGAGGTCGAGCGGGCTTTCCCGCTCTTTGCAGTAGTCGCCCCGCGCGGTCAGGACGTCGGCGCCGTCCAGCGTGAGCCGCACGTCGGCCTGCTGTTCCCGCCCTTGTGCATAGCGTACGCCCAGCCCGACGTCCCCGAAGCGCTGCTTGTCGTACGAGAGTCCGGCGACGGAGACGTCGCCCCGGACGGCCAGCGAGTCGGCGCCCGTGTTCAGGGTC
>ERZ779866.3705-NODE-3705-length-12124-cov-2.728064_pt1 | contig 12124 bp, 12 predicted proteins | sample MGYA00511248_ERZ779866 | MGnify/ENA primary metagenome ERZ779866 (study PRJEB29588, sample SAMEA2155758) | human gut metagenome | biome: human gut; feature: human-associated habitat; material: faeces | place: Denmark | collected 2008/2010 ... | reverse complement strand
ACTTCACCTTTTTTCACACGGAAATCTACCTTATCAACAGCCAGTGTACCTGGAAAACGTTTTGAAACCTTCTGCATATCCAGAGCATATGTCTGTCCCGTGCTGTTTACTCCACTGCTCATATTTATCTCCTTTCCCATGAATGACACCTCCGCCAATGTCAGTTCATCTCCGCCTCCTGTGACCAGTACACTGCTTCCCAGGATCTGCAAAAACCGGCTCCAGTACGTCTGCGGCTACGAGCTCACGTCCTACTACGGGCACCTGCTCTGCCAGAACGTAACCTCTTATATTCCCTGGGATGACATCGACCGGGATAACGCCGGCCCTCTGTTCCAGCGGGTCCACGAGGCCGGCGGACTGGCAGGGCCTGCCCATCCCTTTTCCCTGCCCTCTCCCTTTGCCAATGGTATGCGCTGGGATATGACCATTCATGATCCCGGGCTCATGGATTTCATTGAGATCGTAAACAACGCCCATCCCATGGTCCCCGATAACTGCCAGGCCATCCAGTGGTGGATCCGGCTGGCCTGCTCCGGCTTTCCCATCGCCCCGGTCAGCGGCCTGGATCTCCACCGCCCCATGGACCTGGACGGAGTTTTTTCCACATTTATTGAGACAGACGGGGACAACGCTCCAGAACCCCCTCCGGAGGCCTCCCAGGCCCTGGCACAGGCCGTCCGCCGCTGCCGGACCTGTGTGACCCGCGGGCCGGTCCTCCACTGGGTCCTGAATGGAGACAGCCTTAAGCTTTCCCTGTGTCCTGGGCTCACTCCCATTCCAGAACATGAACCGGATGCTCCCCCGCTCTTTTTCTGTCTTATAAAAACAGAAAAAGGCAGCCTCCGTATCCCTCTGGGAAATGAAGACTGTCTTGTACCCCTGCCCGATACCATCCGCTCCTCCAGGGTAGCCGTGCTGCTGCTCTTTCCGGCAGAGTCCTGCCCTTCCGGTGAGCCGGAGCTCTCTTCCTTAACGGCAGCCGCCGGGCCTGTTTTTTTCTCAATGTGAACGCAAAAGAGCGCTGCAAAGACTTCAATACCGTCTTTTTGCAGCGCCCTTATTCAGGCTTCTTTTTTAAGCATATCACAGATATAAGCCCGCAGACCATCCTCTGAATCTACGCCATATTTCCGGTTCACGGCAGTAAAATACTCCATGATCCTCTCCTTCGGCAGAAGCTCGCTGGAAGGAATGCCGTCACCATAGCCTTTTCTCGCATCCATCCACGGTGCTTCATTATGCGTGATCCTCTCCAGCACTTTTCCTCCATACATGCCAAATGTATTTACAACAATATCGATCACCCGCTTCTCGTCATCCGTCAGTGCTTCTTCTGTCCCTTTCAGCAATGCAAAACGCGCATCATCAATGGGATTGTATTTAAAATCCCTGAACAGATCGTATACTTCCGGATAAACTGGTCCATGTACCCATGCCCTGCAGTCCTCCGTAAAAATCGGCCTTCCATACAAGGCAGAATAAATACCCTGAATGAAGTACAGCAGCTTCTGAAGCATAAGCGGGGTTACTTCTTCCAGCCTCTCAAATACATATGCGATCACTCTGAGCATCTTATCTGACACATTAAAAAGCCTCTCTATGCTGTCTACGGCGGCCATAGATTTTTTATACGCCGCATCCGTCAGCTTACTCCGGTTTTCCATAAGCCTCTGCTTCATATAAGCCGGTGAAGCCAGCGCTGCTTTTATAATATCTGAATACTCTCTGGAAGGTACCTGTCCTTCCAGATATCGCGGGATCGTCACCTCACCAAATCCGAGAGCCAGAGACAGCGGCGCTTTGCCAATTTTATAGATCTTCATGAGCTTTTCAATGTCTTCCATCGAAACAAGGCCTTCCATCGCCCTATATTGCTCGTCGATCTCCTGGACATTCTTATCAATAAGTCCAGGAATACTCATTTCCCTGCCGCACTCCATACATACAGCCATGGTGATTTCAAATTTATAGCTCTTATCTTTTATGGTCTTAACCATGTCCCTCTTCTGCAAAAGGTACTCCGTCTCTTTTCTGCACTCAATGCAGAAATCCCTTCTCATCTTTTCTGTCATAACGGCTCCCTCCCATCGTCTCCTGGTCATCTGAAATAATATGTAAGCGGATACTTCTGTTCGTGGAACGAAATAACGATCACAAAGCAGCCATCCAGTTTATTAAATTTAATATACAGGGAAACTGTTTTTTCCTTTGTTCCATTTCTCTCCAAAAGAATGACATCCTTGCCAAATACATAAAGTCGCTCATGTTCAAAGCCCTTATGCTCATTCCTCAGTATCCCTGAAAAGTCCATCTCAGTAAGGCTCAGTATAATTTCCCTTACCTTTGCTTCATTAATAACATAATCTAAAAAAAGTTAATATTGTCCTGCCGTCTGGCGTTCCGGTCAAGCCGGTATCTGCCGTTCTCCACTGCCTCTTTCACCTCGGAAAGATACAGTTCTATATCCTTTTTATCTATATCCAATCCTTTATCCTCCGAAGATCAAATGATATTATTTTTATTTTTTTCTATCATTATTATAACTATATGATCGCTTTTTGTCAATATCCTATCTTTTTATGAGGCAATGGTTTTCGCCAGCATACTTTTTATACCATGCAGGCACGGACCCTGGCTCGTTGTCCGCACCAAACTAAAAAGAGCCGGACCACCTTCTCGGTGTCCGGCTCCCTTTCGGCCTTACGCCTCCGGCTTCTCAACCTGGACGATGGCCTGCTTCTGCATGGGAATGCGGCAGTTCTTATTGCTTCCAAACTCAACGATTACCGTGTCGTCTGTCATATCAATGATCACTCCGTAAAAGCCGCTGGATGTCAGAACACTGTCACCAACTGCGATACTTGCCATCAATTCCTGCATTTTTTTCTTTTCCTTCTGCTGCGGTCTGATCGCGATAAAATACATAAACGCAAAGATCAGGATCACGTAGCCGATCCAGAATGCGGGACTGTTCATGCTGTCTTGCACCTCCGTTTCTAATTCTGCTTATCTTTGTAATTACCAGTTACGCCTTCCAGCTTTCTTGCTTTGTATTCGGCGTAGCTGTGGTTCTCAATGGCTTCCCGGATCTCCGTCATCATGGTGTTGTAGAAATAAAGGTTGTGAAGCACGCACAGGCGCATGCCCAACATCTCCTTGGCCTTTAACAGATGACGGATATAGGCTCTGCTGTAAGAGCGGCAGGCCGGACACTGGCAGCCCTCTTCAATGGGGCGCATATCCTTTGCGAACTGCTCGTTGAACAGGTTGAGCTTTCCGTGATTGGTGTATACATGGCCATGACGGCCATTTCTGGTGGGGTAGACGCAGTCAAAAAAGTCCACGCCCCGGTCCACACTCTCTAAAATATTGGCCGGCGTTCCAACCCCCATTAAATAGGTGGGCTTGTTTTCCGGAAGATGGGGAACGGTCACATCCAGGATGCGGTACATCTCCTCATGGCTCTCCCCCACTGCCAGGCCGCCGATGGCATAGCCGTCGCAGTCCATGGCCGATATGGTATCGGCATGGGCGATGCGGATGTCCTCAAAGGTTCCTCCCTGGTTGATTCCAAACAGGAGCTGATGGGGATTCACCGTATCGGGAAGGGAGTTGAGCCTGGCCATTTCCGCCTTGCACCGCTCCAGCCACCGCACCGTCCGGGCCACGGAATTTTCCATATATTCCCGGGTACAGGGATGGGGAGCACACTCGTCGAAGGCCATGGCGATGGTGGAGCCCAGATTGGACTGGATCTGCATACTCTCCTCCGGCCCCATGAAGATCTTGTGGCCGTCGATGTGGGAGTTGAAGTAAACGCCCTCCTCCTTGATCTTGCGGAGGCCTGCCAGGGAAAAAACCTGGAAGCCGCCAGAATCCGTAAGGATCGGGCGGTCCCAGTTCATGAACTTATGGAGTCCGCCCAGCTCTTTGATCAGTTTATCTCCGGTCCGCACATGAAGGTGGTACGTGTTGGAAAGCTCCACCTGGGTGCCGATCCCCCGGAGATCGTCGGTGGATACGGCTCCCTTGATGGCTCCCACAGTGCCCACGTTCATAAAGACCGGCGTCTGGATCGTGCCATGGACCGTCTCCACAACGGCCCTTTTGGCACGTCCGTCCTTTGCCAGAATTTGATATTTCATATTTTTTCCTGTTTTTACTTACCGGACTTCTCCGCCGCCTTTTTGCCCTTTCTTGTGGTCAGAACGTACCATAAGGCTCCCGTTAAGCATACGGAAGAGTAGGTGCCGCAGATGATGCCCGCCATCAGCGGCAGGGCAAATTCACGGATGGAGGAAACACCCATGACAAACAGCACCAGGACCATAACAAAGGTGGTCAGGGAAGTGTTGATGCTTCTCGTAAAGGTCTGTGTGATACTCTCGTTTACGACCTCCTTAAGATCCGCTCTCGGTCCCTGGAGCTTTAAGTTCTCGCGGATACGGTCGAAGATAACGATGGTGGCGTTGATGGAATATCCGACAATGGTAAGGAGGCAGGCAATGGCTGTGGAGCCCACGGACCATTTTGCCAGGGCGTAGCAGGCAACCACCACCAGTACGTCATGTACCAGGGCGATGACTGCGCTGGCCGCAAAACGGATATTCTTGAAGCGCACCCAGATATAAAGCAGCATAAAGATCGTTGCGATCACAGTCGCCACAATGGCGTCGCTCTTCATCTCTGCACTGATGGCTCCGGAAATGCTCTCTGCGACAATCTTGGATTCATCCACGCCGAAGTTCTCCACCAGGGCTGCATCCAGAGCCTGGCGTTCCTCCACGCTTAAGGTTCTGGTCTTGATGATGACCTCTGTGGTACCGGCCACCTTCTGAGTCTGGGTATCGGCGCTCTTTGTAACGCCTTCCACCACCGGGACCACCTCGCTGGAGATCCTCTCTAAGGACATATCCTCATTGAAGGTCACGCTGGTGGATGTACCGCCCTTGAAGTCCAGGCCATAGTTGAAGGCTCCGCCGATGGAGGACTTGTTCATCACCATTCCGGCCACACCTGCGCCGATCATCACTAAGGAGATGATAAAGCACACGTTCCTCTTTCCAAGGAAGTTGATGGCCTTTTTCTCCTTTTTAGTTCCGTAGAACTTCTTATCAGTAAAGCCCAGATCATAAAGGGCATTCAGCACAAACTTTGTCACGAACAGGGCTGTGAACATGGACAGCACGATACCGATGGCCAGGGTCGTCGCAAAGCCCTTGACCGTACCGGAGCCTCTCCAGTAAAGGACAGCCGCTGCGATCAGCGTCGTAACGTTTCCGTCGATGATGGCGGATAATGCCTTTGCAAAACCGGTCTTAATAGCCGATTTTACAGTCTTGCCCAGGCCGATCTCCTCCTTGATACGGGTGAAGATGATGACGTTGGCGTCCACGGCCATACCGATGGACAGGATGATACCGGCGATTCCCGGCAGGGTCAGTGTCACCTCAAAGGCCGCCAAGAGGATGATGATCAGTGCCACATACAGGCACAGGGCCAGGGATGCGGCCAGGCCCGGGATCAGGTATACGATGATCATGAATACGCACACGATCCCAAAGCCGATGACTCCGGCCTTTAAGCTGGTGGAAATGGCTTCCTGTCCCAGCTTCGCGCCCACCACATTGGAGCGCAGCTCCTCTAACTCCAGGGAAAGGGAGCCGATCCGGATGGTGGAGGCCAGCTTGTCTGCCTCCTCATAGGAGCTCATGCCGGAAATAGAGGCCTTGCCGCCGGTGATGGCAGCCTGGACCACAGGGTTGGAATAGATCATCCCATCATACACGATGGCAATGTGCTTTCCTACATTTGCAGCCGTCACATCTGCAAACTTCTTTGTGCCTTCTTCTGTAAAGGTAAGGGATACCTCGTATTTGTTGGCACCGGTCTCGTCCTTATAGATCACAGGACTGGCTGTGGCCACATCCGTTCCCTCTAAGACCACCTGCATGTTCTCATCCAGGAACTGTAAGGAGCCTGGCTTTCCCAGCTCCTCCAGGATCTTATTGGCGTCGGTAACGCCCGGGATATCCACGTTGATACGGTTGCTGCCTTCCTGGTATACCTCCGCCTCAGAGCTGTACGTCTGTACTCTCTGCTGGAGCTTATACTGGGTATCGGCCATGTCCTCTGGACTGGGATCTGCTTCCTTTGCCTGATAGGTGATGCTGACACCGCCGGCCAGATCCAGGCCCAGCTTAATGCCGCCCTCCTGGGACGTTACTCCGTTCTCATCGGTCACCAGCTTGCTGCGCATAAGCGTATCATACCCAAAATAGCCGAAAACCCCGAGAACGAGCACCAATGCCAGGAGGCTCAGAAGCCCCTTTCCTTTGCTGCTCTTCATGATACATTGTCTCCTTAATCTAAAAAATTTCCCGGCCGGTCCCTGCCGGCCCCCGCGCCTATTCCTCTGCCAGCGCGGCCCTTATCATAATCGCGCACTCGATGCGTTTTTTCTGCATCTCGCAGCCAATATCATAAGCGTCTGTGATCTTTCCATGGAAATTGTAGGAGTTGGCCGCACAGCCGCCGCTGCAGTAGAATCTGGCAAAGCAGTCCTTACATTTGTCTTTGGCGTATACATTGCACAGCTTGAACTCGTCGCGGACCTTTGTATTGGTGATCCCCTCGTCCACATTTCCTAACAGGAAATCCTCCATACCAACGAACTGATGGCAGGGATAAAAATCGCCCCAGGGCGTCACAGCCAGATACTCCGTTCCGGAGCCGCAGCCCGAAAGCCTCTTGGCCACGCACGGTCCCTGGCTCAGATCCAGCATAAAGTGGAAGAATTTAAAGCCGCGGCCTTCCTTTTCCCGCTTTACAAATTCCTTTGCCAGACGGTCGTACTCCTCCATGATCTGGGGAAGGTCCTCTTCACGGATGGAATAAGGAGCCTCCGGCGGCGCTACAACTGGCTCCACCGACAGCTTTTTAAAGCCCAGGTCTGCAAAGTGCAGTACGTCATTGGAAAAGTCCAGGTTGTTTCTCGTAAAGGTCCCTCTTACGAAATAATCCTTATCTCCTCTGGATTCCGCGAATTTCTGGAATTTCGGAACGATCAGGTCATAGCTTCCCGTTCCGTTGCGGAAGGGGCGCATCTTATCGTTGACTTCCTTCCGTCCGTCCAGGCTTAAGACCACGTTGCTCATTTCCTTATTGCAGAACTCCATGATCTCATCATTTAAAAGAACGCCGTTGGTGGTCAGAGTGAAGCGGAACTTCTTATTGTGAGCCTTCTCCTGGGAGCGGCCGTACTCCACCAGCTGCTTTACCACATTCCAGTTCATTAAGGGCTCTCCGCCAAAAAAGTCCACTTCCAGGTTTACCCGGTTTCCGGAATTGGCGATCAGGAAATCCAGGGCCTTTTTCCCCACCTCAAAACTCATTAAGGCTCTGCGGCCATGGTACTCGCCTTCCTCTGCAAAACAATACTGACAGGCCAGATTGCAGTCGTGGGCAATATGAAGGCACAAGGCCTTTACCACGGTCTGGCGTTTCTTAAAGTCTACCACATAATCCTTATAGATATCCGCAGTAAACAGCTCCTCGGCATCGATCAGCTCCTGGGCGTCGGAAAGGGCGTCCTCCAGATCCTCCTTCGGGTATTTTCCCTCCAGGGCAGAAAAAACTGCGTTCCTCTGATCCTCTGTGAGCTTCTCCGGCTTTTCCATATCGGCCACAACGTCCGACAGGGGCTTTACCACATCATAAAAAAGGGCGTCCACCGAATGGACCGAGCCGCTGTTGACATCCAGGACGATATGATATCCGTTGTTGATATACTGATGAATCAAAATAATTCTCCTATCTGTGTCGTAAACTAAACGTCTTCCTTTGAGACAATAAATACCCCTACAATCATAGGACCGTAGGGGTCATCTTTAAGCGTTCCTGATTGTACAGGCCCCCGCCATTAGCGGTTGCTGTTTTCGCAGCTCTGGTTTCCTACTGTGCAGGATGTCTTGCATGCGGACTGGCAGGATGTCTGGCACTCGCCGCAGCCGCCCTTCTTCATGCTGTTCTTTAAAGTATTGGAGCTTAATGTCTTAACGTGCTTCATAGGTAAATCCTCCTGTTATTCTTTTATTCATGCGGGCATAAACGCCCACAGCATCTCACTTTGTTATGAGATTATACCATACGATTTTCCATTATGCAATAGGGATAATTCCCTGGAAACGGGAATATCCATGTAGAAACAGGGGCGGCTGTCCCTTACGGCCCCAGGCCCCCGTATTTTATGAAAAAGGAGGTCGTTTTATGCTGGCACAGAAAGCCTGGCGTATGATCCGTACCCTTATCTTCACCTACCTGGTCTCCGGAGTCCTTTTAACGGCCCTGGCCTTTGCCCTTTATAAGTTCCGTCTGCCGGAAAGCCAGATCACCCTGGGCATCAGCGGCGTGTACATCCTCTCCTGCTTTATGGGTGGCTTCATGGCAGGAAAGGCCATGAGATCCAGAAAATTCCTCTGGGGGCTCCTCACAGGGATCCTTTACTTTGCCTTCCTCCTTATCATGTCCTTTCTCCAGGACCGGACCATCACCGCCGACGCCGTCCGGCTGGGCACGGTCTTTGCCATGTGCTCTTTAAGCGCCATGGCCGGGGGGATGGTCAGCTGACGGACAGAAAAAAGAAGCGCCCCGCTCCGTTTCCGGAGCCAGGGCGCTGTTCTTATTTTCTGTATTTATTTATTTCCAACTTTTGCCATGGCATAGACCACCAGAGCCAGAAGACCGATCACAACGAAAATACCGGCCATGCCCTGCCACATGATATTGAAAGCTTCCAGAACATTTGCATTCATGGTTTCTACCTCCTACATAAAGAATCCAAGGACAATGCCGCCTGCCACTGCGGAGGCCACCTGTCCGGATACGTTGGCGCCGATGGCGTGCATCAGAAGATGGTTGGTGCTGTCCTCAGCAACACCCATTTTCTCAATGACACGGGCGGACATGGGGAATGCGGAGATTCCGGCAGCGCCGATCATGGGGTTGATCTTGTTCTTGGAGAACAGGTTTAAGAACTTTGCAAATAATACGCCGCCTACGGTATCGAAAACGAAGGCGAACAGACCGAGCACCATGATCATCAGGGTCTGGACCGTTACGAACTGCTCTGCACGCATGGAGAAGGAGATCGTAATACCCAGAAGAAGGGTGATCAGGTTAGCCAGGGTATGCTGGGCAGTCTCAGAAAGGCTGTTTAAGCAGCCGCATTCACGGATCAGATTGCCGAACATTAAGAAGCCCACCAGGGATACGGAGGCCGGAGCCACCAGGCCTGCGATGAAGGTAACGATGATCGGGAAGGCGATCCTTGTGAGACGGCTTACCTTACCGGGCTGGTAGGGCATCTTGATCATACGTTCTTTCTTTGTGGTAACTGCCTTTACGGCCATGGGCTGGATAATGGGAACCAGGGCCATATAGGAATACGCGGCCACAGCGATGGGGCCGATGTAGTTGGACTTTAACACCTGGGATACCAGGATGGAGGTGGGGCCGTCGGCCGCACCGATGATGCCGATGGATGCTGCATCGCGGATATCAAATCCCAGGAACGCTGCCACTACGATGGTAAAGAAAATACCGAACTGGGCTGCCGCGCCGAACAGGAACATCTTGGGGTTGGATAATAAGGGACCGAAGTCGATCATGGCTCCGATACCGATGAATAATAACAGCGGGAAGGCCTCAGAGGCTTCGATGCCGGTCTCAAACAGCCACTGTACGATACCGTGAGTCTCTCCCACGCCCTCCATCATCTGGTTTAAAGCGCCGCTGAACGGGATGTTCACCAGGATCGCGCCAAAGCCCATGGGTAAAAGAAGGGCCGGCTCGTAATCCTTCTCGATCGCCAGGTAGATCAGCAATAAGCCTACCGCATACATTACGGCCTGCTGCCATGTGATGGACAGTAAGCCGTTCCATAAAAATTCCATACTGCTTCCTCCTTAGATACTGAAAGTATTGACTTATTTTCCAGGAGTTAAAACCGGATGCCTGCGTAAAAAAAAGACCTTTTGCAGACGTCGCCCGCCTGCAAAAAGTCTCGTTACCAGAACCGGTATGCACAGCCAGACGTTTCCGCCGCGTTTGTTGACCATGCATTTCAACTACTCCCTTTTGAAGAGAATATAACTGGTAAAAAAGAAAAAGTCAATAGCACTTTCCCACATTTTTAATTTTCTTTACAATTATTTAACGGATTCTGATTCCGTTTCTTCCTCCTGAATGTAAAGATGGATCTTATCGATCCGGTTCCGGTCCACCTTATCCACCACAAAGCGGAGAGTTTTATGGGTGACTTCCTCCCCCTCCTCCGGCAGATGATCCAGAAGGCCGATGATAAAGCCTCCGATGGAATCGTAGTCCTCGGATTCCAGGTCCAGGCCCAGCTGGTCGTTTAAGTCATCCAGCTTCATGGCCGCCTCCACCACGTATTCCCTGGGTCCGATCCGGCGGATCAGATCCTCCTCGTCCTCATCGTACTCATCGCGGATCTCGCCCACGATCTCCTCCAGCATATCCTCCAGGGTAATGAGGCCTGCCGTGGCCCCGTACTCGTCCAGGACGATGGCGATGTTGTTCTGGGTCTTCCTAAGCTCCACCATCAGCTCCGCAGTCTTTTTGAATTCATAGGTATATAACGGCTCCCGGAGATAATCCCGGATGCAGAATTTTTTCTGATTTTCTGTCAGCAGAAGGTCCTTGATGTTGATGATCCCGATCACATTGTCCGTAGTCTCCTCATAGACCGGATACCGGGTATATTTCCCCTCCCGGAAGACCTCGATCACCTCGCTGAAGGTGGCGTCCACGTCGATAAAGGTCATATCGATCCGGGGCACCATAATATCCTTGGCCACTGAATCCCCAAAGTCGAACACGTTGTAGATCATCTTCTTTTCGTCCGACTCGATGACCCCCTCCTCGTGGCTCACCTCCACAATGGTACGCAGCTCATCCTCTGTGATGGCGTCCTGCTTTTTATTGGGGTCCACATGGAGCAGGCGGAGAACGCCCTGGGACAGCTTATCTACGATGAAGATCACCGGCGTCAGTACCTGCATGATCATGTAAATGGGTTTTGCAAACCTGAGGGCCATGGTCTCCGAATAAAGGGTGGCGCTGGTCTTTGGGGTGATCTCGCCGAAGATCAGGACCAACAGCGTCAGGATCCCCGTTCCAACACCCACATACATGTCTCCGAAGGCGCGTGTCACGAGGATCGTCGCCAGAGACGAGGCGGAGATATTTACAATATTGTTGCCGATCAGGATCGCGCTTAACATCTTCGGCTGGTTATCCAGTACCTTCATCAAGGTCTGGGCGCTACTTAAGCCTGCGTCCGCCAGATTCCTTACGCGGATCTTGTTGACTGCCATCATCGCCGTTTCCGATGATGAAAAAAATGCTGATAATGCCAATAGCCCGATTACAATGAGTATCTGCAGGGCTTGCCCTGAATCCAAGAAAATCAACTCCTATTTCTATATGTTTTTGGTCTGGCCGGCGAAAAAACTCCGGCTGGTTTTTATGTATACAGCCCCAATTTTACTATATTCTTCCATAGGTGTCAATGGGATTCACCGCCATTTCGTCCGTCTTTCCGTTGACATATCAACTGTTCTGGATTATAATTGACTTATCAACGATTTCCGTATCAGAAAAGGGAGGGATCTTATGGAACAGTCCGTCAGCACCTATAAAAAGATACGCCGCCTCTACCGCCAGAGTCAGAAATACGCCGCCAGCCGCATGGAGCAGCCGGAGCTGACCCAGTCGGAGCTCCAGCTCCTGCGCCATGTGGGCTTCCATGGAGAGGTCAGCCAGCGTCACCTGGCCGACGAGATGGGTGTCGATAAAGCCATGATCTCCCGGATCCTCCAGAAGCTGGAGGCCAAGGGCTATCTGGTCCGCACCGAGGACGAGAACGACGCCCGTTCCAAAAATGTGCGCGCCCTGCCCCCTGCGCTGGAGATCCACTCCCAGGGAAAGGGCCTTTCAGAGCAGTTCTTTGACCAGGTCACTGGAGACTTTTCCACTGAAGAACGGGAGCTTCTGGACCAGCTCCTGGGCCGTATGCTGGAAAAAGGGAAGGCGCTGG
>ERZ779866.3702-NODE-3702-length-12132-cov-3.405481_pt1 | contig 12132 bp, 13 predicted proteins | sample MGYA00511248_ERZ779866 | MGnify/ENA primary metagenome ERZ779866 (study PRJEB29588, sample SAMEA2155758) | human gut metagenome | biome: human gut; feature: human-associated habitat; material: faeces | place: Denmark | collected 2008/2010 ... | reverse complement strand
CGTGTCGTCAGGCGTATTTTCTTCGGTTTTGTCGGAGCAGGCGGCCAAAATGCCGAAAGCCAGAAAAATTGTCAGGTATTTTTTCATCTCAAAGTCCCCAAATTGTTAAATATTTTAAAATCTAAATCTTTTTATCATAAAAGCAAGTGTTTAAAATAAAAAAGGAAGAGTAAAAAACCCTTCCTTTTTCATATATATAGGAAATTTCAAATTAGAAATTGTATTTAGCACCTAAAGAATATTCCCACATATCGCCGCCTTCAAAGTTGCCTAAGTCAACATAGCGGGCAATAGCGCGAACGGCAACTTTTTCGTTGACGTTGTATTCGGCGCCGGCACCCAAACGGTAGCCCCAGGAGTTGTCATGTTCATGACCTTTTTTAGCAACTCTTGTGCTGAAGTTGTAACGAGCGATACCGGCAGTACCGATCAAGGAAACTTTCTGCTCGCAGCCCAGAGGCAGGTAACCCATCAAATCAATACCATAAGCGGTGAAGTGAGTTTTTTCGCCATGGTCTCTGTCGTTCAGAGTTCTCTGGAAGAAAACTTCGGTACCGAAGTTCTGGTTGTACTGAGAACCAACGAAAATTTTGCCGCCGTTGAAGTTCGGGCCGGAGTGAGATACGTTAGTATATGTGTAGTCAACACCAGCATACGGATTGTATTCCAAAGCTTCTGCATTTGCGCTCAAAGCGAAGGCAGAAACAGCTACCATCAATGCACCAATAGTTTTTTTCATTTAAATTTTCCTTTATAAAGTTTAACCTGTTTATGATATTTAGCATTAGTTTTACCAATATCATAGACACTACTATAGTATGAAAAAAATAAAAATAAAGTAAACTTATATTACAAAATTATTGTTTAGCGCCAAAATAAGTGATAAGCTAAACAAATAAAGCGTTTAAGGGAGTTTGCCATATGTTAAAAAGCAGCCAGGCCGGCCGTTCGATGATCGAAATGTTAGGCGTTTTGGGTATTATTTCGGTGATAGCGACTTCAATTATCACCGTTGTTTCCAAAGTGTTTGACAAATATAAACAGTCGATTATCACCACCCAGATTCGCGATCTGCAGAAAAATATCCGGACAATGTATTCGGCCACGGCGGACTACCGGGATTTAAGCAAGAACAATACGGTGGAGATGCTGATAAAAGAACGTGCGGTTCCGCCCAATATGGTAATGAACGGCAAATTGTACCATGCCTACGGCGGCGCGGTTGAGCTGACCGGCACGCAGTATACATACAGCATTACGTTCAAGGCAGTCAAGCGCGAGGGCTGCATAGACCTTTTGGGACTGAGCTGGACCGTTAACGACACATCTGACCTGATAGAGCTGATCACGCCGAAAGACAAATATAACTGGACTGGTCTCAACGGACACAAAAAACTGCCGATTACCGGCGTCCAGCCTTATTCAATGTGCGATGAAGACCGGACCAAAAACGACATAACCTGGGTATTTCAATAAAACGGAGAGCGGCCATTGTTTAAAATAAACGACGTTAATAAGGCTCAAGATTTGGGATCTTCCGGCAAAACCAGAAAAACGGCCGGCGGTTCAGACTTTTCATCATATCTGCGCGAGACGATGAAGCCGGGAGAAGCACCGGTTTCCGGTGTCGGCGGCATATCGGTCAGCGACGCGGTTTTTGCCGCGCAGCTGGCGGACGGCGCCGAGGAGCGGGAGAAGAAGAAAAAACTGATAAAAAGGGGCAATGCTCTGCTCGACAAACTGGAGGAAATCCGCCAGGCCCTTTTGAGCGGGTATATTTCCATGGACAAGCTGATAGAGATATCCCGTTTTGTAAAAGAGCAGAGGTTTGACAGTTCCGATGCGCGTTTAACCGAGATTATCGGCGAAATTGAGCTTCGGGTGGAGGTAGAACTGGCAAAATTAACTAAATAGCGGTGATAAATCAATATTTTTGCTTGAAGTTAATAATTGAAATTTGTAACTTGCTTGCTATATAAGAAAACCAGTTCAAAGACTTATTGTTAAGGAGTACGACTATGGAACCGATATCTATTCTGCCGCCAGACTATAAACCGTCAGCAGACGAAGAATATATGAACGATGTGATGCTGGAATATTTCCGCCAGAAGCTTCTTAGCTGGAAAAAGTCTTTGATTAACCAGTCCAAAGATACGCTGGACGACCTGAAACAAGGCGGCCTCAACCAGCCCGACCAGATTGACCGCGCCTCACTTGAGGCGGACAAGGCGCTTGAGCTTCGCACCCGTGACCGGGCCCGCAAGCTGATTTCCAAAATTGACGATGCATTGAAACGTATTGAAGACGGCGTTTACGGATACTGCGAAGATACCGGCGAGCCGATCGGCGTCGAGCGTTTGGAAGTTCGTCCCGTTGCGACCTTGTCGATTGAGGCTCAGGAGCGCCACGAAAGAATGGAAAAAACATACGACGACGAAGCTTAAGCGCAATGGCTGAAAAGGACTTTATTCTGGCTTCGGGATCGCCGCAGCGTCTCTCTCTGCTGCGTCAAATAGGTTTCGAACCGAAAAAGATTGAACCGGCCGATATTGACGAAAGCGAAAAGAAAGGCGAAAAAGCCTCGGCCTATGTCAAGCGGATGGCATTGGAAAAAGCCCGGAAAATAGCGGAAAAACATCCCGGAGCGGTCGTTTTGGGCGCAGATACGGTTGTTGTCGTCGGCGCCAAAATTCTCCATAAATGCCATACCGACGAAGAACAGACGGCTGTAATGAAATTGCTTTCGGGCAAGGCACACCGCGTGCTCAGCGCCGTTTGCGTCATCGGCGCCGACGGTCGCGCTGCCGTCCGCCTGAACACAACCCGCATTTTGATGAAAAAACTTTCAGATGAAGAAATCCGCGGTTATGTTGCTTCTCACGAGTGGGTTGGTTGCTGCGGATATAAGATAGAAGGCGCTTTGGCGGCGTTTGTGACCAAGATGATTGGTTCTTATTCCGGCGTTGTCGGCCTCCCTTTGTATGAAACCCGTAATTTGCTTTTAGGTGTAGGTATAAAATGAGTATTGATACGATTGTTTATGAAAGTAAAAATACGGCAACCCGCATTGCTCTTTTGAGCGGCGGCGAGCTTGTGGAATTGGAAATCGTTCCCGAAAACCGTGCGGTTGAGGGCAATATTTATTTGGGAAAAATCGCCCGCAAGGTCGATTTGGCCAACGGAAAAATCGGCTTTTTCGTAGAGCTGGGCGAGGGGCGCGAAGCCTTTTTGAACGCGGAAGAAAACGGTTTGGACGAACTGAAGGTTTCGGAAGGACAGAGCTTGGTTGTGCAGGTGGCGCAGGAAAAGCGGGCCGAAAAAGGACCGAAGGTAACCCGGGCGCTGCAGTTTGTCGGCGAAAATCTGGTCTATTGCCCGTATCGTATGAACATTGAGGTTTCTTCAAAGATTACGGACAAGGTCAAAGCCGACGAATATCGCGAACTGGTTTTGGATAACACCACCGGTCAGGAAGGTTGGATTGTTCGCACTTCCGCCGTTAATGCGCCTAAAGAAGAAGTGGTTGCCGAGATGGAATACCTGCGTCAGAGTTTTGAGACGGTAAGAATAAAAGCCCGCACGCTGAAAGCGCCGGCGCTGCTTCTGGCCAAAGCCAACCCTGTTTTTGACTACGTAAACAAATACAAGGCCGGGCTGGGCAAAGTCGTTTTGAACAATCGCAACATCGAGGCTGAGCTCAAAGAGCGTTTCGGAGCAGAACTCGCAACCGAAATCAATGCAGAACCGTTTGCCGAATATGGTCTGGAAGACGCCATTGCCGAAGCCTTGAACAAAACCGTCAGCCTGAAAGGCGGCGGCCGCATTACCATTGAAGAAACCAAAGCCTTTGTGGCCATTGATGTCGACAGCGGCGCCGATAAGGGCAACGGTAGCATTTCACGCCTGAATATTGAGGCTGCGGCGGAAATTGCCAGACAGATTCGCCTGCGCAATCTTTCCGGCAAAATAATCATCGATTTTGCGGGCTCCTCTGACTATCATTTTCTCAAGCCTGTGATTGAGGCTTTGGAGAAAGAAGTGGCGCAGGATTACACCCGCACCACGGTTTTGGGTTCCAGCCGCGCCGGCAATGTGGAGGTCATCCGCGTTCGCAAGCGTCCGACCCTGCAAGACCTGCTGACGGTAGAATGCGAGAGCTGCCAGGGCACCGGAAGGGTTATGCGATGAAGTGTCCGATTTGCCGTCAGGAACTGACGGATATGAAATATAAGCCGTTTTGCTCCAAACGTTGCGCTGATATAGACCTTGGCAATTGGTTTAACGGAGCTTACGCCATTCCCGTAGAAGAAATGGACGAAGAAGACATCCGCGAGTTGAACGAAGCTTTGGAAAATCAGCTTTATGAAACCAAAAAGGAAGAACAATAGTTCTTCCTTTTCCGTTTTTAATCGACAATTTCAATTTTGAGATGTTTGCCGTATATCCGCATTAAAAAAGCCAGATCCGGTAGGGAAATATCTGTTTGCATCATTTCCATTTTTTCGATTTTGGCGGCCAGATATTTAAATTTTTCCTGTATAAAGCTTAAACTCCAGCCTTTTTTCGACGGATTTCGTAAAGTTTAGGTGCCAGAACGTTTAATGATTCGGCAAAATAACTATGTTTTTTTGACATTATAATTAGCTCCGTTTTCTTAAAGTTAAAGAAATCCGCCCCGAAAAATTCCAAGGCGGATGGAGCTCAAAAGCTGTAACAACGCAGCCACCCTTATTCGTCCAGAAAACCGGCTTATATCAGGTACTCCACCCCAAGTGGAATGTATTTGTTGTTAAGATGCTTTTGAGGCACCGCAGCCTGTTTGAGACTGTAAACGTTATCTTAAAGCGTTTTTTCAAATTTGCAACAGTCTTTCCGTTTTTTTCAGAAACAGCGTTTAAAGACAAAACGCAACATTTAATGTGCCGACAACGGAGGCGGTGAAGCGGCATATTAATGCCTCCAAGCGCTGTTTGGCCGACAACGGGGGCCATGAGGCAGCTAACCAATGCTGCCGGGCGCTGCCTGGTCAAACGCCCCGGCGTTTGGGCTGGTTACTCGGCGGCGCTGATTAAAACTCTGGCCGCCGCCCGGGCTTCGGGAGTGATAGTTTCGCCGGCCAGCATCCGGGCGATTTCTTCGTGTCTTTCGGAAGTGTCAAGCTCGCGTACGGTCGTTGTAGTAACATTGTTGACCGTATTTTTTTCAACCTTGAAATGATTGTTGCCGCGGGAAGCAACCTGCGGAGAATGAGTAACAACCATAACCTGCACGTCTCGCGCCAGTCGCGACAGTCTTTCGCCGACGGCTTGTGCCGTAGCGCCGCCGACCCCGGCGTCAACTTCGTCAAAAATCATGGTCGGCACATTGGAAGTCTGGGCCAGATTGACTTTCAGCGCCAGCATAAAACGGGCCAGCTCACCGCCGGAAGCAATTTTGTTAATCGGTCCCTGCGGAGAATTGGGATTGGTTGCCACCGTGAACGCGGCGGCGTCAAAGCCTTCTTCATTCCATGCGTTTTCATCCTGTCGGCTGATTTGGGTGACAAAGCGCGCCTTCTCCATTTTCAGCGGCGGCAGCTCCGCCATAACGTTTTTGTCCAGCCGGGCGGCGGTTTCGGCACGTTTGGCGCTGAGTTCGTTGGCTGCCTTAATATAGGCCAACCGCGCTTCCTGTTCGACTTTACGCAGATTTTCAATGCCTTCCTCGCCAAGCTCTATGGAATTAAGCCGGTTTTTAAAATCCGCCAAAACCTGTTCCAGCTCGTCAATACTCACCTGATGTTTGCGCGCCAGACCTTTCAGCATAAACAGGCGCGATTCGATGTTTTCCAGCTCGTTGGTGTTCATGGATATGTTTTCGGAGGCGGCCTCAATCTGGCTGACGGCGTCGTTGGTTTCAATCAGCGCCCGATCCAAAGCGGCGATGATTTCGTCATATTTTCCCTCCACGTGCTGGCTGGCCTTATCCATGGCGGCCTGGGCATGACGAATGGCCGACTGCACATCGCTGCCCTGAGTCAGAACATTGTAGGCATAAGACAGGCTTTCAATGATTTTCTCAGCGTTCATCAGCTCGGAACGGCGCTGGGAAAGTTCCGCTTCTTCGCCGGCATAAGTTGCGGCCGCTTCCAGTTCCTTAACCCAGTGGCGCAGGTTTTCCTCATCCTGTTTGGCCTGGGCAATGTCTGCCTCAGCCTTGATACGGACGTTTTTAGCCTGTTTGTAAGCGCCGTAAAGGCGTTTTACTTCGTCTTTCAGAGGCTGGTAGGCGCCGTAGGCGTCCAAGACGCCCAAATGGTTTGCCGGATTGAGCAGTCCCTGATTGTCAAACTGTCCGTGTACTTCCACCAGGCAGCGGCCGATGTCTTTCAGAAGTTTCAGGCTGACCGGCTGGTCGTTGACGAATATTTTGCCTTTGCCGTCGCGCGACAGAGTTCTTTTGATAATCAGATCGCCGTCGCATTCAAGCTCGTTTTCTTCCAAAATGCCTGCAAGCGGGTTATCTTTGGCCGGAACGTCAAAAGACGCCGTTACGCCGAGCTTGTCTTCGCCGAAGCGTATCAGCGACGTTTCCGCCCGGTTGCCGAGAACCAGGCCCAGTGAGTCCAGTAAAATGGACTTTCCGGCGCCGGTTTCGCCGGTCAACACGCTCAAACCGCATTTGAAATCCAAATCAAGCTTGTCAATCAAGACCACGTTGCGGATAGATAACGATTGCAGCATTTTCGTTTTTAACCCTAAGCTTTAAGCAGTTTCTGCGCCTGTTTGGTCCATTTGTTGTCGGGATAGTTAAACTCCAGAACTTTATAGGCCTTGCGGGCTTCTTCGTTCAGTCCCAGAATGGTGTAGATTTCAACCTGACGGTACAGGGCTTCCTGAATCTGCGACGTAGTCTGATACTGGTTAACCACGGTCGAAAAACGGTTCAACGCCGACAGATAGTTTTGCTGCCCCAGATACCAGCGTCCGATTTCCATTTCCTGTCCGGCCAGATGGTCGCGGGTCAAATCAATCTTAAGTGTGGCGTCTTTGGCATATTCGCTGTTCGGAAACCGCAGTACAACCTGTTGCAGGGCATTGAGCGCCTTTTCGGTGGTGCTTTGGTCCTTGGTGACGTCGACAATCTGGTCATAATAGCACAGGGCTTTCAGATAATAGGCATAGGCAATGTCCTTGTTGCCGGGATGAAATTTGATGAAACGGTCGATTGCCAGAATAGCGTCGTCATATTTCTGATCTTTATAGTAGGCATAGGCACCCATCAGCTTGGCTTTTGTCGCCAGGGCGGAGTAGGGATGTTCCAGTTCTATTTTTTCAAAAGTCTCGGCCGATTTGGCATAAGAGGTCTTGTCCATATATTCTTTGGCCTGAACATAAAGCCCCTCGGCGGTTTTGGGTTCTTCTTTGGGTTTGGAGGCGCAGCCGGCGGTCAGGCACAGACTCAGGAGCGCGCAGGCGGTAAGCAGACTTTTTTTCATTTTCAATTCCTTAGATAATTTCATAGTTGTTCTGATCGGCAAACAGTTTTTTCAGCAGTTCGTTGGTGTGAAAATGTCCGGTTTTGGAAGCTTCCAGCCGGCCGATAACCTGATGCCCGGACGTATACAAATCGCCGATGGCATCTAAAACCTTATGATTGACGCATTCGTTTTTAACCCTGAAACCGCCTTCGTTCAAGATGGTTTCGCCGTCCAGAACCACGGCGTTTTCCAGACTTCCGCCTTTAATCAGGCCGATAGACTTCAGATAATCCACCTGATATTTTTCGCAAAATGTGCGGCAGGGAGCAATCTCGGAAACGAAAACGTCTTCGCTGATGTCTCGGTCAAATTCCTGATGACCGACAATCTTGGACGGAAACTCAATGTCAAACTTGATGTGCAGGCCTTTCTCCGCCGGTTTCAGGGTAACGCTGTTGCCTTTGTCATCCGTAAAGCAAACCTCTTTCAATATTTTCAAAAAACGCCGCGGCGCCTTTTGCTCCCTGGGCGGCAGGTCTTGCAGAATGTCGTAAAAAACTTTGGCGCTGCCGTCCATAATCGGCAGTTCCTGATTGTCAACTTCGATTAAAGCGTTGTCAATGCCTTTTATATACAAGGCGCCCATCAGATGTTCAATGGTGGAAACCAGATTGCCTTTGCCGTCGCCGAGACACGAACAGTTGCGCGTATCGACGATGTTGGAATACAGAGCCTTGATTTCCGGCTGCAGCGGCAGGTCGGTGCGTTTGAAGACAATGCCGGTATTTTCCGGCGCCGGGTTCAGCGTGAGTGTAACTTCGCAGCCCGAGTGCAGGCCGGTTCCTTTGATGGTGATGCTTTTCTCAAGAGTTTTTTGCATTATGTTCTAATTCCTTCATATATAAACAGGCAGCCTGTAAGCCGGGTTCTGTATCCCTTGCGGGACGATAGCTATTCATCTTGGCCGGGCATTGCTGCCAGGCTCGTCGCGACCTACCTCTGGAGCGGGTTGGAAACCCCCCGCGAGATTTTGCACAAGGCAAAACCCTCCTAACTTGGTCTTGCATCGGATAGGGTTTGCCTGGCCGAAACCGTTGCCGGTTCCGCGGTGGTCTCTTACACCACCTTTTCAACCTTACCGGAGACCTGTCCGGCGGTAATTTTCTGTGGCACTTTCCCTCGGGTTTCCCCGGCCGGACGTTATCCGGTATCCTGTTTCCTTGAAGCCCGGACTTTCCTCACCGCTTTCACGGCGCAGCTATCCGGCTGCCTGTTTTTTAAACACTAATCATATAAAAAATAAAAGCAAGTTTTTTTAAGAATATCCCGCGGGAAAAAATGAAAAAAATATAAACTATCCCCACTTTTTTTTGACCGCCGCAACCGCAAGGCAGGCAACGGCTTGCGCCGGCCGATTCGCTGGATTGCAAGAACAAAGCCAGAACAGTTAATAAAATACTAAAATTTACCATTGCATCCCATAAAATCCCATGATATACCATAATTAAGAAAACAAACGGATAACCGGGGGCTGAATTGAGAAAATCATTTCTCTTTATGGACACGATAATAAACAAGGTAGACGCCAAAGGACGCGTTTCCCTGCCTTCAGACTACCGTGCAATTGTTAAGGAATTGTCAACGGAAATCGTTTGCTACCGCAGTTTGTCGTCTCCCTGTATCGAGGGCTGTCTGGAAGAGACTTTGGACAAGCTGGCTCAGGATATTGAAACCTCCACCGATTTCTTTTCCGAAGCTCAGGACAACCTGACCAACCTTATTTTCGGCGATGCCAAAAGGTTTCCCTTTGATTCCACCGGAAGAATTGTCCTGACCGAAAAGCTTCTGAAGCATGCCTCCATTAAAGACAGTGCGGTTTTTGTCGGCAAAGGCCGCAAATTTCAGATTTGGAATCCCCAAAACTGGGAAAAGGAAGAAGCCCGCATTCGCGCCGAGGCTCTGAAAAACCGTCCCAGCCTCAGACCGCAGGAGAAAGAATAATGTTTCCTGCCTCTTATCAAAAACATTTTCCTGTTATGCTGAATGAAGTCCTTCGGGCCATGTCGCCTCGGGACGGCGGCGTTTATGTCGACGCGACTTTCGGTAACGGCGGCTATACCGAAGCTCTGCTTGAGGCAGCCGACTGCCGTGTTATTGCGCTTGACCGCGACCCCAATCCGTCCGCGCGCGGAAGAGTTGAAGGCGCGCTACGGCAGCCGTTTCGATTTCCGGGCCGGGTGTTTCGGCAACTTTGCCGATCTGGTTTCGGAAAATGTCGATGGCGCCGTTTTTGACATCGGCGTGTCGTCCATGCAGCTGGATCAGAGCGAAAGGGGCTTTTCCTTCTCCAAGGACGCACCGCTGGATATGCGTATGTCTTGCAGTGGGCCGACCGCAGCCGATTTGGTCAATACTCTTTCCGAAAAAGAGCTGGCTGATGTGATTTATAAATACGGAGAAGAAAGAAAATCACGCCAGATCGCCGCCAAAATCGTTCAGGCTCGGCAGATTGAACCGGTGGCAACGACCGGCAGACTGGCCGAAATCATTTACGCCGTAATCCGCCGCACGCCGGGAGCCATTGATCCGGCAACCAGAACTTTTCAGGCGCTGCGCATTGCCGTCAACAACGAGCTTTCCGAGCTGGAAAACGGTTTGAAAGCCGCTGCTGCGCGTCTGAAACCCAAAGGACGGCTGGCGGTTGTGACTTTTCATTCTTTGGAAGACCGGATTGTAAAATCCTTTTTCAAAGAAAATTCCGGTCCGAACGTTCATGTGTCGAAATACGCCAAAGAACGTCCGGAACCTGGAGATAACGTAATTTTTGCGGAAACGTCCAAGGCAATATGCCCTTCGGAAGAAGAAATCGGCGTCAACAAACGCTCCCGTTCCGCAAAACTGCGCTTCGGCATAAAACGATAAGACGCTTGACCTAGAAAGGATTTGCGAAATGAACAGCACCAAGACCGCTTCTTACATTTTGTTGATTACCATTCCCTGCCTTTTGGGCTTTGGCATTCTGGTTATGAAAAATCAGGTGCAGGGACTGGAAAGACAGCTGGTCAGCATTAACAAAACCATTCAGGACGACATCAAAACCATTCACGTCCTAAAGGCCGAATGGAGCCATTTGAACAATCCGGGCCGTCTTCGTCAGCTGGCCGAAAAACATATTTTGCTGAATCCGGTTCAGGCTGAACAAATTATTAACTATTCTGCGTTACCATTTGAATATGAGGGCGGCGATTCCAGAAGAAGTCTCGCCCAGAGAAACATTTCAAACTACGCTGAACAGAACAAGGGATTGAAAAAACTCGCAAAAGCTCAGCGCTAGTGTAACGATGACAGTAATAAGTTATAACAGGGCAGAATTGCGGTATGTTCGGAAAGTATTTTTCCAGAAATAAAGAAGAAAGCTTTTACCTTCCCGGGGAGGAAATAAAAATCGGTAAAAGCTGTTCTTTTATGGGCTATTCTTATGAAAAAGATCCGTTGGCCATGTGCAAAAACCGTGTGGCTTTTGCCGTTTTGGCTTTTCTGCTGGTCTATGCCGTCATCTGCGTCCGTCTCTTTGAAGTTTGCGTCGCGCCCAATCTTCACGGCAGAGAAGTTGCCGAAAGCACGCATCTGAAAGCCTATGCGCAAAATCCGATTAAACGCGCCGATATTCTGGACCGCAACGGAACCATCATTGCCACTTCGCTGCCGACGGTCAACCTCTATGCCACCCCGAAAAAAATTCTCAACGCCAAACGCGCGGCCCGCGAACTGGTGAAGGTTCTGCCCGAACTGAAATACGAGAGCGTTTTGAAAAAACTTACCTCCGGCTCAAGTTTTGTTTACCTCAAACGCAATCTTACGCCCTCCCAGCAATATCAGATTAATTATCTCGGAATCCCCGGGCTGGAATTTGAAAACGGCGAAAAACGCATTTATCCGCACAAAAACCTTTTTGCTCACCTGATAGGCAACACCAACATTGACAACAAAGGCATTTCCGGCATTGAACGGCAGCTGGACGAACGTTTGACCGCGTCGGACATTCCGCTGACCCTGAGCGTCGATGCCGGCGTTCAGGACACAATCCGCGTTGAGTTGATGGCGGCAATGAAAAAATTTGATGCCGTCGGTGCCGCGGCCATTTTGATGGATGTCAACACCAGCGAGGTCATCGCGATGGTTTCTCTGCCTGATTTCGACCCCAACCTGTCGGCCAATCCGTCGTCCCGCGCGCAGTTCAATATGACGACCAAAGGCGTTTATGAGCCGGGTTCGGTCTTAAAGGTTTTCAATGCTGCCATGTCTCTGGAGAGCGGCAAAGTCAAGGTCGCCGACCGGTTTGACGCTACCCAGCCCCTGAAGCTGAAATATAACGTGATTAAAGATTACCGCGGCGAAAACCGTTGGCTGAGCGTGCCTGAAATCATGGTTTATTCCTCCAACATCGGTTCGGCGCGGATGGCTCTGAAAGTAGGCGGTCTGGAACAGAAGCAGTTTATGGAAAAAATCGGCTTTTTCGACGAACTGCAAAGTTTGGAAATCGCCGAAAAGAGCCGTCCCATTGTTCCCAAGCGCTGGGGCGAGGGAACCATTGCCACCGTTGCTTACGGCTATGGTTTGGCCGTGACGCCGATGCACCTGATTACGGCTTTTTCTTCGGTGGTCAACGGCGG
>ERZ779866.3701-NODE-3701-length-12137-cov-3.265850_pt1 | contig 12137 bp, 7 predicted proteins | sample MGYA00511248_ERZ779866 | MGnify/ENA primary metagenome ERZ779866 (study PRJEB29588, sample SAMEA2155758) | human gut metagenome | biome: human gut; feature: human-associated habitat; material: faeces | place: Denmark | collected 2008/2010 ... | reverse complement strand
AGGGAAATTCCGCGCGGATCTGCTGGATCGTCTGGCTTTTGACGTGCTGCATGTGCCGCCCCTGCGCGAACGGGGAGAGGACAGGTTGCTGCTGGCCCGGCATTTTGCCGCGCGCATGGCCGCCGAGCTGGATATCGGCAGGGCGGAATCCTCTCCCGGTTTTGATCTGCGTTTTGGGGAGGAAGCCCTGCGGCAGATGGAGGAATATGCCTGGCCGGGCAATGTGCGCGAACTGAGAAACGCGGTGGAACGGGGCGTACTCCATGCCGGAACGGACGAAAACGGCGTGTTCGTGGTGGAACGGCTGGAGCTGAATCCTTTTGCTCCTGGCGTTCTGCCGCCTGCCGCCGCTCCGGGCGCGGACGCCGCGCGGGAGGACGGACCGGAGAAAACCCCGGAAAGGGGAATGCTGCCGCCCGGATTTTCCCTGCGGGAGGAACTGGCCCGGCAGGAAAGGGAGCTGCTGCAAAGGGCGTTGCGGCAGGCGCGTTACAGACAGACGGAAGCCGCGCGCCTTCTCGGACTGACGTATCATCAGTTCCGTGCGCTGTACCGGAAGCATGGCGAAAGGAAACGCGGGCAGGAATCCTCCTGAACCTGCACAGTCTATGGCGCGGCGCACTGACGCTTGCGTCTCCGGCGGTCAATCGCGTGAGGGCAGGGCGTCAGCAGAACTGTGGCTGAGGGAGAGTTCCCGCAATTCAGCGATATTGATGCCAAGCTGTTTCATCTTTTGATAGAGATACGGCCTGGAAAGTTCAAGTGCAGCCGCTGCGCGGCGGACATTGCCGTGATGTTGCAGCAGGATGTTTCTGATATGTTCGGCCTCCTGCATGTTGCGGTAATCAGAGAGAGGTGGAGGCGCGGCCTCTGGAGCGGATGAACCTGCGCGGACGCCAGTCGGGGCGCTTCCCTTCAGGCTTTTCAGCAGGGATGGAGGCAGAGACGCCATCGTCAGCTTTTCTTCATTCAGGATGTTGACCATCCGTTCCATCGTGTTCTCGAGTTCACGGACATTACCCGGCCAATGGCAGCATTCGAGCATATGCAGGACATCGTCATCTATGCTGCGGATATTCTTCTTGAGATTGCGGGAAAATGTTTTCAGAAAGTATACGGCCAGAAGTTTGATGTCCTCCCTCCGGAAACGCAGGGGAGGGATAAAGATGGGGTAGACGTTGAGCCGGTAAAACAGGTCTTCACGGAAGGTGCCGTCCTGAACCATTTGTTCGAGATTCCTGTTTGTCGCCGCGATGACGCGCACGTTCACCCTGCGGCTTACCGTGCCGCCCACGCGCGTGACTTCTCCATTCTGGAGGAGCCGGAGCAGGGCTACCTGGGCGTCCAGCGGCATCTCGCCTATTTCGTCAAGGAAAATGGAACCTCCTGAGGCCAGTTCAAATTTGCCCGGTTTGCCGCTTTTGCTGGCCCCGGTGAAAGCTCCATACTCATAGCCGAACAGTTCGCTTTCCAGGAGAGTGCGCGGCAGGGCTCCGCAATTGACTGTGATGAAGGGGCCGGAAGCACAGAGGCCGGCATTGTGGATGGATTGTGCGAAGAGTTCCTTGCCTGTGCCCGACTCGCCGAGGATCAGGACGGTCGTGGGGCGGGGAGCCACAAGCCGGGCTTCGGCCACGGCCTGTCTGAGTTCGGACGAGTGGCCGATGATGTCGTTGAAGGTATAGAGCGCTCTGTTGCCGGTCATTTGTACGGCAACCTTTCTCATCCGCTGGGATTCGCGCAGAACCAGCGTGATGTCATCGCCGCCTGCAATGGGCAGGACGGAATAGAGGCATGCGCGCGGTCGGGCCGTGAATTCAAATCGGGCCTCCTTGTCCTGAATGGGAGAAGACGTGTTCAGAATGTCGTGAAGGAGCGGAGAGTCCTGCAGATAGTCTGTGATGCCGCAGTCTGTGGCCGGGGCCCGGAGCCCCATGATGCGGGCCGCGTGGCTGTTCATCATGCGTATGCTGCCGTTCCGGGTCAGGACGATGATGCCGTCGTCCAGCAGCTCCATGATGGAATGCTGGCGGCGCAGCATCGCACGCAGGCGCATCTGTTCCGAGATGGCGTACGCTGCGGCCTTTACCATGCCGAAGGTGTGCGCATGGTAATGCTCCCTGTGCTGTCCTACATTGAGAACGGCGAGAAGATTCTTTTGCTCGTCAAGGATGGGGGCGGCGGAACAGCTCCAGTTTTCGCCAAGGCGGCGGAAATGTTCCATGCCTATGATTTCTATGGGTCTGTTTTCCGCAAGGCAGGTTCCTATGCCATTGGTGCCGATAATGTTTTCCCGGCTGAGGGCTCCCAGGGTGATCTCGGGCATGGGAGCAGTTTCTTCCTGCGGGACGAAAGATGCGATGATGATGCCGTCCGCATTGGAAAGCGCCATGTTGGAGGCAAAGGGTTTTATGTCCGAGAACATGTGCTGGAATATTTCGGTCGTACACTGGATAAGGGCGCGGTTATGTTCGCGGATATGTTTCAGCAGGCCAGGATCGATGACCGCGCATTCCGTGCTGTCCACGGAAACGCCGCTTTGTGCGGAGCGCTCCCATGAACGGAGTATGAAATCCCGGACGATACCGGGTTCGGTTTTTTCACCGCGGAGCACCCGCTGCTTTTGTGCGGCCAGGGTATGCTGAAGGGAAAGATGGACCGGCTTGGATGACATGTCTTATATTTCTTACATGTTTTAGATAACATGTCTTATAAAAATTACATATATTGCGTCAAGAATGTTTTTTTATGCAATAAATACAATAAGTTTAAAAATATTTCCAGTTGGCACGCCTTTTGTAAGGAACGGCATGTTCCAATTTTCAAGACACTGTCCTCAAGGAGATATTCATGATTGTCGATTTTCGTACCCGTCCCCCGTACAAGACCGAACTGAATACGGTTATTTTTCAGGATGCGCCGGAATGCGCCCCCGAAGACATGTCCATTTTTGATATCGGCAAGGAGCCCATTCCCTCCAAGGAACAGAAGTCCATGGAACTGTTCATGCGGGAGCTGGATGAGAGTGAAACCGAACAGGCTGTCATCATGGGCCGCAAGGCTGATGACAACGGTGAGGTGGACAATGATGAAACCTGTGAGCTGATGCGGATGTACCCCGGACGTTTTATCGGCTTTGCCGGCGTCAATCCCCTCCAGGCCGGTCAGGTGGAGGAGATGGAGCGCTGTGCGGCCATGGGGTTTCGCGGCATAGGGCTTGATGTGGCCTGGCTCCGCAAGCAGCTCATGATCGATGACAGGATTCTTGATCCCATCTACGAAAAATGCCAGCAGCTCGGGCTTATCGCTTCCATTACCTGCAGCTTCATGCTTGGGGATGATTTCAGCTTCAGCCACCCCGATCTTATCTGGCATGTGGCCGCCAGATATCCCAAGCTGAAGATAGTTGTGCCCCACGCCTGCTGGCCGCATGTGAACTATGCGCTTGCCATGGCCATCCGCTGTCCGAATGTGTACCTGATGCCTGACTGCTATGTGTATATCCACGGTTTCCCCATGAGCGAAGAATATGTGAATGCCGCCAACGGCTGGCTCAAACACCGCATCCTGTACTGCTCCACATACCCCGTGCGCAGCCTCAGGCAGGCCAGGGAGGGCTGGATGACCCGCAATTTTACCAGAGACGCGCTCGAGCACACCATGTATCTCAACGCCAGGCGTCTTCTTTCCCTGTAAGGAGGGCCGGATATGAGCCTGTTTACGGAACTGTTCAGACCTGCCCGCCTGCGGGGACTCACCCTGAGAAACAGGATCATCATGCCCTCAATGCTCACACAGTTTGCATCGGCGGGCGGAGAGGTCTCGGATCGGCTCGTGGCCTATTACGCGGAAAGGGCAAAGGGCGGCGCTGGTCTTGTCATCCCGGAAGCGACGGCGGTGGATGACTCCGGGCTTTCCTATTTTCCGGGGCTGAGCATTGCTCATGACAGATTCATCCGCGGACTCAGGAAACTCACGGATGCCGTTCATGCGCATGGCGCCCGCATCGCGGCCCAGCTCGGGCATGCCGGACCTTATGCCCGGCCTGAGCTTTCCCGGTCTCCGCGTCCTTTGGTTTCCTTCGTGCCCGGATGGTCTCCCTTAGAAGATGCCAGAGTGCTGGACAGCGAGGAGATAGAAAGGCTGGCCGGCAGCTTTGCGGCCGCGGCCGAACGGGCGGCGGCCGCCGGATTCGATATGGTTGAAGTGCATGGAGCCCATGGTTATCTGATCGGTTCTTTCCTCTCTCCCTTCACCAACCGTCGTACTGATGAATGGGGGGGCAGCTTTGAAAAGCGCATGCGTTTCCCCAAAATGATCATAGAAGGCATACGCGGGAGACTCGGGGCGGATTTTCCGATTTCTTTCCGGCTGAGTTCCGATGAATTCATTGAGGGCGGCATCCGGCTCCCTCTGGCGGTGGAGATCGCCAGAGAAGTGGTGAAGAGCGGCGTCGATTTGGTTCATGTGAGCGCGGGCATGATAGAGACCAACCGTTTTACCGGGCCGCCTCCGGCTTTGCCCATGGGCTGGAACGCCGCTGCGGCGGAGGCGATCAGATCCGCTCTGAGCGGCTCGGGAGCCCTTGTGACGGTGGCGGGCCGCATTCATGACGGAGAGACTGCTGAAGAGATGCTGCGGGCCGGCAAGACTGATTTTGTCTCCATGGGACGGGCTCTTATTGCGGATCCGGCGCTGCCGAAGAAACTGGCAGCCGGCAGGGAAAGAACGGTGAAGCCATGCCTGAGCTGCAATGAAGGCTGCATAGGGAACATTGCGCAGCGCAAACCTTTGAGCTGCGCGGTCAATCCCGCGGTAGGACTTGAGCAGATGCCCTGCCGCCCTGTGGGAAGGCCGAAAAATGTCGTCGTAGTAGGAGCTGGCGTAGCTGGCATGGAAGCCGCTCTGACTGCCGCCCGCAAGGGCCATGAGGTCACGCTTTTTGAAAGGAGCAACCGTCCCGGCGGGTTGGTTAATGTGGCGGCTCTTCCTCCCCATAAGGATATACTGTCCAGACTTGTCGAGTACTATTCTCATGAACTTGTCGAGAACGGGGTGCGGCTCGTGTTCGGCTCGTCGCCTTCCGCTGCGGAATTGAAGGCGCTGCAGCCCGACGCCCTTTTTGTTGCCACGGGCAGTCAGCCTCTTGTGCCGGGATTTCTGCGTTCCGCTCCCGCAATATCTGCGGCGGAAGTTCTTTCGGGAGCGCCTGTGGGGAGAAGGGTCCTTGTACTGGGAGGCGGGCTTGTCGGCGCGGAAACAGCGGAGTTTCTTGCCGCGCAGGGAAAGGACGTCGCCGTTCTTGAACTGAGGGAACATATCGCTGCGGATATGCAGAGCCGGGCGAGAGCCTTCCTCATGGAGGCCCTGGCGGCTCGCCATGTGGATATCATGAGCGGGCTGGAAATTGTGGCTGTCAGCGGCGAAGGGCGTGTGACCGTGAAGGATCGTTACGGCAATCAGTACCGGCGGGAGCCGTATGATACGCTTGTCATGGCGCTCGGCTATCGCTCGGACGCAGCTCTGAGCGCCGATCTGGCGAGAGAAGGCGTGCCGTTTGTGCCGATAGGCGACTGCGTACAGGCCGGCAGGATTATGGATGCCGTCCATCAGGCCTTTAATGCCGCAAGTGCGGTATAGTTCGGGGAGAGCGTATGACCATTACCCGCAGAACATTCAGGCCGTTCATTCTGGCCTTGGCCGTCGCACTGTGTTTCTTCCAGTTGTCCACCTCTCTGGGGGTTCTTCTTCTGGATCCTATGATGGTACGGGCAGGCCATGTCGGAATAATCTTTGTCATCCTGTTTCTCTGGCGTTCTCCGGTAGGGAAATACCGCAGGAATCCGGAGGAGGAACCGAAGCTCTTCCTGCTGCTGGACGCGGCGCTTGCCGTTGCAAGTTTTCTGAGCGCTCTGTATATCATCCGGGATCTGGCGGATATCCAGAACATGATGCCGGGCATCGACGAGCTGAGCGGCGAACAGATGGCGTACGGCATCATCATGGTGCTGTGCATACTGGAAGCCACGAGGCGCACCGCCGGACTCGCTCTGGTCATCGTGACTCTGGTTGCGCTTGCCTACGCCGTTTTCGGCCATGTGCTGCCTGCGTCTTTCGGGCATCTGTATCTGGAACCCCAGCGCATCGTCGAGTTTCTGTATATCCAGCCCGACGGCATCTGGGGCGTGAGCATCGGCGCAAGCGCCACCATTATCTATCTGTTTGTTCTGTTCGGCTCTCTGCTGGATAAAAGCGGCATGTCCCGGGTATTTCTCGAGCTTGCCTGTCTGCTTACCAGAAACGCCAGAGGTGGCCCGGCAAAAGTGGCCATCTTTGGGTCAGCTCTGTTCGGAAGCGTTTCCGGCAGTGCCGCCGCCAACGTCTACGCCACAGGCATTTTCAGCATTCCGTTGATGAAACGGGTGGGCTACCGGCCTGAATTTGCAGGAGCTGTAGAGGCAGTGGCTTCTTCCGGCGGCCTTATCATGCCTCCGGTCATGGGCAGCATCGCCTTTGTCATGGCGGAATATACCAATATCTCCTATACCGAGATCTGCAAGCATGCGCTTTTCCCTGCTCTGCTGTACTATCTTGGCCTGTTCACCATGATCCACTTCGAGGCTGTCCGGAGCAATATCGGAGCCACCCCCAGGGAGCTGGTACCCTCCAGGGCGGATCTGCTGAAGAGGTTGCATTACCTTGCTCCGCTCGTAATCCTTGTCGGGGTCATGCTGTCCGGCATGAGCGTGACGTTCTCCGCCGTATCGGGCTGCATGTCCATTCTTGTCCTGTCCGTGTTCAGCAGGGAAACACGGTTCACCATGAAAAAATTTCTTGCCGCCATGGAGGATGCCGCGGCCAACATGCTGATGATTGCCGCCTGCTGCGCCTGCGTGGGCATCATCATCGGCGTGGTAGGCATGACCGGCTTCGGCTTCAGTTTTGTCAGCATGATGGAAGGGCTGGCCAATGTCAGCATTCTGCTCTTTCTCTTTGTGCTTACTCTTACCTGCATCATTTTCGGTATGGGGGTCCCTGCGCTTCCCGCCTATCTGCTGGTGGCCACCTTTGGCGCTCCCACATTGGTGAATGCCGGCATCCCTCTGGTATCGGCGCACATGTTTGTCATGTATTTCGCCATTGTTTCCGGCATTACGCCTCCCGTGTGTCTGGTGGCCTATGCCGGGGCGTCCATAGCGGAGGCCAATCCCATGAAGACGGGGTTCACGGCGTTCCGCCTGGGCATCGCGGCGTATCTTGTGCCGTATTTCTTCATTTTTGAACCGGCGCTTCTGCTTATCGGCTCATGGGAAGCCGTGCTTCAGGCTGTGTGTACCGCCACCGTCGGCACGATATGCATCGCCTCCGCCATGATGCGTTTTTTCCTGATCAATTCCACCAGGCTTGAACAGATAATGTTCCTTGGCGGCGGGCTGTGCCTCATCTATCCGGGCATGATGACGGATATGGTCGGCATGATCGCCGTTCTCCTTGCCCTGACAAGCCAGATGATCCGCAGAAAAAGGTCCATGCCCGCAAATTCCGGCGCTAGCAGATAGAACACGTTCAAAAGGCTCTGCTGAAGTTCGAGGGGGGATGGAGTTTCAACGGAAACTTCCAACACTGTCTTTCAAAGCGAAAATGAATGCGAATCGAGCGAACGGAACACGGTTCCGTTCCCCTCACCGCATACCGGGGCGTAAAGCGTTCCGCAACGTCAACCACAGGAGGCATCATGTTCAGCTCATTCATGCGTCATCTCTGCCTGGGAGTTCTGGTTCTCCTGGCCGGATCGCCGGCCCTGGCGGAGAACAGGGAGCCCGTAACCTTCCGCGCCATCGGCGGATCCGTCATGGGCGGCACATGGAACGTGGCGTTCACCGGTCTCGGCAATCTCCTGAAAAAGAGCTATCCCGGCAGCAGCGTCAATGTCCTTCTGGGCGCGGCACTCAGCAATCCTCTCAAGCTGGAAACGAACGGCGGCGATGTGACCTGCACGCAGTCTTTCAACATAGTCAATGGAATGAAGGGGATCGAGCCCTTCAAGAAACCGCTGACCCAGCTTGCCTCCATTGCCAACATCAACGATGTGACCGTCATCCACATTCTGGCCGGCAAATCCGTCGAAGCGGATTCCCTTGAGGAGATCATAGCCGAAAAAATGCCTATCCGCCTTGATCCCGGAGCGAAAGGAACCCTGCATAATGTTCTCGGGGAATGGCTGCTGAAGGAAATGGGCGCTTCCTATGCCGACATTGCCGGATGGGGAGGCAAGGTCATGCCTGTTTCCAGTGCCGACCGCGTAAGCATGATGCAGGACGGAACGATCAATGTCTGCATTTTTCTGGGTTCTCTTCAGCAGGCGCAGCTCCAGGAACTGGTGACGACCGCCGGCGTGAAGTGGTTGTCTGTGAAGCCCGAGACGCTGGAGAAGATCGCCGGAAGGGCCGGTATTCAGACCGCCGTTATTCCGGCCTCTCTGTATAACGGAGCTGTCGGCCGTGATGTCCTCGCGCTTGCCGATACCGTGCACATGATTTGCCGCAGGGATATGCCCGAGGACGCCGTGTACAAAATCACCAAGACACTGTGCGAAAATACCGGGTATATGCATCAGATTCAGGCGGCCTGGGCCACGCTGAAGCCTGAGACCATGCCCAGAGGACTTGTTGCTCCCCTGCATCCCGGCGCTGAACGGTATTATCGTGAAGCGGGCCTGCTTTAGGACATTTTCGTTTTGAAAAAAGCTCCGGAGTTGAGCGGAGCGAAACTCCGTCACGACATCGGAGCAGCCGCAATTCACTTGCGGCGTACGACTCCGGCCTCACCGCACTCCCAACACACTGTAAAGACCATGTTATCCCCGGCATATCGGGTGACTCAGGAGAGAATCATGATTATCGATTTTCGCATCCGCCCTCCGTTCAAAGGTTTTATGGAACTCGGTATTATCAAGGCGTGGCGCAATATCCCCACGGAGCCCCGGGCTATGCGCCCAACGGGTTTTGAGCGCCGCCATGTCGCTTCCGTGGCCGAGGCGGATATCGACCTCATGGTAAAGGAGATGGATGAGGCGGGGATCTCGCACGGCGTGATCATGGGGCGCGAAACCAAAAACCCGGTTTACGGCGGCGTGCCCAATGCCGACATCCATGAACTTGTCCGACGCTATCCCGGCCGTTTCTTCGGTTTCGGGGGGATCTGCCCTCACGATCCAAACGCCCTGGAAGAAGTGGAGCGCTGTGTCAAGGAATACGGCTTCAAGGGGATATCGCTCGATCCGGGCTGGTGTGAGCCAGCCATCCATGCCCATGATGAGAAGATCATTCCCATCCTCGATCTTTGTCAGCAGCTTGATACTGTGGTCGGATTCGCCATGAGTGCCTATACCGGCCCCGATCTGACCTATTGCGATCCCAGCCGCCTTATGCCGGTGATGAAGATGTTTCCCCGCCTGCCCTTCGTCATCAGTCACGGCTGCTGGCCCCATGTTCAGGAGGTCATGGGCGTCGCAGCCGTTTGTCCGAATATGTACATCATCCCGGACTGCTACTTTTATGTGCGTGACATGCCGTTCGCGGAACAGTATGTAAAGGCCGCCAATTCCTTCATGAAGTACCGCACGCTGTTCGGCACGGGGTATCCTATCCGCGGCTTCGGGCAGTGTGTGGAAAACTGGCATGAACGCGGCCTTACCCATGAAAGCCTCAAGCTTACACTGTATGACAATGCAGCATATCTGCTGAAGCTGTAAAATAAAGAGCATGTTGCCATTGAAATGCTCTACGGCGTCGAGCAGGGCAAGGCTCATCCCCGCTCTCCCTATCCGTCGCGCTTCGCGCTGACGGCCAGGGGCAACGCGACGCCGTAACAGCCGCATTCACTTGCGGCGCGGCCACCCGACGGACAGCCTGAAGAACCGTTGCCGGCAGCCCGCGGGACGGACAGGCATGGACAGCAGAGCAAGCGATGGCGGAGGTGTGAAACCTGCCAGCCAGGGCATAGGGTTCAGGCTGGCAGGGATTTTCAAACGCAGCACACGCTCTGATAAAGGCCTCTCTTCCACCGGGAAAAGGAGAGTGTCTGCCTTGTCCCATACCATGACCTGATGTTGGTGCCCGGAGCGGGACTTGAACCCGCAAGCCCTTACGGGCAGGAGATTTTAAGTCTCCCATGTATGCCATTCCATCACCCGGGCAGGGGGCGGCAAGCCGTATTTCTTCTACAACAGGCATTCCCGATTTTCAAGCAGGCCGCGAGCCGTCCCGCTGCCGCTCCGGGATGCGCTGCGCGTCCAGCATTTCCCGCATGAGAGCATGGAGGTGGTTCTGGTCCAGGCCGGTCAGATCCCGCAGATGTTCACAGGAACCGTGCGGCACAAAGTCGTCCGGGAGCGCGGCGCGGCGGATGCATTTGCCGTTCAGCAGATCGTTGTCCGCCAGCAGTTCCAGAACGGCGGAGGAAAAGCCCCCCGCGCGGGTGTTCTCTTCCACCAGCAGCAGGGAATGGTGGGCGCGGGCCAGTTCCAGAATCTGTTTTTCCGGCAGGGGCTTGACCCATCGGGCGTCAAACACGCTGATCCGGCGGCCGCTTTCCGCCTCGATGCGGCGGGCGGCCTCTTCCGCCATATGTACCTGAAGACCGACAGCCATGACGCACAGCTCCCTGCCTCGCAGAGTGAGCTCTCCTGTCCCGACCGGGAGGAGCGTGAAGCCGGGTCTGTCGCCCTGCCGGCATTTTTCCAGAATTTCCATGGGCAGGCGTTCGCTGCGTCCGCGCGGGTAACGCAGGGCGGCGGGCGCGTCAAGGCTCAGGGCGGTGGCAAGGCAGTTGCGCAGATCCAGCTCGTCGCGCGGAGCGATGACCGAAAGTCCGGGCACGGCCCGCAGCCAGGAGAGATCAAAGGCGCCATGATGGGTGGGGCCGTCTTCTCCCACCAGTCCCGCCCGGTCAAGGCAGAAGGTGACGGGCAGCTTCTGCAGGCAGACGTCATGGATGATCTGATCATAGGCCCGCTGGAGGAAGGTGGAATAGATGGCCACCACCGGGCGCATGCCGCGTGCGGCCAGCCCCGCCGCAAGCGTGACGGCATGCTCCTCGCAGATGCCCACGTCGATGAAACGGGAGGGAAAGCGCGTCTGAAACATGCTTGTGCCCGTGCCGTCCGGCATGGCCGCCGTAATGGCCACAATGCGTTCGTCCTGTTCCGCCAGATCGCACAGGGCCGAGGCGAAGGCGGGGGTGAAACCGGGGCCGGAATAGTCGTCGGAAGGCAGCGGAGCCGATATGCTCCTGCCCGTCTGGAGATCAAAGCGGGAAATGCCGTGGAAGCGGGAAGGGTTTTCCTCTGCCGGGGTATAGCCCCGGCCCTTCCGGGTGCGCACATGGAGCAGGACGGGCTTGTCCAGAACCTTTGCGGCTTCAAGATGACGTTCAAGCTTGGCGATGTCGTGCCCGTCCACCGGACCGATATAGTTGATGCCGAAGGCCTCGTACAGCATGCCGGGAGTGAAGAAGCTCTTGAAGCTTGTCTCTCCCCGCCGCACGGTATCCAGCAGCCAGTCCCCGACCTTGGGCACGGAGCGCATGGCGTCGCCCATTCTGTTCTTCAGGCGCATGACGCCGTGCCGGGAGAGGTTGCGGCTGAGAAAGAGGGAGATGGCGCCCACGTTCTTGGAGATGGACATGCCGTTGTCGTTGAGAATGACGATGAGCCGTCTGCCCATGCCTCCGGCCTGGTTCAGCGCTTCCAGCGCCAGGCCTCCGGTCAGGGCACCGTCACCGATGACGGCTGTCACATGTTCGTCGCCTCCCCGGAGATCGCGGGCCACGGCCATGCCCAGCGCGGCGGAAACGGACGTGGAGGCGTGCCCCACCCCGAAGTGATCGCAGGGGCTTTCCTCCCGGCGGGGAAAGCCGGAAATGCCGCCGTAACGCCGCAGCGTTTCAAAGCGATCCGCTCTGCCGGTAAGGATTTTCCAGGGATAGCTCTGATGTCCCACATCCCAGATGATCTTATCATCCGGAAGATCGAACACAAGATGCATTGCCATGGTAAGCTCCACCACACCTAAATTAGATGCCAGATGTCCTCCGGTTCTGCTCACCTTATCTACAAGAAATTCGCGGATCTCCTG
>ERZ779866.3698-NODE-3698-length-12145-cov-2.874773_pt1 | contig 12145 bp, 6 predicted proteins | sample MGYA00511248_ERZ779866 | MGnify/ENA primary metagenome ERZ779866 (study PRJEB29588, sample SAMEA2155758) | human gut metagenome | biome: human gut; feature: human-associated habitat; material: faeces | place: Denmark | collected 2008/2010 ... | reverse complement strand
GGAGCCATCCTGAAACAGGCGGATGTCTTCATCACTATAGCGGTGAGGCTGTCCGTTATCATCGTCGATCCGGTTATACAGCATCGCATATTCGGCCGAACTGACGCGGTCTATTACAGCAGTAGGACTTGACACTCCGATATATCCGTTGTAAGTAATACGCGGAGCACCGGTCTTACCACGTTTGGTCGTTATCAGAATAACTCCGTTGGAGGCTTTCGAACCGTAGATGGCCGCCGAAGCGTCTTTCAGCACGGAGATCGATTCGATGTCGGCCGGATTGATTTCGTTGATGTCGTATTCCACGCCGTCGAGCAGCACGAGCGGATTGGCGCTGCTGAGCGTATTGACGCCGCGGATGCGGATCGTGCCTCCGTCGGCTCCGGGTTTGGCGTTGTTCTGGTTGATCCACACGCCCGGGGTGTTGTACATCGCCTGCGCGGTGTTGGTGATGGGTTGGTTGGCCTTTTCCCGCATATCGATCGTGGCGACTGAGCCGGTGAGATTCACGCGCTTGACCGTGCCGTAGCCTACGACCACGACGTCCTCGAGAACGGTGGCCTCTTCCAGACGGACCTCTTCGGCATTCGATGCCGGAAGTACTTTGGTTTTGAACCCGATATAGTTGAAGGTCAGCTCCTCCGTCAGGGCGGAAACCGTCAGTTCGAAGCGCCCGTCGGAACCTGTCACCGTGCCTTGGAGCGTGCGCATGTTGACGACGGTGGCACCTACGATCGGGCCCCCTTTCGAATCGATGACCCGTCCTTGGATTTTCAGCGGTTCGTCGGATTTCGGTGCATCCTCTTTTTTCGAAATAAGCACCTGTTTGTCGACGATCCGGTAGGCGTAGGGCGTACCGGCGAACACACGGTTGAGCACTTCCGGGATCGGAGCGTCGCGTTTCGATACGGTGATGCGCAGCGTGGGGTCGATCAGATTGTTGTTGTAGAAAAAGGAGAGTTCGCTTTGCGCTTCGATGGCTTTGAGCACGTCGAGGATCGGAGCGTCCGTCATTTCGACGGTCAACCTCTTCCTCTCCTGTGCATGAAGCGTTGCGGGGATGCCGTTTGCTGCAAGGAGCGACATGCAGCAAAACAGGATCCAGAGGCTTTTCCGGATGTTGTAAAGGTTTTTCATAAGGTTTTTTAGAATTAGGTTTGGGTCGGTGCGGTGCGGAGTCCGGCCGCCGTGCGGCCGGAATGTTCGGCGGGGCCGTTATCCGTATCTTCGGTTCTTCTTCATGAGGCGGGTCGTTTCGGGTTCTTTTTTATTTTTCGTAGATGCGCACGTACATACCGTCGCGTCGGTAGAAGAGCGGTGTCTGGTCGGTCGAGGATTGGAGAAGCTGCAAGGTGCGGTCGAGTGTCTCGTCGCTCAGCGAGAACGTGTAGTGGTAGCGTGTCGCGATCTCTTCGGGACAGTCGATATGGCAGTTGTACCATCTTTCGAGGCGCGGCAGGATGACCGACAGAGGTTGGTTCTCGAAACTCAATGACATGCGCTCGTGCCAAAGCGTGTAGCGTTGGGCGTCTACCCGGCTGACGATCACTTTGCGTGTGTCGGCGGAGTAGGTGAATTTCTGGTCGGGCGAGAGCGTGAAGGTCTGTTTCGTTATTCCGGGGAGGGATACACGTACGCTGCCGTTGCGCAAGATGGCCTCCACGTGCCGGCCCCCGAGATCGGAAAAGACTTCGAAAGCCGTTCCCAGAGCCGTGACGTCGATGCCATTGCTGCTCACGACGAACGGTCGGGAGGGATCTTCCGCCACCTCGAAGAACCCCTGGCCGTTGAGCTCCACCCGTCGTTCCCTGCCCGAAAAATCCGCGGCGTACCGGCACGAGGAGTTGGCTCCGAGCCAGAGGGTCGAACCGTCGGGCAGCGCTACCTGTTCGGTGCTTTGGTTCCCGCTGTACTGGGTGTGGATGATTTTCGGAGCGGGACGCCACAGCAGGTTGACGAGGGTGAGTCCTGCACCTATGGCTAGCATGATTGAAGCGGCGGCGCCGTAGCTCCGGCTAAGCCATGCGGTGCGTACCCCTCCCCTCCGCCGGATTTTTTCATGCGGCATCGTGCGGGTGACGATGCGTTCCCAGATACGGCTTTCGCGCAGGAGGTCGTCTTCGGCCGGTTTTGCGCAACGATCCCATTCGCGCTGCATGTATTGCGTGACGTCGTGCCGCTGCCAGAGTTCCGGCATCTCTTTCTGCGGGAGTTTGCCGGCGAGCAGTTTGCGGACGAGCGTTTTTATATCTGTCATTTCGTGTTTTTTGCGGTATCCGTAATAAATACCCGGCACGGCACCAGATACCCTTAGTGCGTGCGGTAATTTTTGTGATTTTCGGAAAAAAACGCTCCGGTTCCGGTCGGAATGTCGTTTAGCAGACCGGTCCGTCGTTGAAAAGCGCGAGCCAGAGCAGCAGCGCGAGGTTGTCGCGCAGGAAACGCAGCGCTTCGTGCATGTGCGCTTCGACGGTTTTTTGCGAAAGGTTCAGTTCTTCTGCGATCTCCCGGTAGCTCTTGTGCTCGCGGCGGCTCATGTTGAAGACTTGCCGCTGACGGGTGGGCATCAGGTCGATCAGTCGGTCAATGTATTCCGCAAGGTCGCGGGCGCTCACTTCGGATTCGATGTCGTCGGACGATTCGAGGGCTGCGAGGACGGATACCTTGAAACTCAACGGGTCGATCTGTTTATGAAAGCGGTTGAAGATCAGATTGCGCGTGATGATGAAAAGCAGTCCCGAAAAATTGCCGTCGGGGTGGATGCGTTCGTGAATCTGCCACAAACGGATGAACACCTCCTGCACGACGTCCTCCGCATCCTCGTCGTTTTTCAGGTAGAGGCGGCTGAAGCGGAAAACCTGATTCCAGTGGGTGCGATAGAGACTGGCGAATGCGTTGGCATCGCCTTGCCGGAAGCGGTCGAGCATCTGTTCTGTCGGATTCTGAAAGGGTCGCTTTTCCATCGGATGACATGCGGGAGATACGGCGCTTTTCCGGACGGTTAGGGCCGGATCGGTCGATGTTCCCCTGAATGAAATAAGTATTTTAGGCAAAAATATCAAATTATTTGTAATTTACAGGCGATGACGAGTTTTTTTAATGAGCTTGTGATTTGTCATTCGCCGCGTGCTTTTTTCGGCCCGAAAGGTCGATGAGCTTCGCCCGAGCGCCGAAAGATGTGCATTGTGGAATTTCCGACGCTTTTCCGATATTGACGTGTATCTGGAGAAGAAAGATGAGGTCGCTTCTGTGCGGAGGAGTCTTGCCTTGGGATTTTGATCGGAAGTCTTGGTGCGTACGGATGTATACGGTTTATATGAAAGGTTTGGCGGACTACGCCAAAAGAGGCGTATGGAGATGTCCCGATTAAAAAGCCGGTACGCTCATTTTCGAAATAGCGCGCCGGCAGAATCGTATCGTTTTTATCCGAGCCGTATTTCGGAGATGCCTGCGGTTTTTCCGGTTAGACGGCGATGCGGATGTGCCCCCCCCCTCCTGAACTCGCGCAGCCCAGCGACCATACCGCCGTACCCGGCTCGCTGACGTTCTCGCTCGGAAAGCTCGCACCTCAGAACGCGGCCGCCCAACGGCCCGGTTCTAACCAACCAAGTTTCATTCGCGAGCTTGAATAGATGTCATGCGTAATCGCATCGATTAGCTCCGAAGATATGGGTCACCTTATGAAAAACATTATACCATCCGATATTTGGATAGTCATCTTTCCTATGACTTTGATAAGTTTTCGCGGTATTGATGAATTTTGTCTGCTTGCTGATATACTATTGTGTTGTTATTGATTATCAATAGCTTACGACTTAAAAGATAGAATTTTCAAAAATTTACTCGTTTTTTTGTAAAAAAATCAAAAAAATTAACTTTTTTATCGCCTCTCTAAACAGTGGGGAAAAGGTAAACTCCGTCTTCTGGAACCCCGACTTTTGTTGGATCTTCGATCAGAGAGTGAGGGTAAGGTCGGCCAGCAGGACGGCTGTCTCCGGCTCCTCTTTCGGGGCATCCTTGGGTTTCCAGGCCACGATGAAGCTAACGGTCGCGGATTTGACCCGGTAGCCTTTTGTAAACCAATCGGTAAGTGTTTTCTGCATTCGGGTCGAGAGTTTGGCTACGGGGAGGCCTGTTTTCTCGGTATAGAACGTGAAGTCGTGGTATTGCAGCGAATCACCGCTCTGCAGTGCTAGTACTTCGCGTTTGATCCCCTTGAAGAACTCCAGATAGACGTCCCGGTGGGAGAGTTGCAGGACGATCTCTTCGGGCAGGGTATAGCTCCGATCGTCGTGATCGTGACGGTCTGCCGTCAGACGGTCAAAACAGTGTCCGTTGGTATGGATGAACAGCCGGTTCTTGGCACGGGTGATCCCCACGTAGTAGCGGCGCATCAGCTCCGCATTCTTGGTGTAGTTGTCAGTCAGAAGCATGTAGACATCGTCGAACTCGCGCCCTTTGGCCTTGTGGATGGTCGATACCATCACCTCGGAGCCCGAAACATCGCAGAAATCCTCCATTGACGATTCGAAGACGAACTCCTTGAAATCGCTGATGTATTTCGTCTGGTTGAGATGCTCGAACTGTTCGAAGCAGCGCTTCACAAGTTCCAGATTCTGACTTCGCCCGTAGGTATTGCTCGTGGCATGCCTCGCCTCCTCCCAGAGTTCGCCCGGAATCACGGGCGTCGTCACTCGCTTGTCTAGGTATCGGAGGAAATAACGTATCTCGGAGAGGTTCCAGAAGCGGAAGCCGTCCATCGACTGGATCAGTTTGCACGGAACACCCTCCTTGCGTAGAAGTCCGGTCAGGATGACCGCCTCCTCATTCGTCTGGGTAAGGATACACGAGGTGCCCGCATGGCGATGGCAGCGCAACTCGTCGACCAGCGGCTGATACATGATCTCCGACGTGTGGTGAGTGACGCTGACCCACCCCTCTTCGCTGCGCATCGATTTAATCGGCGTGTGCTTCATGCGCTTGGGAATCGATCGTACAAATTCGTTGTCGAAGGTGACGGGATGGCGGGCACTGCGGAAATTGTCGGTCATCTCGATGAAGCGCGCCTCGGGGCGCTGAGCCAACTGGAACATGTAGTCTGAGTCGGATCCCCGGAATTCGTAGATGTTCTGGTCGTCGTCACCCACGGCGATGACGCGCATCTCTTCGTTGCGGGCCATCAGTGCCGTTACGAGGGCATACTCGTCGGCGGCCATGTCTTGCGCTTCGTCGATGACAAGCACCGTCTTGCCGATCTTGTTGGGTTCGACCTCCCCCTGTTCGATCATTCGGGCAGCCCGGGAGACAATGTCCTGGGCATCTTCAAGGTTGCCGATACGCCCCAGCAGGTCGAAACAATAGGAGTGGAAGGTCTTGATCTCGACAAAATGGGCTGCATTGCCGATCAGCACCATTAGTCGTTGTTTGAATTCTGTGGCCGCCGCGCGCGAGAAAGTGAGCATCAGCAGCTGTTCATGCTTGACATCTTCGAGCAGGAGCAGCGATGCCAGTTTGTGGACCAGCACACGGGTTTTGCCGCTGCCGGGTCCGGCCGCAACCACGATGCAGTGGGACTCTTTGTCGGAGATGATCTCCATCTGTCGTGGGGAGAGTGTCCCGAAAAGCTGTCCGTATTTCTTGGGTGTCAGGTTGCGCTGGATCTCGTTGATGCGTTCGCCGCGGAAGTATTTTGCGATGAAACGCCGGTAGTCCATCTGGAAATAGTCCTGCACGAACTGCAGCGCCGCATTGTAGTCCTTGACCATCAGATTAGCATACTCGCCCACGATGTGGACCTGCTGGATCTTCTGTTTGTAGAAGGCGTTGAGTAACCGGTAGTCGTCGACCTTGTAGCGCGACTTGTTGTCCTTGATCCGGCGGATGTCCATCGCGTTGTAGAGGACCAGAAATCCCCCTTCGAGCTTCAGTGCCCCGATCTTCGAGAGATAGAGGAGTGCCTCCTCGACCTCGCCCAGCTGCAGGTCGTTCCGTTCGAAGAGCATCGTCCGGTTGTCGGCCTTGAATTGATTCAATAACTCGACGATCGAGAACTGCACGGCATTGTCTGCGACGGTGTGTTCCTGCCCGGTGGCGTTGGGTTGCATGAGCGTACGCGTCAGCTCGGCGGCCTGACGGTAGAGCCATCCGATGGCGAAGCGGCAGATTTCGGCCCGTTTATCGAACCGGGCCTCCGTTGATTGCTGGTCGGTCTGTTGCCGAAGTTGCAGGTTGTGGTCTGCATCCTCCTGTTTGCGGAGGTATCCCTTGACCGTAAGGAAATAGAGCAGAGTCCGGATATCCTTCTCTTTTGAGGTGCCGATTCCCTCCTGGATGGCATCCTCGTTCAGCTGCTTGCAGGAGATGCAGAGCCCCTCCTCCGGGATGCGGTGGAGCAGGTAGCGTTCGAGCTGGATGAAGCGTTCGAGCAGCTGCTGCGACTTGCGCTCCGAATCCCCTGTTCCGAGCAGATAGGCCGACAGATCCTTGCTATCGGCCAGAATCCCCTCTTGGCGCATGCGCTCCACGGCGGAGATAACCTCGCGCTTGCTCATGCCCAGAATATCGGCCAGGTAGTCGATTCGGGATTCGGCCTCCGAGTCCTGCGCCTTGGCAATATACTTTTTCGAAATGAGTGACTTGATGATGCGGACAGCCTGTTCGGTCTCCTTGCTGTCGAACAGCGGCGAGGCTGTCAGTCGTCGTCGGGCTTCGTCGAGATTCCGCACGGTGATGCCCGTGGCGTAGACGTGGGGAACGTTGTTACCCCGTTCGAGGTAGCCGGCCTGTTCAAGTGCTGCAAGTGCGGTTCGTACCCGGGTCTCGATGTCGGAGCCCGAACCGTCCCAACCGGCCTGACGCGCAATCTCCAGTGCCGACGAATTGACCCGCATGCGCTGGCGCGTGAGTTCCTTCACGGCCTTCCATACCTGCTGGATCTCACCGATGCTCAGCTTCGTCTGGTTCAGCAGGATGAAGTGCTTGTCCAGATCGCTGTCGCCGTAGAGGACGTAGCAGCGGGCATGCAGATGGGGGTTGCGGCCGGCGCGTCCCGCCTCCTGTACGTAGTTCTCCAGCGAATCGGAGATGTCGTAATGAATCACCAGCCCCACGTCGCTCTTGTCCACACCCATGCCGAAGGCCGACGTGGCGACGATGATGCGTACATGGTCGTTCATGAAGGCCTCCTGGTTGGTGATTTTCTCGTCAGAATCCATCTTGCCGTTGAAGGGAAGGGCCCGGAAGCCGTCGTGGGTGAGGCGTGACGCCAACTCCCGGGTTCGACGAGTTCGCGAAACATAGACGATGGTCGGACATTGTGAGTCGGCAATGAGTTCGCGCAGCCGCTGGTATTTCTCTTCGTCGTTGTCGACGTGCAGCACCGAGTAGCTCAGGTTTGTACGTGTGGCTTTCGAGGCGAAGAGCTCCAGATTCAGATCCAACGTCTGTTTGAAGTAGTCGCGGATGTCCTGGATCACCTTCTGTTTGGCCGTGGCCGTGAAGCAGGAGACCGGGATCGGGAGTTTGCTTCCCTTTTTCTGCTGGTATTTGCGAATGAAGTGGCCGATATAGAGGTAGTCGACCCGGAAATCCTGTCCCCACGACGAGAAGCAGTGGGCCTCGTCGATGACGAAGCGGACGACGTTGCGGGCAAGGAGAATGCGTTCGATCGTTGCCGAGCGGAGCATCTCGGGCGAGATGTAGAGTAGCGCAGCAGTTCCGTCCTGCACTTTCTCGATGGCCAGTGCCCGTGTGATAGGGTCCAGCATGCCGTTGATGGTGACGGCCTCGGTGATGCCCCGTTCGGCGAGGTTGTCCACCTGATCCTTCATCAGCGACTGCAAGGGCGAAATTACTACTGTCAGTCCGTGGACAGATAGTCCCGCCATGAGTGCCGGCAGTTGAAAGGTGAGCGACTTTCCACCGCCGGTAGGGAAGATTGCCAACAGTGAGCGTCCCTCGACGGCCGCCTGTGCAGCCCGCTCCTGGAGTGGTTCACCTTCGTAGGTACGGAAGGCATTATAACCGAACAGCGACTTGAGGCTACGGTGGACGTCGAGCTGGGAGTTGCAGTAGGTACAGCCTGCTAGGCAGGGGGTGTACCGCAGCTTCTTGATGATGAATTCCACGCTCGGATAGTTGTGCAGTACCCATCCCGGCGTGATGGAGCGATGATCGGTCGTGTCGATTAGCGCCAATGCGTAGGCCAGTTCGCAGGGGTAGTGTTCAATCAATGGCTCGAGTTCGACGTTCTGGCAGATGCGGCCTCGGTAGACGGTTGCGATTTGTTCGCGCAGGTCGCAATTTTTCAGGCCGGCTCCCATCAGATCGAGAAATCCGTCGAACTCCGGCTGATCCCTCAGCAGTGCGGTGAAGAGCCTCCGTTTCTGTTCGGGCCATGCATCCCAGCGGGCCATCTCGTCCAGAAGCAGATCACGGGCCTTTTCACGGTCGTTGACCGGGTTGTTCATTTGGTCGCTGAGCAACTTATCATCCTTTACGAGCCGGTGATAGGGACGTTCAGGAAAGAGCAGGGGCGAGAGGTAGAGCGTGTCGACCAGCCGCCAAGGAATTTGTCGATCCTCAAAGAGGTATTTGGCATCGTGGTGGATGATGTTGTGACCACAGAGATACTCCACACGCTCGAGGAAGGGTAGCAGCTCTTCTTTCGAGGCTTTATGGAAGATGGCCCCGTCGTAGCGGAGTGCCCCAATGTCGTGAATCCGGTGGTCGGTCAGTCCGATCTCAACGTCCACAATCGCATAACACAACGGTCCATACCGAAAGGGCATGAGGCTACGGATTGGATTCGATGCCTCATTGGAATCCGTTTTGGACAGGCTGTTCGATATGGGGTTCTCCTGCATGGAATTAGGAGTAATTTACAGTTTATTTTACAAATATAGAATTTTTTTGTTTATACATTGTGTATTACACTATCCTGTTTGATTGTATTCTTAATTAAGTTTGTAGTCAGATCTTATCTAACTTTAACATTATGGATGCAACCTTTTCATCGGCTCCATCCAAACAGAGGGAAAAACATCCTTGTAGACCTCGATACATTCCGTTCAGGGCGGGTTTATTTCGCCAGAATATACTATAAAATTGGAGGTGAATCCGCATATGTTTTGCGAGTCATTTTGTGGGTAGATTGGGACGGAATGATTGACTTATCAATCCGGTAACTTATATTTTTTTTTGCAGCCAAAAGAGAAAATGGCTGGAGCCATTTCATCATGGCGAAGCCATCTCTTTTCTTCCCTTATTTTGACTTTACTTTATTGAACGTATATGTGAATACGGAGATAAAGTAAAGTTCTTTTTCTTTTGGTGAGAAAAATAGGTCTTAAACATTGACGTTAAAATAAAAATATTCGCTATCTTTACAATGAATATTATCTTATTTGTTTGCTTGGTATAAATGAATCTATGAATAATATATTGGCATTTGATGTCTTAAGTCCAAGCGAAGTAGCTTTGCAGATTGCAGCGAGAGTTAAAACTCGTAGACTGGAATTGAACCTAACTCAGGAAGGTATGGCTGCAAGAGCCGGTCTTAAGTTCGCTACTTACCGCCGTTTCGAACAGACAGGAGAAATCTCTTTGAAGGGGTTGCTGCAGATTGGATTTGCTTTGAATGTGTTATCTGAGTTTGATGTTCTCTTTGCACAAAAGCAATATCAATCGTTGGATGATGTATTGAATGAACAGAGTGTTACCCGCAAACGAGGGAAGAAAAATGAATAGTATCAAGCAGATAGAAGTAATATATAACAATCGGCTGGTCGGTCGTCTTGCTCTGACGCGAGAGGGGCTGTGTGCCTTTGAATATTCGGCAGAGTGGCTTAGCTCTGGTTTCTCTATTTCTCCATTTGAGTTGCCTTTGCGAAGCGGTGTCTTTATTGCTAAACCCCGTCCGTTTGAGGGGGGATTCGGTGTTTTCGATGATTGCCTGCCCGATGGATGGGGACTTCTTATTCTGGACCGATACCTGCAACAAAAGGGAATCAATCCTCGCACACTCACTCTACTGGATCGTCTTGCCTTGGTGGGATCGACAGGACGCGGAGCATTGGAGTTTCGTCCTGATAATAGCGTAGTGACGCGGCAGGATTTTGCTGATTTCGAGAAGCTTGCTTTGGAGGCCGAGAAGATACTGGCCAGCGACGATTATATGGGCGAAGGGATCGAGGAGTTTCAGGATCGAGGTGGTTCTCCGGGAGGCGCGAGGCCTAAAATCTTCGTTCGTTATAACGACAAAGAATGGCTGGTAAAGTTTCGAGCCAAGAGGGATTCGCAGAGTATCGGTGTGGATGAATACCGCTATTCGCTGCTAGCCAAAGAGTGCGGAATCGAAATGCCGGAGACTCGACTTTTTGAAGGCAAGTACTTTGGTGTGGAGCGTTTCGACCGAACACTGGGTGGCAAACTGCATGTCGTTAGCGTGGCCGGTCTTATTGGTGCCGATTATCGGTTACCCAGTATCGACTACAAGCATTTTTTTCAGGTGTGCGCCATGCTGACGCATAGTGTAGCCGAGTTGTGGAAAGTTTATCGACTGATGATATTCAATTTTCTCATTGATAACAAGGACGACCACGCTAAGAACTTTGCCTTTATTCATCGGGATGGCGATTGGTATTTTGCTCCGGCCTATGACCTGTTACCCAGCGATGGCATTAATGGTTTTCGCACGACTTCAATCAATGACAGTATCGAACCGACGAAAGAAGATCTTTTGGCTGTAGTGGTAAAGGCTGGGTTGAATGAGAAGGAGGCGGATGCGATGTTTGATGGGGTGCAAGAAAGAATTAATGATTAGAGGTGACTACAAGATCTGAGCTATTAAACGAATCGTGAGTGTTATGGAATTACAGCCAAATAGGAATATCTCAGAATCCGTATTGCATGATCGGCGTTCGATAAATCTTCTGAAGAGTATCCTTCCTGATAATTGTGTAGACTGTTCTCAACTTCAAGAGGGAGGTACCTTACCAAATATTGATGGCTATCTTGAGATTCTTGATGAAAATGGAATAGCTCGAGAAAAAATAACAGTTCAAGTTAAGCACCTGACATATCCGGAGAAAAATGGGAAAGTGTTTTATGATATTCCCGAGTCGGTTTATGCATATGCGAAAATACATAAAGGAGAACTCGTCTTCTTTATAGCTTGTGATTATGCCTCTAGAAAATTCTATTGGCGGAACATTGATACGGCTGCCATCGAAGAGTTTAAAAATAAATCTGATCGTATCCGAACTAAGGCGAGATATTATTTTAAAGACAACGAAAAATGCGGTGAGAAGAATGTTGACGCGACCATCGATCATTGGCGTCAGTTGTATAAACAGAAGATGGAGTCCATCAAGGATGATAAGTATCTGGCAGACCAGTTTGCTTCACGGCAAAAAATGTGCTTCAATGCCGTTTCTTCCGAGTTGCATGGGGTGAGAGACTCGCATATATCTCGACTCCAGGTTGATGAGATTGTGCAATGGATTAGCAAGGATCCTGTTCAGAACGAAGGGAATATCTGTCTTCTGGTGGGTGATGCAGGAGTCGGAAAATCCGCTGTGTTGAAAGATTTAATAGCCATACTGTCCGAGAAGGGTATCAAGTATTTGTGTGTTAAGTCCGACGCTATTGATGATAATGGCAACCCGGTCTCTTTGAGCGATATGCAGGATACATTGGCGTATTACAGCACGGAAGCAGATAAGGTGATTTTGATTGTTGACCAGATTGATGCGCTGTCTCAATCCCTCACGAATGATAGAACGCATCTGAATATGATGATGGCGGTACTATCTTCATTAAACGATTGGCCGAATGTCAGAGCCGTTGTCTCGTGCCGTAAATATGATCTGGAGTATGATTCTGTCCTGAACAGTTTAAAGGATAGATCTACAATTGTTGAGATTGGAGAGCTAACCGAGAAGGAGGTGACAATAGCTCTCAATAAACTGGAGAATGGTCTTGGTCAGGAAATAGATCGTGTGACGGCCACGATGCTCAGGACCGTTCAAATGCTGGATTCATTTTCTCTCTTGTTTCGGCGGAATAAGTCTAAAATCAACTTCAATAATCTGTAATAGTCAAGACTTGTTCTGACATTTTCTATACTATCGGACAAAAAAAGTGT
>ERZ779866.3696-NODE-3696-length-12150-cov-3.377925_pt1 | contig 12150 bp, 8 predicted proteins | sample MGYA00511248_ERZ779866 | MGnify/ENA primary metagenome ERZ779866 (study PRJEB29588, sample SAMEA2155758) | human gut metagenome | biome: human gut; feature: human-associated habitat; material: faeces | place: Denmark | collected 2008/2010 ... | reverse complement strand
AGGCAAGATAATCAGGAAGAGTCAGAGCATCTGACGCGTTTGCGGTAAATGAGCGCAGACGGGCTGCGACGAATTTCCAATTGCACCAGGAACCTACGGTAAGACCGATGGCAATCCACGCCTCACTTATTCCTGACAAAAACAAAGCACCGGGAAGGCCCATTAAAAGCCAGCCCGACATATCGGAAGCACCTGCAGACAAAGCGGTTACGACACGACCCAAACTGCGGCCGCCTAATACGTAATCATTAAGAGATGACGTCATGCGGGCTGCCACAATACCGATAATCAGCATCGCCAAGATATAGACGATAAATGTAGTAGTGGTAGTAAACATAAGATAACTTCTTTTTTAAATTTTAATCAAAGTAAACCGGATCCGAGTACCCATCTTCAGGCATGCAGACACGGCAACTTGTCATAAACGATACCAACGCAGCTTCACGCTTTTATCGCATAAGACTCATATATGATAGCACTCAAAAGGTGCATATTATGAAAATAATAAATTCAATCTTATATAACACTTTGAAAATTAACATATATTTTTATAAATAAGTCGACGCATTAAATAATGGCATTAATTTTTATATCCATAAATGGGTTATTTTTAAAAATTTTCTTTAATTTTTTAAAAAATTAAGTATTACATACGGCGGTTTATTTTGGTTAATTATTTAAAAAATAAACAAATAATTACCAAGATTTAATTGCTTATTTTCACTTTAAAAACAAAATATCATGAAGAAAACAGTCTTAATCTTTGCTTTTTGCTTTGTCTCTTTTAACGCATTTGCTACTATGGAAGCAGCTTGGACTGACAATGAAGTCAAAACATCTGCAATAAGCTGCCCGCAGTTTATATATGTGAAAAACCCTGACGGCAGTTATAAAGAGTATTCTTTTACTCAACAAATCAAAAAACGTAACGCAACTATCGACAAAGGAGAATGCGTTTACCGCTAAAAAATATGGTTCAAACAGTAAATGCTTCAGAACTTTCCCTAAAGGCAAAGCTCCTGTGCACTTTAGGTTGGCGTATGGCTTTATGCGGCGCTGAAACACGACTTATTATCCAATCGGTAAGACAGATGGGCGTAGATCTCGGTCTTTCCGAAGTTGACTTGGGACTATCAAGAACCGGTCTTGTCGTAAAGGTGCATTCAGGCTCCGAGTACAGCGTTGAATTTAAGGAAATCAGCGCTTTTGGCATAAATATGTCATCACTTACCGATTTAAATCGTATTTGCCTTGATGTGTCTGCAGGAAAGCTTAGAGATCCTAAAGAAATTTTTCAGGCAATAGAAGCCGTAAAACCCAAGCATTACAATCAAAAACTGCTTATTGTAATTGAGTCATTAGCCGCCGGCCTTTTTGCCTTCTTAAACGGAGCAACGCTTCAGGTAATGGCTTGCAGCGTTATCGGCGGACTGCTTTTAATGATTGTAAGATTCTCTTTACTAAAAAGAGGATTTTTTGAAAGTTTTGCTTTTATGTGCTCTGCTTTTTGCGGCAGCATTCTTGCTCTTTTTGCCGCAAAACTTCTTTTTAATCTTTCAGCAGAGCAAACCTCGCTTGCTCTTATGTCCACATCTTTGCTTTTAGTTCCCGGTTTTCCTTATATGAACGGATTCCTCGATATCTTCAAAGGATATGTCGATATGGGGATCAGCAGAATTATCCATGCATTCGTTTTAACCTCAGCCGCCGCTATCGGACTTATCGGCACTGTTTTTATCAACACATTACCTATTTTTGAAATTTTATGATGGATACGGATATTATTACGCGGATTGTTTTAGAGGGCTTGGCAGCAGGTTTTATCGCCTCTGCCTTTGCCATGCTTTTTGCCGTCCCGAAACAATACTTAATATTTGTTGCTGCAGGCGGAATGATAACGCGCGTTATCCGTTCCCTTCTCTTTTATTGTTTAAACGTTGAAATCGTAATTGCGACTTTTGCCGCTTGTGCCGTAATCTCTTTAATTTTTATTTACGTAGGCCCTAAGCTTGGCGTCCCCCGTCCTGTTTTTACCGTGGCAAGCGTTATTGCGCTCATTCCCGGCATGGATGCCTACAATGCTTTGTTATCGCTTATCTCTTTAATTGAAATAACCGATGTCGCTCTTTTTGATTCTTATCTTTTTACTTTGATGCATTCAGGTGTGCGCTGCGTGGCAATTTTGCTGGCCATCGCATTGGGAATCGCGATCCCTCCGCTCTTTTTCTATAACTACCGCAACAAACTGCGTTAAATTTTACCCCAACAAAAAGGACCGCCGCAGCGATCCTTTTTTAAACTTAAATTAAATAGAAGATTACAACAGGCAATTGAAGCTGTCGTTTAAAATCGGCAGACTCCACATATCACAGCTGTCCTTTTCAATATGGAATGAAGAAGCAAAACGCTTACGTTTCCATTGAGAACGGGCATTTAATCTAAAGTATTTGGCTACATCACTCTTTAAAAGATCGTCATCAAGATCTTTAAATCGTTCATCTTCTCTTACTTTACTGAAAATTTCTTCCGGACCTAAAAACTCCGCATTAAAGAGTCTTCTTATTTCATCAAGCAAAATATACGGCATCAGATCCTTTTCATCTTTCTGCTCTCCACCGGGACGCAGCTCAGCCGTAGGCTCCTGATCGGCAACAAAAGACAGATCTTTTATATTAAAGATATATGCGGACGGCCCCAAGTTAACGCCATGATCAGCAATTTGGCGGTTGATGCGCAAAATACGGCTTTTACCGATTCCTCCAACAGGATCAACGCCGCCTACCGTATCACCGTCCATAGTGCAATAACCCACGACGGCCTCGGATAAATTTCCGGTAGAAAGCAAGAGTTTATTTTCATGGTTGGCAAACATCCAAATACTCGGCAAACGTGAACGTGCCTGAATATTCTGCAAAGTAAGATCGTCCTTCTCCCAAGACAAAGAAGGACCGTCATTTGCTTTATCAAACAGCTTGATATATAAATCAACTGCTTTTGAAATTTCTAATTCATGATGAGTACTGCCAAGACATGCAGCTAATTTTTCGGCTGCATTACGGGTAATTTTTCCTGAACTCTTTGAGGCCTGGTAAACGGTAGTTAAGACTTTAGGCATTACTTCCGTTTTAATATAAGTTTCATGATCTCCTTGCACATCTTTAACATCAATGTTTAAAGAACGCAGGATCTCGACATACTTTTTATCTCCCAAATGTTCAAGAGCCAAAGCCTGCCCTACTGCAACTGATACTGCGCACAAGGCAGAGTCTGCACCTCCGGACAACGACAAGGCAAATCCTTTGCTTTTGGTTTTGAGCATCCAGTCAAAAAGACCTAAGGAAATTGCTTTTACAATCTCCACCATCTGCTGCTGAGCAATGGTCAGACGCTCAACCAGCATCTTCATCAGGAGCAATGCCGCACTTTTCACAGACAATATTTTCTCGCTTAAAGCTAAAAGGAGAATTTTTAGCTATTAATTTACCTTTTTGAGCGATAATTCCCTGACCGTCATAAACTAAAGTACCGCTTTCACAGCCTAAAAGATTAGTCTTTACAACAATAGCATTAATATCACGGGAAAGATTTAAAGCTTGGTTAAGATTTGACTCAAGAGAGCCAAGCTCAAACGGAGTAGCATTAGGGATCACAACCACATCGCAATCAGTAAATCCGACGGGCCAGTCATCATAAGCCACGCCTAGAGTGAAGCCGCGGCAATTTATGCTTCGTGATGCCACATAAAATGTTTTACCCTCAATAGTGCAGGAAACATCTTCTGTCGTGGTTGCAAAATAACGGTATGAATCATCAAGAGGATTATCATATTTATAAAGGTATTTGACGGTTAACCCTAAAATTTCACCGCGGCGAATAACAGCATAAGCGTTATAAATACGACCGTTATCGGCAAGCAGAGGCAAACCTAAGCCTACTACCGCCCCTGCCGGCAATTCTTTAGTTAATGCAACAAGACAATCCTGACATTTACGCACAAAAGCAGGGATTTTAAATAAGTGAGCACATCCTGCACCGCTTAATACCAGCTCAGGAAACAGTACAACGCCGCAGCCGTGATCAACTGCAAGTTCCACTGCTTTTATTATTTTGGTCTTATTTCCGGCCAAATCCATTGGTATAGTGTTGATTTGACCTGCAGATAAATTAGTTAATAAGGACATAACAAACTCGCAAACAGAAAATTTACTGCATATATTTTAATGCGAATCTTTGAATTATGTACGTACTAGTCTAAAATGAGGCAACTTTGAGGTTTTTAGAATGCTTCCAGAAAAACAACAGCTTCACAAATACGTTATTACTGAAGGTCACAGCAAAACTTTAGGCGCCACCATTGAAAAAGACGGCGTTAATTTCGCTGTATGGTGTCCTGCGGCAAGTATTATTGAACTACTGCTGTTTAAAGACATTGACGACTGTGAACCGGATATTATTACCCTTGCTTCACCATTATTTCGTTCTACGTACTATTGGCATGTAAAAGTTAAAGGTATAAAAGCCGGACAAATTTACGCATGGCGAATAAAAGAAGCACTAAGAACGTACAAATTTGCACAATCACATGTCGAGCTTGGCAAAGTACTTTTGGATCCTTACGGAAAAAGAGTTCTTTTCCCTAAAGCATACCGCCGCTTCCAAACCGACGATCCTCAGGAAAATTTAAAGATTGCGGCCAAAAGTGCGGTTGTGGATCTTGATGACTATGATTGGGAACTTGACGTGTCGCCGCGACATCCTTTAAATCGTACCATTATCTACGAGATGCACGTTAAGGGCTTTACCGCACACCAAAGTTCCAATCTTCCCCCGCAATTACGCGGAACTTATCGCGGATTAATCGAGAAAATACCTTACCTTGTCGACTTGGGTATTACGGCGGTAGAATTTCTGCCGATTTTCCAATACGACAGCGAAGATGCGCTTCCCGGTAAGAAAAATTATTGGGGCTATTGCCCGATGGCTTTTTTCGCCCCGCACGAAGCCTACGCTCAAGACAAATCACTCATGGGACCTCTAAATGAATTTAGAGATCTCGTAAAAGCCCTGCACCGCAACGGCATCGAAGTTATTCTCGATGTGGTATACAACCATGCCTCAGAAGGCGATCAAAACGGTCCTGTTTACTGTTTTAAAGGCTTTGATAAACAAAGCTACTACATTATTGACGACCGCGGCTATTACGGAAATTACTCAGGCTGCGGAAACACCTTTAATGCCAACAATTCCGTAGTTCGCAATTTAATTATTGATTCGCTTATCTTCTGGAAAGAAGAAATGCACATTGACGGTTTCCGTTTTGACTTGGCATCGATTTTATCCCGCGATGAACAAGGACGCCCTATCGCCAATGCGCCTACTCTTCTTGATATTGATATCAATCCGCGTCTTGCCGATACCAAAATCATCGCCGAACCCTGGGATGCCGGCGGTTTATATCAGGTCGGCAATATCGCTGGCTCAAAATGGCGCGAATGGAACGGAAAATTCCGCGATACCGTACGTGCGTTTATGCGCGGAGATCCTGGCAATATCAAAGATTTTGTCACTAAGCTTTTAGGTTCTCCTGACATTTATAATGAAAAAATCATCGATCCGCAAAAAAGCGTCAACTTCATTACCTGTCATGACGGCTTTACTCTCTGGGATCTGGTAGCTTACAGTCATAAGCATAATGAAGCCAATGGTGAAAACGGTCGTGACGGATGCAATAATAACTATTCGGCAAACTACGGAGTTGAAGGTGAAAGTGACGATGCCGGTCTTAATGAATTAAGATTAAGACAGGCAAAAAACATGATGGCGTTGACCCTGATCTCTTTAGGTACATCAATGATCACCATGGGCGATGAGGTTCTGCGTTCACAGCGCGGCAACAACAATGCCTACTGCCAGGATAATGACATCAGCTACATGAACTGGAACTTTACCAAACATCAGCTTGAAATGCATAATTTCACGCGCCGCCTGATTCATTATCGCGCTATCCGCACTAAGCGCCGCAGCCGCAACAACGGTCCGCAGATTAAAATGCTTGACAGCGTACTGCGCAGCACCAAACTGCAATGGCATGGCGTCAAGCCCTATCAGCCGGATTGGTCCGACCAGTCACATTCAATCGGACTTATTTACTATTGGGGAACATATAACGTATTTACCTATATTTTTGTAAATGCATATTGGCAAGATCTTGAAGTTGAACTGCCGCCTGTTCCCGGATACGTTAACCGCCACTGGTATCGGCTTATAGACACTTCATTACCGGCACCTCATGAAATAAAAACTTTTTTAACTAACGATAAGCATAATGCCGGTGAAATAATGAAGATAAAGGCTCGATCTATCCTGATGATGATTAGTTCAGCTTTCTAAAATACGGCCGATCTTAAAAAAAGATCGGCTGATTTTTTACTTTCTGTTCATGTTTTCAAAATTTCTTAAACTTCAGATTATTTGTGATCACAGCATAAAAAATGCTGATCGTTTTGGTGAAAAAAACTCTTTTTTAATCAGTTATCGTCTTGTTTGCATACACTATTAACATCTTTGAAGCTTATATCGGAGATCTTAAACAATGCAGATACGAAAGATTTTAACTGTCGCCGCCTTAAGTTTATTCTCTTTACAAAGTCAAGCCGATGAAAAAACTCTTACCGTAGGACTTGAGTCCGTCTATCCTCCTTTTGAATTTTTAGGAGAAGATAAACAGCTTACCGGATACGACGTCGATGTAATGAACGCCATAGGCAAAGCCATGGGATACAAAGTGGTATTCCGCCAGCTTCCGTTTGACGCAATCATTCCGTCATTGCTTACGGGAGATATCAACGTATCGGCTTCAGCCTTGTCGATTACGGAAGAAAGAAAAAATAAAGTGGATTTTTCCGAACCTTACTACACTTCGGGCATAACAATTTTAATAAAAGAAAGTGACAAAGATAAATTTCACAGCGTAAAAGATCTTAAAAATCAAACGATCTGCGTACAGATAGCCACGACATCCCAAACCTACGCTCAAGAAGAAATTGAAGGCTCTACCGTTAAAATATTTAATGCAGTCTCCGATACTTTTATTGAATTGAAAAACGGCGGATGCGTAGCAGTTCTTGGTGATCGCCCGGTTAACGGCTACTATCTAAAGTCACCCAAATCTAAAGGCGTAATGGCGCTTAAAGATTTATTCTCGGCAGAAGATTTCGGCATAGCGGTCAAAAAAGGCAATAAAGAAACGCTTCAAGTCATAAATGAAGGTCTTGCCAAAATAAAAGCTGACGGAACGCTCGACAAAATTTACGAGAAGTGGTTCGGCGGTATTTAAGAAAAAATAGATCCGGCATTAAAGCCGGATCGTTTTTTTACTCTCGAGCCAAAGCTTCGATAGGATTTAAGCGGGCGGCAGATCTTGCCGGCATGAAGCCGAAACCGATGCCGATTGCCGAAGATGTCAAAACTGCAGCGATAATTGAATCAAGCGAGAATGACATCGTTATGCTTTCGCTTAAGCTTGACAGCAACTGACCTACGCCAAATGACATAATAACGCCGACAGCACCGCCTAACAGGCATACCATGACAGCCTCAATCAAAAACTGCGCCATGATATCGCTCTGTCTTGCGCCTACAGCCATGCGAATTCCGATTTCACGCGTACGCTCGGTGACAGACACCAACATAATATTCATAACGCCGATGCCTCCTACCACCAGGGAAATTACCGCGATTGCCGAAATGAGCAGCGTAAACGTCAAAGTAGTAGAAGTAATGGACTTCATGATGGTATCCGAGGACTGTATAAAAAAGTCCTGCCGTCCATGGCGTGAAGTCAGTAAATTAATAATGCTGCGCTCGGCAACCGCCGTTGAGAATCCGTCTTGAATGCGGATCACGATTGATGAAAGGTAATTTTGTTTATAAAGCCGCGACATTACCGACGTATAAGGCATATATACGTACAGATTCTCAGAACGCATAAACGGTGAATCGATAACATCCAGAACACCCACAATCATTACAGGCATACTGTTGACTAAAATAGTCTGACCGATAGGATCGGATGATCCGAAGAAGTTCTCGGCGGTATTATGATCAATTACGCACACCTGTGAATAATTTTTAGTCTCCGCATCGGTAAAAAGTCGCCCTTGAGCCGTCGTATATCCGTATACTCTAAATAGATCAGGAGATACACCGTACACGGTTCCGTTAAATTCCAAATTGGAATGACGAATTAAAACCGAGCTTTGAATGGACGCCGATACGGAATCCACAAAAGGCTGACCGTCCAAGGCGTTTAAATCACGCGGCGTAAGCGTCCTAACTCTAGCCGAACGCACGTCGCCCATTCGCTCACCGGGATAGACGGTAATCGTATTGGTACCTAAAGAGGAAATGTTTTCAATTACCTTTTCACTTGCTCCCCGGGCAAGAGCCACCACGCTTACCACAGCCATAATACCGATGATGATGCCTAGCATCGTCAAAAGCGTACGCATGCGATTTGCTATCATCGCGCGTACCGCCATGATAAATGCCTCTTTAAAACGGTCATACTGCGAAGAAAGCGTATGAGACCAGCGATTATTGATTTTAATGCCTTCAGCCTGTTTTCCGGTATTATCATCAATGGCCTCATTTATTGTATCGGACTTAATCGCTCCGTCCTCAATGGCGATAACTCGCCTTGCAATAGATGCAACTTTAGGATCGTGAGTAACGATAATGACCGTATGACCTTTTGCATTAAGATCTTTTAAGATCTTCATTACCTCGGCGCCGCTTTTAGTATCAAGCGCACCAGTCGGCTCGTCAGCCAAAATAATCTGACCGCCGTTCATCAAAGCACGGGCGATGGACACGCGCTGCTGCTGACCGCCTGACAATTGGGACGGCTGATAATCAACGCGGTGATCAAGACCTAATGCCTTTAGCAATTCAAGTGAACGCTGACTGCGCTTTTGCTGATTTACTCCTGCATAAATAGCCGGAACTTGAACGTTTTCACCGGCATTCAAATGACCTAAAAGGTGATAGCGCTGAAAAATAAAGCCGAAAAAATCACGTCTTAAAGTTGCAAGTTCATCAGGCGACAAGTCAATGGTATCCTGCCCCTTGACTTTGTAACTTCCGGATGAAGGAGTATCAAGACAGCCGATAATATTCATCAATGTGGATTTTCCCGATCCTGACGGACCGATGATTGCCACCATTTCGCCTTGCTTAACCGTAAGGTTGATGCCGTGAAGAATTTCCACTTCACTGCCGCCGGACATAAAAGAACGACGGACATCTTTTAGTTCCAATAAAACTTCAGCGTCCATTGCTACATCCTCGGACGGGGACCGCGCATGTTAGACATTGCCTCGGCCTCGGCAGTTGCCACGTCATCGCCTATAATAATGCGATCGCTTTCACCGATACCTGATATAACCTCAACGTACTGCTCATCGCGAATTCCGGTTTTAATAGGCTGTTTTACAATCTGATTTTGCTTGTCAAGTAAGTAAAGAACGGCATTTCCGGCAAAATCATCATCTCGAATTGCCGTAAGAGGAACGGATAAAACATTATCCTTTTCATCAATGGTGATATTTACCTCTGCCGTCATATCAATACGCAAAAGTCCGTCGCTATTATCAATATCAAGCTGTGCGTTATAGTAAATAGCCTCGGTTGATGAAGAAGCCGATGCTGAAGAGGAAGTTTCACTCTCGGCGCTTTTTGGTGCCGGATCTATTGAGGCAAGAGTTGTTTTAAACTCGCGGTTAGGCAAACCTAAAATAGTAAAAGAGCAATCCATACCCGGTTTTACTTTCACCACATCCGCTTCGGAAATCTCTGTTTCAACGGTCATTACATCAAGCTTTGCCAATTTTAAGATAGTAGGAGTCGTCTGATTGGCGTTGACGGTCTGACCTTCTTCGACCGGGATTGCATACACGGTTCCGTCCATAGGAGCGGTAATTTTTGTGTAGCCTAAATTGGTTTCGGCATCGGACACGGAAATTTCGGCTTGTTCATATTGAGCTTTTAATGCGTCAAGATCGGCAAGCGCCATTTTATAGCTTGCAGTTGCAGCTTCTGCTTCCTGCTTTGAGGTAGCTGCATTTTTCAAAAGTTTTGCCTGACGATCGTTTTCCAGCTTTAATTTGGTGATTTCAGCCTGCTTGGAGCGGATCTGCGCATCTAAAAGCTTTAACTGAGCTTTTGCGGTTTTCAAATCGTTCTGCTGAATTTCAGGATCGATTTCACACAGTAAATCGCCCTTTTTAACTACATCACCTGTGTTGACGTAAAGTTTTTTAATCTGTCCTGAAACCTGGGCACCGACATCAACTTCAATTTTTCCCGCCAGGGTTCCGGACGCAAAAACCTGGGATTTAATATCGCGCGTTGCGGCATTTACCGTCATATACGTAGGGGTTTGCGGGGCAAAATAGTCGTATGCAAAATACGCAATGCCTGCAAGCGGAATTAAAAACAAAACTGCTTTGACAAGCTTCTTTTTATTTGCCATAAATGACCTCAACAAACTAAACTTATACGTTTTTTTATGATTATGTTACGATGGCATTAGCAAAAACTTAGGAACACGACATGCACCAGATTATTTTGCATCCTCAAAGAGAAAAATCATTATTAAGGCACCATCCGTGGATTTTCTCAAAAGCCGTAGCTTACGCCGATGAAGATATTAAACCCGGAGAGCTTGTAAAAGTCTTAAACTCAGACAAAGCCTTCATAGCGCAAGGACACTACTCTCCGCGTTCACAAATCCGGGTTAGAGTTATTTCATTTAATGAAAACGACGTTATCGATAAAAATTTTATAAAAAGCCGTATTCAATCCGCCGTAAATTTACGCAAACGCCTGATTGACGCCGGCAATGACGGCGTACGCATCATAGCAGCAGAAGGCGACTTTCTTCCCGGACTTATCGTTGATAAATATAACAATTATCTATCAATTTCCATTTCTTCATACGGAATGGAAAATTTGCGCGGTGAAATAATAACATCACTTCAGGAAATTTTCCCGACTTATTCCATTTATGAAAGATCGGATACCGCTTCACGCCTTAAAGAAGGACTCAAAGAACGTTGCGGCGCAGTTGTTGGAGACCTTCCTCCCGATATTTTGTATGTAAAAGAAGGTAATAGCGTATGCATCCCTATTGACATCAAAAACGGGCATAAAACCGGCGGATACCTCGATCAAAGAAAAAGCCGCATGCGCGTAGGCGAACTTGCCAAAGGCTGTAAAGTACTAAATTGCTTTTCATATACCGGCGGATTCGGTTTATGGGCGTTAAAAGGCGGAGCTATAAGAGTTGAAAACGTTGACATCTCCGCGCATGCTTTAGATTTGGCCAAGCAAGGAGTTGTCTTCAATCACCTTGATCCGGGACGCTGCCGCTTTATCCGTGAGGACGTATTTAAATTCCTTCGCGATAAGGTCGAAGCCGGCGAACAATACGATTTAGTTATCCTTGATCCGCCGAAATTTATTGACGGGGCATCCAATCTTAAAAAAGGCTGCCGCGGCTATCAGGACATCAACCGTTTAGGCCTTTTACTAACTAAAAAGGGCGGACGCCTTCTAACCTTTTCTTGCTCCGGCCTTATGGATTTGAATTTATTCCAGAAAATCGTTGCTGACGCGGCTCTTGACGCAAAGGTTAATGCCCAGCTTTTAAATGTTCTGCGCCAAGATGAAGATCATGTCATTGCTTTGCCTTGTCCTGAAAGCTTTTACTTAAAAGGCCTTGAAATAGCTGTAAACTAGGAGTTGTCATGTTAAAAATAGCTACAGTACCGACAACGGCTTTTGCACAAAACACACGTATCATCGCAGATGAAGATAAGCATACGGCTGTTATTTCAGATCCTGGAGGAAACGCAGCGGATCTGTATAAAATACTTAACACCCATGAGCTCACCTTAAAAGCAACCATCCTTACCCACGGTCATCTTGATCACGTAGGCGGTGCCGCTGAACTTTCACGACTTACCGGTGCGAAGATTATCGGTCCTTCTAATGAAGATTTCTTTTTAATCGAGTCTTTAGATTCACAGGCAGAACTATTCGGCTTATCCTCAAGCGGTAATTTCACTCCGTCAAACGTCAAAGACAATG
>ERZ779866.3683-NODE-3683-length-12183-cov-3.738209_pt1 | contig 12183 bp, 10 predicted proteins | sample MGYA00511248_ERZ779866 | MGnify/ENA primary metagenome ERZ779866 (study PRJEB29588, sample SAMEA2155758) | human gut metagenome | biome: human gut; feature: human-associated habitat; material: faeces | place: Denmark | collected 2008/2010 ... | reverse complement strand
CCGGTGATGGCGGACTCGTCCACGGAGGCGATGCCCTCAATGACCTCGCCGTCGCCGGGGATGACCTCGCCAGCCACCACCAGAACGATGTCGCCCTTTTTCAGCTCACTGGAACGGACGATGGTCTCGCTGCCGTCCTCATGGAGCAGGTGGGCTTCCGTGTCCTTCTGTGTCTTTTTCAGGCTGGCGGCCTGGGCCTTGCCCCGGCCTTCCGCCACAGCCTCGGCGAAGTTGGCGAACAGCACCGTGATGAACAGGATCACGCATACGATGATGTCGTAGATCCGCAGGGAGCCTGCGTCCACGTCCCCGAACAGGCCGGGGAAGAAGGAGAGCAGCAGGGTGATGAAGCAGCCGATCTCCACCACAAACATCACGGGGTTACGCATCATATAGCGGGGATTGAGCTTGACGAACGCGCCCTTCACCGCCCCCCGGAGGATCTCCGGGGTGATAAATTTCTTATTTTGTTTCTTACTCATATGAAAACGCCCTCCTTAGGCCCACAGGGTCAGATGCTCTGCGATGGGGCCAAGCGCCAGCGCGGGGAAGAAGGTCAGCGCTGCGAAGATGTAGACTACGAACACCAAGATCACAGCGAAGGACAGGGTGTCCGTGCGCAGGGTGCCCACGGTCTCGTTGACAAACCGCTTGCGCATCAGGGAACCGGCGATGGCCAGCTGGATCACGATGGACAGGTACCGGCCGAAGAACATGGCCAGGCCTGCGGTGATGTTCCAGAAGTAGCTGTTGTCTGCCAGACCCTCAAAGCCGGAGCCGTTGTTGGCCGCGGAAGAGGCGTACTCATACAGCACCTGGCTCAGGCCGTGGAAGCCCGGGTTGGTGATTCCCTCCAGGCCGCCGGAGGTGGAGACCGCCAGCGCGGAGAAGAACAGGATCAGGAAGGGATGGATGATGATGCACAGCGCGGTGAGCTTCATCTCCCGGCCCTCGATCTTCTTGCCCAGGTATTCGGGGGTACGGCCCACCATCAGTCCGCAGATAAACACGGCCAGGATGGCGTACATGATCATATTCATCAATCCAACGCCCTTGCCTCCGAATACTACGTTCAACATCATATGCAGAAGGGGTACCATGCCGCCCAAAGGTGTCAGGGTATCGTGCATGTTGTTGACAGTACCCGTGGTGAAGGAAGTGGTTACTGTGGTAAACATAGCCGACTGGGCAATGCCAAAGCGGACTTCCTTGCCCTCCATGCTGCCGGCAGACTGGTTCAGGCCGATCTCAGCCAAGGCTGGGTTGCCTTGCAGCTCAGACCAGAAGCAGAGGCTCAGGCCCAGCACAAACAGAATGCCCATGGCGGCGAATACGCTGCGCCCCTCCCGGCCGTAGATTTTAGCGGTGAGGCCCTCCCGGTCAGCAGGAAGGGCGTTGTCAGGCGCGGCATTTTTCCGGTGCTCCCGCCGGCTGTCCCCCACCATCTTACCGAAAGTGATGACACACGCCCCTGGCATCAGCATCATGGAGTACATCTCAATCAGGTCAGAGAGCATCGTGGGGTTCTCCAACGGAGTGGTGGAGTTGGCTCCCAGGAAGCCGCCGCCGTTGGTGCCCAGGTGCTTGATGATCTCAAGTGCGGCGATGGGACCCATGGCGATGGTCTGGAAGGTGCCCTCCAGCGTATTCACCACGATGTTGGCGTCGAAGTTCTGGGGCACGCCCTGCCACACCAGCAGCAGGCCACCCACAATGGAGAAGGGCACCAGGATACGGGTGGTGATACGAACCAGGTCGGCAAAGAAATTGCCCACATCGTCCTTGGTCTTGCCAGCCAACCCGCGGATGAACGCCACGCAGGCGGCGTAGCCGCTGGCCGCGGAGACGAACATCATGAAGATGATGACCAGCATCTGGGAGAGATAGCTCAGGCCGCTCTCGCCGGAATAGTGCTGCAGGTTGGTATTGGTCATGAAGCTGATGATGGTGTTGAAGGCCAGCGTCGGCTCCATATTTCCAATGCCGTTGGGGTTGAACAGCGGAATACTTTGAATCCGCAGGATCAGGTAGCCGATGGCCACCATGACGGCGTTGGTCCCCACCAGGGCCAGAGCATACTGTTTCCAGTTCATTCCCTTGTGGGGATTAACACCGCCGATTTTGTAGATTACGCCGTCGATCCGGTCAAACACCGGGTCACCGAACGTGTGTTTCCATGTGGCGATATGATACATATACCGCCCAACCGGAATGACAATGATCAAAAAGATGATAATTGTCAGCGCCAGCTGAAGCATACCATATTCCTCCTCTGTTTGCTTACTTCTTTAAAACCGCTCGGGGTGTACCAGCGCATAGACCAGGTAACCGCCCAGCAGTACCACGATAACGCCGAGTAAAATCATACCCATACATTATTCCTCCTACCTTAATCCGTGCGTTATTGCGGATCGTCCACTTGCTTTTGGCACCAGCGGATCAACAGCCAAACCAGGCCAAAGCTGACCGCCAATGTTCCTACCATGAAAACATCCATCATAAAGCGATTCTCCTTTCCAAATGGGCTGCCAGCAGATGCCTGCCGCCTCCCGATTCGCGTTCATAAGCATACCGCAAGTGGTCATAAATAGGGATTAAGGAAAGCAGGCCGGTATTAATAAAAGATAAATATCCGCCTGCTTTCTCGTATGCCTATCTATCTCTCTGTGGTTGAACGGCCGGAAGAGTAAATTGGAATCTGGTCCCCTTCGGGTTGTTATCCGATACCGTAATGGTTCCCCCGTACAGGGTGACAATGGACTGGCATAGATTAAGGCCTAACCCTAATCCCCTTTGGCAGTCTGCCTTTCCCTGCTCAGCTGTGTAAAACAGGTCGAACAGGTGCTTCTTGGCATCGTCTGGGATCCCCGGGCCGTCGTCCGTCACACACACCTGTACCCGGTCGCCCCTGCGCTTGCCGCTCAACGTGATATTGGATCCCTTGGGCGTATATTGGATGGCGTTGTTCATCATATTGATAATCACCCGCTGGATCAGCCTTGCGTTGACGGATACCATAAGCGTGTCGTCCTCCAGGTCCACCGAAATGTGGTGGTCCGCCGACCTTCGGTCCAGATTCTGGACGGCGCTCTGGAACAGGTCCTCCAGTAATTCAGGCTCCGCCCTCAAGGTCGGCCGGTCCGCCTCGATCTGGGTGGCGGTCAATAGATTTTCCGTTATATTAATCAGCCAATTGGTATCGTCATAAATGGCGGTGTAGAGCTTTTTCCTAGTCTCCGTATCCAGCAGCTCTTCTTCCCGCATCAAAATTCCCGCGCTGCCGTTGATGTTGGTCAAAGGCGTCCGCAGGTCGTGGGAAACCGCGCGCAGCAGATTGCTCTGAAGCCGCTCTTTCTGTGTGCGCAGCGCGTCCTTTTTCCGCTCCTCCTCCAGCCGGATCCGCTCCTGACTCAGTCCGCATTCGCTCAAAATCGCGATCATCAGGTTTTTTTCAAAGGCGTCCGGGATGGCATAGCCCACAATGGGGATACCCACGATGCCCATCACGCCCTGTGTCCCCCGCACAGACAAAAACAACCACTTGGAATCCGGCAGCGTATTGGTGGTCGCTCCGGCGTGTTTGTTGTTTTTCTGGACCCACTTGGCCACTCCGATTTCCTCTGTATTGAGCTTGGACAGAATCCCCTTTTCATCCGCAGGCTCCACCCGGAAGTTCAATTCCTGGTCGGGTGCGCTCAAAGCATAGAGAACGGGGCGGTCAAACAGACGGTTGAGCTGTTCCGCCGTCAGGCGCAGGCAATCCCACTCCGTCCGGCCCTTTTGCAGCTTCTGGCTGCTTCCTAGCAGCAGCTCTGTGTAATAGCTTTTCTGGGCGGACAGACGCGCTTGGGCCTTGACCCGGCTGGCCAGTGAGCTGGCGATCAAGCTGGAGCAGAGCATGACCAGGAAGGTCACAGGATAGCTGGACGCATTGGCCTGAAAGGTAAAGCGCGGCTCCGTAAAGAGGAAGTTAAAGGCAGCGACGCTGAGCAGGGAGCCAACTGCACCGTAGAAATGCCCACTGGTGCACACTGCGGTAATGAGCACGCCCAGAATATAGATGGTAATGATATTGGACTCGCTAAAGCCCACACGATAAAAGCCCAGCCCCACCAGGGAGGCCAGAATGAGGCTCAGGAGCATAATCCCCGTGTCTCTCCAGGTAAAGCGGGCCTCCGGCAGGTGAAGCTTTGCCCGCGGCTTTTTATAGAGAGGCTGCTGATCCGGAATGATATACACGTCCAGGTCAGTCAGCTCGATCAGCCGGTCCGCCAGGCTCTGTTTGCCCAAAATGAGATTCTGCCGATGGTTCATGCGGCCCATCACAATTTTGGTCACGCCGCTGACCCGGGCGTATTCCGCGATCTGCTCCGCCGGATCAATCCCGTAGACCGTGGCGATTTGGGCCCCCAGTTGTTCCGCCAGACGCAAGTTGCCCCGCAGCCGTTTGATGTTTTCTCCAGACAGCTCCTTTGTCTCCGGCGTCTGAACAAACAGCGCGGTAAACCCGCTGTGAAACGCCTCCGCCATACGGGCTGCGGTGCGGATTACCTTGGCGTTAGACGGCGCAGAGGACAGGCAGATCAAAATATGTTCTCCCGCCCGCGCGCTCTTCTCGTTCCCTTCGTGCACGGCCGAACGGTTCAGCTGGTCCGCAGTGCGGCGCATGGCAATCTCCCGTAGGGCGGCCAAGTTCTCGGGCGTGAAAAAGTTCTGAAGCGCCTGCCTGGCCTGGCGCTCTCGGTAGACCTTGCCCGCCCGGAGCCGTTTCACCAGCTCTTCCGGCTCAATGTCCACCAATTCCACCTGGCTGGCACGGTCAAACACCGAGTCTGGAATCCGTTCGTTCACCACAATGCCGGTAATCGAGGATACCAGATCGTTCAGAGATTCCAGGTGCTGGACATTGACCGTGGTGTAGACATTGATCCCAGCCTGGAGAAGCTCCTCTACGTCCTGATACCGCTTTGTATGACGGCATCCCTGGGCATTGTTGTGCGCCAGTTCATCCACTAAAATTAGCTGCGGCCTGCGCTGCAACGCTCCGTCCAGATCAAATTCCCTCAGCTTGATCCCTCGGTAGTCCATCTCCTTACACGGCAGGACCTCCAATCCGTCCAGCAGAGCCAGGGTGTCCGGCCTTGCGTGGGGCTCCACATAGCCCACGACAACATCAATCCCCTGTTTCTGGGCCTGGTGGGCCGCCTCCAGCATGGCATAGGTTTTGCCCACTCCTGCGGCATAGCCAAAAAAGATCTTTAATCTGCCTTGAGGCGCTGTGTCGCCCCTCCCTCCTGGGAGATTTGGCAGCTTTATCCCTTTGTTTCCCATATGCAGTGATCCTCCTATTCTAAGCGGCAGAGGTACACTCCTTATTTTGTTATCATACCATGTAGGCTGCTATGAAATTATAAAGTTCACGCCCCCGGCATTAAGATAAAATTATGATCCTCCGCCGCTTTCTTCCAGAGCGGGATCTCTCCATAAATCAATGCCGCTTACCGGAGTCGCGGTCCGGCGCCAAAAAAGAGCCCGGGCGATTGGCATGGCAACCGCCCGGGCTCTTTTTGTGTAACATTTATTTTGTTTTGAGCTGCCGTTCCCCCAAAAGGCAGATGGAGCAATTCTCCTACAGCGCAGTTCCCCTCAAGGGAATGGACAGTCCCTCCACCGATACGCCTTCCAGGGTAAGAAGCCGCAGCTTCTTTTCCACGCCGCCGGCATAGCCAGTTAGGCTGCCGCCGGCCCCTACCACCCGGTGGCAGGGGATCACAATCGAAATTGGATTGTGTCCCACCGCACCGCCCACCGCCTGGGCGGACATAGAGGCAAGTCCCCGCTGGGCGGCGATCTTTCGGGCGATTTCTCCATAGGTGGTCAGATGGCCGTAGGGGATATCGCACAAGACGCGCCATACCTCCTGTTGGAAGGCACTGCCCTTGGGCGCCAAGGGCAGTTGCCCAATGGCAGGCTGTTCCCCGGCAAAATAATGTCCCAGCCAATCCTTTGTCTGTCTTAGAACTGAGGTGCATCGTTCCTCTCTGGGCATACGCTTCAAACTCCCCAGAAAATATTTCTGTCCCTCCATCCACAGCCCAACCAACGCCCCATCCTCTTCGGCCAGAAGCAGGCTGCCCACCGGGGAATCATAATATGTCGTATAAACCATTCGGCATCACACCTCAAAGCAAATTTCATTCCGCGTCGCTTTTCTAAGGTTATGCTCCAGTGCCACAGCCCTCACCGCCTAACGCCCGCCCTTCTCACGGTTATCGTCCGTCACGCCAGGTCCCCCGCTCGTCAGCTGAGACGTTGCCGCCGGTTTCCCGCTGTCACTGGAATGCTTTTAACAGTTTCCGAGTAAAGGACCGGGTCAGCTCATAGATGGAATACCGTGCATAGTCCACTTGAGCCAGCTCCATTGCCTCCCGCTGCTTCTTTGTAGGTACGGCATAGGGATATACTCCAAACAGGAATGGGAAAAAGGCGTAAAGAAATTCCCGGATATCCTCCGCCGACATGGCAGGGAAAAATCGTTCCAGGCAGCGGGTAACCGCCCCCATTGCATTGGCATACACCTCTTTGAACGCCACCAGATTTTCCATTCGGCTGCGCCCTTCCATGTCGTAGAGATTCATAGACTCCAGCTTCAGCATGCACTCCCGCTTTTCCAAGGTGCGTCCCAGCTCGTGGGCAAAGCCGTCGATGGACAGTGTATCATATTTCCGGAGGATGGCCTCCAGATCTGCAATCCACGCCTCGTGCTCCCGCTGAAGAAGGGCCAAAAATATCTCTTCCTTGGTCTGAAAGTAGTTGTAAATAGATGTCCGGGTAAAGGAGGTCTTGGCCCCGATATCCCGGATGGTAATATCCTTAAAGCCCATGGTTTCATAGAGTGCGGCACAGGCGTTGACAATCTCTTCCTTTCGGGCATTGGTCAATTCTTCCGAGCCCTTTGGCATAATCTTCTCACATCCCTAAGACATTTTTGGCCCAGGATGCGGCGGTCCGGGCGGTGACAAGCTCGCCCTGTCCCCAGCGCAGCGCAGGGTACTGGCCGTGGAGATGGCGTTCCGCATAGGGCATGCCGCTGCCGCCGGAGGTGGCGAAGGGAATCATGGTCTTTCCTTCAAAGCCATTCCGGTCCAAAAAGGTGTCCACCACCCGTGGCTCCACACCCCACCAGATTGGGAATCCCACAAATACAGTATCGTACTCCCCAAGGTCCGGCATCGGCCCGGCCATAGCTGGACGGCTGTCCGGATCTGTCATCTCCAGGGAACTGCGGCTCTGTTTGTTCCGCCAATCCAGGTCGGCGGCAGTATAGGGCTGCTCCGGTCGGATCTCATATAGGTCAGCGCCCACAGCTTCCGCTATTTCCTTTGCTGCACGGCCTGTCACCCCGCTGGCAGAGAAATAGGCGATCAATATTTTGCTCACTTTTATTTCCTCCTTTTCTCACAGCTCGATCAGTTCATATTCCCGGGAGCCAAAGCCCAAGTCAGCGGCCGCCTCAATGGTATGGACGCCGTTGCGGCTAGCGACCCGTTCCATGAATCGCTCTTTCCCCGGGTCGTCAGAGGCTGCCACCAGATCCAGGCATGCCTGATCAATGGCCACCGGGTCCAGCGAGGACACGATTCCAATGTCCTTCATGCAGGGATCCTCCGCCACGGCGCAGCAGTCGCAGTCCACAGACAGGTTTTTCATCACGTTGACAAAGGCGAGTTTTCCCTGGAAGTGTTCCACCACGCTCATAGCCGCATCCGCCATGGCCTCGGGGAACGCCACAAAGTCGGCGTGCCGCTTCCAGGTCTCATAGCGGTCATCCGTCTTACCCGCCGAGTGAATCAATGCCTTCCCAGCCCGGCTGGCACAGCCGATAGACAGCTGCTTCAACGCCCCGCCATAGCCCCCCATAGGGTGCCCCTTAAAGTGGGCCAGCACCAGCATCGAGTCATAATTGACCATATTTCTGCCTAGGTGGTTTTCTCTCAACACCTTGCCCTGAGGAATAGGCCAAATTAGATCAGGCCCTTGGGCATCCATCAGGTCCACATGAAAATACCTGGTCCAACCATGTTCCTCCAGCAGCTTCCAGTGGGACTCTGTGTGGTCCCGCACTCCGCCGGAGGCATCGCCATAGGCGGTGTTGCACTCCACGACGGTGCCCTTCACTGCCTCTACCATGGGCCGCCAAAACTCCGGTCTTAGAAAGTTCTGGTTGCCTTTCTCTCCGGAGTGGACTTTCACTGCCACCCTACCAGGCAGCGCCACCCCCAAGGCACGGTACAATTCAACTACCTTCTCCGGTGTAATCTCCCGCGTCAAATAGACCTTGGACTTCATCGCCAATCCCTCCCTCAAAACATTCATCTATCTATGCCACTCACACGTCAGCTCTTACCCGATGGGCTTCACCGGGTTCCGGCGGGCAGCTTGAACGGTGCCAACTTGAGTTCCCTATTCTGACATAGCGTCAATATATTTAACATAGCACAGTCCTGACACAATGTCAATACCCTGCTGCATATTTTACCACTTTCTGCTGTATAGTCTCTGCCTGCGCCTACATCGCCTTCCCCCTGAGACATAACACAGCGTCCAGCCTCGCTTTGGGAACGGAATTTGGCGGAGCTGTAAACGTTTGGTCCATGGCTTGTATCGCCTCTCTAGCGCGGGTCAAAGCGGCATAAACGGCGATCCCATGAGCTGAGGACAGCCATTTTTCAACGTACCCCTCCCCTCCTCTATCCATATGGAATAATCAAGGTGCAAATCGAACGCATAGGATGTAGAGGCCTTGCGAGGCTCGATTCCTGTGGGCTGAATTGCACAAGCCAGGCCCCACAGTTTATGGCATTCAGATGCGCCTTGGGCCGGCGCAGCACATATGTGAGCTTCCAAGGTAAAGAAACAACAGGAATTCTTTTCGTATGGAGGTCTATTCCATGAGTTGTTATGGGTATAAGCCCTGCTATACACCTGTACTGACTGAGGAGCGACTGATTCCAGGACCTCAGGGCGCACCTGGGCCCCAAGGGCCTCAGGGGCCGCGGGGTGAGCGCGGCCCTCAGGGAATCCGAGGGGAAAAAGGCGAGATGGGCTGTCCTGGTCCCGTAGGGCCACGGGGAATGATGGGGCTTCAAGGGCCGAGAGGGCCTCAGGGAATACGAGGCGATATGGGACCAAAGGGTGACCCCGGTGCTGTCGGCCCCCAGGGCCCGAGGGGAAATCCTGGCCCCATGGGGCCGCAGGGTGATCGCGGCCCCGTCGGGCCTAAAGGAGATGTCGGCCCTGCTGGGCCTGCCGGCCCGAAGGGAGACAAAGGCGATCCGGGCGAACGCGGCCCTGCTGGGGAGCAGGGTCCCATAGGGGAGCAGGGTCCCGCTGGTGAACGCGGCCCCCAGGGCCCACAGGGTGATGCCGGCTGTCCTGGCCCCCAAGGTGAGCAAGGGCCACAAGGAGAGCAAGGGCCCCGGGGCGAAAAAGGCGAGACCGGACCCCAAGGGCCCACCGGAGCTACTCCCACGGTGCAGGTCGGCGCTGTCACCACCGGCGGCGACGCACAAGTCGTTGCCAACCAGACCGAGTCCGGCGTATCCCTGGACTTCGTCCTCCCCATCGGCCCTGTCGGACCCCAAGGGGAGCAAGGTCCCCAGGGTGAACCGGGAATCCAGGGCGAAAAAGGCGAGACCGGACCCCAAGGGCCCACCGGAGCTACCCCCACGGTGCAGGTCGGCGCTGTCACCACCGGCGGCGACGCGCAAGTCGTTGCCAACCAGACCGAGTCCGGCGTATCCCTGGACTTTGTCCTCCCCATCGGCCCTGTCGGACCCCAAGGGGAGCAAGGTCCCCAGGGTGAGCCGGGAATCCAGGGCGAAAAAGGCGAGACCGGGCCGGCGCCTACCATCGAAGTAGACGAAGACACGTTGACCAGCTATAAGCTGCGCTTTCAGACAGAAGGACAAAGCATTGTAACCCCGAATCTCCGGGGAACTACCCTGTCCTATAACGCAGATTTGTCCAAGACAGGCAGCAGCATCGAGATCCCTCTCGACCCTCTGATCCTGACCGCGGCATATCGCGCGGGGGATTCCATTCAGCTGTCTGTTCGTCCCAAAACCACAGGCAGTTCCGTCCTTTCGGACATCCGGCGAGTCAGCATTTATGACGGCGGAGTTTTTGACATCCAAACCAACGACAATCTTGCCATCACTGCCCGCTTTGTTTTAGATGATATCGTCTATAATCGCTCCCGGGAAATGCACTGGATGGACGTCCGGATGCAGGACCCTGCCACTAATCTCTGGTCCATGTGCACCGTCCACACCTTCTGCTCCTATACCGGGAACAGAACCACGATCAGCGTGGAGTGGCTTTACACGGGAGTCTCCTTCTCCTAATGATTGGCTCTCTCTGTATTCCGTTCCATCGTCTGACAATGGAGACAGCAGCCAAAGCAAAGTGTGTATAAAAAGCCAAATTGTGTATCGTAAGTCCTATTGTATACGAGCTTTTGTCCTATTTTCAGGTACAGGTTAGAGCGGATGCTGAAATCCGAATCGCTGACAGCCCGTGGACTGCCAGTACCCAGGCTTCAAGCGCATAGGATTTCTCTATAGCAGGGTAGAGCCAGGCAATCATTTTCCCTCCGATTTTTGTTTCAAAGAGCACCGGATAGAAGGTTTGACTTCTATCCGGTGCTTTTAACCTGTTTTGATTTTTTTGCATCTTACATCCCTGGCACAGTCACAGCAAGCTCCTTTTGTCCCTGCAGCTCCTCCATAATGTAGTCAGGGATTTTAGTTCCCCATCCCCCTAATTTTCTCTTTCCCGATAGCGTTGAGCTTGCTTCCTGGCCTTTGCTGACCTGCGGACAAATCCCATTTTTAGTGAACTTCCCTTGTATTTTTGTAGATTTCCAGCTTTCATAATTACTCTCATGTGTTCCTTGTCCGCCAGAATATCCAGATTGTCTACCGGGCTGCCTTCAATCAAAAGGAAATCCGCAAATGCTCCCTTGTCCGTAGCTCTGGGACAAATCCGCATTGGACGGATAGAGCCTGGGTCCGTCGATATATCCCTTTCGTCCATAGGTCACGCCTCCGGCATCCCAAGCTGTGGAAACCCGCGAAGCGGCATTTCATGGGCAAACCGAACAGACCAGACTGCGACTTTGTCCAGACGCACGCGGTCTCTCCAACCGTCCGGTGTAGCTGAACTCCTGTAGGTATGGCAGTCAATCCACCCAGGTATGGCTGTCATTCTTTTCCCATTAATTACTTGATTAAATTTTTCAGCTTCCATGGCCCCTGTGGTGATCTCGGTGATAAGATCATCCTCAATGGCGATATTTACCCCCTTCCGCAACGTCGGATTATTTCCATCAAAGGCTGAGACGTTATGAATCAGCCTTTTCATCCGTCACTGTTTCGCTGATTTCTGTCTGTGTAGTAACTGGTAATTTGCCCGCAACATCAGATCCCATCAATTGCTGGCCAAGCGGTTTCTTCGCATATCGAAACCGGGTGTCAGGAGAACGGGAATCAAATTGTCGATGGTATAAAACGCCCTTTATAAATTTTCGTATAAGTCAGATAGGAGGCTCTTTTATAGTTACTGGTTGCCGAGAAATTCCCGCAACCGCTTCTGCCCTTATTACCTAAACACGATATTCAGGTATAACATCCACTCGCCTGCACAGGTTCCCGCCAATTCGGATCAATCTGGCCGAGCGAGCGGCAGCAGCAGTTATCAGCTCCGGCGCCCGGGCCAGCGACTCCGCCAGCGTGATGGGGCCGTCGGCAATGGGAAAGACCGCCTGGATCCCCCGCTTTAAAAGTTGGTCGCTGCCCGGACCCACGCTGCCTGCCAGCGCGATCACAGGCCTGCCGTATTGACACGCCAGTCGTCCAATGCCGGACAGCAGCTTTCCGTTGGCAGAGGTCGCATCAACCCACCCTTCCCCCGTGTAGATCAGGTCGGCCCAGGCGACCTGCCGCTCCAGGTCCAGCCGCTCAAAGATAATGTCGGTCCCAGGGCGGAGTTGGCCGCCGCAGAACGCCATCAGCCCTGCGCCAAGCCCTCCCACAAGGGAGCGAGCGACAACCAGGCGCTTGAGAATAACGGGCAGCACCCGTTAGGGCGATGACGGGCGGCAGGGTCAAAGATACTCATGTC
>ERZ779866.3682-NODE-3682-length-12183-cov-6.778199_pt1 | contig 12183 bp, 12 predicted proteins | sample MGYA00511248_ERZ779866 | MGnify/ENA primary metagenome ERZ779866 (study PRJEB29588, sample SAMEA2155758) | human gut metagenome | biome: human gut; feature: human-associated habitat; material: faeces | place: Denmark | collected 2008/2010 ... | reverse complement strand
AGCCCGGCGTGATCGCCGCCTGGCCGGTGGGGCAGCCGCCGATGGCCCTACAAGCTGCCGCCAGCTCCGCATAGCCGGCCTTGGCGAAGATGGCCCCGCACACCCCGCCCCCGGGCAATAGGCCGGTATTGGCCGCGTTTACGATGGCGTCCACCTGCATGGTGGTAATATCCTGCTGTACAGCGTAAAAAGGCATGGTTCCTCCTTAAGCCTCCTTATCCAGCCGGCGATACAGGAGCCAGCCGCCAAGGCTCAAGGCCAGGGTAACGCCAAATACCGCCAAGGCAAACCAGTAGTCCTTCAGGCCCAAGGCGTTTCCGCCGATGGTAGAGGTAACCACCGACGGGATGCGGGCGATGGTGCTGATTAACAACCAGGTACCCAAGGGCATGTCCGTAAGCCCGGCGCAATAGGTAAGGATATCCTTTGGCGTGCCGGGGATGAACATCAGGATAAAGGCCAAGGCATCTCGTTTTCTCCGATCCCGGAGCAGCTTGGAGGATAGGATCTTTTCCCGGGGGAAAAACACCTCCACCACCCGTATACCCCAATTGCGCACAAACAGGAATACGGTCAAGCTACCCAGGAAAATGCCGATCTGGCATAAAAGGGTGCCCTCCCAGAAGCCAAAGGCATAGCCGGCGGCGATCTCCAAGGGCTCCCCGGGGATGATGGCCACCACCACCTGGAAAAACATCATCCCTACAAAGGCGATCCGGCCCCAGATGCCGTGTCCGTCCACCCAGGCGCGAAACCCGCCTGGGTCCTGGATGAACCGCAGCATGGGCCGCCCCACCGCCAGCAGCAAAAATATGCTCAACGCCACAAAAGCGGCGATGGACATCCCGCTCCAGAACCGTTTTTGTCGCTCGGTCAATTTTCCTTCCAGCCGTTTTGAATGTTTCATGCTCATGGGTATAGGGTACCCGAAAAATGTTGCCCGCCTATCAACGCCCGCTTAATTTTCCTTTAAAAATCCCCTTAGATTTTTATAATATGCCGTATGGCCTCCCCTGCGCATAAAAGCCCCGCCGCCCCGGGCACGAAGCTCACGGTGCCGGGAACGGCCCGGCGGCCGGGGGCTACATCCTCCGGCTGAAAGGCGGGCTTTCTGGGCGGTTCCGGGGACCACACCACCCGCACCCCCTGGATGCCCCGCTTGCGCAGCTCCCGCCGCATGACCCGGGCCAGGGGGCAGCCGTCCGTCTGCTGGATGTCGCTCACCCGGAAGGCGCTGGGGTCCAGTTTATTGCCTGTGCCCATGCAGCTGATGATGGGGGTGTCCGCCCCTTTGGCCCGTTGGATCAGCAAAAGCTTGTCCGTCACCGAGTCGATGGCGTCGATCACATAATCCCATTCCGCGAGGGGGAAGGCATCCGCCGTCTCTTGGGAATAGCGGCACATACGGGCGTCCACCTGGATGGAAGGGTCGATGTCCCGTATCCGCTCCCAGGCTGCCTGCACCTTAGGCATACCGATGGTGGAACGCAGGGCGTACAGCTGCCGGTTCAGGTTGGAGGGGGCTACCAGGTCGTCGTCCACCAGCAAAAGCCGGCCTACCCCGGCCCGGGCCAATGCCTCCGCCGCATAGGAGCCCACGCCCCCCAGGCCAAATACCGCCACGCCGGCCTGGCGCAGCCTTTCCACACCCGCCGCGCCCACCAGCATGGCGGTGCGGCTTTCCTGCTCTCTCATTGCGGCCCTCCTTGGTGCGTTTCCGTTAGTATAGCATATTTGCCCCTGCTGTGCACCATGGGCCGGCAAATCCCCGGGCCACGGCAGTCTTGCCCGGCGCAGGCTTCCATGGTATGCTATCCGAAAAGACGGAAGAATCGGCTGGAGGTATAAATATGGAAAGAAGATATAAGGGCTTTGCCCTCATGCTGTTTAGCCTGATCCTGCTGCTGGGGTTTCAAAGCCTGGGCTGGGACCATATCCTGGACCTCTCCCTCACTTGGCAGCACCTGTTTTTGCTGATGGGAACGGTGGGGTTTGGCATGGCCTTCTTTGAACCGCCGAAAGCATAATCTTGCGAAAACAAAAAAAGCCGCCTGCCCGGTAGAGCCGGACAGGCGGCTCAGGCTGTCGAAAAACCCTTGGGGGTTCGGGGGGCCGCAGCCCCCGGAGGCTATAATCGGATTTGGCGGCGTGTACGGCAAATCCGCAAAAAGCCTTGCGTAGCAAGGGTTTCCCTGCATAGCTCCCTGGCCGCGCCGTAGGCGCAAGGGAGCTATGAAAACCTCGAAAAAGTGGCGCAAGCCACTTTTTCGACAGCCAAAAGCCGCCTGCCCGGTAGAACCGGACAGGCGGCTTGCATATTGCGGGCGCCGTAAGGACCCGGCGCCCATTTGCTCCATTGGATTAGAACTTGGCGATGACCGCCCCCGCATAGGTGGCGTCGATGAATTCCCGAACGGTCTCGCTCTGGAGGGCGGCGATCAGGGCCTTGGTGGCGTCGGTCTCCTCATTGCCTTCCTTGACCACCAGCACGTTGGCGTAGGTCTCGGCAGCGATGGAATCCTTATCCTCTACCGCCAGGGCGTCGCTGACCTTCAGGCCGGCCTGGATGGCATAGTTGCCGTTGATGACCGCCAGGTCCACGTCCTGGAGGGAGCGGGGCAGCTGGGCGGCTTCGATCTCCTGGATGTCCAGGTTCTTGGGGTTCTCCGCGATATCCAGCTTGGTGGCGGTGAAGGTAACGCCCTCGTTGAGCTTGATCAGGCCCTGGGCCTCCAGCAGCAGCAGGGCGCGGGCTTCGTTGGTGCCGTCGTTGGGGATGGCCACAGTCGCACCGTCCGCCAGCTCTTCCAGGCTGGTGGTCTTGCCCGCATAGATGCCGAAGGGCTCATAATGGATAGCGGCCACCGCTACCAGATGGGTGCCGTTCTGGGCGTTGAAGTCGTCCAGATAGGGGCCATGCTGGAAATAGTTGGCGTCCAGATCCCCCTGTTCCAGGGCGGTGTTGGGCAACACATAGTCGGTGAACTCCACCACTTCCAGGTTGTAGCCCTGGGCGGCCAGCTCGTCCTTGACCGCGTTGAGGATCTCCGCATGGGGGGTGATGGACGCGCCCACCTTAATGGTGACCAGCTCCGCAGGAGCCTCCTCCTGGGCTTCCTCCTGGGCGGGGGCTTCGGCGGTCTCGGCGGGGGTTTCCGCGGCGGGTTCTTCCGCCGGGGTCTCGGCGGGCTGGCTGGCGCAGCCGATGACGCTCAGGGCCAAAACCAGAGCCAGGGCAATGATAAACAGCTTCTTCATGGTTATGTTCCTCCTAAAAATTTAATGGGATTCGATTGTATCGCAAACGCCGCAGGGGCGTTTGTATCCGATTCTTTAGCGCCGGCGCTTATCCGAGACCAGGGTCAGCTTATCGCCGGCCACCTGGAAGATCTGCACCAGGATCACCAGCAGCACCACAGCCACCCACATCACGTCCTCCTGGTAGCGGTAATAGCCGTAGTTGATGGCGATGGCCCCCAGGCCGCCCCCCCCCAAAGCGCCCGCCATGGCGGAATAGCTCAGGATGGTGGTGGTGACGATGGTAGCGCCGTTGAGCAGGGAAGGCAAGCTCTCCGGCAGCAGCACCCGGGTGATGATCTGCCAATTGGTGGCGCCCATGCTCTGGGCGGCTTCGATCACCCCGTGGTCCACCTCCTTGAGGGCGCCCTCCACCATGCGGCCCACATAGGGCGCCGCGGCGATGACCAGGGGCGGGATCACGGCGATGGAGCCGATGGTGGTCCCCACCAGCAGCCGGGTGAAGCCCAACACGCATACCAGCAGGATCAGGAAGGGCACGGAGCGGAACAGGTTTACGATCACGCTGAGCACCCGGTTCAGGCCCGGGCGGGGGCTGATGCCGTCCTGGCTGGTGACCACCAGCAGGATGCCCAGGGGCAGGCCCAAAACATAGCCGATCAGGGTGGAGGTCAGGGTCATCATCAGGGATTCCAGGATTCCCTTGGCCATCTCCTGTACCATAAGCGGATTAAACATGATACGCCTCCTCCAAATAATGCACCTGGTGCATTTCCAGGTATTTCTTCATCTTAGCGACCACCGCTTCGTTCTCCGGCAGCTGCACCAGGGTATAGCCCACCATCTTGCCCTCAATGGTCTTGGTATCCGCAAAGAGGATGTTTACAGCCGCGCCGCACTCCAGCACCATGTTGCCGATCACCGGGCTGGAGGCCTGGGTGCCGTCGAAGATGATCCGCAGGCAGCGTTCGCTCATCATCTCCTCCCCCAGGCGGCCGCTGGCGTAGAGCAAACGCCGGGCGATCTCCGTCTTGGGCCGCATGAAAATGTCCTCCACGCTGCCGATCTCCGCGATGCGGCTGTTGTCGATGATAGCCACCCGGTCGCAGATCTCCTCGATGACGCTCATCTCATGGGTGATCACCACGATGGTGATGCCGAATTTCTGGTTGATCTCCTTGAGCAGGTCCAATATGGAGCGGGTGGTGGTGGGGTCCAGGGCGCTGGTGGCCTCGTCGCACAGCAGCACCTTGGGGTTGGTGGCCAGTGCGCGGGCAATGGCGATGCGCTGCTTCTGGCCGCCGGAAAGCTGGGCTGGATAGGCCTTTTCCTTATCCTGCAGCTCCACCACCTCCAATAGCTCCCTGGCCCGCTTTACCGCCTGGGCCTTGGGCACCCCGGCGATCTCCAGGGGGAAGCAGATGTTTTGGATGGCGTTTTTCTGCATGAGCAGGTTGAATTGCTGGAAGATCATGCCCATGTTCCGCCGGGCTGTGAGCAATTCCCCGGGTTGGAGCTTTTCCAGGGCCTGGCCCGCGATGACCACGCTGCCGTCCGTGGGCTTTTCCAGGTAGTTCATGCACCGCACCAGGGTGCTTTTCCCCGCCCCGGACAGGCCGATAATGCCGAAAATTTCCCCTTCGTAAATGGTCAGGTCAATGCCGGAAAGGGCGGTGACCGCCGTGTCCCCCGATCCAAAGGTCTTATTCAGCCCCCGGATGGTAATGATCTCGTTTTTGCCTGAGGCAACCATGGATATGTTCTTCCTCCCCGCCAATGATGATGAACTATGCCGCATAAAAAGGGCCGTGAGCGTATGCCCACGGCCCTTGCATCAACGAAGCCTTATGCCAAGGTCCATGCACGCACACGCTCTCCATGCCCGAAGGACATGGAGCCGCACATCATCATAGCGCACATGGTCATGGAAACGCTGTTCATCCTGCCTGCTCCTTTCCTCCGTTCATCGGCCGTGCGATGCAAAGCCCTTATTGCTCTGCATGATATCATAATCTCCATAAAGCTGTCAACAAAAATCTTCCTGCAAAGGGACGGCATAACCGCCTTCGCCCCGAGCGGGCGCACAAAGGCGGCCGCGCCGCCCTTTGGGCGTCCCTTCGAGGGCTGTCGCGCCTTAGCCCTGGGCGCCCTTATATTTTTGCCGGGTGGCCATGCCGCCTCGGATATGGCGTTCCGCCTTGTTGTGCTGCAGGATCTCCCCCACGGCCTTGGCCCGAAGGGGGTCCAGGCCCTTTAGCCGCTCCTGCATATCCTTATGCACCGTGCTTTTGCTGATCTGAAAGGCCCCTGCCGCCGCCCGCACCGTAGCCTGATGGTCGATGATATAGTCCGCCACCGCCAGCACCCGCTCTTCTATATAAGAATACATACCATACACCCCCGAACATGCTTTGTACAGCCTATGCCGCGTCCGGCCGGCATATGCCATCCCCTTGGGGGATTCCCGGGCGGAAGGGGCTGTACACCCCGGCGGAAAGCCTGTATACTAAACAGGAATCCAAGGAAAGGGGGGCGCTTATGAAGCTGGACCGGGGGGAAGCCCTGCGCTATCTGGGGGCGGACGGCCGGACGGCCGACGCCCTGGCCCGCCGGGTGGAGGATGTGGCCCGGCGGCTGGAGGGGCGTTTGACCCCCAGGTATGTTTACCGGGTGTTCCCCCTGTCCTTTCAAGGGGGGACGCCCTGTTTGGCCCCGGTGGGGCTGACCCTCCCCGGCAGGCTGGCGAACGCCATGCTGTCCGGCTGCGCCCAGGCGGCCCTGTTGGCCTGCACCCTGGGGGCGGAATTCGACCGAGAGCTTCAGGGGCTACAAGCCCGGAACATGGCGGAGGCGGTGATTCTGGACGCCTGCGGCAGCGCCTATGTGGAGGCGGGCTGCCAACAGGCCCAGGCGGACATTTCCGCCCGGTTCCCCCAACTGTACCTTACCGACCGGTTCAGCCCGGGTTACGGGGACCTGTCCCTTTCCCTGCAACCGGCTCTATGTGCAATCTTAGATGTCCAACGGCGGTTGGGGCTGTATGTAACGGATAGCCTGCTGCTCAACCCCATGAAATCCGTTACCGCCATCCTGGGCCTGGCGCCCACACCCCGCCCCACCCCCATTCGGGGCTGCGCCGTTTGCCCCAACCGGGGGGACTGCGCCTATCGAAAAGGAGGTTCCACCTGTGTCTAATCCATTTACAGACCGCGCCATACTCCTGCTGGACGGGGCCATGGGCACCATGCTCCAGGCCCAGGGCCTGCCCCCCGGCGCCCGGCCCGAGCTTTGGAACCTGGAAAACCCGGCGGCCGTTCAAAAGGTACACCAGGCCTATGTAGCGGCGGGCAGCCGGGTGCTCTACGCCAATACCTTCGGCGCCTACGCCCCCAAGCTGGCCAACACAGGCCACACGGTGGAGGAGGTGGTGGCCGCCGGCGTGGGCCTAGCCAAAGCGGCCTGCCAGGATGCTTCCGTCCAGGTGGCCCTGGACCTGGGGCCTTTGGGTGCCATGCTGGAGCCCCTGGGCGCCCTTTCCTTCGAGGAAGCCTATCGCCTTTTTGCCCAAGCGGTGCAGGCGGGCGTAAAGGCAGGGGCGGACCTGATCGTCATCGAAACCATGGGGGACCTTTATGAAGCCAAGGCCGCCCTGCTGGCCGCCAAAGAGAACGCCCGGCTGCCCGTGGCGGTGACCATGACCTTTGAGGAATCGGGCCGCACCTTTGCGGGCTGCTCCATCCCTTCCATGGCCCACACCCTGGAGGGCCTGGGGGCGGACGCCATCGGCTTGAACTGCTCCCTGGGCCCGGTGCAGCTGGCCCCCCTGATCCGGGAGCTTTGCAGCCACACCCGGCTGCCGGTGATCGCCAAGCCCAACGCCGGTATGCCCGATCCCCTTACCGGCGCTTACGATATGGGCCCTGCGGCCTTTGCCAAGGCCATGTTGCCCTGCCTGGAGGCGGGCGCCTCCATCTTGGGAGGCTGCTGCGGCACGGATCCCGCCTATATCCGCGCCCTGGCCCAAAGCACGGCGGGCAAGCTCCCCGCCCCCCGGCCGGTCCCTACGGATACCTGCTACCTTTGCACCCCCAGCGTCGCCCTCCCCCTGGACCGGGTGCGGGTGATCGGGGAACGGATCAATCCCACCGGCAAAAAGCGTCTAAAGCAGGCAATCCTGGAGCAGGATTTTGACTACATCCTCAGCCAGGGACTCTCGCAGCTGGAGGCAGGCGCACAAATCCTGGATGTCAACATGGGAATGCCCGAGGTCGATGAGAGCCGGATGCTGCCGCTGGTTATTCAAAAGCTGCAAGGCGTGCTGGATGCTCCGCTGCAAATCGACTCCTCCAATGTCAAAGCCATCGAGCAGGCGCTGCGTCTCTACAACGGAAAACCCATCGTCAACTCGGTCAACGGGGAGGAAGGCTCGATGAACGCCATCCTGCCGCTGGTCAAAAAATATGGTGCGGCAGTCGTTGCGCTGACCCTGGACGACAAGGGAATCCCGCTGCTGGCAGAGGAACGGTTTGCCATCGCAGAGCGAATCGTTGCACACGCCGAGCAGTACGGCATCCCGCGCGAGGACATCTATGTGGACTGCCTGACCCTGACTGCCTCGGTGCAGCAAAAAGAGGTCGTAGAAACACTGAAGGCAATGCGCATGGTCAAAGAGCAGCTGGGTTGCCGCACCCTGTTGGGCGTTTCCAACATCTCCTTCGGTCTGCCCAACCGCGAACTGCTCAACCACAGCTTTTTGCTGATGGCGCTGGAAGCCGGACTGGATTTGCCCATCATCAATCCAAATGTTCCTTCCATGCTGGATGCTATCCGCGCCTTTGAAGTGCTGTATGCAAAGGATGAACACGCTGCCCGTTACATCGAAAATTTTAGCCGTCCCGAGGAGATAGCACGCATCTCGGCAAAACCAACCGTTCCCACAACCTCTGCTGTCCAGACAAGCGGCAGCGACTGTGACCCGCTGACCGCTGCCATCCAAAAGGGTCTGGGTGAATCGGCGCGGCGCGAGGTCTGCCTGCTACTGGAAGGCTGCGAGGCGGAAACCATCATCAACGAGCGGCTGATTCCTGCTCTGGATTTGGTGGGACAGGAGTTTGAAAGTGGGAAAATCTTTCTGCCGCAGATGATTCAATCCGCACAGGCGGCACAGGCAGGCTTTGAAGAAATCAAACGTTTCCTGTCTGCCCACCCGCAGCAGGACAGCTCCCATCAACCACTCGATTCCAAAGGCATCGTTCTTGCCACTGTGCATGGAGATGTCCACGACATCGGCAAAAACATCGTCAAGGTCATCCTGGAAAACTACGGGTTCCCGGTCATTGACCTGGGCAGAGATGTACCCGCCGAGCGGGTCGTACAGGCGGTGCGGGAACACGGCATCCGGCTGGTCGGACTGAGTGCGCTGATGACCACCACCTTAAAAAGCATGGAGGAAACCATCGCCCTGCTGCACCAACAGCAACCCGACTGCAAAATCATGGTGGGCGGCGCGGTGCTGACCGAGGAGTATGCCAAAAAGATTGGCGCCGATTTCTACGCCAAAGATGCAAAAGCCTCCGCCGACATTGCACGCTCAGTCCTGCTGTAAGGTAAAAAATGCAGGAATCGGGAAGGATTTCCTGCATTTTTCCTCCTTTTATGAGGGATTGGGAAATCCTTTCCTGTAAAAGTTTGTGAAAAATTACACAAATTCTTTCCCCCTCCCCCCTTCCTGCACCACAAAAGGGAAAACCTTTGTAAAAATGGGGTAAATCATCCACCCGCGCCCTTGCAAAAGCGCAGCGAATAGATTACAATAGACTTAAATCGTACAGATTGAATCCTCCGCTTTTTTAGCGGAAAAATGTTTTGTTTACCGCAACCATTTTTATAAACGGGTTGGAATCTCCAACCGATGAAAGGCAGGTTATCTGTGATGAATTCTCTGAACAAAAAGACAATCGAAGATATTGATGTATCCGGCAAACGTGTGCTGGTGCGCTGCGACTTTAACGTTCCGCTCAAGGACGGCGTGATTACCAACGACAAGCGCATCGTGGCTGCTCTACCAACCATCCAGTACCTGATCGACCATCAGGCAAAGGTCATCCTCTGCTCCCACCTGGGCAGACCGAAGGGTGAATACAAGGAAGAATTCTCTCTGGCTCCGGTCGCTGCCAGACTGAGCGAGCTGCTCGGTCAGCCGGTCGAGCTGGCGCAGGACAAGGAAGTGGTCGGCGAAAATGCAAAGGCACTGTCCTTCGCAATGCATCCGGGCGATGTCATCCTGCTGGAAAATGTCCGCTTCAGAAAAGAAGAAACCAAAAACGAAGAGTCCTTCTCGAAGGAGCTTGCCGGTCTGGCTGACATCTATGTCAACGATGCATTTGGTACCGCACACCGCGCACACTGCTCCACCACCGGCGTTGCTTCCTTCCTGCCAGCTGTCTGCGGTTATCTGATTCAGAAGGAAATCTCGGTCATGGGTCAGGCGCTCAACAATCCAAAGCGTCCGCTGGTTGCCATCTTGGGCGGCGCAAAGGTTTCGGATAAAATCGGTGTCATCAACAACCTGCTGGAGAAGGTGGACACCCTTATCGTCGGCGGCGGTATGGCATACACCTTCTTTAAAGCACAGGGCTACGGCGTAGGTGCTTCTCTGTGCGAGGACGACAAGGTAGAGCTGGCAAAAGAGATGCTCAGCAAAGCACAGCAGAAAGGCGTTCGCTTCCTGCTGCCGGTCGACAACAAGCTCGGCGACAAATTTGCTGAGGATTGCGCAACCCAGTTTGCTGATTCGGACAGCATCCCGGAAGGCTGGATGGGCATGGACATCGGTCCAAAGACCATCGAGCTGTTCTGCTCGGCTGTTCAGGATGCAGGCACCGTTATCTGGAACGGACCAATGGGTGTGTTTGAATTCCCTGCCTTTGCACAGGGTACTCTGGAGGTAGCAAAAGCCATCGCTGCTTCCAACGCAATCTCGATCATCGGCGGCGGCGACAGTGTTGCAGCGGTAACCAAGCTGGGCTTTGCCGACAAAATGACCCACATCTCCACCGGTGGCGGCGCTTCCCTGGAATTTTTGGAAGGTCTGGAGCTGCCGGGCATCGCTGCTCTCAACGACAAATAATCGCACCTTTACAGCAACAGATGCAGGAGAAATGTTCCTGCATCTGTTTTTTGGCTGGATGTTAAATTCCCCTGAAAGGAACTGAGCTTCATGTATTACCACGATCCCTTTACCGTTGTTGCCTCCTTTCTACCGCCGGCTATTCTGGTTTGCCTTGTGGTGCAGCTGGTGCTGTACCTGCTCGGCTCTGCCGGACTATATGCCATGGCAAACAATACCGGCATGAAAAACCCCTGGACCGCTTGGATTCCGATTGCGCGCGACCACCTGTTAGGCTCGCTGGCGGACCGGTACAACTGTTCCTGCCGCCAGAAAAAATCCATGCTCAACGTCTGGCTTACCGTTTTAAGCGCGGTCTCTCTGCCGCTGTCGGTGCTGTCGGTAGTTCTCACTTTGATTTTGCTGCCGCTTTTCTTTAACCTTGCTTCGCCGCTGGCTGCCATGGTTCTTTCCCTGTTTTCACTGCTGCTTTCGGTGGTCGGTATTGCCTACAAGGTATTCTACCTGTTTTCCTTCTACTACCTGATGATGGACTATGAGCCATCCCGCGCGGTACTGTACACCATCCTTGCCTTTTTTAATCTGGGATTTATCCCGCTGCTGCTGTGCAGACACAATGTTCCGGTCGGAGTAGCCGGACGCTGCGAGCCGCTCCAGCCCAAATATAACATCCATTAATCCAACAGAAACCATCCAACAAACCCAAGACCACTGTATGAAAGGACGTTTTTGAATATGAACAAAGCACTTCGTAAAGCCATTGTTGCCGGAAACTGGAAGATGAACAACGACCGCAAAGCTGCCAGGGAGCTGATTGGCGAGCTGACCCCGATGGTCAAAGACGCTGCCTGCGAGGTCGTTCTGTGCGTACCATACACCAACCTGGAAACTGCTCTTTCGCTGTGCGAAGGAACCAACCTGCACGTTGGCGCAGAAAACTGCCACTGGGCAAAATCCGGCGCTTTTACCGGTGAGATTTCGGCAGACATGCTGGCGGAAATGGGAGTAGAATATGTGGTCATCGGTCACTCGGAGCGCCGTCAGTACTTCGGTGAGACGGACAAAACCGTTAACCAGCGGGTTCGCGCCGCGCTGGATGCCGGATTGAAAGTAATCCTCTGCGTTGGCGAACTGTTAGAGCAGCGGGAGCAAGGCATCACTGAGGAAATTTGTGCCATGCAGACAAAAGTGGCGCTGGGCGGCGTTTCCAAAGAGGAACTGTCCCGCATGATGGTCGGCCGCGATGTGGAATTTGCCGTCCACAAGGAGCCTGCCAAGCCCGGCAAGCCCATCCTGGAGGTCAAGGGCCTCACGGTTGCTTCAAAGCTCCACCACAACAACGCCGTCAAGCAGGTCTCGTTCAACGTGCGCGAGGGCGAGATCGTCTGTATCGCCGGCATCGACGGAAACGGCCAGACGGAGCTGGTCTACGGCCTGACCGGCCTCGAACCTGTGAAAGAGGGCACGGTCACGCTGTGCGGTCAGGATATCACGAATATGCAGATCCGCAAGCGTTCCATCCTCGGCATGAGCCACATCCCGGAAGACCGCCATAAGCACGGCCTCGTGCTGGACTATACGCTCGAGGACAACCTCGTGCTGCAGCGCTACTTTGAGCCGCAGTTCGTCAATGGTGCGGGCTTCCTGAAGCGCAAGAACATCCGCACCTATGCCGAGCACCTCATCGACCAGTACGACGTCCGCTCTGGTCAGGGGCCCATCACACTGGCGCGCGCCATGTCCGGCGGCAACCAGCAGAAGGCGATCATTGCCCGCGAGATCGATAAGGACCCGCA
>ERZ779866.3681-NODE-3681-length-12184-cov-3.311320_pt1 | contig 12184 bp, 10 predicted proteins | sample MGYA00511248_ERZ779866 | MGnify/ENA primary metagenome ERZ779866 (study PRJEB29588, sample SAMEA2155758) | human gut metagenome | biome: human gut; feature: human-associated habitat; material: faeces | place: Denmark | collected 2008/2010 ... | reverse complement strand
GGGAGCCGGGCGAGTGTCTCTTTTTCCTTGCCATTGCCGACGATGCGGAGCGTCCAGCCAGTGCGTGCGGCACCGACGCGTGCCCAAGCCCGTAACAGTGCATCGAACTGCTTTTGGGGGTTTAGACGTCCGATGCTCAGTACTACGTTCGCGTCCAGTGGCGATAAAGTTGTATGGCCGATGGTACTGAAGTTGTAGATACGCATCACTTTTCCCCGGCACCAGCGGGGATAGCTGTTGCGGTCGGCATCGGTCAGGACAATGGTTCTCGTACATGCCAGGGCCGACGCGATCCGGAACCAGTACCCCAGCTTCGAGCCGGCGTTGAGGCTAAAGTGTTCCCAAGCGACGATGGCCGGCCTGTGCCGCAGTCCGATGAAGGCCGGCAGCGAAATCTGTCCCATCGGGATGGCTACGTTGACGAGAACGTCGGGCCGCAGTTCCCGGATCAGGCGGCGTAACCCGCGAATAGCCTTCAGTCGGTGTCGCAGCCCGAACGAGGGCGCTATGCCGTGCAACTGGATGCCATCGGCCAGCGGGAAGTACGACGACGGCGATGAACTGCATATAGCAAACCGTACCTGATGTCCCTCCCCAGCAAGAGCGTTGGCCACTTCAGTGGCTATGCGTTCCGTGCCAGCTGCGGCTGTCAGCCCTTCGACCAGCAATAAGATTTTCATGCTTTTGTTTTATTTGAATGTTTCGACGGCCTCCCGGAACGCTTGCAGGTATCCCTGCCCGAATTTCTGGTCCGGTTCCATATAGTTGCCCTCGCCCCATTCGTTCCACGACTTAATCATCACAATCCGGTGTTCTTCCGGCTTGTTGCGTATCCGTTCTAGAACCTGTTGCACGTGCCGCTTGAATAGTGCCGGAGTCGATCCGGTAAGGATGATGCCTTTGTTTCCCGACCGGGGGCTATGGTCCCAGTTGGGAAAGACCGAAGGTATAACGTCCAGCTCGCTGTCGGCAGGTGCCGAGAAGTATTTCATCGCCTCGCTATAGCGATAGATGCGTGGACGGTGCAGGGTCCTGACCTTGAACTGCAACCACACCCGACGTAGCAGGTTCTGCCGCTCGTGGACGGCCAGTAGCGAAGTGTTGTTGCAGGCATCGAATCCGAGGTCGATGATTTGCTTGCAGATCCGGTGATTTCCCTGCCCGACAAAATAGATTCCGGGTAAGCCGTTCTGGCGGGCCAACTCGCGCCAGACGGCGATAAACCTGCTGACATCGGGGAACTCCAGCGGAACGAAAACTGCGAACAGCGGTTTCCCGTCTACAGTGATGTAACGTTTATCGCGGAAGGCCGGTAACACGTTGTAGAAATGGGCCGTATAGTCCTCGATGCCCGGATAGGTCTGTTCGATGAGTAACTTGTCTCCCTTCCCGTCGTTATTCCACAGTTTCTGTTTCCACGAGTGGTTGGCCCAAGCCAGACAAAACGGGAAATCAGGATGGCCCGACCGCAGTACCTCCTCGAATGGCCGTTCCAGCAGCTTTTTGCCGTTCCCAAACCAATAGTGCCAGTAGCAGAACCCCTCGATGCCGTACCGGCGTGCCAAATCGGCCTGAGCTTGTCGTGCCTCGGGGTCGCGCAGGTCGTAGTAGCCGAGGTCAGCCGGCACGCGCGGTTGGTAATGGCCCCGGAACAGGGGCTTCGCCGCCTTGACGTTCTCCCATTCGGTAAATCCCTCGCCCCACCAGCGGTCGTTCTCGGGGATCGGGTGGAATTGCGGCAGGTAGAGTGCGATAGCTCTTACTTTTATCGACATCCGAATATGTTTTTGAGGTTTCCTTTTCCCGTGGCGATCAGCATCCAGTTGTTGAATGCCGAGCGCGCGCGGCGCTTTACCCGTTTGACGAGTGTTAGCCGGTGACTACCAGAAAGTGTGAACCCGGGATGGTTACGGGCGCAGTACGGCTCGGGTAGCAGCAACTCGGGGCTGAAGCCGTGTTTCCAGTACACGTAGCAAAGGCTCAATTGGTCCCGTTTCGAGTAGGTTATGTAGAGGGCCCACCAGGCTTCCGAAATAGCCTTTACCCGGGGATTGTTATGTTGCCGGAGCATTACATTGTTCTCATAGAGGCCGTTGTGCGCCGGGTAACCTTCTCGTTTGAGGAAGTCGACCTGTCGCTTCAACTTGTGGTAGCTTTCGTTCCCTAATTGCATACAGAGCAGGGCGTCGTCGTAAATGCAATCCAAGTCCGGGTGCCTGACTTGGGCGATCAGGGTGCCCGCACTGATTAGTTCGTTCAGCCGTTCGGGGATAGCGGGACCGTTTATCGACAGGCAGGCGTCCATCCAGAAACTGTACTCATATTCGGGCAGCGCGACGTGAGGCTTAAGTTTGACAAAACGCGACAGCCGGGTCGGGTCATCGCAAGTGAACGGGATTGGCCTGATCTGCCAGATGCCGGAGCGGCCCTCAGGCAGGTCGTTCGTAAAGCACACGTAGTCGAATCCTTCGGCCACGTATCCGGGCTGGGTCAACGGATCGTATCCGCCGACCAGACAGGTGTAGATGACTTTATTGTTTTTTAGGGGTTTCATAGACTATCGGGTCAGATTAGGGATGCTTACCGGGGTGCTTTCCCGATCATGCGCAGCGTGAGGTGCTTGGCCAACGAGAGGAACGAGTAGCGTCCGAGGCCGATGTACGACATGGTTTGACGGTAATAGAAGCCGGCGTCGAAAAAGGCCGACCTCCGGTAGTATTCCCACCAGATGTCACCCCTCAGACACGGGCTTTTCCAAGGCTTGCCGCCGGTGTAGTGCACGGTACTCCGGAGCTCCAGCTCGGACGATTGCGCTGCCCGATCTGGATGTTGATGGGCGTCGGCATAGAGGCTGTTGGTGTAGTTGTACCGCAACGGGATCGCCTCGGTGCGACCCTGGCAGACGAGGTTGATGATATCCTGGTCTACATATTTGTATGGCTTGTCGGTGTGAGCCAACAATTTCGGGGTAAGCTGCTCTTCTCTCCACAGTCTGGTGTTGATGACCAGGAATCCTGTGTTGACGTACACGTCGGCCGTATGCCCGATCTTTTCGCAATTTTGACGAATATCGCGGTTCGACCGGGTGTTGACGCCGGCGATCAGCTCGTTGCCCCGGAGTGACGTCTCGTACACCTGGCTGAGGTCGTCCCTGAAAATCATGTCGATGTCTCCATACAGCACCTTGTCATATTGCGGCAACAGCTCGGCGATCATCAGCCGGTAGTAGGCCGCGATCGTGATATTGCGCACTTCGAAACTGCCTGCGAAGCGGTTGCCGACGTCGATGAACGTCAACTGGCAATCTGGGTACTGGATTTTTATTTTCTCGATTTCCCGCTGGTGCTCTGCTCGCAGGTTCTCGGCGTTGTGTAGGATGTAGATGTCGTAGTGCGTCTCTTCGCGGGCATTGGCCAGCAGCGAGCTGATGCAGACCCCGGCGGGCATGGCGACATGCTGGTCGCAACTGAAAACGATAGGGATTTTCATGATGGCTGTTTGTTTCTGAACGTGAGTTTTTGTCCGATCTTCGCTGCGATGAACGTCCGCTCCGCCCGTGTGAGGCCGAGCCCGAGGATGAGCAGGAGCGACCACGTGGCCGAGATCAGGCATGAGAGGATAAATCCGGCGAAGTTGTCCGGTAGCCAGTCCGAGATAAGGTACGGAACGGCGACCGCCGGGACCGATAGCAGGATATTCCGGCCGACGACCGTGAGCAGGAAGTGCGAGAGGCGGATATCGACCTGACGGTCGGCTAGCACGGCGCGGGTCACGAGGGCCACCACTTCGATGGCGATGGCGATATAAAAGACCGCTGTTGGCTGGTCCCATATGCGCAGTGCGATGTAGGAGACCGGCAGGTTCATCAGCATAAGGCCGGAGATGCATATTTGGAACAGCCTGATCCTGCCGGTCGCCTGGACAACCGTCGCCAGTCCCCCCCACATCGTGACCAGCAGCGTGGCGATCAGCGTCAGCCTCAGAAAGGCTGCGGTGTGGGCGGGTACGTTCTGCAGCCAGAGACGCAACAGGTAGTCCGTGTTGATGAATACTGGCACGACCAGGATTATCATCAGGAAGAACGAATATCGCGAACACCGGTAGATCAGTGAGACGGTTTCGGTCATATCTCCGGCAGCATATTGCTTGGTGATCTGCGGCTTGATTGCCATCTGAAAATTCGACACGAAACTGAAGACCGCTGTATTGACCTGATTGGCGATGGCTTGGGCAGTGTTGACCATAGGCCCAAAGAACAGGTTGAGCAGGATGTTGGTCCCATAGAATCGGATGGAGTTGCCCATGTTGCCGATAAAATTCCAGCCGACGAAACCGAACATCTCCCTGAAAAGTGCCCGGTTTATCCCGGACTGGTAGCGGCATTCGCTAAAATGCCGTTTGCAATAGGTCCGGTAAAGGAGAAAGATGGAACAAGTGACTCCTAACATCAACAAAGCATACAGGATTAGCTTATCGCCGCCTAGCCACACCAACATGAACACGATCAGCAGCTTGAGCAACACCTCGAGGGTACTGATGTAGGCGAAGGCTTTCATTTGCTCGTGCGTAATAATGCTGGCGTTGTAGGGGATGCTTAGGAGGTTGACGAGAAATGTCACGATTGAGCACTGGTATACCCAGTTGGCGGCATACATTCGGTCGGCGGGAATATTCATCTTGTAGTTGAGGAACCACAGACCGACGGTCTCGGCCAGTAAGAAAACGATGCTCCATAACACGATGAAGATATTAACAGCCGTGGAGAACGTGGTCGTTAGCTGCGCTCTGTTCTCTCGCCCCAACTCGTATGAGAAATACCGGATGATGGCCTCCCACATACCGACGTTGAGAAAGGTGAAGAGCATGACAATACCGCCCACCACGCTGTAAATACCGTAATCCTCGGCACCCAGCACACGCAGGATAACTCGTGAGGTATACAGCGAGACGATGAGTCCGATTGCCGTTCTCAGGTAGAGTAGTAGCGTATTTTTGGCTATGCGCTTATGCGTCGGGGAGACCATGCCGGATTAAAGGTGATTAGCGTGTGGTTGGTCAGTGCAGATCGATCCCGTTGGCTTCCCACCAGACCGGGAAGCCGCTTTTGACGGTCCTGGCAATGTTTTATTGGAGCGGATTTTCTGTTTTATACCATTTTATGAATGCCTCGATGCCTTTTTCGAGTGGTACCGATGGTTTGTAACCGAGCTCCCGTTCAATTTTCCGGGTATCAGCATAGGTTTGGTAGACGTCGCCAGCCTGCATGGGCATCATCTGTATCTGAGCTTGGCGTCCGATGGCTGTTTCCAGCGTTTGAATAAAGTCCATTAGCTGCACTGGCTGCGAGCAGCCGATGTTGTAGATGGCATATGGTACTTTGCCTTGTGGTGTATGGTCAATGGCTCGGACCAAACCTTCGGCTATGTCGTCGATATAGGTGAAATCTCGCGAGAGTCTGCCGTTGTTGAATACTTTGATTGTCTGCCCAGCCGTGATGGCATTACTGAAAAGCATAGGCGCCATGTCGGGGCGTCCCCACGGGCCGTAGACCGTAAAAAAGCGGAGCCCGGTCGTCGGTAGTCGATATAACTTACTGTAAGCATGCGCCATTAGTTCATTGGCCTTTTTCGTCGCGGCGTATAGGCTCACCGGCGTATCGGTCCGATCATCCTCCGAGAATGGTACCTTGCTGTTGAGGCCGTATACGCTGCTCGAACTGGCATAGACCAGGTGGCCAATACCGTGATGACGGCAACATTCGAGCAGGTTGACGAAGCCGACGACGTTGCTGTCGGCGTAGGCGTACGGGTTCTTGAGCGAGTAGCGAACGCCCGCTTGCGCGGCGAGGTTGCACACACGGTCGAACCGTTCCGCTACGAACAATCTTTGTAGCGCTTCGCGGTTTCCAAGGTCCAGCTTGATAAATCGGTAGTTGGGATAGCAAGTGCTTGCGGTGGGCTGTCCTTCCACGATGGCGTCTTGCGAAATTCCGTTTTGTGCTAGCCGGGCATATTTCAGTCGAGTGTCGTAATATGCGTTGATATTGTCGAGGCCGACAACCTCGTCTCCTCGTGCGGCTAGTACTTTCGTCGCATAATAGCCAATAAATCCGGCTGCTCCTGTGACTAGTATTTTCATATTTCTGGTTTATATTCTATTTGGTTCTGCGTTGCGAATGCTGGCCGCTTGTTTTCTTGTAGTGTTGTCGGATTGTTCGTTGTCGGCGGTTCGTTCGGGACTTTGCGATTCCTCGTTTTTCTGCTCGGCACATTCCATTTGCCATTTCGCACTTTCTTAAAAGCCGGTTGATTTTATCTCTTTGTACATGGCTTGATTGTTCGTCTGCAAAAATGTGCGGAGGGTGAGGATATTGAATTGTAACGTCAAGATCGGCCACACAGCTAATGAGTGGACGGATTAACATATTAAACAATTAACTCATTCAGCTCTGAAAGGAGTCAATCAATATCAGACGTCCAATACAGTAAGTTAGCGTATGGTTTCGTTGAAAAATAATCGTTCCTATGTGATTCCGGTTCTGTTAAATTACGTACATGCTCGGCCGATATCCGTTTAGTAGATTAGATGGTTTGTGTTAGTGTATGTTGTTATTATGTGGATTATGTAGTATTGTGGGTCTGTCGTAGTGGGATAGCACCCTCTTATTTTGTGTTGTTGTACAGATTTGCGGGCAGCAGGGTTGCTTGTACCGGTTTTCTGAGCAGAGATTTGTATATATAGGCCCGCAAGCGAGATGGAATGACCCTTGCACTGCACCTAACCACCATGTTCAGACAAAACCGAGGTAGAGATATGATATGTTTGCGCTTGAGTAAGGATTGTATGGCCGCCTCTGAGCGCATGTATTTCCATCCTCCCCTGCGCCTAATAGTACCCATATCCATTCTTGCTCGGTAAAGCGAGGCCTGCAGCGAAGTGATTTTCATCCCCAAGGCATACATGCGGATCCAAAGGTGGTAATCTTCCATAAAGAGACAATGTTGATAGCCTCCAGCTTTGAGTACCGACGACTTTCGAAAAAATGCAGTGGGGTGGTTAACGGGACTGCGGAATTTGATATAGGAGTTGACACGTTCTGGACAGAGTCTGGTCGCGTTGATCATATTCTCGTCAGAGGTGAATTCATCGATGGCACATCCGAGAACATCAATATCAGGATGCGTCACAATATATTGCAATTGCTGTTCGAAACGTCCCGGTAACGAAATGTCGTCGCTATCCATTCGAGCGATCCATTCGTTGCGACAGGCTTTCAGTCCGGCATTTAATGCTTTGCCAAGCCCTTCGTTTTGCGTCAGCTTTACAGAAACGAGCACTGGGAACCGCTGACGGTATTCCTCTATGACCGTGTATAGTTCTGGTGTCAGCGGACCGTCTTCCACTAGGACGACTTCTGTGGGTTTTACAGTCTGGTCAACAAGGATACTACGCAAAGCGCGATCCAGTAGATCGGCCCGTTCCTGGATATAGACTGAAATGAGGACAGAAAAGGATTCCATAAATGAGTAGATAACTTTGCAGTTCAGACAATAAAGGATTTTCACAGAGAAAGAGGAACCTATAAATCCGGTTCCTCCGGTTACGAGTATTCGTTTTATTATTCAGCCAGTTTTTTCCCGATTCTGGTATAGCGGAATCCTTTGTCGGCAAGTTCGTTTTGGTCGTAAATATTTCGTCCGTCAACGATCAGGTTTCCGTGTATGGTTTTTCGGACGGAGTCACCAGCCTGGCTATTACGATACTTAAGATAAATTGGATTCCTTGAACGGAAAACTGTTCAATAGAACTCCACATGACACTGTTAACCGCTTTCGTTTTTAATGATTCGCCGGTCATCAATAAATAATACTTTTGAAATAATCAATAGTCCTGTCGAGTCCTTTATCGAGTTTCACGTTAGGTTTCCATCCGTTTAGTTTTTGAGTTGCGAGTGAGATGTCTGGTTTCCGCTGCTTTGGGTCGTCGCTTGGCAGTGGATTGAAAACGATCTCGGATTTCGAGCCGGTCAGCCGGATGACCCTCTCGGCGAGCTCGAGCATTGTGAATTCGTCCGGATTTCCAGTATTCACAGGACCGGTGAAATCGTCTTCGGTCGCCATCATGCGTATCATCGCCTCGATCAGATCGTCTACGTACTGGAAGCTCCGGGTTTGAGTTCCGTCGCCATAGATTGTGATGTTCTCGCCGCGAAGCGCCTGAACGATGAAGTTTGAAACGACCCGTCCGTCGTTGGGATTCATTCTGGGCCCATAGGTGTTGAATATTCGGATGATCTTGATCCGTACCCCGTTCTGGCGATGATAGTCCATAAAGAGAGTTTCGGCGCAGCGCTTTCCCTCGTCATAGCACGATCTCAGTCCGATGGGGTTTACGTTCCCCCAGTAGGTTTCCACCTGCGGATGGACGAACGGGTCGCCGTATACTTCACTGGTCGAAGCCTGCAGGATTTTGGCCTTGGTGCGTTTGGCCAGCCCGAGCATATTGATGGCTCCCATAACCGAGGTTTTCAGGGTTTTGATCGGGTTGTACTGGTAGTGCACGGGCGATGCGGGGCAGGCGAGGTTGTATATTTCATCGACTTCGGCATGGTACGGTTCGATGATATCGTGGCGTACCAGTTCGAAATGGTCGTTTTCCAGCAGGTGGCGGATATTGTCTTTACTGCCGGTGAAATAGTTGTCCATGCAAATGACGTCGTGTCCTTCGCTTAACAGCCTTTCACAGAGATGCGAGCCTATAAATCCGGCTCCTCCGGTTACGAGTATTCGTTTCATTATTCAGCCAGTTTTTTCCCGATTCTGGTATAGCGGAATCCTTTGTCGGCAAGTTCGTTTTGGTCGTAAATATTTCGTCCGTCGACGATCAGGTTTCCGCGCATGGTTTTTCGAATGGCGTTCCAGTCGGGAAGCCGGAATTGCTTCCATTCCGTGGCCAGTGCGATGGCGTCGGCTCCTTCGGCGGCTTCGTAGATGTTATGGCAATAAGTGATTTTGTTGCCGATCTTTCTGCGCGCTTCGTCCATGGCGATCGGGTCGAAAGCCCGAACCGTTGCCCCGGCTTCGAGCAGTTTGTCGATAATGACCAGAGCCGGTGCTTCGCGCATATCGTCGGTTTCGGGTTTGAATGCGAGTCCCCACAGGGCGACCACTTTCCCGGTCAGCTCAGTGCCCAGTGCCTCTTTGAGTTTATCCGCTACAATCTCTTTCTGGATTTCGTTGACCGCCTCGACGGCTTCGATTACACGCATCGGATATCCGTTCTTCCGTCCGGTGTGGCAAAGGGCCTTGACATCTTTCGGAAAGCACGATCCGCCGTAACCGCATCCGGCATAGAGGAAACGGCTGCCGATACGGTCATCGGTTCCCATGCCTTTGCGTACCATGTCGACATTCGCACCGATACGCTCGCACAGGTTGGCGATGTCGTTCATGAAACTGATGCGGGTGGCGAGCATTGCATTAGCGGCGTATTTGGTCATTTCGGCCGACGATACGTCCATAAACAGGATTGGAAAACCGTTGAGTAAAAACGGTTTGTAAAGGCGTTCCATCAGAGAGTGTGCCTGTTGGCTATCCACTCCGACTACCACCCGGTCGGGGTTCATGAAATCCTTGATGGCCGCACCTTCCTTGAGAAATTCGGGATTCGAGGCTACGTCGAAAGGTATGTTTACGCCACGTTTCTCCAATTCTTCCCGGATGGCGGCTTTTACTTTTTGTGCCGTGCCGACGGGTACGGTGCTTTTGGTTACCAGCAGGGTGTAGCGGTTGATTTTCTGTCCGAACGTTCGCGCTACGTCCAACACGTAATGCAGGTCGGCGCTGCCGTCCTCGTCCGGCGGAGTTCCCACGGCGCTGAAAACGATTTCAACTTTATCGAGAACCAAGGTAAGGTCGGTCGTGAAATGGAGACGTCCCTCACGGACGTTTTTTTTGACAAGTTCCTCGAGTCCAGGCTCATAAATCGGCATGATGCCGTTGTTGAGCTTATCGATCTTTTTCGTGTCGATATCCACACAGGTCACATTCGTGCCCATTTCGGCGAAACAGGTTCCTGTAACCAGGCCGACATATCCGGTCCCAACGATTGCAATGTTCATATTAGTTGATTTATTTCAGGTTATACATCTCCCGGTAATACTTTTGGTATTGACCTGACGTCACGTTATCGATCCATTTTTGGTTATCGAGGTACCAACGGACGGTTTTTTCGATGCCTTCTTCGAACTGGAGTGTCGGTTTCCATCCGAGTTCGTTTTTGAGTTTGGAGGAGTCTATAGCGTATCGCAGGTCGTGTCCGGCCCTGTCTGTGACGTAGGTAATCAGTTTTTCGCTGGTCCCTTCCGGCCTGCCCAGGAGTCGGTCGACGGTTTTGATGACGACCTTTATCAGGTCGATGTTCTTCCATTCGTTGAAGCCTCCGATGTTGTATGTACCGGCAGTTTTACCTTCGTGGAAAATGAGGTCTATGGCCCTTGCGTGGTCCTCGACATACAGCCAGTCGCGTACGTTTTCACCTTTACCGTATACGGGCAGTGGCTTGTTGTGCCGGATGTTGTTGATGAACAGCGGGATCAGCTTTTCGGGAAACTGGAACGGCCCGTAGTTGTTCGAGCAGTTGGTGACGAGGGTGGGCATTCCGTACGTGTCGTGGAATGCCCTGACGAAGTGGTCCGAAGAGGCTTTGCTGGCCGAATACGGGCTGTGCGGGTCGTATTTTGTCGTTTCGGTGAAGAACTCCTCGCCGTAGGGTCCGCCTCCGCATTCGTTTCCGTCGGGTTCACCGTGGGGTTTTGTGAGCTCGAGTGCCCCGTAGACTTCGTCGGTGGATATGTGGTAAAATCGCTTTCCCTGGTAATCTCCGTTCCAGAACTCTTTTGCCGCCTGGAGCAGGGAGAGGGTTCCCATTACATTTGTTCGTGCGAAGGTGAAAGGATCCTTGATCGACCGGTCGACATGGCTTTCCGCTGCGAGGTGTATGACCCCGTCGATTCGGTATGTCCGGAAGGTTTCCAGCATCTTCTCGAAGTCGCAGATGTCCGCCTTTACGAAGGTGTAGTTCGGCGCGTTCTCGATGTCCGCCAGGTTTGCGAGGTTCCCGGCATAGGTCAGTTTGTCGAGGTTGACGATTCGGTATTGGGGATATTTGTTGACCAGCAGCCGTACTACATGGCTGCCGATAAAACCGGCTCCGCCGGTGACGAGTAAATTGCGTTGGAAGGTCATATGCAAGGAGAGTTAAATTGCCGTGCCGGCCGTTTGCGCCCCCAGGTGTTCGAGACATCGCTCGAGCGCATCGCGCCAGTAGGGTATCGTTAGGTTGAAAGTCTCTTTGATTTTGGTTTTGTCGAGCACGGAATAGCGGGGCCTTTCGACAGGGGAGGGGAACTCTTCGGAGGGGCAGGGTATCCCCCGTGCGGGGTCGAGCCCTGCCAGTACCGCGATTTCGTGAGCGAAGTCGTACCAGGAGCATACCCCTTCGTTGGAAAAGTGGTAAGTCCCTTCGTTTCCCCGGTATGCCCCCGAGGAGATCATGCGGTGTATGGCCCCGGCGAGGTCTGCGGCGTACGTGGGCGTTCCCGCCTGGTCGAAGACCACTTTTACCCGGGGCGTCTGGGCCGTTAGCCGGAGCATGGTCTTGACGAAGTTGTTTCCGAACTCGGAGTAGAGCCATGCGGTACGCAGGATCAGTGCGTCACAGCCGGCTTCGGCGATGGCCTTCTCCCCGGCGAGCTTCGTGCGTCCGTATACGCCCAGCGGCCTTACGGGATCGTCCTCGCGGCGGGGGACGTTTCCGTCCCCTCCAAAGACGTAATCGGTGGAGATGTGGATCAGCGTGGCTCCCCGTTCCCGGGCTGCGGCAGCGAGGTTCGCCACTGCGCGGTGGTTGAGCAGGTCCGCCGTGGCTTCGTCCTCTTCGGCTTTGTTGACGTTGGTGTATGCGGCGCAGTTGACGATCACCTCCACGTCGTTCTCGCGCATCGTGCGCCGCACGGCTTGGGGATCGGTGATGTCCAGCTCGGCGACGTCGGTGAACAGGTAGCGGACGTTGCCCGGAGCGGTTGCTGCCGCCGGGGCTGTTGTCGCATCTGTCGCCGCGATCCTGCGCATTTCGTTGCCCAGCTGCCCGTTGGCTCCTGTGACGAGCACGGTTATGGCTGGGG
>ERZ779866.3676-NODE-3676-length-12196-cov-8.199984_pt1 | contig 12196 bp, 10 predicted proteins | sample MGYA00511248_ERZ779866 | MGnify/ENA primary metagenome ERZ779866 (study PRJEB29588, sample SAMEA2155758) | human gut metagenome | biome: human gut; feature: human-associated habitat; material: faeces | place: Denmark | collected 2008/2010 ... | reverse complement strand
GAGCGTGACCATCGGCGGGGATTCTACGCTGGCCATTGGCGCGACGCTGAAGGTAATACTGGAGAATTCCAGCAATAGCTTTCAGCTCAAGCAGGGCGACAACGCCATTGCCTATGCCATCAAGAAGGACGGAAGCGCCCTGAGCACGGGCAGTGAGGTGCTCACCTGGACGGAAGGCGAGGCCGTCCCCGGTGCGGCAACGCTGAACCTGGAAGTAACCGGCGCCATCGACGGCCTGCCCTCCGGAGCTTACACCGATACCCTGACCTTTAAGGCCACGGTAAGTACGGGTGGAGTTGGCGCCGGACACGATGGATTCGAGGAGCTACCGCCTTTCGAATGGTAACCCACGCGGAATGAGTGAAAAGGAGATCGGTCATTCATGAAGAGAATTTTATGCTCGTTGCTGGTGCTGAGCCTGCTGTGCGCTGGCGTGGCGCTGGCGGATACGGAGATCAGCACCGATGGCGGGACCGGTGAAACCACCATCACCTATACTGTGCCGGAAACGCCCAGCGAGTTCACCGTCCTTATTCCTCCAAGCGTGAGCATTCTCCAGGGGCAGACCTCCACCACCATGGAAATTTCCATTGCTGGGGATTCCACCCTGGCGGCGGATGATACCCTGAGCATAAACCTGGAAAAATCGGCCAACAATTTTCACCTGAAGCTAGCAAACGGCAGCGACACGATTGCCTATGCGGTAAGCAAGGACGGCCAGCCCCTGGACCTGACCCAGCGGGAGTATGAGCTGATCCGCTTCCTGGCCTCCCAGCCGGGGAAGGTGTTCTCCCGGGAGGCCCTGATGGAGCACGTGTGGAACTATGAGGGCTATGTGGGCGACGTGCGGGCCGTGGACGTGGCGGTGCGCCGCCTGCGGGAGAAGATTGAGGACGACCCCGCCTCTCCCAAGTTCATTTTGACCAAGCGGGGAATGGGATACCTGTTCGGCGGACAGCAGAGCTGATTGTTATTTTAGAGTGAAGAGTTTGAGAGTGGAGAGTGAAGAAATGGAGTTCGCCTTAAGGCGAATGATTTTCAATATCCGGCGCGGCCGGACCTATATCTCCACGCTCCACTCTTCACGCTCCACTCTGAAATGAAAGGGGGTGTCTGAGGTGCTCCGCAGCGTGCATATGAAGCTGGTGATGATCATGGTGCTGCTCATCCTGTCTCTGATGACGGTGGTGGGCACCTTCCTGATCAACTCCGTTATGGCCTTCTATCTGGAGGAGTTCTATACCCAGATGAGCCGGGTCTTTGATCAGAACCAGGCCCTGAGCCGCAATCTGGAGACTGAGGTCACGTCGGATGAGGACGGGGCCCAGGCCATTTTGAGCATCATGGAGGCCTACTACGGCGATTTGGGGCTGGACAGCCGCAGCCGCACCCTGTATATCCTGGACGGGGAGACCGGCGACTATCTGACCGGCACCGACGAGGAGGAGGGGCGCGGACTGGAGTACGACTCCCCCAACCTGACCCGGGCCCTGGTGGAGCGGGAGGAGGGGACCGAGGCCAACATCGCCGCCGACTATATGGACGTGGCCCTGCCCATCACCCGGGGGGACAACCAGTACGTCATCTATATTCTGGACAACAAGGCCACGGTGAACAGCCTGATCAGCCAGATTTTCGGTCTGATTCTGGAATCCCTGGTCTTCGGACTGGTCATCTCCATCCTGCTCTCTTTCCTGCTGTCCAAGACCATGATCATTCCCGTCCAGCGCCTCACCGAGGGGGCCATGCGGGTGGCGGAGGGGGACTTCTCCCGGCGCATCGAGGTCACCTCAAGGGACGAGATCGGCGTGCTCACCGACACCTTCAACGACATGGCCCGGCAGCTGCGGGACACCCTGCGCCAGGTGGAGAACGAGCGCAACAAGCTGGACACCCTGTTCCTCCACATGACCGACGGCGTGGTGGCCTTTGACCGGGACGGCCAGGTGATCCACTCCAATCCGGCGGCGGAGGGCATGCTGGGCCGTCCCATCGGTCCGGACACCACCTATAAGGAGCTCTTTGGGGACCAGTATTCCCTGGAGGAGGCCATGGCCGCCCCCGACCATCTGGAGGGGGAGGTCCGGGTGGGGGACCAGGTGCTGGACCTGCTGCTGGCCCCCTTCGACCGGGAGCGGCAGGGGGGCGTGCTGGTGGTCCTCCACGACGTCACCGAGGAGCGGAAGAACCAGGAGATGCAGCGGGAGTTCGTGGCCAACGTCTCCCACGAGCTGCGCACCCCCCTGACCAACATCCGCAGCTATGCGGAGACCCTCTCCGACAGCGCCGGGGACATCCCCCCCGCCATGGAGAAGAAGTTCCTGGGGGTCATTTTGAACGAGAGCGACCGCATGACCCACATTGTTCAGGACCTGCTCACCCTGTCCCGGTTCGACTCTGGGCGGGACGAACTGAAGCTGAGCTGGTTCTCCTTTGAGGGGGCGGTGCAGGACCTGTACAACGCCGTCTATATGGAGGCCCAGCGCCACAGCCACACCATGAAGCTGTGCGTGGAGCCCGGCCTGCCTCAGGTGCGGGCCGACCGGGAGCGGATCATGCAGGTGATGATGAATATTGTCTCCAATTCCATCAAGTACACCCCGGACGGCGGGCAGATCCAGATTTCTGCGGGTCAGAACGGCAGCCGGGTGTGGATGCAGGTGGACGACAACGGCATCGGCATTCCGGCCGCGGACCGTCCCCGGATTTTTGAGCGCTTTTACCGGGTGGACAAGGCCCGTTCCCGCCAGTCCGGCGGCACCGGCCTGGGACTGTCCATCGCCAAAGAGATCGTAGACCGGCACGAGGGTGCGCTGGAGCTGGTGGACCGGAATGGTCCCGGCCTGTCGGTGCGCATGGAGCTGAACATTGAGGGACCCAGCCATGACGAGAGGAAGTAAAAAACGGCGCATTGAGCGCCTCAAAAGCGCCCTGATCGTCCTGCTGAGCTGTTCGGCTGTCTTTCTGCTGGTGCGCACCCAGGCGGCCATCGTAAGCTCGGAAGATTCCGGGACCGCTTACCAGGCGGAGACGGAGGGCTCCTCCTCCACGGAGAGCCCCGGGGCCACCGCGCGCCCTCTGCGCATGGCGGCGGCCATTCAGCGGGGGAGCGAGGTGGTGCGCTATGGAGTGCAGTATGACCAGGAGAGCACAGACAGCCTTTACCAGCAGTCTTACAGCCTTCTGGTGGAGGCACTGAGCAGCGCCAGCCAGCCCCGCGCCGTGGGTGAGACGGAATTTCAGCAGGCCTTGTCCACCGCGCCGGGCCTCTACTTTGACTGGCAGGGGGAAATTCCAGTGGCGGTTTTGAACGGATGGCTGTCCGTGGACAGCCAGACCCTCACCGGGACGGTGCGGCGGATGGTGCTTACGGCGGTGGAGGGCCAGGTGCTCCTGTACTATTGGGATGAGTCGGCGGACCAGGGCTGGGTCTGCACCTCGGACGTGATCAGCTCCAGCCGCCTGAACGAGGCGGTGGGGGCGCTGCAGGAGAACGGAACTGTGTTTGCCTTTGAAACGGAGGAGCTGGATACGCTGGCTCCATATACCATGGTACAGACCCAGACTCCGGTTCCTGTGGTTTACAGCGCCACCAACCCCATCGCCGGTGAGGATCGCCGCCAGGCCCTCCAGGAGCAGCTGGGCTTCCCAGAGAACTCCATCTCCTACCCTGCGGCGGGAGAGTATGTGATCCGCAGCCGCAACGATACCCTCCACATTGCGGAGGACGGGCATGTGACCTATGAGGCCGCGGCGGAGGGGAGCGAACGCTACCGCCTGTCCGGAACCGGTGTCTATGAGGCGGTGGAGGGCTGCCGCCGTCTGGCCCAGCAGACTCTGGGCCAGAACAGCGGAGAGGCCACCCTCTACCTGATCTCTGCGGAGGAGAACGGGGAGGGAAATTGGCTGGTGGAGTTTGGTTACAGCCTCAATGGGGCCCAGGTCCGCATTGGAGAGGAGGGCTGGGCCGCCCGCTTTGTGGTGGAACAGGGACAGATCATAGAGTTTCAGCTGTGGTTCCGCAGCTATACAGACAGCGGGACCACCTCGGTGGTCCTTCCGGTGCGGCAGGCGGTGGCCGCCATGGAGGCCAAGGGACACGAGGGCGAGGAGTTGCTTCTGGTCTATCTGGACGGCGGGGGCGAGGAACTGGTCTCCGCCTCCTGGACGGCCGCCCGGGCCCTTGACACAGGGAGGTGACGGCAGATGGAGTGGTCCCGGATCAAGACGATCATACTCATAATTCTGGCGGTCACCAACGTGAGCCTGCTGGGATTCCTGGTCCAGCGGGAACTTCAGGCCCAGAACGCCCAGCAGGAGGCCAGACAGAACTCCATTCAGTTTTTGGAGAACAACGGCGTGACGGTGGAGGATGAGGTCGTCCCCGAGGAGATGACCCTGCTGCCCCAGACGGTGGAGTGGGACCGGGAGCAGGAGCGGGAGGCCGCCGCGGTCCTCCTGGGCGGCGAGGTGCAGGAGCAGGCCTGGAGCGATGAGATCTACCGCTATTACAACGAGACGGGGAGCATCCAGTTCCACCGGGACGGCACCTTCCAGGGGGAGTTTGTGGAGGGGGCCTTCCAGCTGGAGGGGCAGGACGCCGCCGCGTACAGCCTCCAGGTTCTGGAGATCCTGGGCATCCAGGGGGAGAGCCTCTCCGTTCAGGCTGACAGCGGGGAGGAGGACGCTGTGACCGTGGTCTGCCGGCAGCTTTGGAATCAGGTGCCGGTGTTCAACCACCTGATCACGCTGACGTTTCGGGAGGACAGTTTGTCGGCGGTCGAGGGCCGCCGGCTGACGGGAGAACCGGCTCTGGACACAGGACAGAAGCCCATCTCCATCCCCACCGCTCTGTTTCAGTTTTACCACGGAATGGTGGCCTTGGGCGACGTGTGCAGCCGGATCGAAAGCATCACCCCGGGCTATGTGACCAGTGCGGGGACAGGGCCCTCGGCGCTGACTCCGGTGTGGTATATTGCCACGGATACCCGGAATTACCGGCTGGACACCCTGACCGGGGAGCTGAGCCGGGCGGAGGAGAGCGGCGCCTGAGCATGGCTGCCTCCCTGAAAAACAAGAAAAAAGTGCTTGACAAGAGGACGGGACACTGCTATACTGCTAGGGTACAACAAAGCAGGAACGGTGCCCCGTCCTCACCCCAGGCCAGAGCCAAAGGGTCAACATGGAGAATCCTCGCCGGAACATCTATATTCGGCGTGGTTTTGCTGTGACGCGGGTGCCATTCAGGCAGACGCGTTTTATTTTTTTGTTTGGAGGTGCTTTCCCATCGCTAACACAGGTCATCAAACCAACGAAGAGATCCGGGATAAGGAGGTCCGCCTGATCTCGGAGAGCGGCGAACAGCTGGGCATCATGTCCTCTCAGGAGGCGCTGCGTCTGGCCGAGGAGCGTGAGCTGGATCTGGTCAAAATTTCGCCCAATGCCGTGCCCCCGGTGTGCAAGCTGATGGACTACGGCAAGTACCGGTTCGAGCAGACCAAGCGTGAAAAGGAAGCCCGGAAGAACCAGCGCGTGGTGGAGATCAAGGAGATCCGGATGTCCCCCAGCATCGACGTGAACGATTTCAACGTCAAGCTGCGCAACGCCCAGAAGTTTCTGGCCGAGGGCAACCGGTGCAAGGTCACCGTCCGGTTCCGGGGCCGTGAGATGGCGCACACCAACATCGGTCAGGAGCTGCTGCTGAAGTTTGCCGAATCCTGCGGCGAGGTCGCCGTGATGGATAAAAGTCCGAAGCTGGAGGGACGGCATATGTCCATCTTCCTGTCCCCCAAGCCGGTCAAGGACGCGAAAAAGTAAGTCGAAAAGGAGTTTTCTGTTATGCCGAAGATCAAGACCCACAGCGGCGCCAAGAAGCGTTTCGCTCTCACCAAGAACGGCAAGGTCAAGCGTGCCCACGCCGGCAAGCGGCATCTGCTCAACGGCCACGGCAAGACCACCAAGCTGAAGAGAGGCCTCCGGAAGGGCGGCTATGCGGATAAGACCAACGAGGCCGCCATCAAGCGCATGATCCTGTATAAGTAAGAGAAGGAGGCTGAAGAACAATGGCAAGAGTGAAGGGCGCGATGATGACGCGCAAGAGAAGAAATAAGATCCTGAAGATGGCCAAGGGCTACTGGGGCGCCAAGTCCAAGCACTTCAAGATGGCCAACCAGGCCGTGATGAAGTCCGGCGTGTACGCCTATGTGGGCCGCAAGCGCAAGAAGCGCGATTTCCGCCGCCTGTGGATCACCCGGATCAGTGCCGCCTGCAAGCTCAACGGCATGAACTATTCCACCTTCATGAACGGTCTGAAGAAGGCCGGGATTGAGATGAACCGGAAGATGCTGGCCGAGCTGGCCGTCAACGACAAGGCCGCTTTCACCCAGCTCACCGAGACCGCCAAGAAGGCCCTGGCCTGAGCGCGGATTTCTGGGTATTAAGTGTATCGTAAAAGAGCTTGGACGCTGGTCCAGGCTCTTTTTTGTACAGAAAACTGCTCCGCAGGCACAGGGCCTGCGGAGCAGAATTTTAATAGGAATGGAAGCCTGTCTTTTCCATTAGGCCGCGGCGGCCGCAATCAGGGACTCGAAGAAGTTCAGGCAGATATCCACGTCGCACAGGGCGGCCTCAGGATTGTTGTCGTAGATGGCCAGCTTGCAGTCATTCTCGGGATGGAACTGCACGCCCAGGCAGAAGGTGTTGTTCTGATTCTCCACGGCCTCGATGATGGTCACGCCGTTGTCTACAGTCTGAGCCACCACGGTCAGGTCGGTGCCCTCCACGCTGCGGACGGCCTGGTGATGCCAGGAGGAGACATTGGCCAGAGTGCTGGAGCCCACGATGCTGTACAGCAGGGAGTCGGTGCCGATCAGCTCCACATCGTGGCGGGCATAATCCTGGTCAGGGCCGGCAAGCATCCGGTGCAGGTTATTGTACTCCACACCCTGCTCGGCATAGTAGTCGGGGATCTCCTGGATGAAATCGGCGCCGGAGACGATGCTCATCATCTGCATGCCGCGGCAGGCGGCGAAGGTGGGCACGTCATTGTCGATGCAGTAGGCCATCAGGGTGTAGTCGGAGATGTCGCGGGTGGCGTTGATCTCCTCACCGCCGTTGGCCTCCTCCTGAGGCACTGCGAACAGGGAGGGGCTGATGTCCTCACCGCCGGTGAAGAACACGCCGTCGATGCCCTCCATCACCTCAGCCACGTTGGTGGCGGAGTAGTTGCGGGCCTTGATCTGATCGGCATACTCCTGCAGCAGGTTGCCGGTGTCGGCTACATAGGCGCTCTGGATCATGCCGTCGGCGCCGTAGCCCACGGCCGTGCTGGTGACCTGATAGAGCTCCACCGGGTTGCCGCCCACAGAGCGAATGACAGCCTTGTAGCCCTCGTAATCCTGATCGTTGGCCATCCAGGTGATGCCGATGTAGGGCTTGCCCACGAGGGAGGAGCCGTTCTCCAGCATGGTCTGGAACTGGCCCTCAGTCACCGCAGCATCGGCGCTGTAAGTGATTCCCTCCGTCAATCCGACCCGCGCTGCGGTGGTGCTGTAATCAGCGGGCCAGGAGGTGAGCATTTCCTCAGGGACGCCGGCATACTGCATGATGGCGGCGGCGGCCTCCACCTGGGTGGTCTGGGCGTCCGGGCTGAAGGTGTCTGCGCCGGTGCCGCTGACCAGCCCCTGAGCGTAGGCCAGGTTGATGTAGCCCTTGTACTCGCTGTCCTCCGCCACATCGGAGAACACGCTGGCCTGGCTCTGATACTGGGCGACCTGGTCGGTCAGACCGGCTCCCTCCACCAGGAGCTTGGCCATCTCGCCGCGGGTCAGGGTATCTCCCTCGGCGGCGCCGGCGGTGACGGCCATCGCCAGAGTGAGACCAGAGGCGATGGTCAGGGACAGGGCTCTGCGGAAAGTCTTTTTCATAAGCTGTACCTCCTTCGATTTCTCCCAGCCGGGCAGAGAGGAAGGGGACGCCACGGAGAGAATTCCTTTCTGTCGCGGCCAGTCAAAATGACACATCTTTTGTAAAATCGGATGGGCCATTTTGGTTAAATTCAGTATAGCGCAGGCGCAAATTTTCTGTCAAGAAAAAAGTCGTTTCAGAAGAAAAAGTTTCTATACCGGGGAAAATTGGCGTTTAGCCTTAAAACAGACTGAATACGGAGAAATCTGGGGAAAAAGTGGGCCGTCTCTGACGCTATGGTACCCGCCGGCGGGGCGGGTCAGGAGAGAACCGCCCGCTCCCGGTCCGGATGCTCCCCGGACCAGGCGGTCTGAGGCATGGTGGCGATCCAGGACATCTCCTCCTGGGACAGGGAGAATCGGAACAGGTCCAGGTTTTCCCGCATCCGCTTTGGACTGGAGGACTTTGGGAGAGGGAGCACACCGTTTTGCAGGGCGAAGCGCAGGCAGATCTGGGGCACGGTGACCTGGTGGGCGGCGGCAATCTCGCTGAGCAGGGGGTCGTCCATCAGCCTCCGCCGCCCCAGGGGAGACCAGGCGGACACCTGGATGTGGTTCTCGCGGCAGTACTGAACCGCGGCGCTCTGAAGATACCCCGGGTGGTACTCCAGCTGATTGACCATGGGGAGAAGCCCGCCGCGGGCGGCGAGGTTCATCAGATGGTGAGGCAGAAAGTTGCTGGTGCCGATGGCCCGCACCTTTCCCTGCTGGTACAGCTCCTGCAGGCAGTCCCAGACCCGGGCGTCCAGCTCTTTCCAATCGGACCGCTCCAAGTCCGGGCGGGGCCAGTGGATCAGGTAGAGGTCCAGGTAGTCGGTCCCCAGAGCCCGGAGGGAGGCCTCAAAGGCCGCCCGGGGATCGTCCATCTGGGTGCGCCAGAGTTTTGTGGTGAGGAAAAACGACTCCCGGGGAATCCCGCTCTCCCGGACGGCCTGGCCCAGCGCCTCCTCCGTCTGGTAGAAAGAGGCGGTGTCAAAGTGGCGGTAGCCCGCCTCGATTGCGTCCAGAAGAATCCGCTTCTGCTCAGGGGGATTCAGGGCGTAGCACCCGAAGCCGATGGCGGGGATATTCATGCCGTTAGATAGAACAAAAGATTCCATTTCAAAGACCTCCTTGTCGTGGAAAATACCTTATCATTTTATCGCGGCGGGCACAGAGGCGCAAGAAAGAATTTTGTGAAATTTACACGATAAAACGGGAACTGTTATTTACTGAAATACTATATGAGGTATAGTTAAAATGTTATAAATACAAAATGATGCGTTGCTAGGGGCGTTTTTTTGTGCTAAAATAACATCTGGCCAGGGCGGAAACGGTAAAATATGGACCGCGTGTCGGGAGCGGCAGGAAACCAGCATCCCGGAACAAGGACCTGAAATCGATTTCACCGCCGCCCTGCCTGCGTAAAAAGCGTTTCAGTGTGTGGAAAAATCAGCCGCCTGTACCGTCCTTGAGGAGATCCTGGAGACTGAGGAAAAGTTTGGAGAGGATCATGTTGGCGAAGAAAATTTCATTTGGCTTGGGAGCGCTCCTGATGCTGGGGATGCTCCTGATGGGAATTTGGAATCGGGCCTCCCTGTCCGGAGCGGGGGGAGAGGTCCCGCTTTGGCTGAGCATCCCCTTTGCGGGGCTGCTGCTGTGCATCGCCCTGTGTCCGCTGCTGTGCTCCTCGTGGTGGGAGAGCCATCAGCCCTGGGCGGTGGCGTTCTGGTCGCTGGCCTTTCTCATCCCCTATGCTCTGATGGGGGGAATGGGTACGGCGGTGGAGACGGCGCTGGAGTGCCTGATCGGCGACTACCTCACCTTTATTGTGCTGCTGTTCGGCCTGTTCTGCGTGGCAGGCAACATCTCTCTGGAGGGGGACCTGGCCGGTTCTCCCCGGATCAATGTGTTTCTCCTGCTTCTGGGCACGGTGCTGTCCAGCTGGATCGGCACCACCGGTGCCAGCATGCTCATGGTCCGTCCGGTGATCAAAATGAACGCCTGGCGGCGGCACCGCAGCCACATCATGGTGTTTTTCATCTTCCTGATCTCCAACATGGGCGGCTGTCTGACCCCCATCGGGGACCCTCCGCTGCTCATGGGCTTTTCCCGGGGCGTGCCCTTCTTCTGGAGCCTTCAGCTGGCCCCGGTGCTGCTGTTCAACGCGGTGATCCTGCTGGCGGTCTTTTACTGGATCGACATGCGGGCCTACCGCAAGGACATCGCCGCCGGCAACATGCCCGACATCCGGAAGCCGGGCACGGAGATCCACATCCGGGGCCTCCACAATCTGATTTTCCTGGTGATGATCGTGGCCGCCGTGGTCATCAGCGGGGTGCTCCCCACCCTCCCCATGTTCCAGAATGAGGCGGGCGAGGTGATCGGCATCCCCATCTTCGGCGAGGTCACCCTCACCATCCCCGCGCTGCTGGAGATCATTATTATCCTCCTGGCGGCTTTCCTCTCCTTCAAGACCACCGACGTGTCGGTGCGTAAATCCAACCACTTCACCTGGGGGGCCATCCAGGAGGTGGCGGTGCTCTTTGTGGGCATCTTCATCACCATGCAGCCCGCCCTGATGCTCCTCACCGCCAAGGGCGGCGAGCTGGGGCTCACCCACCCGGCGGAGATGTTCTGGGCCACCGGCGCCCTGTCCAGCTTCCTGGACAACACCCCCACCTATCTGGTCTTCCTGACGGCGGCCTGTGCCCAGGGGGCCCAGACCGGGCTGGCCACCACCCTGGGGGTCGTGCCCACTAAAATGCTGGCGGCCATCTCCTGCGGCGCGGTGTTCATGGGGGCCAACACCTATATCGGCAACGCCCCCAACTTTATGGTCAAGTCCATCTCGGATGAAAATGGTATCCGCATGCCGTCCTTCTTCGGGTATATGTTCTGGTCGGTGCGCTTCCTGATCCCCGTCTTTATCCTGGATACGCTGATCTTTTTCATGTGAGGAGGGCTGAGTTGTCATGGAAGAGACGAGAAATTTAGTGCTTGAGATCGCAAACCGCCTGTATGATCTGGACGCCGAGGTCTACCGGGTGCTGGGGTCCGGCCTGGGCCGGGTGTTCAACGCCAGCCGGGAGGAGTCCATCCGGGAGCTGACCCAGATCATGAAGGAGCACCGCACCAGCCACTACCTGCGCAGCTCCCTGGCCCTGATCGGCAACATGGCCCGCACCATCCCGGAGCGGCAGGAGCGCTCCCGGGTGATGACCGAGTACAACGAGATCTGGAAGCTGATCCAGAAGCTGCCCGACCGCTTCGGCGCGGTGGATATTTTGGACGAAACCCTGGCTGGGCTCAACCAGTCCTTCTCCCAGAACAGCTGGAAGGGCCGGTTCAACGCGGGAAACCATCTGGTGATCTGCATCGGCCGCACCTATGGCAGCGCCGGGACCGACGTGGGCTTCAATCTGGCGGACACTCTGAAGATCAACTACTATGACACGGAGATCTTTGCCGAGGTTCTGAAGCGGCTGGAGGCCCAGCAGGACCACATCCGCGACCGGGCCAGCTTCACCAACCCCCAGGATCTGAATCAAGACCCCATGGCGGTGGAGAGACCCAAGGGGCTCAAGGCCCGCATCCGGGAGTTCAGCCGCTACCACGGCCTGCCCAAGGCGGAGGCGGTCTTTTTCAACCAGAGCGAATTGATCTGCGACATGGCCCGGCGGGAGGACTTTGTCATCATGGGCCGCTGTGCCGACGTGATCCTCACCAACCACCAGATCCCCCATGTGAGCATTTTCGTCAACGCCCCCTTTGAGGTGCGGGTGCGCCGGGTGATGAAGCAGGACAACCTGGACTATAAGAGCGCCCGGAAGTTCCTCAAGAAGGTGGACCGCCGCCACCGCTCCTACTACGAGTTTTTCACCAGCCGGAAGTGGGGAGACGTGGTCAACTACGACCTGTGCATCAACTCGGCCAGCTACGGCATCGAGGGGTCCGTGCAGCTGATCGAGCGGCTGCTTCTGCAAAAATAATAGACGCCCGCCCTCCGCAGGGCAGGCAGAGCAAAGACCGCCGTACGTTTCGTACGGCGGTCTTAGACTCTCGAAAAAGTGGCTGCGCCACTTTTTCGAGAAAGGCTGCACGGAATTTTGGCCTCGATTTCTGGCGAAATTGTCGGCCAAAATTTCGTGAGAGGTGTCATTTCCGAGGCACATGTCCTCGAAAATGACGGGATTTAATTTTATTCCGCCGTCTGCGGACGGCGGAACTCCTTGCAGGAGGGCTTTTTTGAC
>ERZ779866.3663-NODE-3663-length-12222-cov-3.154434_pt1 | contig 12222 bp, 13 predicted proteins | sample MGYA00511248_ERZ779866 | MGnify/ENA primary metagenome ERZ779866 (study PRJEB29588, sample SAMEA2155758) | human gut metagenome | biome: human gut; feature: human-associated habitat; material: faeces | place: Denmark | collected 2008/2010 ... | reverse complement strand
CCTTATGACTATGTGCGAAAAATGCGCGCTTCATATTATGTTTTGGGTCCGCTGCTGGCGCGCTACGGCCATGTGGAGGTCTCGCTGCCCGGCGGATGTGCTATCGGTGCGCGGCCAATGGACATTCACCTTTCGGCTTTGGAACAGATGGGCGCCAAAATAGAGATTAAAAACGGCTATATCATCGCTGACGCTCCCGACAAACTTCAAGGCGCGCATATCGCCTTTCATACGGCTTCGGTCGGCGCCACCTGCAATATTATGATGGCCGCGGCTCTGGCCTGCGGAACCACGATTATCGAGAACGCCGCCAAAGAACCCGAGATTGCCGATTTGGCCGAGCTGCTGAACGCCATGGGCGCGCAAATTTCCGGACAGGGAACCTCAACCATCACCATTGAGGGCGTCAGCGCTTTGTCCGGCGCCAGACACAAGGTTATTCCTGACCGGATAGAGGCCGGTTCCTATGCCGTGGCGGCAGCGATCACGCACGGAAAAATAGAGCTGATCAACGCGCAAATGCAAACGTTGCAAAACCCGATGCAAATTCTGCGGGACGCCGGGGTAAAAGTGAGCGAAACGCCAAACGGCATTTTGGTTGATGCCATTAACGCAAAACTCAGCGGACAGGATATTATGACTGATTATTATCCGGGATTTCCGACTGACCTGCAGGCTCAGTTTCTGGCTCTGATGCTGACGGCCGAAGGCGCGTCGATGGTCACCGAGACCATTTGGGAAAACCGTTTCATGCATGTTCCGGAACTGATGCGGATGGGTGCAAACATCAACGTCCACGGCCATGCTTCGGCCATTGTCCGCGGCGTGAAAAAACTTTCGGGCGCCCAAGTGATGGCCACCGACCTCAGGGCTTCGTTCGCACTGGTTCTGGCGGGACTGGCCGCCGAAGGAGAAACCATCGTCAACCGCGTGTACCATCTTGACCGCGGCTACGAAAAACTGGAAGAAAAGCTCAAAGGGGTCGGCGCCGACATTGAACGCATTAAAGAAGCGGACGAACTGGCTGCGGAATAAGCCTAAACAACCCGGGCCACGGTCAGGGTATCCACCGAACGGGCTCCTGCCCGCTTTAGCGCCAGAGCGCATTCTTTCAGCGTGGAACCGGTGGTCATGACGTCGTCAATCAGGACAACTCTTTTGCCTTTGATTTTTTCGGGATGTTTTACACTGAAAGCGCCTTTAAGATTTTTAATCCGTTCATGACCGGAAAATTCCACCTGCGGACGGGTACGCCGATGTTTGACCAGTGACGTATAATCGGTCGGAACGCCATTCAGCTTATGCAGTTCTGCAGCCAGAAGCGCACATTGGTTATAGCGTCTTTTCAGCAGACGCGTATAGTGCAGCGGCACCGGAAGCATCAGGTCGACACCGGCGGTCCAGATGTCGCGGCCGGCAAGGTTCAGCCAACGGGCAAGCGTGGCGGCGTTGTCGGTTTTATCCATAAATTTAAACGCCAGAATCAGGTTCTTTGACGCCTCGTCGTAATGAACCGCGGAACGGCTGAAACGGAAAGGCGTTTTGAGATTTTTCATGCAGCGTCCGCACAGCATTTTTCCTGCCGAAGGCGCAGTTTCAAACGGATGTCCGCACTTTTGGCAATAGGGCGCGGAGATAAAATTGATTTCGTTAAAACAGTCCGCGCACAAACCCGAATCGTCGGCAATGACGGCACCGCATTTAATGCAGCGCGGTGGCAGAATTGCATTGAGAAGATTATCGAAAAAAGCCCACATTCAGAGACGGCAGCAATTTTCGCAGCACTGAAAAATCTTTTCCAGCTCGCGGTGAATATGATTGATATTGTTCACAACGGTAATGCCGGCATCAAGCATTGCGTCTTTTTTGTCCTGCGCGGAAATGCGTCCCTTGGTAATAATATCTCCGGCATAACCCATTTTATGCCCGAACGGCACGGCATCGCCGGCCACAAAACCGATGACCGGCTTCTTATGTTCCAGCGACTTGTAAAATCGGGCGCCGTCTTCTTCAAAGGTTCCGCCCAAGCGGCCGAGAACGATTACCGCTTCGGTTTCCGGGTCTTCATGAAAATATTTCAGCGTCTCGACAAAATCCATACCGATTATCATATCATCGCCCAAGCCGATTACCGTCGACTGGCCGAGACCGACCCGGTTGGTTTCTATCACGGCCTCATAGGTCAGGGTCGACGAACGGGAAATGATGCCGATTTTTCCGCGGTGATGAATGTTTTCGGGAAAAATACCCAGCCGTGCCTCACCGGGCGTGATGATTCCCGGCGTGTTCGGCCCGATAAGCTTGGTTTTGGAGCCTTTCAGCATAGCCTTGATTTCCAGCATGTCTTTAATCGGCACGCCGTCGGCAATGCAGACCATCAGATCCAGTTCCGCTTCCACTGCCTCGCGGGCGGCTCCCTTGACGTACGGCGCCGGCACGAACATAACGCTGGCATTGGCTCCGGTTTCCTTAACCGCTTCGGCGACCGTGTTAAAAACCGGCAACCCCAAATGCATGCTGCCCCCTTTGCCCGGCGTAACGCCGCTAACGACATGGGTTCCGTAATCCAGCGAGCGCTGAATATGAAACGTTGCCTGCGTACCGGTAATGCCCTGACAAACCACTTTGGTGCTCTTATCTACCAGAATCGACATCTAATCACTCTCCTCTATGGCCTTAATCAGCTTGTCGGCAGCCTCGTCCATTTCATCGGCAATGATAATCGGCAGTTTGGAATGAATAAGGATATCCTTGGCATCGTCTTTGTTGGTGCCTTCAAAATGGACGACCAGCGGAACGTTCAACCCAACTTCGGAGGCCGCCGCGACAATTCCTTCCGCAACCAGATTGCAACGCAGAAAACCGCCGAGAATATTAATCAGAATCCCTTCCACGCGAGGATTGGTCATGATGATTTTAATGCCGGAAGCTATCTTGTCTTTGTCAACGCCGCCTTTAACGTTCAGATAGCAGGCCGCTCCGTAGCCTTTGGCGCGAAGCACGTCCATAACCGCCATGGCCAGACCGTCGCCGTTGACAATGCAGCCGATACTGCCATCAAATTCGGAATAGCCGAACTTGTATTTAGCCGCCTGCAGCTCCCGGTCATCGGCTTCATAATCGTCCTGCAAAACCTTAATGTCCTTATGGCGATAGAGCGCATTGTCGTCAAAAGATATTTTGGCATCAAGCGCGATAAGCGCTCCGTTGGCCAAAACGCCGACCGGATTGATTTCAATCATGGTCGCATCATAGTCCAGAAAAGCCTGATGCATACCGTTGATGAGGGTTTCCAGACTTTTGGCGCTGCGCGGAGAAAGGCCGACAAACTCCAGCACCTGCTGAATCTGCTTCGGTTCCACACCGTCATTGAGCGGGAGTTCTATTTTCAAAATTTGTTCCGGCGTGCTGACCGCAATGTCACTGATATCCTGATCTTTGGTTTCGGCAATGAGCAACGTGACGGCAGACTTCATACGGTCGACAACCAAACCGGCGTAAAAAATTTTTTTGACTTTATTAAAGGCCTCGACATAAATGCGGCTGACCTGCTTGCCTTTGGGACCGGTTTGGAGCGTTACCAGAGTCGACCCCAACATCTGCTCCGCATTTCTGACAATTTCGCGACGGCTTTTTATCTGACGGATGCCGCCTTTTTTGCCGGCTTTTTCTTCAAGAAAATATCCGCGGTTGCGGGCGCCGGACTGGATTTGGGCTTTTAACATCCACGGACCGCGGAAAGAAATTTTGGAAGCGACCCTTTTCGCTTCGTTCGGGGTATAGGCGATACCGCCTTTGGGGATTGTAATCCCGTAGCGGTTCAAAATTTTTTTAGCCTGATACTCGTGAATATTCATTTAAACAATCCTTACAGGATGGAAGCATAGTAACGGATCTTTTCGGTCATTGCCCCCAAACCGTTGCGGCGGCTGGGGCTCAGATGTTCCTCAAGCCCCAGCCGGCCGAACAGGGAATCGACGTCGACCTGTAAAATCTCCTCCGGCGTCTTACCGGAAAAAATCGTCAACACAACGGATATAATCCCTTTTACGATGGCGGCATCGCTGTCCCCCTTAAAAAACAACCGGCCGTCCTTTTTTTCAGGCACCAGCCAGACCTGCGACTGGCAGCCGCGCACTTTCCACTCTTCGGTGCGGAAACGGTCTTCCAACGGCGGGAGTCCGGCTCCCAGATCTATGATATAGCGGTATTTGTCTTCCCAGTCGTCAAGGAGTTCAAAATTTTCAATTAATTCATTAATATCCATTTTCACCGTCCCATAATAAATATGGCAAATTTTTAACACCTTAATCGGCGCCCGTCCAGCCTTTTTTGACGGTAATTATATGTAAAAATCGGATAAATTAATTTGACTCCCGATTATAAAATGGTATTTTGATGGCATTAATCCACAATAACAGAGAAAAAAGATGAAAGTATCCATAACCAATCTTGACAGCAGCGAGCAAAACCTCCGCCTTTTGGCCGAGGCATACCGCAACTCGTACAACAAACTGTCCGAAGCCTATAAATCTCCGGAAGAAATGGCTTTGTACACTTACGACTATTTTTACCAGAAAGTAAAACGCTTTGCCGCGGAAAACCAGCACAGCTCGACTTCCAGAACATTTATGGTCACGCTTGACGGGCAGCCGGTCGGTTTTGTCCGCTACAGCCGCATTCCGGAATATTACAAGACCAACGAAAACGGCCGTACGCAGGATTTGGAACACGGCATGCTGGACGGTTACGAATACGCCTGGTACCGCAAGGTAAATTTTGTCAGCGACGTTAAGCTTGACGATACGACCATGATCTTAAACCAGATTTATTTGGATCCCTCCGTTCAGCGTCACGGCCTGGGGACCTACATTTTGGCACAGACGCTGCCCAAAATGAAGGAAAAAGGCGTCAGAAACCTGATTTTGGAATATAACGTCGATAATAAAAACGGCGAGAAGTTTTATAATTCTTTCGGTTTTCAGCCGCTGGCGGACACCGAAGACCTTGACCACATCATCCGCAGGGGCGGCCAAACCCGTTTCTGTATCAGCAAAGTGAAAATGGTTCATGTCGACGTCGATACCGCTCTGGAAAAAGCCAATGCCAAAATGGAGCAGAAGAAACAGGCCAAGGCCCGTTCTATCGGCAATATTATCATCGGTTTGCTTAACAATGCCCAACGCCATAAATAAAATAAGAACCGCCGTCAGCCCGCAAGGCCGGGAGATTGACTTTTTTGAACGGGTAAACGACGTAAAACTGCCGGGAATTTTTTTTCTGGGCGTTTTTCACGGCGATGAAACCGAAGGAGAATACGCCATTGGCAGATTTATGCGGGAGCTGGTCGAAAATCCGACGGTAAAATGTGATTACAACCTGTATTTTCTGCCCTGTCTGAACCCGGACGGAAAAGCCCTGAAGACGCGTTTTAACGCCAACAAGGTTGACCTGAACCGCAATTATCCGACGGCCAATTTTAAAAATGAAACGCAGACGTTGTCTTACGAAAAAGTCAAATGCGGCCGTCCGGCCTCCGAAACCGAGACCCGTTTTATGATGGAACTGGTCGAAACCTATAAACCTGCAATGATTATTTCCATTCACTCCGACCTGCATTTAATCGACTATGACGGACCGGCCGAAAAACTGGCTCAGATGTATGCGGAAAAAACCGGCTACAGACTGGTTGAAAACGTGGGTTACGAAACGCCCGGCTCTTTCGGCACCTGGGCGGGAATCGAAAAGAAAATACCGCTGATTACACTTGAAACCTGGCGCGGACGCACGGATGAGGAGAAAGAAAAAATCTGGCAGGAAATCCGCCCGGCATTTTATGAAACCCTGACGTTCAAACCATAAAAAAAGCTGCCTTTATGCCGGGCAGCTTTTTTAGAACTTTTGCATCATCCGAAGAAAATGCCGACACCGCCGTTAGAGCGACTGTGTTCGTCCCGCAGCAGACGGCAACCGTCATACAGATAAGCGGAAAACGGCGAGGACAGCGCCTGTTTTGCTGACGGAACGTCCGTGCAAACGCCGATTTGGTTTTCTTCGGCCACGAACAGGCTTCCGCTGTCAACATCGGCCAGCAGATAAAAGGTTTTCTGCGTATCGACCGTAACGAAAATCATATACCAGCACAACTTTACCGGAAAATCATTAAATTTTATTTTCGCCAGCCGCAGTTTGGAAACATGCAGACCGTGCCTGTAGCGGACGAAAGTATCCATTACCGCTTCCGCTTTTTCACGGTCCAGAACATCTTCGTCGGAACACATCCGCACCAGGGTTATCTGACCGTCGGCCGTACTTTTCGTCATCAGACAGCAGCTCATAATGATTTTGCAATAACCTTCATGATTACGGATAAAAAAATCCATTCCTTCGGGAGGATAGCCGTTGGCAACAAAAAAATTAACGCCGGTACCGTAAACGAAACAACCTTCAATCGTCATTCCCGCCAAAATAAAAGGCAGAGAATCCAATCCGTTTTTTTGCAAAAGGGCCGTCAGATCCGGACGATTGACAAAAGCGTCAAGCTTCGCTTCAAACTCGTCTTTACGATGTTCCACAACCGACGCTTTTTGCGCCAGAAGATCAAAAGTCTTTTTAAAATTTTCCATATTCCGAAAAATTAAGGGTAAATACTAATATAAAAAAAATTTGCATACTAAGAAAAATATAGTATGCAAACTAGCATCCTTCCTCTAAAAGTCAAACAGATTTTCGCCGGCAAACGGTTCAGAAAAGCTCAAACATCATCTTGGCTTCGTCGCTCATGCGTTCCGGCGTCCAGGCCGGTTCCCAGACGATTTTTACCTCGACTTCGCCGGTTCCCTCCACCAGAGAAACCGCGTCCGCCGCCTGCTGGGGCAGCACACCGGCAACCGGACAGGTCGGCGCGGTGACGGTCATGTCAATATGCACATTGCCGTTGTCTTTGTCGATATCAATTTTATAGACCAGCCCCATATCATAGACATTGACCATAATCTCAGGATCCGACACGGTTTTCAATGCTTCTACGATATCCTGCTCGGAGGCGATTTTTTCTCCGGCCGGCAGCGGTTTTCCGGCGCGGGCGACATAGTTTTGCAGTTCCTGAGGCACGGGCGCTTCTTCGGCCAACCCCATGGCGCTCAGCAGCTGTTTTTCATTGGCATCCAAAATATCTTCGCTGTTTTCGGTCATATTCAGTATTTCCTCCGGTTTCGGAAAAGATTTATACGCTTTTGAGGCTAAAAGTCAAACTCAAAAAAAAGTTCTGGCCTTGTTAAGAGCGGCGACCAGACGGTCGATGTCCTCTTTGGTTGAATACAAACCCAGAGTTGCACGGGCCACGCTCTCATAGCCCATGCGATGCACCAGCGGCTCCGCACAGTGATGACCAACGCGAATCGCCACGCCCTCTTTGTTGAGGATAAAAGCCAGATCCTGCGGGTGAATACCGTCCATTACAAACGAGAAAACCCCGCCTTTGTCTTTGGCGGTGCCGATCAGCTTCAGTCCCGGAACGCCGGAAAGCTTTTCCGAAGCATATTTTACCAGTTCCTGTTCATGAGCCGTGATGTTTTCCAGCCCCAGCGCCATCATATATTCCAGCGCCACGCCCAAGCCGATGGCCTCGACAATGGCCGGGGTGCCCGCTTCAAAACGCGCCGGCGGTTCCTCAAAGGTCGTATGTTCGTAAGTTACGCGGTCAACCATATCGCCGCCGGTCTGATACGGTGGCATCGAAGCCAAAATGTCATATTTTCCGTACAAGACGCCGATGCCGGTCGGGCCATAGGTTTTATGTCCCGAAAAAGCCAGAAAATCACAGTCCAAATCCTGTACATCCACTTTATGGTGCACGGCAAACTGACAAGCGTCCGCCAGCAACAGGGCACCGTGCCGATGAGCGGCCGCGGCCATTTTTTTTATCGGAAAAACCGTGCCCAAAACATTTGACATGGCCGTTACTGCAACCAGTTTGGTATTTGCGGTCAGATTTTCGGCAAACTCTTCCCAGACAAAACTGCCGTCATCGGCAATTTTAAATATTTTCAGGCTGAATCCGAGCTCGTCACGCAACATTTGCCACGGTACCAGATTGGCATGATGTTCGGCTTCCGAAATCAGAACCTCATCACCTTTTTTTAGATTTTTTCGTCCCCAGGCAGCCGCCACCAGATTAATCGACTCGGTGGCATTGCGCGTGAAAACAATCTCTTTTTCCGACTTGGCGTTGAGAAACTTCCTTACCGTCCGGCGGGCGGCTTCATAATCCCAGGTAATCTGCTCGGAGAGCAGATAAGAACCGCGATGGACGTTGGAATATTCGCGGGTATAAATATCGGACATCCGGCTGATGACGCATCGGGGTTTCTGCGCCGAAGCACCCGAATCCAAAAAAGTGTTAGGCTTGCCGTTTACCAATTCCTGCAAGACCGGAAAATCTTTTCTTATTTCATTGACATCATACATTTTTTATCCCTCTCTCTCCGTTTTTTTTAATTTAACCCGGCAACGGAGTTATTCAACTTAAACCTTGGTCTTAAGCCAGCGGTCAAGCGTTTCGCACAGATCTTTCCGGTTTTGGTCACTGTCAAAAGTATGCGGACAGTCTTTAATGACGACCAACTCTTTCGGCGCCGTGAGCGCCGCATACATCCGCTCATTGTTGTAAACCGTGGAAGACAAATCTTTTTCGCCGGTAACGAGCAGCGTCGCGGCTTTGATTTTTCCACCGTCAAAAACCATATCATAATTTTGCAGATCGGTTACGAAATCAAACGAAACCCAGCCTTCGACACTTTTGTCATTTTGCTTGCGGCAATGACGGCGGCCGGTTTCGCGCCATTTTTCAAAGAATTCCCGGTTGTTGAGCATATAGGAGCGCAGATAATATTTGCCGCCGACCATGGCGCCCAGCGGAACCAACAGGCCGACCCTTTCCGGATGCCGCTCGGCATAATACAAGACGCTGCCGCCACCCAGCGAATGTCCGCACAAAGCGAAAGGTTCCGCGTAAAAATCCTGTGATTTTGCCCAGTCGATAACCGTTTCCAAATCTTCAACCGCCGCTGTCAGGGTCGAATCTCTCAAATTGCCGTCACTTTCGCCGAAAGAATAGCGCGAATCGAAAGTAACCACCGTATAGCCGTTGGCCAGAAAAGTTTCGGCCGCGCAACGGATGACGTAATATTCCTTAAAGCTGCTCAACCCGTGCTGAATGAAAACCAGACGTCCCGCCGCTCCCGTTTCCGGCTGCTCGACAACGACGCTCAGCTTTTGTCCTTCAGCATTGCGGATAAAGGTTTTCATTGCTCCTCGCTTTGCCGTACGAAGCTTTTCATCCACGCGCGGATTTGTTCGTTTTCAACTTTGGAAACAACGTCTTCCAGATAAGCGTCGATCAAAATCTGCCGCGCCTCTTCCAGACCGATACCGCGGGAACGCATATAAAACAACTGCTGTTCATCCAGCTCGCCGCTGGCCGCACCGTGCGAACATTTGACGTCGTCGGCAAAGATTTCCAGCTCGGGCTTGACATCCACTTCCGCGGCGTCAGACAGCAACAGAGCCTTGTGCAGCTGCGTCCCTTCGGTTTTGACTGCATCGGGAGCTATGTGAATCTTTCCCTGAAAAACGCCGCGGGCATCGCCGCCGACCACGCCTTTGGCCAATTGGGAGGAATAAGTACAGGGAGACAGATGTTCAATATTGGTGGTCGTATCCAAAGTTGCCCATCCGGACATGATATAGGCGGTATCCACGCTGCAGCGGGCGTTTTCCGCCGCCAAACGAACTCTTATTTCGTTGCGACCGATGTTGGCACCCTTTTGCAGACAGAAGTTATTGTACTGCGAATCGGCTTTCTGTCTGACTACGCTCAAAGACACGTGGTTGGCTTTGAAAGCCTCGTCCTGAAGCTTGTTATGATTTAATTTGGCGCCTTTGCCCAAAACGATTTCATTGACAATGTTGGCAAAATAACGCGACTTTTGCGGACCGGCATATTTGTACCATTCGACCAGTTCCGCCTCGGCTCCGCTTTCCAGCACAATCAGATTGCGCAGATTGAAAAACAAATTGCTTCCGCCGGCATCGGTATGGTTGACAATCATCAACGGCTTGTCCAGTTTGACGTCTTTGCCGACGCGAATGTAAACGCCTTCTTCCATATAGTGCGTATTCAGCGCCGCAAAAGGATGCTCGTCTAGATTGACCAGACGGCCGAGATGCTCTTTCGCCTCCTCAATCAGCACCGCCTCCATCAGGGTGATGACCTCCACGCCGCGCGGCAGCGCAGGAAAAACGGGAATAAACTTGCCGTTTACAAAATGAATCTGATATGCGTCAAACGGAACGCCGTAATCCAGATTCAATTCATGTTCACGGCAATGGCCGCCGCAGTGGCATTCACCGTCTTCATGATGGCAATGACATTCGCCCTCTTCGCCGCAGCCACAGTCCTCATGGTGGCAGCCGCAAGCATCTTCCGTTTCCGCCCGCAGTTCATCCAGAAAGTTTGACGGTTCGATAACGAAGTCATCCGCGTTCAGATCACGGGGCTTGGTATATTTCCAAGCCTCAGTCTTGGCGGTGGGAACGCCCTGTTTTTCAAACGCGGCCAACCCTTTTTCGCGCAGGCTCTGAAACCAGGGAATATATTCTCCGAACAGCTTAATGTTTTGCAGTAACCCGGCCATTTTATTTTTCTTTCACAAATTCGGCATAGCCTTTTTCTTCCAGCTCCAGCGCCAGACTTTTGTCACCGGACTTTACGATGCGCCCGTCGGCATATACGTGAACAAAATCAGGCACCACATAATTCAGCAGACGCTGATAATGCGTGATGACCAGCATTGAGCGTTTGCCGTCACGCAGGGCGTTAACCCCGTCGGCAACGACTTTCAGAGCATCTATGTCCAGACCGGAATCCGCCTCGTCAAGAATAGACAGAGCCGGTTTGAGAATCGACATCTGCAAAGTTTCGAGACGTTTTTTCTCGCCGCCGGAAAATCCGACGTTCACCGGACGTTTGATCATCTCATTGTCAATGCCCAGTTTTTTTCCCTCTTCGCGCACCAGTTTGACAAACTCCATGGTATCAAGCTCCGGCAGCTCCTGATGTTTGCGAATGGCATTGACCGCGTGCTTCAAAAACGTTGTAGTCGGCACGCCGGGTATCTCCACCGGATACTGCATACAGAGGAAAATTCCCTCGCGGGCGCGTTCTTCGGGCGACATGGCGGTCAAGTCTTTTCCCTTAAAGCGAATCGAACCCGAAGTGATTTCATATCCGGGCTTGCCGCAGATGATGTTCGACAAAGTCGACTTTCCGGCGCCGTTCGGCCCCATAATGGCATGAACCTCGCCTTCGTTGACGGTAAGGTTAAAGCCTTTAATAATTTCCCGGTCGCATACGCCGGCATGCAAATCTTCAATTTCTAACAACGGTGTTTTGGTCATTTTCTGCTCTTTCGTTACTTTATGCGGCATGGATCTTATCCCATTCGTTCAGACGCCGCTCAATCAGTTTGATTTTTTCAGCCTTATAAACAGCAACGCGATCGGCAATATGATAATTTTCCTTCAGCTGTTCCAGCATAATCTCCACATCCGCCGTTTCTTCCACAATCTGATCAACATTGTCTTTCCCGCGGTTGACGTTTTTTAAAATCTCTTTCATCAGCTCCGACATCTCTTCAACCACCATCAGCATCTGCGCTTCTTCGCCCCAGGTGTCCAAAGCCCGTTTCAATACCGGATTTACCATTATCCAACGCTCCCTTCCAGACTGATGTTGATTAACTTGGCTGCCTCTATCGCAAATTCCATCGGCAGATGCTGCATCACTTCTTTGCAGAAACCGTTTACAATCAGACTGACGGCTTCTTCTTCGCCAATTCCTCTCTGCAAACAATAAAACAACTGTTCGTCGCTGATTTTGGAAGTGGTCGCCTCATGTTCAATAACTGCGGTTTTGTTGCGGTTTTCAACATAGGGCACCGTATGCGAACCGCAGTTTTGCCCGATCAAAAGGCTGTCGCACTGCGAATAGTTGCGGGCATTGGCGGCCTTGGGGCCGACACGCACCAAACCGCGGTAAGTCTGGTTGGAGAAACCGGCGGAAATGCCTTTGGAAATGATTTTTGAAGTTGTGTTTTTGCCGATATGAATCATTTTGGTGCCGGTATCGGCCTGCTGGCGGTTATTGGTAATGGCCACCGA
>ERZ779866.3659-NODE-3659-length-12243-cov-3.517312_pt1 | contig 12243 bp, 9 predicted proteins | sample MGYA00511248_ERZ779866 | MGnify/ENA primary metagenome ERZ779866 (study PRJEB29588, sample SAMEA2155758) | human gut metagenome | biome: human gut; feature: human-associated habitat; material: faeces | place: Denmark | collected 2008/2010 ... | reverse complement strand
ATTGAAGTGTTACTTTAAGGTTGGGTACTAAGAGCTAGTTTCTGAAAAGTTTAGGCTGTCTGAGACGCTTTGATTTGAAGGTTAAGTTTGACTATCTCAATGGCGACAAAGCCTGCGAACTTTTTAAACGCTACGCCCAAAGGCTTTGTCCTGAGACAGAAATTGACAGTCAGATTTTGAGTGAAGTCGCCAAACTGCGATTCCTCGCTCCGGGCGACTTTGCCACCGTTGCCAATCAATCACGGTTTAATCCCGTGCGCTCTCCATCTGAACTTTTTTTGCGGCTGGAAAAAGAATGCCAAACGAAAAACGCTCACTCTCACAAACGCCCCATTGGCTTTAGTTAGGAAAAAATTTAACCGAATTTCGCTATTTTCTGAAAATTCGTCGTACAATGACAACCTAAATGACTTGGGGAGTTCTACTCCCGATATCTCCATCGTCTAACGGTTAGGACATAACCCCCTCACGGTTAGAATACGAGTTCGAATCTCGTTGGAGATACCAGATTCAAAAAGAGGAAGTTTTAACGGCTTCCTCTTTTGCTTTTCTCAGCCTTTCACGCAGAGCACCTGTCGGAGTTCGTGCAAAGTTTTCGTTAGGTCCGACTGATTGAGCATCACCTCTTCAATGGACTTATAGGCACCCGGAATTTCATCTAGTACGCCAACGTCCTTGCGGCAAACCACATTTTGAGTTTGCTTTTCCAAATCCTCAACCGTGAAATGCTTCTTTGCCTCCGTGCGACTCATTTTGCGTCCTGCACCGTGAGAGGAACTGCAAAACGATTCCGGATTGCCAAGTCCCTCGACAATGTAGCTTCGCGCACCCATACTGCCGGGAATGATGCCTTTTTCTCCAAGACCGGCACGGATCGCCCCTTTTCTCGTTACCCACACCGTTTCTCCAAAATGCGTCTCCTGAGCTACATAATTGTGATGGCAGTTCACGATTTCACCCTCAAGGCTTACCTCGGGGCGCAACACGCGAATGGCCTCCAACACATCGTCAAGAATAACCTGACGGTTGGTCATTGCGTAGGCTTGAGCCCAATGAACAGCTTTCATGTAAAGCTCAAATTCCTCAGTCCCCTCTTTAAGCGAAGCCAAGTTAATATCCGGCAAAACTTCTCCGCTCGCCTTTGAGAGTTCTTTGGCCTTACTGATAAAAAATGAGGCCATGATATTGCCCACGCCGCGCGAGCCGGTATGCAGCATAATCCATAAACATCCGTCTTCATCGGCTGTGAGTTCAATGAAGTGATTGCCGCTGCCCAAGGTTCCCAACTGCGCGCGCCAATCCGATCTCACCATAGGTTTGAGCATCTCAGGCTCTTTCGCCAAAATCTCCGCAAGCGGTGCTTCAAAAGGCTCACAGGCGGACGTGCGAATCTGATCCTTTTTCCTTTGTTCACGGCCGACCGGCACCCGATTCAAAATTTCCGTCATGAGCTGTCCGAGATCACGCTCATCAAACATTTCTTTTTTCAAGTTTGTTTTCGCAGCCAACATCCCGCAGCCGACATCAACGCCGACGGCTGCCGGAATCACAGCACCTTTAGTTGCGATCACACTGCCGATTGTGGCGCCCATGCCGGCGTGCACATCGGGCATCGCCGCCACATGACGAAAGACAAAGGGAAGGCTTGCAACATTGCGAAGCTGTTCAATTGATATAAGATCAATGTCGTTGGTCCAGACTTTTACGGGGACCTTTAAGTTGTCAGAAAAAATTTGTGCGATTGGCATTGCTCTTCCTTTTTTCTATTAAGCCTTATTATCAAATTAACAGCAGATCCTTCTTTTTAAGATGCTGTCTAACACAACTGACAAACATTACGATGAATCGGACGATTCTGTTCTCATGCATCATGTACTGATGTTTAACTTAATACATTTATTAAAAACCCAAAATTCTTTAAATGACACCATGCGAAAAAAGAAAAAAATGCTCATTAAAGGCACTGCGCCCAAGCCCCGCAATCCGATTGCAAGAATAATGTGCACAGACTCTCGATTTAAAACCCGAGCCTTCAAAAACAAGAAAAAAGATTTGAAAAAGTTTGATTGGCATAAAGAGCTAGACTAAAACTGAAAATTTCAAATCTGACACTCTATTCAACATAGACTGCTGAAATCAGAAATTCCTTAGTTTCTTCTTAGGGTTAGCATTAAGGCGATACCTGTCCGAGTCCATTAAAATGCGCGGGTAACCAATCCTCAGGAGAATCACAATGACCTTATTAAACTGGGTCGCGGTTCTTGTCGTTATCCTGACAATTGCCGCTTTGATCAAGCGCTACGAAACGCGCTTGGTTTTGTTTACGGCGGGCTTAGTGCTTTGCTGCGTTTCCCTGCAGCCGATGACAGCCTTTAACGCTTTCGCCAAATCCATGACCAACGGCGGCCTCATCATGGCAATCTGTGCTTCGATGGGTTTCGCTTATGTGTCTTCCTACACCCGCTGCGACCAACACTTGGTGCAATTGCTCTCCAAGCCCATCCGCGGTTTAGGTATTTTCCTTGTGCCGATCTGCACGACAGTCACGATGGTGATTAACGTCGCCATCCCGTCAGCTTCGGGCTGCGCTGCTGCCGTGGGCTCGACTTTAATTCCTGTGATGCTTCGCGCCGGTGTCAGACCTGCCATGGCTGCCGCTTCCGTGATGATGGGTACCGCGGGCGGCGTGCTCTCTCCGGGCTCCGCACACAATGCCTACATTGCGAAGATTTCCAACATGGAAATCATGGACCTGATTGCTTTGCATACGCCTTACAGTATGGTTCTTTGGGCTGTCGGCATCATCGGTGTGCTCGTTATGTGCATTGTCTTTAAAGATAAGGGCGAACCCACCGACAACATTCAAGTTAACCTTGAACACAAAGCCGAAACCATTGAACGCCCGAACATCATTTACGCCTTAGTGCCGCTGCTGCCGATCGTCATTTTGGTGTTGGGCAACACCGTCGTTCCGCAAATCAAGATGGGCGTGGCTCAGGCCATGGTCTTGGGTGCCATTTTGTGCATCCTCATCACCCGTGCCAATCCCCAGGAATTCTCCAAGACCTTCTTCAAGGGCTTGGGTAACGGTTACGGCAACATCTTGGGCATCATCATTGCCGCGGGCGTCTTTGCTGCCGGTCTTCGTGCCGCTGGCTTAATCGACACCTTCATTGCCCTTTTGCGTGAATCCAACGACATCGCCCGCTGGGGCGGCTCCTTGGGTCCGTGGTTCTTGGGCACCATCACCGGTTCGGGTGACGCCGCTACTTTTGCCTTCAATGAAGCCGTGACGCCGCACGCCGCCGCTTTCGGTATGGACATCCCGCACCTGGGCTCCCTGGCCTTCTTGTCCGGTACCCTGGGCCGTACCTCTTCGCCGATTGCCGGCGCCATGATGGTTGTGGCCGGTATCGCTATGGCCAACCCCGTTGAAGTCGCCAAACGCACCATCGTTCCGTGCTTTGTCGGCGTTGTCATCCTTGCGATGATTATCGTTTAGTTCAAAAAAGAACTTAGATTAATTGAGATGCTGCAAAACTTCTGCAGCATCTCTTTTTTTATAACCGGCAACAAAAAACGCCCGAGGATTTTTCTCCAAGGGCGTTTTTTGCAGGAAGAACTTTTTAGATAATCACCTGCCCCCGATAGTGCAGCCACTTTTCCTCGATGCGCTGACCGAGGTGAATCATGGTGGTTTCTGCAATGCCAAGGCCTGCGGCATACATGAGTTTTTCCTGCTCTGCCATGCGAAGCGCTTCATGGCAGTCAAAGCTGCCAAATTCAGAAACTTCACCATCGCGATTGACGGGATTAGCCCCTTCTTTGAGGTGTCCTTCGTAGTTTTTCACGACTTCACGCAAATAGCCTTCAGGCACGGGAAGCTCCTGCACAAAGCGGGCGCTTTCCTTAATGTCGACGTCATCGCTGCTTAAGCCTGCTTCTTCGAAAAGCTCACGATAAAGCGCATGTTCGGGCTTTTCGCTGGCTTTCACAAGCCCCGCCGCAAGGCTATCCCAAACACCGCCCGCAATGGGCTTGCCGGGTCTGCGGCGCGCAAGCACCACTTTGCCGTCTTTATCGTATGCGGTCAGACGAACGGAAGTCGTCATCAGACCCAATTTGCGGCAAAGAAGGCGCGGCGCCTGACAGAATACGTCATCGTAGACTGTGGCGCGCACGTCAACCAATTCGCCTGCGTCATCGGGCAGCTCGCCCAGTTCAGCGAGAATGCGTGCTGCTTTTTGCATGGCAGCAGTGCGCAACGTTTCCGTGCGGCAGCTTTCTTCGCCCAAGTAGAGTTTATCCATCAGACGAAAGTCGCTCGTTGCGCCGGCCAACTTCATGGCGAGCGTCTTTTTCACGCAGCCGATGATTTCTTTTCCGGCGCAAAAGCGCACATAGTCCGACGGGATCGGTTGATTCAACCGATCCTTTAAAACTTCGTAAGTTTCATAAACCGATTTCGCATTCACTTCGCTCATATCGGTACTCCGCTAAAAAGTTAAGCTTCAGGACGCATATGCGGGAAGAGCAGCACATCGCGGATGCTTGCCGAGTCCGTCAAAAGCATCACGAAACGGTCGATACCGATACCGCAGCCACCCGTGGGCGGAAGACCGAATTCAAGGGCGCGGATGTAGTCAGCGTCGTAGTACATGGCTTCATCGTCACCGTGGGCCTTGGCGTCAGCCTGAGCCTTAAAGCGAGCGGCTTGGTCTTCCGGGTCATTTAATTCGGAGAAGCCGTTGGCGGTTTCGCGGCCGGCAATGTAAAGCTCAAAGCGTTCGGTAAGCTCAGGATTGGTATCCGAAGCACGGGCAAGCGGAGAAATTTCCACCGGGTAGTCAACAATGAAGGTCGGATCAATCAACTTGGACTCGGCCACTTCTTCAAACAGAGCCATTTCCAAAGCGCCGATGCCGACATAGTCGGGCTGAGGAGCGCCCAAGCGCTTCAATTCAGAGCGCAAGAAGGCTTCGTCGGCCAACTTCTCATCGGTGTATTGCGGAGCGTATTTTTGAATGGCCTGGCGCGGAGTCAGACGGTCAAAGGGCTTGCCCAAGTCAATATCGTGACCCTGGTAGTGAACCATCGTCGAGCCATTGACTTCCTGAGCCACATGACGCAGGATGGCTTCGGTGAAGTCCATCTGATCCTTGTAGGTCCAGTAGGTCGCATAGAATTCCATCATCGTGAATTCAGGGTTGTGACGAACGGACAAACCTTCGTTGCGGAAATTGCGGTTTAATTCAAAGACGCGTTCAAAGCCGCCCACCACGAGGCGCTTGAGATAAAGTTCCGGCGCGATGCGCAGGTACATATCCATGTCGAGCGCATTGTGGTGCGTGATGAAAGGTTTGGCATTGGCGCCGCCCGGAATCGGGTGCAGCATCGGCGTTTCCACTTCCATGAAGCGGTTGGCGAGCATGTAGTTGCGCATGCAGGCAATGATCTTGCTGCGCTTTACAAAGCGGCTGCGGCTGTCCTCGTTCATGATGAGGTCAAGGTAGCGCTGACGGTAGCAGATTTCCTGGTCGGCAAGACCGCGGAACTTTTCAGCCAAGGGGCGAATGGCTTTGCTCATCAGGCGGATTTTCTTCACGCGAACGGAGAGTTCACCGCGCTTAGTCTTAAAGACCGTGCCTTCGGCAGCCACGATATCGCCGATATCCATGCCCTTAAATTCGTTATAGGCTTCTTCACCCACTTCAGAAGGCGACAGGAAGTACTGCATCGTGCCCGAGCAGTCGCGCACCGTGGCAAAGGCGGCCTTACCCATCACGCGCTTGAGCATCATGCGGCCGGAAACGGCCACTTGGTGAGCTTCGGCTTCAAGCTCTTCAGCGCTCTTTTCACCGTAGGCTTCACGGATATCACCGAAGAGATCTTTTCTTACGAAATCGTTCGGGTAAGCGTGCCCCGTTTCACGCCACTTGGCGAGCTTGGCGCGGCGCTCCGCGATAATATGGTTTTCATCATCGGCCGTCATTGCGGCTTCCTGAACCTTGTTTTCTGCCATTTTCATGTCCTTTTTATTTGCGCCTGTCAGACGCCTTGCTTGAGGCTAGCCTCAATAAATTGATCGAGATCACCGTCCAACACAGCCTGTGTGTTGCCGGTTTCCACATTGGTTCGTAAATCTTTCACTCGAGACTGATCGAGCACGTAGGAGCGAATCTGGTGACCCCAGGCGATGTCGCTCTTGGCGTCTTCGGTCTGCTGCTGCACTTCACGGCGCTTTCTCATTTCCGCTTCATAGAGCTTGGCCTTCAATTGGCTCATCGCCTGCTCTTTGTTGCGATGCTGACTGCGGTCGTTTTGGCACACGGTCACAATGCCCGTGGGAATGTGCGTGATACGCACGGCAGACTCTGTCTTTTGAATGTGCTGGCCGCCCGCACCCGACGCACGGAAGACATCAATGCGAAGATCCGCGGGATTGATTTCCACTTCGAAGCTGTCATCGATTTCAGGGTAAACGTAGACGCTCGCAAAAGAGGTGTGACGGCGGGCGTTTGCGTCAAAGGGGCTTTTTCTCACCAAGCGGTGCACACCGGTTTCGGTGCGAAGGGTCCCGTAGGCATAGTCGCCCTGAATATAGATCGTGCAGCCTTTAATGCCGGCCACATCGCCCTCGGTTTCTTCCTGCAGTTCCACCGTAAAGCCTTTGCGTTCACCGTAGTGCAGGTACATGCGCTCGAGCATGCTCGCCCAGTCCTGAGCTTCCGTGCCGCCAGCACCGGCCTGGATTTCCAGGTAGCAGTTGGCGCCGTCCATCGGCTGATTGAACATGCGCTGAAATTCCAGCTTTTCAACGGATTTTTCAAGCTCAAAGACTTCTTCGCCCACGACTTCGACGCTGCCGTAGTCCTCTTCAGCCATTGAAAGCTCAAAGAGTTCCGCGGCGTCATTGACACCATTGGTGAGTGTTTTGAAAAGCCCGACCGTGTCGTCAAGACGTTTTTTTTCTTTACTGACTTTCTGCGCGTTTTCCGGATTGTCCCACAGGGCGGGATTTTCCATTTCGCGATTGACTTCTTCTAACCGGCGTTCCTGTCGGTCGATGTCAAAGATACCCCCTCAGCTCAACCAAACGAGCTGTGAGGTCCGAGATTTTGGCCTCAATTAGGTTTATGCGCTCTGCATCCATGTTGCGTTCAGAGATAAAAAGTTTTGAAATAATTGATTATAAAGTAATTACGTCTTCTTTGAAGACGGGATTAAGCGCTTTCAGACCATGAACCCATTTAATCGTCCCCAGGCGCCAATGCGCTTTGAGAACTTTTGCCCTTTCATAAAGTTCATCGGCTGTCGTCTGAAGTTTTGCTCCCGCAAAAGCCAGCACCACGCGATTGCCCTCATCGATTTCGGGCATCACGAGCGTGCGGCCTTCAAAGGCTTCGTCAATGGCTGAGAAGCTCTTATCAAAGCGGCTTCCGAAAAGATTAAAAGAAGCCACTGATCCTGCCTTATTCATCGCACGGCGGCACAAGCGATAAAAGTCCGCGTCGTCATAGACCGGGCCCTTCGCGTCCTGATCGTAAATATCTACCTGAAGCCAATCGCAGGGATTGAAGTCACTTCTTGCACCGATAAAGTCTCGGGCGTCCGCGAGATGTATCGTTAGGCGGTCGTCGGGCATCGGACACTTAAACCACTGATGCGCGCTCATCACCACGTTGGGAGAAATTTCTGCCACATCGATTTTCGCATCGGTGTACTTCCAACAGAATTTTGTGAGCGACGCCGCACCCAACCCGAGCTGCACAATCTGACGAGGTTCGGGGTAAAAGAGCCCGCAGGCCATCATTTGTCTGGGATACTCCAGCACCAATTCATAGGGGCGGCCCACTTTCATTGCGCCCTGAATCCAGGGCGAGCCGAAATGCAGATAGCGAAAGCCGTCTTCTTCGGAAAAAAAGAGGTTGGGACAGGGATCGGTGTCGTGTCGATGATTTTTCATAGTTTTCGTAATTAAAATGTTTGCCCCATTTTAGCGCCAAACGCCCGAATTTCAGGCACTCCATAGCATAGAGAGAAAAATTTATTTTTGATTTTTCTCATCTTTTCAGTGTCAATGCTGCCGATAAAATGCCCCCTTTCTCTCTTTATCGACGAAAGGAAATGAAGTGGCTGCTGTTCATAACCACCTTCTATCTTTTACCGTGCTTGCGCTCTTAAATGCGCACTGTCCCTTAACTTCTGCCCAACAAGAGATCACGCTCATATCGGAAAATTTCACTCTTGACGATCTTCATGAAAATGAATTCGGCACAATGACCTATTGGGAAGCATCAGGTGATGCGGCGCTCGCTGCGGACGCTTTGACTCAACTCAATTTTGTCCGCGAGCCCGATCCCGAAGGTGAGTGGCTTGACATGGCGTTTCTGTCGCACGCTGACGGTAAGCTCACCGTCAATACGGACACCGCACTTTTGCTCAAAAGCGAAGGCGCAGAAAGCGTCACCGGATTAAGAACGGAGAGATTTCAAGGTTTCGGCGAAAAAAGCGGAATACTGAAAATTGCGCTTGATGCCAGGCACCCCACCAATCAGCTTGATTACGCCGTCACTTGGAATGTCGCCGAGAGCACTTGCGATTTCGCTGACACTCTCAATGCCCCGGATGAAATTCACTTGAGCCTTCAGACCGCAGGACTGGCTGAGGGGGCAACTGCCGCCGCTTTCCTTCTGACTGATTCGGATTTCAGTTACCGGGGCAGACTTGTCATTCATGCCAAAGACGAAATCCATCCGGAAAGTATCCGCGCGATTGAGCTTTGGGGCAGCCGCTTTCATTTTGAAAGTACCGGCAACTCAGTCATCAAGGGGGACATTTTGGTGGATTCGCTCTCTGACTTATACCTGGGGTTAAACCGTGAAGGCGACGTCTTTGAAGGGCAAATTCTCAACGAAATTGAAGAATCCTCGACGCACCTCGCGCTTTCTTCAGGCGCCGATGGAGTACCCACGGTGTCAACAAACTTAATATTTTTGACTGGGGCAAAAACGGTGTCCTCGATCTCACGCAAGCGCCCGGATCAACTTCAATTAAAAATTACAATGCCGACGGAGCTTCCATCTCCGAAACTCGAATCGAAGACGGCGCCAGGTTAAAAATCAGTCTCACAGATAACGACCTTAAAAATACAGGTTACAAGCTTGAGCTCGGTGCCGTCACCCCGATTACCCCCGACGGTTCCCGAGTCTTCATTGAAATTATTGATAAGCGCACCGATCAGTCTGAAGAAAATCTCCAAGTCGGTCTTATCAAAGTCGATAACGTAAGCGACGCCGAGTCAAAGTTTTTTGCCGAAAGTACTCCCTCTTACTACGAAACCGCTTTAGGTTCTTTTAAAAGTTACGGCACAATCGGCACCGACGGCAAAGACGGTTTTGTCTTAACCGGCATCAAAACGGATTTACTCGGACCGTCCAATCTGGTCAAAAGTATGCTTGATTTCACCGCGGGCTTAAGTGTCGCTCATGAGCAAAATGCCGACCGTGTGTTTTCTCTTATTTCCGAGCGGCTCTCGCAGCGCAAAGAGCGCGGTCTTTGGGCTGCCGCTCACAGCCGCGAAACGGAACTGAATTTGGATCATCGCACGCGTGAACAAACGCTCAAAACCCAATCTCTCACCGTGGGTTATGACGCTGACCTCAATCTCCCCTTTTTCAATAAAGGCGCCGCGGGTCTTTGGGCTAGCGTCAATCAAAGTGAAGGCGATTTAGTGTTGGGCGAGTCTGACATGGAAGAAAACGCTTTCGGGTTCTACCTGCATGGCATGACTGATGACAATTACCGCCTGATTCTTTTCGGTCACTACGGACAGGGCAACAACCGCATCAATACGGAAGGATTCTTCGGAGAAGGAAACGTGCATAAAAAAGCGCGGTTTCGCACAGACTCCCACCCTTACGGCGCGGGACTTTATTTCGGCTTTGCTTATCCCGATTTACCGCAGGGGTGGTTCTTTGAGCCCTTTGTGAGCGGTTACACGTATTGGGTGGATATCGATCAAAGCAACTCGTTTGAAGGCGTTTCTTTTGAAACCGAAAAGATTCACCGGTCACTGACCAAGGTCGGTCTCACAGTCGGTAAAGAGTTAGGCACAACGGGCTGCGTTTCTTTTTACTCACAAGCCGCCTGGGTGCATCGATTCGATCAATCAAGAGACTTCACAGGGTTTGAGGCAGATACTTCAAGAATTTTCGACACGGAAGATCTGCAGGAGTCTTGGGGATACCTCAAGTTATCCGGTCATTGGAAAGTCAATTCCGATTTTTCGCTTGGCGCCAACGTCTCGGCTTTTGCCTCGGAAGTGGTAAAACCCAAGTACGAATTCGGGCTTAACGCCAACTATCGATTCTGATTTCAATCCATTATTAACAAAACGGTCCGAACTTTTTAAGCCGGACCGTTTTTCCTATGTGACTTTAAAAGAGTGTGTCAGGTATCTCTTCGGTTTTCTGAGCCTCCTGTTCACCCTCATTGTCTTTCTTAGGCAGGGGCTTTAAGTCCGTTGCTTTCCAACGGATATCAAGTGCCTTACCTTTTCTTGCGCGATGGCCCATGTGGTATTCAAGCACCGCTTTCTTCACGGCGTATTCACGGTCCTTACCGCCTCGGCCGATACCCGTGACAAGCACGCCCTCGGCATCGATAGGTTTGGCAACGACAAGGGACTCAGTGATGTTGAGATCCATGAGAACCACGCCCTTGCCGCCGCCAGGCAGCACACGCACTTCATTGAGATCGTAAATCAAGAGACGCCCCTCTTCGGACAAGCAGGCCAAAAGCGTCTGACCTTCGCGCACCACCTGCGGCACGAGAATCTTCACGCCCTTTTGATCAAACTTGATGAAGTTCTTACCCGCGCGCACTCTCGCAAAGAGATCCTTGAATTGACAGACAAAGCCCATGCCTTCGCTTGTGGCAATGACGATTCGGTCTTCCGGTTTTGCCACGCAGTAGCCGATGATGGTCGAGCCCTTTTCAAGATCGATGAAGCTGTTGACAGGCAGCCCGTCACCTCGGGCGCTCGGCAGATCGGAAACCGCAATCGTATAGACGCGGCCCGTGTCAGACACTGCCACCATCTGATCGGTCGTGCGGCACTCAAAGGCTACGCCAAAGGCATCGCCCATCTTATAAGTCATCACCGTTGCGTCATGACCGTGACCCGTGCGCGAGCGCACATAGCCCTTCTGACTGATCACCACCGTCACCGGTTCATCGACAACCGTTTGACTCATTTCAGCGCGAGAGGCTTCTTCAATGAGCGTGCGGCGTTCATCACCAAATTCGGCTGCGTCCTGAGCGATTTCTTTAGCGACCTGATTGCGCATCAGTTTTTCGGAACCCAAGAGTCGCTCTAAAGAGTTCTTCGTTTTATTGAGTTCGGCAAGTTCCGCCTCAATTTTAATGCCGACCAAGCGCGCCAATTGACGCAGGCGAATTTCCAGAATGTCTTCAGCCTGCACTTCACTTAAGGGGAAGCGCGCCATCAAGGCTTCTTTGGGGTCGTCGGAATCACGGATAATGGCGATCACTTCGTCCAAATTCAGATAGACCAAATGACGCCCTTCCATGATGTGGATGCGTTCAAGCGTCTTATCGAGTCTGAACTGTGTGCGGCGGCGCACAGTGAGCAAGCGGAAAGCGAGCCACTCGTTAAGAATATCCACGAGCGACTTCTGACGAGGCTTGCCGTCAGAGCCTACCATCACGAGGTTCATCGAGACGTTGCTCTCAAGGCTCGTTTGAGCCAGAAGCGCGTTCACAAACTCATCGCGGTTAACGTTCTTGCTCTTGGGTTCAAAGACAAGACGCGTGGGCGTATCCTTGTCGCTTTCATCTCTGACCGTATCCAAGAGTGCGAGCATCGCGGCCTTGGCCTGTTGCTGTTCGGCAGACAGCGTCTTTTTACCCGGACGAATCTTCGGATTGGTGATTTCACCCACTTCGTTGAGCACGCGCTGTGCAGACGTGTTGGGAGGAAGCTCCGTTACGATCAGGCGCCAATGACCGCGCTGCATTTCTTCAAACGTATAGCGGGCGCGCACTTTAAGCGTGCCTCTGCCCGTGCGGTACGCATCGCGGATATCGTCTTTTTTGCTGATAAGCTGTCCGCCCATCGGGAAATCGGGCGCAGGCATCACGGAAAGAATATCGTCGAGACCGGCCTGCGGGTTATCCAAAAGCATCAGACAAGCCGCCGCCCCTTCCTTAATGTTGTGC
>ERZ779866.3657-NODE-3657-length-12246-cov-5.419572_pt1 | contig 12246 bp, 11 predicted proteins | sample MGYA00511248_ERZ779866 | MGnify/ENA primary metagenome ERZ779866 (study PRJEB29588, sample SAMEA2155758) | human gut metagenome | biome: human gut; feature: human-associated habitat; material: faeces | place: Denmark | collected 2008/2010 ... | reverse complement strand
GGCGATAAAAAAGAGTCGTTGTTCGCGACTCATTTTTGGCTTCCCGTCAAACGAGGTTGCGAATTATGAAGTGGCTTTTTCAGGTTGTCAAGCCCTTTTGTGAAATATTTTTAAAAAACTTTCTTGCCCCTCCGTACAATTGAGTCCAACCGTTTGTTTTCTTTAGCTTTTGGGGTTTTATGATCCGCTACGACATCAGTCCGCTTGATCCGGAAGCTCATCTTTACATCGTCGGTATCACCATTGACGATCCGACGCCAGACGAACAGTACCTGCGTCTACCCGCTTGGATTGCGGGCTCTTATCTCATCCGCGACTTCGCCTCCACCGTTCAGGCCGAACAAGCTTTTCTGGGAGAAACTCCTGTTCCGATTGAAAAGGTCGACAAAACTACTTGGCGCGTGAGTACAGTCGGCCGCAAAGCCGATGAAGAACTCTTCGTGTACTACCAGGTATGGGCTTTCGACACCTCGGTGCGCGGATGCTACCTGGACAACTGCCGCGGCTTTTTCAATCCCGGAGCCGCTTTGATGGAAGTGCTCGGCAGCACCGAGGGTCGCCTTGCCGTCAATCTCACTCCCCCGGTCGACGAACTGCACCTCGCCGTCGAATCCTGGAAGGTTGGGACGGGACTGAAGCGTGCGACCGATACCGAACCTTTCGGTTGGGGTCTCTATGAAGCCGAAAACTACGCTCAGTTGTGTGATTGCCCCATCGAGCTCTCTGACTTCTCGGTTATCTCTTTCAAGGCAAAGGGTACCCAGCACCATATTCTCATCAACGAAGTCCCGGTCAACTTCGATGAAAAACAGCTGGCTGCCGACGTCAAAAAAATCACCGAAACCGTGATAGGCTTTTTCGAACCCAAGAAAGGAAAGTGTCCCGCCGGCGATGAATACACTTTCCTGCTCAATGTCACCTCGAACGCGGCCGGCGGCTTGGAGCACGCCAACAGCACGGCACTCGCGGCACCGCGCAAATGGCTACCCTGCACGCACGACAAAAAGCGCACCGACAACTATGTGCAGTTGCTCACGCTGTTTGCCCACGAATACTTCCACACGTGGCTTGTGAAGCGAATCAAGCCGGCGGCCTTCATCGATGCCGATTTCTCCGAAGAAGCCTATACGTCTCTGCTCTGGCTCTTTGAAGGCTTTACGAGTTACTACGAAAGCATGCTGGTGCGCCGAGCCGGAATCATTGATGACGAAGTCTTGGGAAAGCTCCTCTCCAAGGACCTCAAGGCCGTTGTCGAAACACCCGCTCACATGGCGCAGAGCCTGTCGCAGGCTAGCTTCGACGCCTGGATAAAGTTCTACAAGCCCAGCGCCAACAGCGTCAATGCTCACGTTTCCTACTATCGTCAGGGTGCGCTTGCCGCCTGGGTTTTGGACGCCGAAATCCGCCGCAAAACAAAATCCAAGAAGTCGCTCGACGACGTGTTGCGCCTGCTCTGGGAAGACTTCAAGGCTGCCGGTGCCGACTACAGCGGCATCACTTCCGACGATGTTCCGGAAATCGTCGCACGCGCCACAGAACTTGATCTCACGGGCCTGATTGCCGATCTCACTGAGACGGCCATGCCGGTTGATTACGCCAAGTTCCTCAAGCCGCTCGGCGTCACACTAGAGGAGTCGGAAACGCCTGCCGAACGCAAGCTTCTCGGCATCAGCGGCCTCGGCAATGACGCCGGCTTTACGGTACGTCAGGTTTATGACAAAGAAACGGCACAGTGGATCGGTATTGCCCCAGGCGATGTGATCATCGCGCTCGACGGCGTGCGGGTCAAAGGCGGCAACCTTCCCGAACTGCTCGCCCGTTACGGAGAAGGCGACGAAATTCTGATTCACGCCTTCCGCGACGACGCATTACTTGCTTGGGCCGTTCTTCTGGGCAAGCCCAAGACATTTCTGAGCAAAGTGGTCATCAAGCCCACCAAGCTCGGTAAGGATTGGCTGAGCTAACGCTCTTCAACAAGCGGCGCCCTGGAAATAGAAATTTCGGGCGCCGTTTTGATCAGTACCAACCACTGCGGATCATCACACTCTCAATCTTGTCTCGAGGCGCCTCTTGAACAAAGCTTGTGCCGATTTTCTTCATCAGCACAAAGCGGATGACGCCTGCAACGGACTTTTTGTCGGAAGCCATCGCCTTCATCGCAGCGTCCATAGAAAGTCCTGAAATGCAGGTCGGCAGCCCCGCCGCTTCAAACAGCGCCTTCACGCGTGCTACATCCTCTTCGCTCAAGTACCCCAGTTCCTCAGAGAGCATCGCCGCCATCACGCAACCTGCTGCCACGGCCTCGCCGTGCAACCAAGTCGAATACCCGGTGAGCTTTTCAATGGCGTGACCAAACGTGTGTCCGAGGTTAAGTTTGGCTCGCACGCCCGACTCCCGTTCGTCCTCACGCACGATTTCCTTTTTCATTTCGCAACAGCGCGCCACAACCGTCGCCACCACATCGGCATCCAAGGCGCACAATGCCGCCATGTTCTCTTCGAGATAGGCAAAAAATTCCGCATCACCAAGCATGCCGTATTTGATGATTTCAGCAACGCCCGCACTGATTTCACGCTGCGGCAATGTTTTTAGAACTGTCGTATCGGCAATCACAGAACGCGGCTGATGAAAAGCGCCGATGAGGTTTTTCCCGGCCGGCAAATTCACACCGGTTTTGCCGCCCACGCTGCTGTCGACCTGCGCCAAGAGCGTCGTGGGCACTTGAATGAAATCAATGCCACGCATCCACATGCTTGCCGCAAAGCCTGCCATGTCACCGATCACGCCGCCGCCAAGAGCCACGATGTAGCTCTTGCGGTCGAGCCCGGCGTCCACAGCTGCCGAGAGAATCTTTTCGATGTGGTGCAAATCCTTGAAGCATTCCCCGTCAGGAAGCGTCACGACTGCAACAGGCAGGTCCGTCTGCGCCCTGCAGATACTCTGAAGTGCGGCCCTCTCGTAGAGCGGCCCAACGGTGGAATTGGTCACCAAAAGCACGCGTGTCGCCTTCAGTCTTTTGAGCTCTTCTCCGAGCAACGCCAGTGCGCCCTCTCCGACATGAATCGGATAAGCCCTCTGTCCCAGATCCACTGTCAGTTCCTTCATTTCTCGCCTCCCTCGAGTTTGTGCTGCGTCACTTCTCGCACGCTTTCCAACGCCAGAATCTTTTCCACCACGAAATCAATCGGTTTGCGTGATGTGATCACCTTTTCATTGCAAACCTCATCGTATACGGGCCCCCTTTCGAGCATGATTGATCGAATGCGCGCTGCACGGTCGTCGCCAGCAAGCAGTGGTCGAACGGAATCAAAGCGCGTGCGCTCAATAATGTCGGAAACACTCGAAGCCAATTGAATCACCAAGCCTCTGGCAAGAAGCTTTCGATTGATTTCAAACATCGGTGCTCCGCCGCCTGTTGCCACCACAACACGGTCCTTGGCGGTCAACTCAGCCAGCATTTGCGTTTCCCGAGCTCGAAAACCCGCCTCTCCTTCTTTTTCAAAAATGTAGGAGATCGGCACTCCACAGCGCGCCTCTATTTCGCGGTCGGCATCGTAAAACGCCCAACCGAGCCGTTCCGCAAGTCGCCGACCGACGGTCGACTTGCCGCTAGCCATCATGCCAATCAGAAAAATAGAAGTGAGCTTTTTATCCGTCATACGCCGTCTCGAACTGCAACTTGAAAAAGCATAGCGCAAGACGGCGCTCCGAACCGCTCCTGATGGCCGGAATCGTCAGACAAGAAGAAGTTAGGACTTTTATAATGCGCTTGGCTTTGCTCGAGGAGCGCTGCAAGCGCGGGTCAAACCTTTTGACCGTCTGCGTCCAGGCTCGGGCACTCGCTCCGATTTTTCTTTGCCTCACGACCGCCATTGACGGCAAAGACTCCAACGGCGCTCGCGTTTCCTTTCCTTTTTTCATCCTCATTTTTCTAAAGGAGGTGCGCGAGATGAGCGCAACCGCAAACTACATCATCGCCGACATCGGTCTGGCCGACTGGGGCCGCAAGGAAATCCGCATTGCCGAAACGGAAATGCCCGGTCTGATGGCCATCCGCAAGGAGTACGCCGCCGCCCAGCCTTTGAAGGGCGCCCGTATTTCCGGCAGCCTGCACATGACCATTCAGACGGCCGTTCTGATTAAAACGCTCACGGCGCTGGGCGCCGAAGTCCGCTGGGCTTCCTGCAACATCTTCTCCACGCAGGACCACGCCGCGGCCGCCATTGCCGCCGACGGCATTCCTGTTTTTGCCGTCAAGGGTGAAACGATCACCGATTACTGGAACTACACCCACAAGATCTTCGAGTGGGACGACGGCGGCTACTCCAACATGATTCTGGACGACGGCGGCGATGCCACGCTGCTGCTGCACCTCGGCACCAAGGCCGAAAGCGACCTATCCGTGCTCGACAAGCCTGAAAGCGAAGAAGAAGAAGTGCTCTTTGCCTCCATCCGCGCTCACCTGCAGGAAGATCCGCACTGGTACTCCAAGCGCCTGGCTCACATCAAGGGTGTGAGCGAAGAAACGACCACCGGCGTGCACCGCCTCTATCAAATGGCCGCCAAAGGCGAACTCAAGATTCCCGCCATCAACGTCAACGACTCTGTGACAAAGAGCAAGTTCGACAACCTCTACGGCTGCCGCGAATCTCTGGCCGACGGCATCAAGCGCGCCACCGACATCATGGTGGCCGGCAAGGTCGTGGTGGTCTGCGGCTTCGGCGAAGTGGGCAAAGGCTGCGCCGCCTCCATGCGCGGCTTCGGCGCCCGCGTGCTCGTCACGGAAATCGATCCCATCTGCGCGCTTCAGGCCGCCATGGAAGGCTATCAGGTGGTCACCATGGAAGACGCCCTGCCCTACGGCGACATCTACGTCACCTGCACCGGCAACTGCGACGTCATCACCGGCGAACACATGATGGGCATGAAGGACGAAGCCATCGTGTGCAACATCGGCCACTTCGACAGCGAAATCCAGATGTCCTGGCTGGAATCCAACCCCGAATGCCGCAAGATGGAAATCAAGCCGCAGGTGGACAAGTGGTTCCTGCCCTCCGGCCGTTCCATCATCGTGCTTGCCGAAGGCCGTCTCGTGAATCTCGGCTGCGCCACGGGCCACGCGAGCTTCGTCATGTCCAACTCCTTCACCAATCAGGTGCTCGCCCAGATGGACCTTGCCGCCAACAAGCACGAAGTGCGCGTCTACACCCTGCCCAAGAAGCTCGACGAAGAAGTGGCGCGGCTCCACCTCGACCGCCTCGGCGTCAAGCTTTCCAAGCTCACCCAGAAGCAGGCCGACTACATCGGCGTGCCCGTGGACGGCCCCTTCAAGAACGACATGTACCGCTACTAGTCTCCTCCGCCCTTCGCGAAACCTCTGAGCGCGTTATGAAAAACGGACTCCCGGCCATGCCGGAAGTCCGTTTTTTTTTCATGCTGCCGCCGAAGCCCCGGCAGGCATCAGAATTCGGTGTAGCTGCCCCCGGTAAAGGGCATGCGCAGGGAAGGCAGCGTGCGCTCGAGAAGCACGCCGTCGCGGTGCGGGGTGTCGTAGCCGTAGGTGGCCTGAATGCCGAGGTACACGAAGTGTACGGCCCGATCCACGGCCACGGGAAGGGAATCGCCGAGCAGAAGGCTCCCCGTGAGCACGCTGGCAAAGGCGTCGCCGGTGCCGGGATAGAAGGCGTTCAGATGCGGCACCTCCACCTGCCAGAACCGCCGCCCGTCGAAGGCCACCGTGGACATGTTTTCGGAAGAGGTCGCGGGAGCACTCGTGATCACCACCGCCGAGGGCCCCATGGCCGCCAGCGCGCGGAGCTGATCGCGCAGACCGTCGCGGCTGATGTCCGGCCGATAGGGCTCGCCGAGCAGAAAGGCCGCCTCCGTGAGATTGGGAGTGATGATGTCCGCCTGACGCACGAGACGCCTCATGGCCTCCACCATTTCCGGGGTCTGCGTGGGGTCGAGGGTGCCGTTGTCGCCGAGCACGGGATCCACCACGGCAATGCCGCCGGGCGCGCGGAATTCACGGATGCACCGGCCCGCAAGACCGGACTGATCGGGACTGCCGAGAAAGCCGGAATACACGGCGTCGAACTTCAGGCCGAGCCGCGCCCAGTGATCCATCATGGGCCCCATCTGATCGGTCAGATCGAGAAATGTGAAGTCGTCCACGCCGGAGGTCTGCGAGGAGAGCACGGCCGTGGGCAGCGGGCAGACCTGAATGCCCATGGTGGCCAGAATGGGAATGGCCACGGTGAGAGACGCCCGGCCGAAGCCGGAAAGATCATGTATGGCCGCAACGCGGAGAACGGGAACTCCCTGCATGACTGCTCCTTCGCCGCCGGAGCGGCTGAACTTGTGGGCGCAGTCTAAGCGCAACTGCCCGTTTTGTCATCAGCATTGTCCCGCAGGCCCGCGCCGGACCTCGGAAACAAAAACGATTTTCCCCGCGAAAAGCGCGTTTTAATGCTTGCCCGGAAACGCCTCTCGGCTTACACATAGTGCTTGCCGCGCCCCTTTCGGGGGGAGGCTTTCGTCGCGCCCTGAGACTTCCGACTTGACGGAAGCAGCAAGGCGCGTTATACCTGCAAGTTCCAATCTCAGTAAGGAGACCGCGCGTCATGAAAAGAACGTATCAGCCCAGCAAGATCAGCAGAAAGCGTACTCACGGCTTCCGCGCCCGCATGAGCACTCCCAACGGTCGTGCCGTCATCAGCCGCCGTCGTGCCAAGGGCCGCAAGTCCCTGTCCGCCTAATAAAGCGGTGCGCTTCCCGGCAGTCCTCTTTCGGGGCACTCCGGGCAGACCATGCAAATGTTTCGGGCGCGGCGTTCCGCCACGCCCACATTTTGCGTTTAAAATCTGTTCTAGCGCAGCATGGATTCTTCCGTGTCACTGACCTGGCCCAGAGAACGACGCATCACCCGCAGAGCGGAATACACCGCCTGCTACAACGGGGGAGAGCGCCTGTTCACAAAATACTTCGTTGTGTTCGCCCGTAGTTCCGGCATGGCCGGAGCCGGGCGTCTCGGGCTTGCTGTCACAAAAAAATGCGGCAATGCCGTTGCCAGGAACCGCATCAAGCGTGTTCTTCGCTCCTTCTTCCGCCTGCATCAGGATGAAATGCCCGCCATGGACATTGTCGTCACGCCGAAAAAACACCTGCGTGCCGACAAGTTCAGTCTCTGCCTCGCGGAAGCCGAACTTCTGCCTCTGCTCGCCGAACTCTCCTCGGCCGCGGGCGCAAAGCCCGATGCTTCCACGCCCTCGGGAGACGCGGCATGACTCTCGCTCAGCGGCTTCTCATTCTGCCCATCCGGTTCTACAAGCGTTGCATCTCGCCGCTGTATCCTCCCTGCTGCCGCTTCTATCCCTCCTGCTCTACCTACGCCATTCAGGCCATTGAACGGCACGGTCCGGTCAAGGGCCTCTGGCTGGCCGTAAGGCGCATCCTGCGCTGCCATCCCGGCAACCCCGGTGGTTTCGATCCTGTGCCCCCCCTCTCAAACGATCATCCCTCTGCGCACGACGCAGACTCTCAGGAACGTCATGGATAACCGTCGCCTCATCCTCTCCGTCGTCATCTGCATCGTCCTGCTTTTCGGCTGGCAGGCCTTCTCCGCACACATGGGCTGGGTTCCCGAACAGCCTCAGCCCGCTCCCGCCGAACAGCAGGCCGTCACCGAAGCCGCGGCTCCCGTACCCGCCGAACCCGTGGTTCCCGTGGCCAAGTTCGTGCCCTCCGAAGGCCGCGAAGTCCGCGTGAACACGCCCCTCTACGAAGCCGTGTTCCATTCCGGCGGCGGCGTTCTTCAGTCCTTCCGCCTGAAGACCTACAAGGCCACCATCGATCCCGACTCCCCGCTGTTCAACATGATTTCCCCCGCCGCCGCCACCGTGGCCCCCATGGGACTGCTCATCAACGGCCAGCCCTCCTGGAACATGGGACAGTGGAGCTTCGACGGTTCCGACATCAATCTTGAAAGCGGCGAAGCCACCCTCCCCTTCGTCGGCGAAATGAACGGCATCCGCATCAGCCGCGCCATCACCTTCCACGCCGACACCTATCTCATGGACGAGAAGGTCACCCTCACCTCCGCCGCCGGCACCCCCGCCGCCCGCGTCTCCTACAATCTCGGCGCCACGGACTTCAGCGGCAAGAGCAACTACGACACCATGAGCATGGCCTGGAACCTCAAGGGCTCCCTCAAGCGCGACACCGACGTAAAAGACCTCACGAATGAAGGCGTGATGAGCTCCGGCGAAATCTACTGGGCCGGCGTGATGACCAACTACTTCCTTTCCGCCGTGCTGCCCGAAATGGGGCAGAACACCGTGTTCAAGGGCCGCATCACCGACGGAGGCGTGTGGCGCGCCGCCGTGGAGCTTCAGGACGTGAATCTGGCCGCCGGTCAGCCCTCCGAGCTCAAGACCTCCTGGTGGATCGGTCCCAAAAGCCGCGACCTGCTCGACGCCGCGCCCAACAAGCTGAAGTCCTCCATCGACATGGGCATCTTCACCTTCCTCGCCGTGCCCCTGCTCAAGCTCCTCACCATCTTTGAGGATTTCCTCGGCAACTGGGGCTTCGCCATCATTCTGCTGACCATCCTCATCAAGATCGTGTTCTGGCCTCTCTCCCGCAAGAGCTTCAAGTCCATGGAACAGATGAAGAGACTCCAGCCCATGATGAAGCAGCTGCAGGAAAAATATAAGAACGACAAGGAAGCCCTCAGCCGCGAAATGATGCAGCTCTACAAGACCTACGGGGTCAATCCCATGGGCGGCTGCCTGCCCATCCTCATTCAGCTGCCCGTGTTCGTGGCCCTCTACCAGGCCCTGCTGAACTGCATCGAACTGCGCCACGCCGCCTTCATCACCTATCTGCCCGGCACCGACATCTTCTGGCTGGCCGACCTTTCCGTGAAGGATCCGCTCTACATCACGCCGCTCGTCATGGGCGCCACCATGTTCCTGCAGCAGTGGCTGAGCCCCGCCATGGGCGATCCGCAGCAGCGCAAGATCATGATGATCATGCCCGTGGTGTTCACGGTCATGTTCATCAACTTCCCCTCCGGTCTCGTGCTGTACTGGCTCTGCAACAACATTCTGTCCATCATCCAGCAGTCCTGGACCCTGCACAAAACCAAGTAGCAGGGGCAAGATATGAGTGAATCCAAAGAATTTCTTGGTAAAACACTGGATGCGGCCATCGCGGAGGCATGTTCCTACTACGATGTGCCCAGAGAAAAGCTGGAAATAGATATCATTGAAGACGCAAAAACGGGCATCTTCGGCATCGTAGGCGCCCGCAAGGCAAAAATACGTGCGCGGCTGGCCACCCTGCCCGACTTCATGCAGGCAGGAGCTTCCGCTCAGGAAAAAACCGAACGCCAGGAAGGCCGCCGTCGCGGACGCAACGAACGTCGCCGCGAAAAGGCGGAGGCTGCGGACGCTCAGAAAGAAGACAGAGATCGCAGGGAAAGCCGGGAAAAGCGTCAGGATGCCGCCGAGACGAAGGAAAGCGCCGAAGAAAAGGAGCAGACCGAACGCGTGCTGCCCGCCATCCGTACGGCAGGCGTGCCCGCCCTCTCCGATCACGTGCGGCCCGACTCGGAAAACGCCCCCGAAGCCGAGACCCGGGACAGGGACGAAGAGAACGCCGAGGAAGCTCCCCGTTCCCGCCGCTCCCGTCAGAACCGGGGCTCCCGCAAGGAAGCCGCTCCCAGAAACGAGGAATCCGATTCGCTGGAAAGCACGCTCCCCCGCGTGCCTCTCGCCGAACTCGATCAGGAACGGCTCACCGAAACCACGAAGAACATCATCAGCCGCCTCGTGGCCCCCATTCTGGACATGGAGCCGGAAGGCGTGGACCTTTCCGTGGAAATCGGCGAGGACCGCATTCAGATTTCCATCAAGAGCGAGGACACGGGCCTGCTCATCGGTCGCGACGGCCAGAATCTCGCCGCGGTGCAGTATCTGGCCTCCCGCATGATCACGCGGGCCATGGGCTCGCAGGTCCGCCTGCAGGTCGATGCCGGCGACTACCACGTTCGGCAGGATTCCCGCCTGCAGGAGCTCGCCCTCGCCCTTGCCGAAAAGGTGAAGGCCACGGGCAAGGTGCAGACCACTCGGCCGCTCAGCGCCTATCAGCGAAGGGTCATTCATCTGGCCCTTCAGGACGACCCCGACGTGCAGACGCGCAGTTCCGGGGAAGGGGCGCTCAAGCACGTTGTCATCCTGCGCCGCAAGGACTAACATCATGCGCCCGGCAGACAGCGAGTCTGCCGGGCGTTTCTGCCCTTCCGGCAAAGGTCGGACAGAGCTTTTCCTTCCGGCGGCGCGGCATCACTTCTCCGACTGCAACGTCGCCTTTCTCCTCCCTTCGGGGAAGCACTCTCAATCCAAGGAGTTTCTGATGAACAAGCCCGGCATCGGCCTCGCTCCCGAAGGAGCCCCCATCATCGGCCTGCTCACGGTCATTTCTCTCTGCTCCGCCATGCTGGACTGGTGGCCCGTTACCGTTCCGGCCCTCATCCTGCTGTGGTTTTCCGTTCATTTCTTCCGCGATCCCGAAAGAGTGATTCCCCAGGATGAACGCATCGCCGTCAGCCCTGCCGACGGACGCATCGTCCGCATGGAATCCCGTACCGATCCCATGACCGGCGAGACGAGGCAGTGCATCTCCATCTTCATGAACATCTTCAGCGTGCATGTGAACCGCGTGCCCGTCTCCGGCACCGTCACCGGCATACGCTACCTGCCCGGCAAATTCTTCAATGCCGCCTGGGACAAGGCCTCCACCGACAATGAACAGTGCATCTGGCAGATGCGCGACGAAAACGGCGACGAAATCCTGGCCGATGTCGAGCTGCTGCGTCTGGCCGTACCGCGTCGCGTTTTCACGCTGTCGCAGATCAAGTATGTCGTCGACCGGGTGGTATGGCTCTATGAGAACCGCGAGATGATCGGCGGCCTGCGTTTCGTGTACGAACCGCCCGTGCTGCGTTTCTTTATGGGTGGACTCGAACCGACGAGCGACTGGCCCGAAAAACTGATGCTTAAGTTCCGCAAGGATTTCGGCGACAGCTTGTAGCTTTTCGCGGCTGCAGTCCGAACGTAGTGAACGTCCGGCGGTCGCACCGGTTTTTATCGAGTAAGAAAAGAGCTCCGGATTATCCGGAGCTCTTTTGCATTATTTGGGTTCTCCCGGGACTCTTCGTTGTGCGGGATATCCCTGTCGGTTTTTCCTGTCAGAGCGAACGGATGAAATTTTCCACCGAGGAGGTCGACGGGCCGATCCGGGTGAAAAGCTTTTCCTTTCCAGGCAGTTCGTGCAGTCCGGACGGTAACGGAAACTCTTTCCCCAGCGCTGTGCGGATGACTTCGCCGAATTTGGCTCCGTGGGCCGTCGAGAGCCAGAAACCTTCGATTCCGAACTCGCAGGCGGCCTTATATCCCACGGCACTGTGCGGATCGGAAAGGTAGCCGTAGCGGTCGTACAACTCCCGGATCGCTTCTAGGATCGTTTGGTCGTCGCATGAATATCCCCCGATACGAGCGGTCACGGCGCTGAAGTCGTTGCCGAATAGGTCGACGATGCGTTCGAAGTTGCTCGGATTGCCGACGTCCATTGCGTTGGCGACCGTGCGTACCGACGGCTGCGGTTCGAAACGGCCGCTCCGGAGATATTTCGGGACGGTGTCGTTCGCGTTGGCTGCGGCGATAAAACGTCTCACGGGCAACCCCATCTTTGCAGCGAGCAGCCCTGCGGCGAGGTTCCCGTAATTGCCGCTCGGGACGACGATTCCGGGACGCTTCCCGCCGGTGGCTTTCACCCATTGCGCCCAACCGTGGAAGTAGTAAAACGACTGGGGAATCCAGCGCAGGATATTGATCGAATTGGCCGAGGTCACCCGCTTCTCCCGCCGGAAATCCGCATCCGAGAAAATATCTTTGACGATCCGCTGGCAGTCGTCGAATGTTCCCTTCACTTTCAGCGGGAAAATGTTGCCTCCCAACGTAGTCATCTGGCTCTCCTGCAGGCCGCTGACTTGTCCGTCCGGATACAGGATGACCACTTTAACCCCTTCGATGCCGTAGAAGCCGTTCGCTACCGCACTGCCCGTGTCGCCGGATGTCGCGGTCAGGATGATTGTTTCCCCTGCCGTCCGGTTCAGTTCCCGCAGTGCATGTCCCATAAAACCGGCCCCGATATCTTTGAATGCGAAGGTCGGCCCGTGGAATA
>ERZ779866.3655-NODE-3655-length-12247-cov-8.713337_pt1 | contig 12247 bp, 13 predicted proteins | sample MGYA00511248_ERZ779866 | MGnify/ENA primary metagenome ERZ779866 (study PRJEB29588, sample SAMEA2155758) | human gut metagenome | biome: human gut; feature: human-associated habitat; material: faeces | place: Denmark | collected 2008/2010 ... | reverse complement strand
TTCAAAATTCTTATTTTCTTTTCTTAATTTTTCTAAACTATTATCAACATCAACTTGATTATCTATATTAATCATTCCAATTGAAAAAACAAGCTCATTAATATCTTTATCAAATATCTCACTTACATGTTTAACATTAGCCAATTCATTAATATAAATAGTATCAAAAACAGTTGTTTCATTCATATTTTTAGGAGGGGAGTAAGAAGTTCTTCTTTGTGTTTTTTGCGACATTTATTTAGCCTCCTTAATTAATAAAAGTAATATATTCATAATTCTCATTTTGAGATATCAAATCTTTTTCTAATTGTGAAGCAAACCATGAACCGTAAGATACAGAAGTATATCTATCCTTTCTATTGCTCCCTTGTTCATAAACTACAATAACGCCAGTTTGTGGTTTCTTCTCATAAAGTAAAGATGTCGTTTCACTAATTAACGCCTGTGTTTCAAGAAATGGAGCTTCATAAAATAATTGAGTAGCAGCATCTGGTGTAGATATATACTCTTTAATATTTGGTAAAATTTCTTCTTTTGCTTCTTCAAAAGAAACAAGTAAATTTATTTTTTTACTCTCTAATACTCTTCTAAAATCAAGAGCTATATCACCATTTAATTTTTCGGTTGCACTAATAACAAAAATACATGGAAGTGCACCCTCTATCTTGATTCTATTTGCTATTTTCTCATTATTCATGCAAGATAAAGGAGAATATTCAATACCTCTTTCCACATCATACATAACATTTGCAAGCATATCATAAACTGAAATTCCTGCATTTCTTAAATCAAGAACAATATAATCAGCATTAAAATCTTCAAATAATTGTCGAATTCTTATTGCTTGTTTTGTTATATCTCCACCTTGTGTTGATTCCATATATGATACAATTCTTCTATAACCGTTATCAATTTTGATGTCTTCCGAATTTGTTCTATTATATGTAGTGCTTTCTGGCAACAATCTAATACAAGAAAAAATAGAATTATCGTTTTTCTTATTCTCAACAAACGCCATATCACAAGCAACTAATCTAATTTCATTTTTTTGTTTTAATATATCATATGGATTTTTCTTGCCAGCTTTAAAATCAATTGCAAGTCTAGGAAAAAAAGGTCTTTTTACTACTTGGTTTTGTTGCAGTAAACTATAAGAAAAAAAAGCATGTTCGTTTTCTCGAACACGCTCATTTAAAAACTCTATTCTCCACGTCAAAGGGTCTTGTTTTTTTCTTTCAGTTTGAAAATATCGCATAGTTTTAATTTTATGTTTAATCGCAATTGATTCATCAAAAGCTAATAAACATGATTCTTGATTTTTGAGCATCTCATTAAAAGCTTGGTCAACAATACCCCACATCCAATGTCCGTTATCTAGCCAGCTAGAAGATATATATATATCAACGGTTTCCTCTTCTAATTCTTTTATATTAGCATAATAACTATCTTTCATATATGGAGTTTGTCGAATTATCTGAAAAGGAGAGAGAATACTATCATCAACAAATTTCTTGATTTGTCTAAATTCCTCTCTTATAATAACATTAGAACGATAACCACGTCCATTTTCACTTGCAGGAACAACTGTAATTGTACTATGATTTCTAAAGTATACAATTACTTCATTTTGATTATCTTTAATTCTTTTTATCTCTTTTTTTAAAACAGGGGAGAGGTTCATTAATTCTTTTTGTATTTTTTCGGATACAATAAGTTTTGATTGCCCTTTTGTTGCACTTGATAGTACTATTAAAGAATTAGGATATAAGATACACCTACAACAGGCATAAAGAGCGATAACAAAAGATTTTGCAGATGCACGGCTTGCAATAATAACAATAAAATGATTTATCCCCATTATGTAAAGCATAATAATCTGATATAAATGTAATGTTATTCCCAAATAATCAATTGCAAATCTATGCAAATTTCTACGAAAGAAAGTAACCCATTGTATAAAATGGTCTAAATTTTTAGGATTACTTAAAAAACTATTTTGAGGAAATTTTTTATATAATTCACTTTGACGGTCATCAGCATTACGATTTTTATAATATTTATATTGTGTTTTAGTCTTCGTCCGTGAATCCATCTATATCATCCTCACCTTTAACATAAAATTCATTATCTCTATCTTTACTACCAAACATAAGATTTTTTAGTGGTCTAAATAAAAATCGTTTAATATAATCGCCGATATTATCGAAATCCTTATAAAGATTTTTATTTTTATAATATTCTGCTGGGGTAAATTTTTCAATTGTTTCAACATTAACTCCTATGGAAAATTCTTCCGCTGTATTATTGTCTTTAACGGTTTTTAGTCCCGCTTGTTGGAATGATTTGCGATAAGATTCTGTGAGTTTATTATAATCGTCAACTCTGCCTTCTCTAACTGCTTTCATTTGTTGCATTTTTGTATAACATAAATCATTTATAAAAATTTCTTGGTTGTTATCACAATTTGGATTAGCTGTTTTCAAAAATTTATAATGTGTATTTAATACATTATAATCAGTTTTTTCAAATCCAACCCCCCATTTTTCAATATCTTTTGGGTCAATTACTTCATTTTCTTCATTAATTTCATTCTGAGATACGACTTCTTTTACCACTCTAAAAATATCTTCGCAATTCTTAGGAATAAATTCATATTTTAATCCGTATTGAATTTTATCATCTGCAATTGCATATGACATATCCTTAACATAATATTCCTCTGGACCATTTGCCTGAATATTTACTTCGACACTTACTATCGGTAATAATTTTATAAATTGCTCAACAGTAATTTTATCATCCTTAATTTCTTTCTGGATTTCAATAATTTTCTTATAGTAACGCTCTTTACTTTCATTGTTTATGTCAGTCCATGACAATCTTTTACTCGTATGTGTATTATCATCGGTCAAAAAAGGAAGTGTAATCGCTTTTAAAAAATTACTCTTACCACTATTGTTTTCCCCTATAACTGCAACTGTATCTGATAATCCTATATCAATATCTTTCAAATTTCTATAATTACATATTTTTACATGTGCTATCTTCAAATTTTCACTTCCTTTTAAATTCTACTTTAAAGTACCAATTTATCAATAATATCTTGCACCTTCTCCGACTGTATCAGCATCCTCATCTTCTCATCCCCACATTCAACCTCAGGCTTACCACACCTCAGATTATCCGGATGCTCTGACACACAACAATCTTTATACCAGCATTCACCCATAAGAGTTCCTTTAACAGACCACTTCTCATTTTGTGTAAATTCACCAACCAATGACTTAATCACACGTTCTGTAGAATATCTCTTAAATCCAGCTATGTACTGTAATGTTTTCTTATCATCAATCCTTGATAAATCTATTCTGTGATTCTCAACTGCCGCCAAAACTTTATCACGGATTTTTATTTTATCGGTCTTTCCGGTGCCTGTCCATTCTACCAGCTTATCAAATGCAAGAATCAGGTACTCAAAACAAATCATATCCAGAATTACAATCTTTCCTTCCGACGTATCTGTTATTGATTTCAACATACGATACTTGTTGCGAATGTCCTGATTATCAACCACATAATCAAACGCAACGAAGTATTCATCTCCATCTTCAGTCTCCAAGTCTATTAATGCATCCAGTAAACCCTGATTGCTCCCTTTACTCTCAACTACAAGTTCATTGTCAAAAAAAAGCTGATTAACTAATTTCCAGAAGTGAAGTCCTGCACCGGTATCCTCTGTCCATAAATATCTCATATCACAACTCCTCTTCTAGTGTTATCCTGTTATTATCAAACTTCAGCACCTTAAAGCTCTTATCAGATACATTAAGTCCGTCACAATTTCGCAGGAAGAGCATATACTGATTTGATAACTCAAAATTAATGAATCTCCTTACATTATCATTAATCAGACAATCTGCATTATCTATCACAATAAAACTATTTCTACACTGTTTTATTGCTTCTAAAAAATCATCTGATTTGTAGTTAAATAGCTTGATTGCTTTGTATTCATCTGTCAATCTTATATCTTCCAACATTTCATAAAGTACTGTTTTACCGGTACCACTGTCTCCACCAACAAGAGTAATTCTGTCATCAAATGTCAAATCATATGAAAATGGAGCTACTTTAAATGTAATATTCTTATAAATCATCTGCTTCTCTCCTTTCATATTCCTTACTCCACCATGCATTATAACCTCTCCCTCCGGTCACTATATCAGAATCATTGAATCTGATTTGCACATCATCCGGAATATCAAAAAGCGTTGGCCTCGACATATAAATCTTAATATTATCCATAGTAAAAATTACTTTAAGAACATTCGGTCCACATTCCTCAACATTTACCACCTTATCGGGATGTTTCACAATATTAAGTAATGTCTTACAGCCTGACGATAAATTACGGATTGTACCTAAACCATATTTTGTTTCTATATGTTTATCAGGTGTCAACTTAGCATCATCTATCTGCTGGATTAAATCAATTTCACTTTGTGTCATTTCTTCATTGCCGGTATTCAGATTGAAGTACAGATCATTCTGAAATATCCAATTTTTTGAATCGCTCTTATTTGTATATATATCTATCATTTATTGTTACTCCTTTTCGCTGTCACTTCATCCATTTCTATTGTTTATAGATAAATAATCTATAAAATATCACCCTCTGTACGATATTTTACTATACCTAAATGCAACATCATTATATTTATACTTTCCACAAAGTAATTGAAAATCTTTCAATAATATATGGTTATTTGGACCACTAATAACTTCTTTTATTGGTTTTTCAGATATATCTGATAATTCTAAATGAAAATATGGTACTATGTCATCATTCAAAATATTAAAATCAATCTTATTTTTCATCACTTCTACCATTTCATCAAATAGCACGCTTTTATTACGCTCTTCTCCATATATTAATTCTGTTTTTTTCGTAATTGGATATTTAAAAAACATTCTCCATTCATTTTCCTCTTGAAATGATACATTTTTGTACTGTAATGAATCCATAAAAACCATATTTAGCATTTGAATAAAGAAAAATATCATATATTCTTCCTGCTTACTATCATCACAATGCAAATTATCTATAATCCATTTACGCAAATTCTTCAACTCATTCAACAAATTATTTGCTTTAGATATAATAATATCATTTATTTCTTCCACCGTTTTATACTTTACTTTTCCCATTGTTATGATATCTTTGTATTTTCCACTATACTGTGTTAATTCTCTTTCTGAGAATCCAATAGAAACACCTCTTCCATTATCCGCATAACCTCTCCACTGACTTAACTTGTCACCTTCCTCACAAAAACATATAACAAAATTAGTAACCCCACCCTTGTCAAATTCCATTTTAAAATAATCATATGCTAATCTGAAAAGAATCTCCATTCCTCTTTCATCTGTTTCACCCGCAAACTCAAAAGGAAATGAATTTTTATAATATACATCCCTCATAGCATATATTATACCTGGAAAAAACATATATACTTCATCGTAATCATTGCTCTTAGTTATATCGCTCATTCTAAGTTGTCTTCCAGACATAATTCCATACATTTTTTGTGTACTACAATAGTGATACAATATTTTGTCCATTTACTTTTTCCTCATTTTTCACCAATTTCAAACCAATACTAAATTATCTTGTTTAAAATCCTAATATTTCGTAACTTTCCAATTTCTACGAGCAAATAAATCATTTTATTTTTATTATATCATCGAAGCTAATATATTCCAAACCAAATTTAAATATTTATGCAGTATTTGCTGTGTCGTATAACTTTTCCATAGTGCATTCACTCCCTCTCCCCGACAATTGCCCGTATGTATGTCAAATTTGCTTTTACAAATATGATATCTCTGGCTCTGCCTCATAAAAACCGAGTATACTTACGAATTGCACATAATTATTCGTAAGATTTTACGCTTGCTTCATATAATTGGGATAATTTTTGAAAATAAAAAGAAATGTGATAATAGAAAATACTTATGACTCTTCTGTTTAGTACTCATTAATATCTGTGGTACTATCAAAAACAGGTATCATATAGGTATCACAATAAAAGAAAAAGCTTCATAAATAGCTTGTTTACGCCATTTATGAAGCTCTGTTTACTATTCAAACTCTTGGGCTGAAAGATTTACCTAGCTGTTTCTTGGTACACATTTGTGTGTTTTATTCTTCATATTCATCTTATTTTGCATTTTTGTTTACCTCGTCCAAAATTTTTAGAGCCAAAATGGAGCCAAAACTTTCCATTACAATGGCGAAGCCGAATTGATTATTATCGCCTCAGAAATATATCTCATTAGTGGAATTTCCATTGTTAATTCTTGGCTATTTGCAAAAGGATTATATACACCTCTTTCACTTAAACGACTTTCATTCGATTTACTATGTACTAATGCATTTCTAGTCTTATATATCCTTGCTGCTAACTTTTTAAACACTTTTTCATTTGAAGCATCTCTTAAATCAACAGTATCTCCTTTTGAAAAACTAACCTCTGATGATTTATAATAATCCACAATAGAATTACTAAATTCTGTCAAGTCATTAATCAACTCACTTATATTAACAAATTTTTTCAATGTCAATTCTAGTGCTTCCAATTCTGAGCCTTGAAACTCTTCCTTATTTTGTCTGTTTTTCTTTTTTATTAAATCCACAATCTTAACGATATCTTTCGTCCTTTTTGCCGAAAAACCGGGGTGCTGTATAATATGCTGCACACTTTTGAAAATATCTTCGTTATACACTTCTTCATAAAAATGTTCCATTATATGATAAAATCCTACAAACTTTACAAAAGGTTCCTCAGAAGTTAATGCCATATAATATTGTTCAACTAATTGCTCTTTATACAAAAGTTGAGGTGCCATAAGTTCTGAAACATTCTGAATTCTTCTTCTTGGCAAAACATTTCTTTGTGGAAATAAATCATCTATTTCTGTTACCGCTTTAAATACAAAATCAAAATTATATGCAATGTTGAATAAATACGATTTAGCATACCTTTGTAATTGCTCCCTATTCTTTTTTGTATTCGTTTCTATATATACCGCCAATGGTAAACGTGTAATCATTTTTATCAAGCTAAATATGTCTTTTTCTGCTAAAGTTTCACACCTACGTTCAAAAATCTGAGATGGAATACTAGAAAAGACTCTTTTTCTTACATCAAAGTCTTTAATAACATACCAAATCAATTGTCTCGAGATTTCATGAAACGAATATGTAATATCAGCCTCTTCATCACTTACAATTAATTCCGTCAATTTATCCTCAAGCCCTATGGAAAAACGTCGTCTTGAATCAACATCTGGTATATCAACAACTGATTCATAACTATTTCCATCACATATCGAATATCTCTCAAAATCATATTGTTCTGCTTGCTGCCTTAAATCATTATAATTGTCTATTGTATATATGTACTCCTGTGTCGCAATAATGTATGAGATTTTATTATTATCATAATTAAATTGCAATCTATTTTTGCAATTTCCTAACATTCTAGAAACTTTTTCGCAAAATTCATTCCATTCCATCTAATCTACCTCCAATTACAAAGAGCACTCGTATCTTTACTTAATAATATATTCTACTACAACAAACTTCATTTTGAAAGAATCTATCAATATTAGATTATTCAACTCTCATACCTAAAAAAACTCCCTAGCCATCATCTCCGCAGTAGCCCGGTTATACCCCTTCTTCAAATACCCCTGCACAATCGTCCCAAACATACCCTTGACCATATTATCCTCAATATCACAATATGCCTGCATCTCCCCAGACAAAGCCATTGCCACATACTCTATTGGCTTGTTATCCAACAACCTATGCAGCTTCGTCAGTGACTGCTCTGTTGTCCTCAGAGCAGCCTCCACTTCTTCGCACTTTATCCGCAACATATTTCCATCTGTAAACCACACTTCAACATAGCCGTTATCCATGTTATAAGCACATTCTACGATATTATCCATTCGATTATCTTTCATATCATCAATCCATCCTTCCCATTATCTTGTTCCATAAGACCTTTCAGATTGCCTTATCTGCTATTCTGTACGCTCCTGTTCCTTTACCTTACGAACAATCGTATCAATCTGCTCTACACCGGCATATCTCTTGACACGCTCCAGATCATCAGCCTTTTCCTGCAACAACTCTGTCATATCACTCATATCCTTAATCTTGCCCTTGTAAAACTCCACATCATCTGACAGTCTCTTCTTTTCCTTCCGCAGTTGTAAAATTTCTTCTTTCAGCCTTACACACTGGATTGTCAGATTCTTTATCAACATCTTAAGCTTATTCATAAATGGCATGACTACTTTATCCCGAAATAACTTAGCACTTGCAAATGCTCCTGGTTCCGGCAACTGCCATTCTGGTGCTTCTTCCTTACATCACGCTGTAATAACTGCTCTAACTGCACCATCTGCTCTATATTGTTTTTAAGCTCATTCTGTTGCCTTTCAAGTTGAACATTATTCTGTTGCAAATCATTGTATTTTTGTCTTAATGCCTGATTATCCGATTGCAACGCATCATTCCTTTACTCCAGAGTATGATTGTCAGCGGATAACCGATCATTCACAGTCTGCAATTCACTATTCGTGTATTGTAAATCTTCATGCCGCTGTTCCAGTTCCTCATTATCTTTCTGCAACTGTAACTGTTTCTGCTTCAAATCATGATTTTCCATGTGAAGTCTGTCTTTGCGGATTTCAAGCCTTGAGTTTTCCATTCTCAAATCCTGATTACCTGCAAGCAATATTTCCTTCTCCTATTGTGATGTAGTTTTCTCTCATTTTGCCTTCTGTACAGCTTCCTCTGCTAATTCCTTTTCGGCAGATACATTTAGCAATTCCCGTTTCTTTACAGAAACCTCTTCTCCAAGCTGTGCAACCACCGAAGATATTTCCTGCTTCTGGCTATCCAATTCTGCCACTTCCTTTGCCCGCTCTTTCTTGTAAACATAAAAAATCGCACCAAACATTCAATGTCCAGTGCGATAACTCCAATTTAATAAGATGCAATGTATGTAAAATCTTCTCTTATATTCTGGTTTTATGCACTAGACTAAAAGACCTACAAGCTATAACCTAATGCACTAACCTTGCATGTTTATAGCCGTGTACGTCCGTAATACATGTACATATAATGTCTTGAATATAAGTTCTGATTCATGTGTATGTTCTCCTTCAGCTTTTTTATAAGATTAATCTATATTCCTTCTTATGTCAATATTTTTATAATAAACACATTACACTCACCCTATTTATGCCAAACTTACGATGTCATTCTCTTACACGCGCTTCTAAATTTTTGCATCAATTGATTAAATTCATCTTCCTTCATTAAAGCATACATTTGTATCATATATTCCCTTTGAAATAATAATATCTTGCGAACTGAAAAATTGCACTCACGAAATATAGCTGTCCTATGATGCAATCTAATTCTTTTATCTTTTTCTTCTTTAAAAGTCATTCTTAGAAATAACACTTCATATTTTGAATATAATTCCAATATATATTCTAATGGAATTATCAATATTAAATAAACAATCGGTATCATAAAACTTACCAATGTATTTATTATATTTAATTGCTTGTATTCATTTATCCCAATCTTTATTGTCTCATAAAAAATCCAAAATCCAGCGATTGCCAATATACTATCCAATAATTTATGAACACTTTTATATTCTTCTTTTTTTTCTGCAATTACATTCATAACAGTAATTATTGTAATAACTGGAATAATCGCAAGTTCAATCCATATATTAAATGTAAATGTGCTCATAAAAAATTCTAAAATCATGGTAAATTTCAAATTATCTTTAAGGATTTTTTTAATGTATGTTTCATCAGCTTCACTCGAAACCGCATTCATACAATATATTAATCCAGAAAAAAGAAACCATATAATAATATCTTTGATATATATATTCTCCCAAATAGGCAAATAACAGAATACCATTGTAATCGTTAGAACATATAGCAATATTATTTCCCATAATATCCTTAACTTCTTGTCAAAAAATATTACTATGACATTCCACAAACTTTTTCTTATTTCCCTATGGCATAATACATATAACATGAAAATACATCCCCATATTAATGTTGCCCATTCTCTTGTTGACAAGATTGACATAACGCCGTTCTCCTTCTGTATATTCTAGCTCATTACTCTCCCCACAAATAGAGCCAAACTAGAGCCATTTGATAAAACAAATGCCGGAAGCCCGCATAAATACAGGCTTTCGGCATTTTAGTCCGTTATTCAAACTCAATCGTTCCAGGTGGTTTACTAGTCAGATCATAGAATACTCTGTTGACCCCACGCACCTCATTTATAATTCTGCTCATAACTGTCTGGAGAACCTCAAATGGAATCTCTGTGCTCTCTGCTGTCATGAAATCAATTGTGTTGACTGCACGAAGTGCAACCGCATAATCGTAAGTTCTTTCGTCACCCATAACACCAACGGAACGCATGTTAGTGAGGGCTGCGAAATACTGGTTTGGCATCCATGCTGGAGCCTTATCGTTAGCTTTCTTGTACTCAGCTACGGCCTTGTCAACCTCTGAACGGTAGATAAAGTCAGCGTCCTGAACGATACGAACCTTATCAGCTGTTACCTCGCCGATAATTCTGATTCCAAGTCCCGGACCTGGGAATGGCTGACGGAATACAAGATGTTCTGGTATTCCAAGTTCAAGACCAGCCTTACGAACCTCATCTTTGAAAAGGTTGCGGAGTGGCTCGATGATTTCCTTGAAATCAACGAAATCAGGAAGTCCTCCTACATTGTGGTGAGACTTGATTACGGCTGATTCACCGCCAAGTCCGCTCTCTACAACGTCTGGATATATAGTTCCCTGTGCAAGGAAGTCAACTGCACCAATCTTCTTGGCTTCTTCCTCAAACACACGAATGAACTCTTCACCGATTATCTTTCTCTTAGCTTCTGGTTCAGTAACACCTGCAAGCTTAGAGTAATATCTTTCCTGTGCATTTACCCTTATAAAGTTAAGGTCAAACTGTCCTTCTGAACCGAATACGCTTTCAACCTCATCGCCCTCGTTCTTACGAAGAAGACCATGGTCTACGAATACGCATGTAAGCTGCTTTCCGATAGCTCTTGAAAGAAGACCTGCTGCCACTGATGAATCAACTCCACCAGAAAGTGCAAGTAATACTTTACCATCGCCAACCTTTTCACGTATTTCCTTAATAGTATTCTCTACAAATGCATCCATTTTCCAGGTTCCAGCACATCCGCATACTCCACGCACAAAGTTGTGAAGCATCTTTGTACCTTCCTGTGTATGAAGAACTTCTGGATGGAACTGGATTGCATAGAGGTTCTTTTCTGAACACTCTGCTGCTGCCACTGGACAGTCTGCTGTATGTGCAATTATCTTAAATCCTGGAGCAACCTGTGAAATGTAGTCAAAATGGCTCATCCACACGATAGTCTTTTCTGAAACATCTCCAAATAAAGCACTGCTCTTATCAACAAATGTCTCTGTCTTTCCATACTCTCTTACTGGAGCTTTCTCAACCTTGCCGCCAAGAACGTGCTGCATAAGCTGAGCACCATAACATAATCCAAGCACTGGAACACCAAGTTCAAAAAGCTCTTTAGTACAAGTAGGTGAACCTTCTTCATAGCAGCTATTCGGACCACCTGTAAGGATAATTCCTTTAGGGTTCATCGCCTTAATCTGCTCAAGAGGTGTTTTGTAAGAATATATCTCACAATATACGTTACATTCACGGACACGACGTGCAACTAACTGATTGTACTGTCCGCCAAAGTCAATAACTATAACCTTTTCCTGATTCATATTGTCCCTTTCCTAATCATAAGTTTGCGTTGAAGATATATTTTATATGCATTTCTATACTTTAATCAGCCAATCATAAAAAATATACAGACACAATATGCATATATAAATAATATTATGTAGGGGTCAAAAGCCCCGACTTTGATACCTACGGATTGTTTCGTGCTATGCACTCCCACAATCCTACCCAATATTCACACATCGTGAGATTATCATCCCACTTTTATGCTCATATCGGGGGGCGTGTCACAAGGTCTAAACCCACCTATGAGCGAGCCCATGTGGGTTTAGACCTTGTGCCCCTGGTATCATAATATACATATATATAACATATACATATATAATATAT
>ERZ779866.3652-NODE-3652-length-12265-cov-8.642834_pt1 | contig 12265 bp, 10 predicted proteins | sample MGYA00511248_ERZ779866 | MGnify/ENA primary metagenome ERZ779866 (study PRJEB29588, sample SAMEA2155758) | human gut metagenome | biome: human gut; feature: human-associated habitat; material: faeces | place: Denmark | collected 2008/2010 ... | reverse complement strand
ACCGCTCGGCGAAGACCTTGATCAGCTCGCGGAAGTCCACGCGCTCGTCGGCGATATAGTAGAAGATGGCCTTGATCTTGTCGCCCTGATACTCCACGTCGCCGATCTTCATGTTCAGTCCCATGTCGGCGGCGATCTGCCGCGAGGCGATCATCGTCTCGTGTTCGAGGGCGATGGCCTCCTGCCAGCGTTCGATGTCGTAGGGCTTGGCCTTGCGGTAGATCTTCCTGAACTCGCCGTTGTAGGGGTTGAAGCCCGTGCGGCGCATCTGCCGCGCGACCAAGTCGCCCGTGAGCGAGACGATGCCGATGTCGTGGCCGGGCGAAGCCTCCACGGCCACGATGTCGCCCCGTCTGAGCGGCAGGTTGTTGACATTCTGGTAGAACGAGCGGCGGGTGTTCTTGAAGCGCACCTCGACGATGTCGCTCGGGACATTGACGGGGTACTCCTCGAGCCACGCCGTCTCGTGGAGTTTGAAGCAGCCGTCGCAGGGCTTCGCTTCGACTTCGGAGCCGCAGTCGCAGAAGGCGCAGCCGCGTCCTATTTCGGGTTTGAATCTGTTGTTATGCGGTTTTTCGGTATCCATCGTAGGCATAATTTGCGTAAAGATACGAAAAAAATTTCAATTGCCCGCACGGAGTTTCCGGACGCTGCGGCGGATGCGGCGGATGAGCAGCACGGCGGCCGACGACAACCCCACGGCGAAGCCCAGATAAAGCCCCGTGGGGCCCATGCCGAGCGTGAAGCCGAGCAGGTAGCCCACCGGGAGGTTGAGCAGCCAGTAGGAGACCAGCGCGATGGGCATGATGACCTTCACGTCCTGGATGCCGCGCAGCACGCCCACCGAGACGTTCTGGATGCCGTCCGAGAGCTGATAGAGGGCGGCGAAGACGAGCAGCGAGGAGGTCGTGGCGATGACCTCGGCGTTCGTGGTGAAGAAGGTCGGGATGAGGTGGCGCAGCGAGATGAACACCAGCGCCGCGAGGGCGTTCCATGCCAGCACGAGGTGGTAGGAGGCTTTGGCCGCCAGCGTCAGTTCGCCGACGTTGCGTGCGCCGTAGCAGTGCGAGACGCGGATGGTCGTCGCCGCGCCGATCGCCATGCCGACCATGAAGGCGTCCGTGCCGCCTTCAAGCGTCTGCGCCCAGACGGAAAACACGGGAAGAATCAGAAAGATGCCCAGCAGTCGCAACGCAAACACGGCGCCGAGTGTCATGGAGGCGGTGCGTTCCTGTCGTGTGAGGCGCAAAGGGGCGGGTGACGTGCCGGTCATGGGAAGCTGAGGTCAAAAGAAGAAAAAACACTGCTTTAGAGCGCAATGCGTTGTATAGTAGTCGATTCGCCTAAGCCAAAACTTAAGCTTTGTGCTTAAACCGATTTTAGGAAGGACCGTTCATGCCCGATACCATCCGCATCCGCGGTGCTCGCACACATAACCTAAAAAACGTCGACGTAGAGATTCCGCGCGGCAAGCTCACGGTTGTTACCGGACCGTCGGGTTCGGGCAAGAGTTCAGTTGCGTTTGACACGCTCTATGCCGAAGGTCAGCGTCGCTACGCTGAAAGTGTCTCGAGCTATGCTCGCCGCTTCATGGATGTGATGGATAAGCCCGATGTGGATGCCATCGAAGGGCTTTCTCCCTGCATTGCCATCGGGCAGGCAACGACCACTGCGGGATCGCGTTCGACGGTGGGCACGATGACCGAGATCAACGACTATCTGCGCGTTCTCTTTGCGCGAGCCGGTGTGCCGTACTGTGCCGAGCACGACGTGCCGCTGCAAAAAAGCGGCGTGCACGATATGGTCGATGCCGTGTTGGGTTTTGAGGAGGGAACGCGCGTTCTGATTTTGGCGCCCCTAAAGATTCCCGGAGCTGTCACGTTTGCCGAAGTGGGCAAGCAGCTCACCAAGCGCGGCTTTCTGCGTCTTTTGCTCGACGGAGAAACGTACACGCTCGACGATATGCCGCAGCAGATACTCACTGAGCCTGTGGCGGGACACACGATCGACATCGTGATCGATCGACTCAAAAGTTCCGATGCGCAACGTTCGCGCTTGGCCGAAAGCTTTGAAGCGGCCGTCAAGGCGGGCGACGGTCGCTCGGCCTATCTCAGAATGGACACCGGCGAGCGCCGTGTGTTTCACACGCGCTATTGCTGCCCGGTGTGCGAAGCTACTGCACCCGATTTGAGCCCTGCGATGTTTTCCTTTAACAACGCGCTCGGGGCGTGTCCGGTATGTGAAGGTTCGGGTGAAGTAGAACGATTTGATCCTGCGTTGGTGGTAAGCGACGCGCGATTGACACTGCGCCAGGGGGCCGTGTGTGGCTGTACACCGCAAAATCGAGCCAACTTTGCGGATCTGTTGACGGCCTCGCGCTTGCTGGGGTTCTCTCTGGACGTTGCGTTTGACGATCTTTCACAGGACGTTAAGGACTATGTGCTTTACGGCCCGAACAAGACGCAGCGTGATGTGCTCGGCATGCCAGACTTTGAAGGTGTGATCACGCAGCTTGAAAAGAAGTGGAAGCGCACGACGAGCGAAGCGGTCAAAAACGGTATGCGCGTGCTGCGTCGCACTACCGTGTGCCCGGCCTGCGACGGGACGCGTCACCGAGCAGAAGTCAAAAATGTTTACGTGGGTGTCCCCGACAACCGCATCAATCTGATTGAGATGCAGCGGCTACCGCTTCTGGAACTTGTGGAGCGTGTTGAAGGACTGGAGCTTGCGCCGGCCGCTGCTTGCGTGGCCAAACCCTTGTTTGATGAAGTTTTAAAGCGCGTGCGCTTTCTGATTGACGTCGGTCTGGGGTATCTGACGCTGTCGCGCGAAACATCGAGCCTTTCGGGCGGCGAGGTGCAGCGCATTCGTCTGGCGGGACAGCTCGGCGCCGGTTTGACGGGCGTGACCTACGTGCTCGACGAGCCGACCGTGGGGCTGCATCAGCGCGACACGGGGCGCGTCATCGACATGCTCAAGAAGCTCACGAAGGCCGGCAACACGGTTGTGGTGGTCGAACATGACCCCGAAATGATTCGCTCGGCTGACTGGGTGGTGGATATGGGGCCGGGAGCCGGTACGCAGGGCGGCACGGTCGTTTGCCAGGGTGAAGTCAAGGACATATGCGCGTGCGAGTCTTCCAAAACTGGCGCGTATCTGAGCGGACGACTCAAGATGCCGCAGGCGCCTCACAAGGTGTTTACCGCCGACTCCGAAGCTCTCATCATCAGGGGCGCGTCGGGGCGCAACCTCAAGCACATCACGTGCCGATTTCCGGTGGGGGCCTTGGTGGCGGTCACGGGCGTATCGGGTTCGGGCAAGTCAACACTTGTCAACGAAACGCTCGGCCGCTTTATGAAAAAGCGTCTGCATCGCGCCAAGCTTCAGCCGCTTGATTTCGAGGAAATCGAAGGCGCCGATTATTTCGACAAGATCATTGAGGTCGACCAGAGCGCAATTGGTAAGACGCCGCGATCCAATCCGGCAACCTATACGGGGCTCATGTTGCCGTTGCGAGAAGTGTTTGCGGCAACACCTGCGGCTCTCGAGCGCGGGTACGGGCCGGGGCGCTTTAGTTTCAATACTGAGGGCGGCGCGTGCGAAGCCTGCGAGGGAGAAGGCCGTATCAAGTTCGAAATGGGCTTTTTGCCGCCGGTATATGTTGACTGTCCGGTTTGCCACGGACGGCGCTACAACCGCGAGACGCTAGAAGTGAAGTACAAGGGCAAATCGATTGCTGACGTGTTGGACATGACGGTAAGCGATGCGTTGCCGTTCTTTGACATTCACACGCAGATCGTGCGCAAGCTCGAAATGCTAGAAGAAGTGGGCCTTGGATACATCGGTCTGGGCCAAAGCGCCGTGACTTTTTCGGGCGGCGAAGCGCAGCGCATCAAATTGGCCCAGGAATTGGCACGCCGCGACACGGGACGTACTCTCTATATATTGGACGAACCTACAACCGGGCTTCATTTTGAGGACGTGGCCGTGCTCATGCGCGTGCTGCGCCGTTTGACCGCGCTTGGCAATACGGTCATCGTGATTGAACACAACACCGACGTGATTGCCGGAGCCGATTGGGTGGTGGACATCGGTCCTGAAGGCGGCAACGCTGGAGGTCAGCTTGTTTTTGAAGGCACTCCCGAAGATCTGATGAAGTGCTCCGAGAGCATCACCGGACAATGGCTGCACGCAACGGCCGACGGAAAGGCACCGAAAAAGCGCAGATGAGCCCAAAAGTTAAATTTTTCGAGAAAACAAGGGTTAACCCTTGTATCAGGAAAGGGGCAAACATCGAATTTTGGCTTTTTATACGGGATAACCCGCAAATTGACGGTAAAAGGGTACAGTAAATCGACTCCTAAGCGATGAAAGTTTGATTTATATCAATATTAAAAACGTCTGAAAGGAGCATTATTCGCACATCAAAATCAAGGGTCAGGGTAGTAGTCTCTGCCCTCGATCCCATTCCATTAAAAAACTAAGGAAATCGATCATGACTCCCGACAACATCAAGTACGGTCATACCCCCACCGGCCCCGAAGTCATCGCCGGCGTGACCCTCAAGGATGCTAAGCGTGCCAGCAAGTGGCCTGCATACGTTGACGTGGCTCAGTCCGTCACCGGTGCCATCCTCGGCATCTTCCTGTTCTGCCACATGGCATTCACCAGCTCTATCCAGGTCGGCAAGGATCTCTTCTGGAACCTGATCCAGGTTTCCGGCGGTACCCCGATCTTCGGCCATGAACAGATCTGGCTGCACTTTTTGTTCGTCGGCATCATCACGCTCTGCGTCATCATCCACGCTCTGTGCGCTCTGCGTCGCTTCCCGACTTCCTACAAGCAGTTCCGTGATATCCGCGCTCACGTGAAGGTTGTGCACCACACGGATTCTTCTCTGTGGTTCATCCAGTTCGTGACCGCCATCATCCTCACCGGCATGGTGTTCCCGCACGTCATGGGCATGCTTACGGCTCCGTCCGAAATTGATCCCAACCTGTCGTCGGTTCACACCTATCACAATGGCCTGATCTGGACGCTCATCTTCCTGGTTGCCACTGAACTGCACGGCATGATCGGTCTGTATCGTCTGGCTGTGAAGTGGGACGTCATCAAGGGTCGCGCTCACGGTCTGCGCAAGGCCATGGTTGTGATCGCCTTCCTGATGATCTGCTGCGGCTCCCTGACGGCCTACACCTACTGGGGTTATGGCAAGGAACTCGTGGAATCCGGCAACGCCGCCACCCGTTACGTTCCTACCGTCAACTGGTTCGCCGACAAGTAATCCGAAGCTGTTTGCAGCAGCTCATCTCCCCGGGCTCCAGTCTCCTTACCCGGGGAGGCAACTATAAAAGCCGAATTTCCTTTTTCCGGAAGTTCGGCTTTTTTATGCGTATGTGTCTGAGCTGAACACTGTAGATGCAGGCATGGGGGTTGATAGTGCAATTTTTATAAAGGCTCTGAATATTTTCATTTTATTAGGGTTTATACTAAGAACAAAGGGTTTTAGTGCACTTTTTTGTTGACTAATATCAAAACTCGATGATCTCTTAACAAAAAGAGATAACTTGAGTACGAACAACCCCGAGCAACAGTCGATACGGCCTTCTCGCCGATCTTTTCCCAGACAGTTGCCCTTCTTATTAGGAGGCAAACATGCACGAATCCAGTATTGAGATCGGCGCACTGGACAACAAGTCCAAGGTCATCCCTCTCATCCTGGGCCCCTTGCTTGCCCTGGCTCTTTATTTCATCCTGCCGGAATCTTATGTGAGCGCCAAAGGCGATCCGGTTGAACTGACGCACGCCGCTCGCGCTTGCGTGAGTATGGTGCTCTGGATGGCCATATGGTGGTTCACCGAAGCTGTTCCGATTGCCGTTACGGCCCTTTTGCCGATCGTTTGCTTCCCGCTACTTGGCGTGGCGACACCCGCTCAGACGCTCAAGGAATATTCCAACAGCACGATCTATCTCTTCTTGGGCGGCTTTTTGATTGCTGCCGGCATCGCCCGCTGGGGCCTCGACCGTCGCATCGCTCTGTACACGATACGTATCGTGGGCACCAAGCCCAAGCAGATCGTTCTTGGCATCATGCTCGCTACGAGCTTCCTGTCGGCCTGGGTGTCCAACACCGCTACCGCCGCCATGATGCTTCCGATCGCTCTTGCACTTATGGCCGTCGTTCGCTCCACGCGCATCGACAAGCCCATCGATAAGGCGGAACGCAACTTCGGTGTGTGCCTGCTTCTGAGCGTGGCCTACGGCGCCTCTCTGGGTGGTGTCTACACCCTGATCGGTACGCCTCCCAACGGCATTTTGGCTCGCTTCGTGGAACAAACATATGGATCGCCCGTAAGCTTCCTTGACTGGCTCAAGATCTCGTTTCCGACGATGACGATTCTGATCATCGCGACCTATCTGTTGCTCGTGCACGTGCTCTTCCGCGACCAGCCCGGCGAACTGCCCGGAGGCAAGGATTGGGTCAACAGCGAAATCAAGCATCTCGGTCCGCTTACCCGCGGCGAATGGACAGTTCTGATCGTGTTCGTGGTTGCGGCACTGCTGTGGACGTTCGGTCCCGTGTTGCGCGGCCTTGAAATCGCCGGCACCAAGCCCTTGAAGCCGCTGAGTGACACCGTGATCGCCATGGGCGCCGGTATCATCCTCTTCATCATCCCCGTGGACGCCAAGAAGGGCATCCATGCTCTGGACTGGTCGAGTGCCGCCAAGGGCGTGAGTTGGGACGTGCTGCTGCTGTTCGGTGGTGGTCTCGCGATGGCTGCGGCTATTCAACGCACCGGAGCGGCTGATGCGGTGGGCGCTGCTGCGGTGGCTCTGGGCGGTCTGCCCGAGTGGGCGATCGTGGGCGGCGTGTCAACTCTGGCTTGCTTTGCCTCGGAATTCACCTCCAACACAGCTCTTGCTGCGACCTTGATGCCGCTTGTGGCCGCTGTGGCCGACTCCATCAACGCCAATCCGCAGTCTCTGCTGATTGCCGCCACGATGGCAACGAGCTGCGCCTTCATGATGCCGGTGGGTACGCCTCCCAACGCCATGGTGTTCGGTACCGGCCGCCTGAAGATAGGCGACATGCTGCGCGCAGGCTTCTGGCTCAATGTGGTCTCGATTATTGTGATCTCGATTGCAGTGCTGATCATTGATCCGGGTATCATTCCCGTGACCTAAACAAAACTGATTCAACCATCTGCTTCGCACCGCCGCACTCGGGGAAAAATTCTCTGGGTGCGGCGGTGTGTCGTTCCTGCAACGGCTCTTAACAAAAACCGACGTTTAAACGGTTCGTTTAGCTCTATAATTAAAATGCTATGAAAAGCATGTTAATTCCGTTCCTATCGTCTTTTCATTTTTTGCGGTAATGACCTATGACGCTGCGCTCTGTTGTTCTGGCTATTTTGAGTCTGTTGGCGCTGATTTTCTTGATCCTCAATTGGCAGGGAATCACGGCCTCCGTGCCTGTCAATCTGATTGTTGAAGAAATTCAGGCTCCGCTGGGATTGATCCTGTTGGTGATTCTCGGCGGGCTGTGGCTCTTCGGCATCGCTTGGGCCTTGATGCAGCAAGCTTCTACGCTAGTTGAGATTCGCAAGGCATACAAGGAAGCCAATGCCAACAAGTCGCTTGCCGACCATGCGGAACAGTCTCGCTTGGAGCAGACCAAAGAAAGCTTGCGTCAGGAAATGGTCAAGAACCGCGAAGAGCTTCTTGCTGGCATTAAGGCGGCCGTTGAAGTTCCGACGACCAGTGCCGTCAATGCTCAAAAGCGGCTGGAAGCCGTAGAAAAAGCGCTTGAAAAGCTATCGCTTCGAATCGAGCAGATTGCGGACAAAGCGCAAATCGGACCGGCGCCTGAACTGCCCGCGCCGGAACCCAAGAAGTCCGGCTTTTTCGGTTTTTTAGGGGGTAGTAAACCGAATAAGGAAGAGAAGTCGCTGAAGCCGACCGAGCTGGACACAAATTCGGTCGTTGAAGCGCCGAGCACGGCGCCGGCGCCGACGGCTGAGTCCGCACCGGCGCCTGTATCCGCACCTGCCGCAACCGACAATATCAAGGAGGAGGTTGCTCAGCCGGTTGTGCCGGCAGCTAAATCCAAAGACGGGTTTTTCAAAAAAATGTTCCATTCGTAAGGCGAGGTTTTTATGTCCGGTAATGTTTACCGCTACCTGGATACGCTGATCACTGCCGGGTCGTTTTCCAAAGCGGCGCGGGTGTTGCAAATCTCTCAGCCATCCATTTCACAATTTGTGCATCGTCTGGAAACGGAAGTCGGCACTGAGCTTGTGGATCGCACCGCAAAGCCTCTGCGACTCACCTATGCCGGCGAGTGCTTCATGCGAACCGAACGCGAAATTGAGCAGTTGCGTTCGATGCGCTCCCGACTGATTGCTGATATTGACGAAGGTGTTCGAGGTCATGTCACCATCGGCTCATCGCACTACCGTTCTACGTTTTTCCTAGCCGAAGTGTTGCCGATTTTCCGCCGAGAATATCCCGGCGTGACGGTGTCGCTTGCCGAAGGTACGACCAAGGAGCTTGAGGACTTTGCTTTCGATGGTGTCACCGATCTCAGTTTGGTGATCGCGCCTTTGTATCGCGACGAGCTCGAATATGCCGAGCTGTTCCGTGAACGCTATCTGTTGGCGATGAGCCCCGAGGCGCGTGTGGCAAAGACTGTGCCGCAGCCTGCCTCCGGCGGCTACGCATCGATGCCGTTCAATCGTCTCAACGGTGAGCCCTTCATCACGATCAAGCAGGGCCAGAAATTCCGCAATCTTTACGAAGACCTGTGCCGTGCAACACGCACAACGCCCCGCGTGATGCTTGAAAGCGAATCACCCGTTGCAGCGCTTCATTTGGCTAGCGCTGGTCTCGGCGCAACGTTTGTCACACAGACGCTTGCCAAACGCTGCCGTCCGGCTCAGCCTGTGCGCTACTTCACGATTGAGCCCGCTCGACCTGATCGCATGGTTGTGGCGGCGTACCGCAAAAACGGCTATCTGACCAAGGCCGCGCGCAGCCTCATCGAAGTCATGCGCCGTGTAGCCGAAACCGAGTTTGCCGACGGTTAGCCAACAAAAAAGCCGTCCAGCGAGCTAAAGCGCGACGGCTTGACATTCAAGTATATCGGGCGTTTCTCGAAGCTTCGGAAACGCCCGTTTCTTCATCAATCGATGTATTCGGTCTTTTTGATCACTTCTTCAACGATCGGAGCCTTACGCTCGTTAAAGACTTTCTTGTTCTGTTCGAACAGATTGCCGCCGTGGGTGTCAATCGAGACGATCAACGGGCCGAATTCCTTCACTCGCATGACCCAAAGCGACTCGGGCATACCCAGTTCCGGCCACTGCACGTCTTCGACTTCTTCGACGCACTGAGCGGCCAATACCGCGCAGCCGCCCGGAAAGACGCAGTGCAGCGCTTTAAAGCGGGTGCAGCCTTCGACCGTGTTGGGACCCATGCCGCCTTTGCCGACGATGAGCTTGACGCCAGTTTGCTCAATGAATTCCTTCTCGAACTTTTCCATGCGCATGGAGGTGGTCGGACCGATGGAAACGACCTTGAAGCCGCTGCCGGAAGTCTGATCGGGCACCATGATGGGGCCGGCGTGGAAAATCGCCTTGCCTGCCAGATCGACGGGGATCTTGCGGCCGTGCTTGACCAGGCGCGTGTGGGCGCAGTCGCGAGCCGTGATGAGATAACCGTTGAGATAGATAATGTCGCCGATGCGGATGTCTTCGAGGTCCTCACTGCGAATCGGCGTCGTCAGAATTTTCTTGCTCACAGCGTGACTCCTTTATGCGAGATCATTTCATAAGACATATCGGCGTTAAATCGAATGGTTGCGCGGCGATGGCCCCAGCAACCTACTGACAGGCCGACGGCAAGGCACGAGGGGTGACGCGCGGCCTGCTCGACGTGAACCCCCATCACGGAGAGCGCACCGTTGAGCCCGCCCGGGCCAATGTTGATGTCGTTGAGACCCTTTTCGATGATCTGTTCGAATTCCGCACCGCGCGGATTGCTGTTGCGTGAGCCGATCGGACGCATCAGCGCTTTCTTGGAGAGGTTGGCCGCCACTTCGACGGAACCTGCAATGCCGATGCCCACGAGAAGCGGCGGGCAGGCGTTGATGCCGCGATCGCAGATGTTGTCAAAGACGAAACGCACAACGCCTTCGTAGCCTTCAACCGGCATCAGGACCTTGGCGGTGCCGGGAAGCGAGCAGCCGCCGCCGGCCATGTAGCCGTGGATGGTGCACTGATCCGACCCCGGAATGATTTCCCAGTCAATCCAGGGAATGCGTACGCCCGTGTTGTTGCCGGTGTTCTTCTCGTCGAAGATCTGAACTGCGTTGTGGCGAAGCGGGGCTTCCTTGGTAGCGCGAATTGTGGCTTCACGCAAGCATTCCTGCATCTGACCGATGAGCGGGAATTCGGAGCCGCATTCGATCCAATACTGAATCACGCCGGTGTCCTGGCAGAAGGGAACGTTGAACTTGTCGGCGAGTTCGAGGTCCGTAAACATGGAGTCGTACATCACCTTGGCAAGCGGCGTGTCTTGCTTCGTGCGCATTTCCTTGAGCTTGGCAAGCACGTCGTCGGGCAAATGCTTGCCGAAGTACGCCGTGAACTTCGCCATGGTGTCAGTGAAACGGGTACTCAATTCCGTTTTGTCCATTGCGTTTGTCTCCTCGCGCGGGCCAGCGGGATGTGACCGCTGCGCAGCGCGTCTGGTGGGGTGAAATCAAGGGAGGCGGGCCTTCCTACTTTTGGTGGAATTCTTACGCCTTTTGATTGATAAATCAAATGCTTCACAATCTATAAATATAATAATTAAGTATTTATCGAAATATGTAATTCGTTGATTTAAAAGGATGAAATGCTAGAGTTGGAAATGGGGCGGAAAGAAACAGAAGACATGAAATACCACTAATTGGGTAAATAGCGGACGAAAAAAAAGCGCCTCGTCCGGGAGACGAAGCGCTTGAAAGCAGACGCGTGAAGACGATCAGCAGGCGTGATAGGACGTTACGCGTTCAACTTCTTCTTTGGCGCCGAGGAATACAGCCACACGCTGGTGCAGCTTTTCAGGCTTGATTGAAAGGATACGTTCATAGCCGTTGGTGGCGCGGCCTCCCGCCTGTTCCATCAGCCAGGACATGGGGTTGGCTTCGTACATCAGGCGAAGCTTGCCGGGCTTGGAGGGATCGCGGTTGTCTTTGGGATACATGAAGATGCCGCCGCGGCACAGGATGCGGTGCACTTCGGCGACCATGGCAGCGACCCAGCGCATGTTGTAGTCTTTGCCGCGAACGCCGGTCTTGCCGGCGAGTAGCTCATCAATGTAGCGGGCCACTGGGGGCTCCCAGTGACGCTTGTTCGAGCAGTTGATGGCAAATTCTTTGGCTTGCTCGGGCACCTGCACATTGTCGTTGGTGAGGATGTAAGTGTTGGTGCGGGGATCAAGCGTGAACATCACTACGCCGCGGCCGAGCGTGAGCGCCATCTGCGTCTGCGGACCGTACATGATGTAGCCCGCAGCAAGCTGACGGTCGCCGGGCTGCAGGAAGTCGGCGTCTTCGGGCGCGGTGGCGTCCTCATGCGGATTGGGCAGAATCGAGAAGATCGTGCCGATCGAGACGTTGATGTCGATGTTGCTTGAGCCGTCGAGCGGGTCATAGCAAATGAGATAGGGACGGCGATCTTCGCAGCCCGCGGCCACACAATGATCCATTTCTTCGGAGGCGCAGGCAGCGACGACGCCCGAGTCGAGGACAGCTTTGGTAACGATGTCGTTGCTGATGACATCAAGCTTCTTTTGCTCTTCACCCTGAACGTTTTCACTGCCGGCCATGCCGAGCACCCCCATGAGGGCTCCGCAGGAGACTTCTGAGCTGATTTCCACGCCGCAGGCAGCGACGGTTTCAATCAGTCGGGCGAGTTTTTCATCAAGACCGTTGGTCTTGACTTCGTTGGCGAGCATCTGGCTCAAAGTAATCTGTTGCATAACGCTTCTCTTTTTTCGAGCAGGGACTGATTAGTATGTATTGAGTGCTTTTTCGACCACTTCGCTTACGCCAGCCGACAGGTTTTCCGAACGAGCAACCTTGGTGAGAGCGGCGTGCATAAGGCGAGCGAGTTCCGGCGTATAACGGCGCCAGTTGTCCAGGGCGCGTGCCAGACGAGCCGCCACGTGGCTGTTTCCCGGCATCAGCAGTCAGCAACTTGGCAAAATCCTCTTTCATGTA
>ERZ779866.3648-NODE-3648-length-12279-cov-4.141034_pt1 | contig 12279 bp, 8 predicted proteins | sample MGYA00511248_ERZ779866 | MGnify/ENA primary metagenome ERZ779866 (study PRJEB29588, sample SAMEA2155758) | human gut metagenome | biome: human gut; feature: human-associated habitat; material: faeces | place: Denmark | collected 2008/2010 ... | reverse complement strand
GGACGCCATCATGGAGGAAGAGGGCTTGGAGGACGTCTCCATGCTGGGACGCTACAGCTTCGGCGGGCAGAATGCCAGACGGGCGGACCTGGAAGCCCTGGACCGAGCCAAGGAGATGGAGCGACAGGGCGTGGCCATGGAGACCATCTTCCGGGAGACCGGGTGGTACACCGGGGCTGACGGAAAGTGGCGGTTCGAGATCGACGACAGCGGCATGGAGTACAGTCGCTGGGGAGACCTGAACCGAAGCGACCGGGCGGAGTATGCCCGCTTCCGGGAACTGGAGGGAAAGTTCATTGACGGCTCCATCACACTGGAAGAGCAGAACGAGCTGCGCCAACTGATCGACCAGGGGCACGGACCGGGCCGGGCAGAGGAACAGCAGACGCTGCAGCTCTCTGATTTTGTCCGCCATGACGAACTGTATCAAAATTACCCCCAGTTGCGAAGAGCTGAACTGCGCTTTGCAGACCTGCCGGACGGAACATACGGGACGTACAATACGGAGTCCAACACCATCACACTGGACAATTCCCTGCGTTCTTCTCCGGAGGATACTCTGGTACATGAGATCCAGCACGCCATCCAGACGGCGGAGGGCTTCGCCGGCGGGAGCAGTCCGAGCTATTGGCGGACGCCGCGGGAGGCTGCCATCCGGCCGGAATATCGAGAGAGAATCCGAGAGGCGCGAGCACGGCTGCGGGAGGTCGAAAACAAGTTTCGCCAGGAATGGCCAAACGACACCATCAACCTGGAAAATGCGGGGGCCTATTATGCCTGGGATGAACTGTACTGGAAGGCACAAAGCGAGGATGAGCAGCAGAGATACCTGGACAGGATGAATGTCATTGAAGAGGCCGCCAGAGAGGGAGGCTGGGAAGAGCTTCTTGATGAATATTACAGCGCCAGAGCGGAAAGAGATGCGGCCATCTCTGCAGGGCTGGACGCACGGTACACCCCGTATGACGCCTATTTCAACACCGCCGGAGAGATCGAGGCCAGAGATGCGGCACAGCGCCGGCAACTGACACCGGAGCAGCGGCGGGAGACGATGCCCAACACCGGGGACGAAAACACGGTATTTGTAGACAGCCTTGGAACCGAATATTCTGCCGAGGCGGCGGAGCCGGTGGACAGCCAGGCGTTCAAGGACTGGTTTGGAGACTGGACCAGCAACCGGGAGAACCACAGTCAAGTGGTGGACGACCAGGGGCGCCCCATGATTGTGTATCATGGGACCGGGACCAACATCGAAGAATTTCTGCCGGAGTTCACGGGGCAGGGCAACGACCAGTATGGGAGCGGCTTCTATTTCACGACAGACCGGGAGACGGCAGAGGGGTACACCACCAGGACCCTGAACGATCAGAGCAAACCGGGCGGAACAGACAACCCCAATGTGATCCCTGCCTATCTGAATATCAGAAATCCCCTGGTGGTGGAGGCGAGGGACACGCCGAACCTATACCAGATCGAGGTGCCGGCCAGCCAGGCGGCGAAGATCATCGGAAAACTGCCGGACATTATGGACCCGGAAAACTCCATCCTGGGAGACTTCTTTGACGACTACTGGGAGAGCGGCCCGAAGCGGTCCATGATTAACCGGCTGGCGAGAGAGTACGACTGGACCCTGGGGACCCTGGCAACCGACATTTTCCGGGACCATCCCACAGAGTACCGGCAGGCGGTGCGGGACGTCCTTGGATATGACGGCGTGCAGGTGAACTTCCCCAGTGGAGAGAAACATTTCATTGCGTGGTTTCCGAACCAGATCAAACACGCGACGGAAAACAGCGGTGCATTTTCTGGAAGCGACAACCGAATCCGCTATTCCATCAGTGACCGGGACAGCCGTGGTCGTAAACTGACGCCGGAACAGCAGGAGTTTTTCCGGGGTAGTATTATTCGAGATGACCAGGGACGCCTTATGGTTATGTACCATGGAACACGAAACGGAGGATTTACTGTCTTTGACGGTGGGAAGGATTATTTCTATTTCACAAACAATAGGCGATATGCCTACACATTTGAAGGGAGAAAGGCGAACGGGCAGCTCTATCCATCTACAAGGGAGGATATTGAGGCCGGCCTTATTTCACCACAGATGTATGAAGTATATCTCAATGTAACAAACCCGTTTATTGCGGAACAGGATGTCGTGGAAGATGCCCTGTATTGGGACCGCAGCCTTGCACAGCAACTCCGAGATAGAGGATACGATGCTTTAATGATGGAGGACATGAGCCAAGTCATCGTCCTTTCCCCGGAGCAAATCAAGAACGTCACCAACAGAACGCCAACCAGTAATCCGGACATTCGGTACAGCATGGACGAGGATGCCGCGGCGGAGCCGTCGGACAATCCCCTCCCTTCTCCGGATCAGGACGAGACCCAGGGCACCGAGCAGAGCTATTTTGATACCCTGCCCAGGCGGGTACAGACCTATCTGAACCGGGCGGAGAATCGGCTGATCTCCCGGGTGGGAGACCAACTGAATGTGCCCAGGATGGCGCGGAGGGAGTACCTGAAAGGGATCGCCCGGCAGCTGACGGAAGAGTATCTGCAGCAGGGGCGCGTATCCCAGGAGACCATGGACCGGATGTTCGACGAAGCATACGACCAGGGCGTGGTGGTAGACCGGGAGTTCTACGACGAGTACAAGGATCTGCGGGACTATCTGCGGAAAGCTAACCTGCAAATCTCTCAGGAGGACGCCTCGGACATTCAGGACTTCAACGACTTCCGGAAGAGCAACTTCGGGCGGCTGAACATCTCCACAAAGAGCGGGCGGACCAACATCGACCAGGTGTACCAGGAGCTGTCCGCCAGGTGGCCGGAGTTCTTCAACGAGCAGCGGGAATCCGCCCCCAGCGACCAGCTGGTGCGGATGGCGGAAGTGGCCCAGTCCTTCCAGATTGCGGAGAAGTCCCTGAGCGACTACTATGGGGACCAGGCGGCAGATTACCGGACCTGGGCCAAAAATGACTTCGAGGCGGCGGTAACAGATGCCCTGGCGTCGCTGCGGAACGCACGGCGGTACATTGAGGGGCGGCCGGCGGAGGATACCAGCCAGGCACCCACCACCATGGAAGAGGTTGCCCAACTGTGGGCGAATCTGAAGGAAGCACGCCGGACCTATGAGCGGGCGGCGGCCCGGAACCTGCTGACGGACCATGACGAGGTACAGGTTGGACGGCTGCTGCGCGGCGAGACGGAGCTGCAGTATCTGGACCCCGACACAGAAAATGTCCGGGGGATCACGGAGGTCTATCAAGCAAAACAAGAGTACGAGCGAATCTCACGCCTGCTGCGGCAGTGGAACCAGAGCCGGAAGGCCGGCTTGCGCTCCCAGGCGGAGCAGCTGCTGCAGACCGCCAACGAGTGGAAGGATAAGAAGTCCGGCATCCTGTATGCCCGGGAGACCATGGAGCGGAACATCCGGGATATTGTGCCGGACGAACAGCTGGCGGATCAGATCATCGAGACCTACTTCACGCCGGTCCATCGGGCGGCGGCGGACGCAAACCGCCTGAAAAACAGGTATCGGGATCAGGTGCGCTCCATGAACCTCTCCCGAAATGTGGCGGAGGGGAACACGGTGTCCGAGGCCCATGCCGTGCAGCTGCTGGGAGAGGCGGAGGACAACATCCGCATGATCCAGCAAAGCCGGGGCCGCCGGCGCATCCGGGACGGAAAGACCCTGGAGGAATGGCAGGCGGTGGTCAACGACCTGTGGGCAGAGAACCCGAACCTGGATCAGCAGAAAATCCGGTCCGCCGTGGCGGAGTTCCGAACCATCTATGACGAACTGTTCCAGCAGATGAACGACACCAGAATCCGGAACGGATACGAGCCGGTCAACTACCGGCAGGGGTACTTCCCCCACTTCCAGCCGGGTGACGGCGATGGGATCATGGCACAGTTCGGCCGGGCGCTGGGCATCGGAACAGAGGTCACGGCCCTTCCCACCACCATCAATGGCATGACGCACGCTTTCCGGCCCGGCATCCGCTGGTTCGGGAACGCACAGGAGCGCCTGGGCTTCAACACGGCATACGACGCTGTGGAGGGCTTCGACCGTTACATCGAGGGCGTGGCGGACGTGATCTACCAGACGGACAACATCCAGCGCCTGCGCGCCTTGGCTACGGAGATACGCTACCGGACGGGAGACGAGGGCATCCGGAAGCAGATCGACCGCATCCGGGACGATCCGAGCCTGGACGACGAGGACAAACGGAACCGGATTGAGAAGATCGTGGAGGACGGGCGCTTTGCCCTCTCCAACTTCGTGGTGGACCTGGATGAATACACCAACCTGCTGGCCAACAAGAAGAGCCGGGCGGACCGGGATATGGAGCAGCGGCTGGGACGGGGCGCCTATAACGTGGTCCGTGCCCTGGAAAGCCGGGTGGCAGCCAACATGGTGGCCATCAATCCCGCCTCGTGGCTGACAAACTTTATCCCCCTGACCCAGGGCGGCGCCCTGCTGGACCGGGGGTATCTCCTGCGGGGAATGTGGGAGACGCTGCAGGCATACAAGGAAAGCGACGGCCTGGTGGAACGAAGCGCCTTCCTCACCAACCGGCGGGGCAGTGACCCGATTTTGAGCGTGTACGAGCAAGGGGCGGAGCCGACCAACCGGGCCGCCCGGCGGCTTCGGAACGCCAGCATCGCGGCCGGCAGGATCGGGGACGTGCTGTCCAGCCCCATGTCCTACATCGACAACTTCACGGCGGACAGTCTGGTCCGGGCCAGGTACCGGCAGAACCTGGCAAAGGGCATGAGCGACGATGCGGCCCTGGCGGACGCGGATGCGTTTGCGGCCAGCGTCATGGCGGACCGGAGCAAGGGCGCCACGCCCACCATGTTCTCCCGGACGAACCCAGTCTCCAAACTGTTCACACAGTTCCAGTTGGAAGTCAATAACCAGTTGAGCTACGTCTTCAAGGATATTCCGAGAGAACGGCGGAACATGGGCGTCCGGGCCCTGGCAGCAGCGCTACTGAAATTCGCCCTGGGCGCCTGGCTCTATGACGAAGTGTACGAGTTCTTCATTGGCCGGCGGCCGGCGCTGGACCCCATCGGCATCCTGAACGATACCGTGGGAGACCTGACCGGCTGGGAGGTCCCAAACCTGGTGGAACTGGGCGTGGGTGCCGCCACCGGCGACACGCCGTCCTGGCAAGTGGAACGCCAGGGCCTCTATGATACCCTGGCCAACCTGGGGACGGCCGCGGCGGAGGAATTGCCCTTTATTGGCGGCCTGCTGGGCGGCGGACGCCTTCCCATCGGGAGCGCCATTCCTGATTTTGCGACGCTGGCCAGGGCGGCCACAGACGACGAGTGGGACCCGTCCAAGCGGATCGCGGAAGCCTGGGACGAACTGCAGAAGCCGCTGACCTACCTGGCAACGCCCTTCGGTGGGGGGCAACTGAAACGAATCTATGAGGCCATCGACGCCGTGCGACGGGGCGGCGTGTACTCCCTGGACGCGGAGGGAGAAGAGCAGCTGCAATACCCGGTCTACAACGACACCTGGCAGCAGGCGGTGGCAAATGCCCTGCTGGGGTCTGTGTTCGGCACGACTGCGCTGGGTACCGGAAGAGACTGGGTGGAGAGCGGCTTTGATACCCTGGGCGCCAGGCAGACGGCGGCATATCAGGGGATGGTGGACGCCGGCGTGCCGGGCGAGGACGCATACGCACTTCTGCAGGATCTCCAGGGGCTATCTGCCCAGGAGGAACGGCAGACGCTGCGGGAATCCGCTGTGTCTGGCGCGGGAAAGAGCGTCGTGTACTATGGCTTGATGGCCAGTGACAAAGAGAAGGCCCTCATGGACGCACTGACAGACATGGACGCCGACATGGGGGAGGTCACGGAAACGCTGATGGCCATGAAGGACGCCGGCATGGCAACGGGCCTCGCCGCCTCCAACGGCCGGCGGAGCGCCTTGCAGGAGGCGGCCCTGACTGACGAACAGAAAATCCAGATTTACCGGGAGATGATCTCGGACAGCAGGGACGACGACATTCAATCTTTCCAGGATGCAGGAATGACATTCGATCAATTCCTGGAGGCGCAGATGAACTATGCGTTCATGGAAGAAGAGTATGACCAGTACGGGAACCCCACGGTAGAGTTCCACCGCTGGGTGGACGAACAGAACTTGACCGACGAGCAGAAAGCGACGGTCAAGGAGGCGTTCCAATACTACAGCCAGATCCCGCAGAGCGCCGGATACTATGACAAGTTGACGGCAGCGGGACTGCCGGAGGAAGAGGCGTACCTGCTGAACCAGGAACTGGATGCCCTGGAGCCGGAGGACGGCGCAGACAGTGTGAGCAGTCTTCAGAGGCAGCAAACCGTGGTCAACTCCGGAATCAGCCAGACGGATCAACTGGCGGCCCTGGGCACGATGATGTCCGAACCCGAGTTTGGGAAGGTGCAGGCCGGAACCGCCTATGGTGTGACGCCAAAGGCATACGTGGACCTGAAAGCGGCTCTCCCCCGCTACGACAGCGACGGGAACGGGAGCTTCAACCAGGCGGAGGTGGCGGCGGCCATCAACTCCCTGGGAGGGCTGGGCGGCGGTCTTAGCAATTCCCAAAAGGCAGCTCTCTGGCAACTCTACAACAAAAGCTGGAGCGCAAAGAACAATCCGTTCAGCGTCAGCATCGGCCAACAGGTCCACGATGCTCTGAACCAGGACGAAGAGGCAGGCGGGCTTCCTACCCTGGGACGGACGAGCGACGACCTGCCGGGGTTGAGCCTACCAAGCCTGGACTAAATGAAACCCCCGGGGAATGATCCCCGGGGGTTCATTACCAGCAATCCGAACATGGTTCGTAGCCCATCTCTTTGGCAAGGTCGATGTTATAGATAAAATACCTGTGGCCGGTGAGATGGTGGCAGCCGTAACAGTGATACTTTTCACCGCTGACGGTTACAAAGACAGCGTTACTCCTGTAGAATTCCAATTCTGCAGCGTCTCTGAGGTTGACCAGCCGCCTTTGAATAGAAGCATCAGAAGACTTTCCCTCCATGACCCCATCTGCATAACCATCGTCATAGGCTGCTGATCTGATGGCTGGTATTTGACTTTCATACAATGCCTGCGCTTCTTCTGCCATCGCGCGATATTCGTTCTTTGCGGACCACCATGACCAGATGGAAAAAACAACAGAAAGGAGACATACAGCACAGGCGGCAAGCGCCCAAACGGATCGTGACGACCGGCGAAGAATACGGTGCCCAGCTGGCTGGCGGTACACTTCGATGATTTCCTGGGGAGAAGAATCCGGCTCTTTTGTGGAAGGACCAGAACCTTTTCTTTTTTGCAGCCATTTGCAAGTGGCCCTGGCCCCAGCGATTGCGGCCCCATAGATTACAACTGTTATAAAACCAGCGAATAATGCAGACCCTTCCAGAGTAACGGCAGTATTAGCAAGGGGGAGCAAGAAAAAAGACACGACCGATGCCGCCGCAAGATATAGAAACCAGATTAAGAACTTCATATCGACTACATCCCCCTATGATTATTTCTGCGTTTTTAATCATCTTTTTTATAAAAATATCACGCCGCCGTGGTATCGTCAATACAAAATATGCGAAAGATGATTACGGAGGCGACGGCGGTGCGGCTGTATTCCATGGACGGAAAATACAATATCTCCGGAGAACGTATCCGGGAGGCGCGGATCAGAGCCGGGCTCTCCCAGGAGGAATTGGCGATCCGTATGCAGTTGTCCGGCCTCCAGATGGGCCAGATGGCCGTGAGCCGGATTGAGAGCGGAAAACGGCTGGTGCCAGACTTCGAGCTCCCACTTTTAGCAAAGGCCCTGGGCGTCACCACGGACTGGCTGCTGTTCGGAAAATAAAAAATTCTCCCATAGGCTTTAAGCCTATGGGAGCTTCTTTTTGTCGGCGGTTGAGGTATTGACAAATGCTGAAATATCTGAAATAGTGGCGCCATCACGACAAGGGGGACGGACGCATGGAGAGACGATTTTCACAGCTGCGCTGGAAAGACCGGCTTCGGATCGAGAAAATGTTGAAGGAGGGGCGGAAGGTCCAGGAGATCGCAGACGCTCTGCGCGTCCACAACTCTACCATTTACCGGGAGATCAAGCGAGGGCTGACGTGGCAGCGGACGAGCGAGTGGGAAGACGTGCAGATATACTGCCCGGAGACTGCGGAGCGGAAATACCAGGAGAGTATGCAGGCAAAGGGGCCGGGTCTGAAAATCGGGAACGACCGGGCCCTGGCGGAATACCTGGAAGAGAAGATCGGGAAAGAGCATTACTCCCCGGCGGCAGCCCTGGCCAAGATCAAGGAGGAAGGAAGGGTCTTCTCTGTGGAAATCAGCGAGTGGACGCTGTACAGTTACATCGACAAGGGCGTGTTTGCCACAATCACAAACAAAAGCCTGCCCGTGGGGAAGAGAAAGACGCGGAGATACAGAAAGGTGAAGCCGGCCCGACTGCCGAAAGGAGACGGAATCGAGGACCGCTCCGAAGAGATCAACAGCCGGAAGACGTTCGGGCATTGGGAAATGGACACTGTGGTCTCTGCCAGACGGTCCAAGAAGCGGTTGCTGGTGCTGACGGAACGGCTGACCCGATGGGAAATCATTGAGCTGATGAAGGACGGTACCAGCGCCAGCGTGGTGGCCGCACTGAACCGGATGGAGCGGAAGCTGGGCTCTGCTGCGTTTCGGGAGATGTTCCGGTCTATCACCATCGACAACGGCGTGGAGTTCGCGGACTGCGCCGGCATGGAGACCTCCTGCCGGAGAAGCGGCACCCGCACCCACGTCTATTACTGCCATCCGTACTCCGCCTATGAGCGTGGCAGCAACGAGAACGCAAACCGGATCATCCGGCGCTTTCTGCCGAAAGGGACAGACTTCTCGAACCTGACCCGGCAGAAGGTGAAAGAGATCGAGGATTGGATGAATGACTACCCGCGGGAGAAACTGGGCTGGAAGAGTGCAAACAGGGCCATTGCGGAACACGCAAAGGCCCTGTCGATAGATATTCAAAAACTATGAATAAAAATTTTTCTGACTTTTTTGCAAGTTGACCTTGACTTTTTCAGACATTTTTGCGATACTGGCCCGGTGTCAGCCCATATTGCTGCCTGAAAGCAGCGATAAATTGACTGACACTGCTATAGCCCACTGCTTTGGCCACGCCTTCCAGGCTTAGCTCGGTCGTGTGCAGCAACTCCGCCGCCCGTTCCATCCGCCGCTGGCGCAGCCAAGTGTGAACAGGGAGACCGTACAGGCGGCGGAAGCCCTCCTTGAATGTGGTGGTGGAGAGACAGGCCCGGCGGCTCAGGAACGGAATGGTCAGGGGCTCGTCCAAGTGCTCCTCCATATACCGGCGGATCTCAGCCAACCTCCGCGCCGTCTCACGTTCCAACGCCAGAGTTGCGTCCTCCTGTTCTTTCGGATTGCAGAGCAGATAGAGCAATGAAGCTAAGACGCACAGTAGCCTAATGTCTCCCTCTGTGCCGTTCTCGCAAACAACAGATAAAGCGGTAAGTAGCCCGCAAAACTCACTCCGCAACTCGCGGTTTCGGCTGACGGCTTTCACCATCCGGAAAAGGGCGGCGGCGATGGCCGGGAAAAAGCCGTCGTTTTCGGTTTCGTCGATTGTGCGCAGCTGCTTTTCAAGCTGTGTAAACAGCGCGTCCGCAGTCTTTGGCAGGCGCTTGTAGTTGGTTTGGGACAAGAAGTCAGTATAAGCGGCTTCAGCAGTTTTCTTTGTAAGCATTTTATATTCCTCCTTCTTCATGCAATGCAGAAGCGCTTGCTCGTGGTTGTTTTCGTGAACGCCTCGGCCAGATCGGGCATAGCTTTCTTAAATGCCGTGCTGTCAAACCTGGCGCTAGTCACGGCCTTGTATGTCACCTTCCAGTCTGTGCCGCTGATGGTGTCCACGCCCTCCGCGTCCATGTACCGCTTGACTTCATCGACCAGCGCGTCAAGCTCTGCCGCAAGTTCTTCTTGCATCCGCTTCAATTCACGAATTTCCTTGATCTTGGTGTCCATTGTGTTGACCTCCTGATTATTGATTATGTGAAACGTCTGTTAGACGATTTCGACCATTTGGGCGGCGGGCATGAAAGCATCCGTAAAGAACTCTTTCATACCGTCGACAGCTTTGACCATGATGTTGACATTTTTGCCGAACATGTTAACACAAATCACGGTCGCGGGTGCAGTAACCATTTCCCGCCAGAGATTGGAATAGGTCGTAACCATAATTTTGTCTCCGTTCTGGAGATTAGCAGCCTTGACATAGGTTTCAGACCATGCCCGCTTGAAAGCAGCAGAGCGGTTCATACCGGACTTTATGTAAGCGTTGGCTTTCTTGCAAACCTTAGTTCTAATCTCTTTCATGGTGTTACCTCCTGCGGTGTGGTGCTTTGTTCTTTGTGCCTTTATTATAGCACTGTTAACCGTGTATGTATATTGACATATTATACAATGTTTACCGTGTAGTATTGGACATTTTTGCACGGTTGACAGTATATACATTATGTGCTATAATGCGGATGGTGGGAGAGGAGCGCACAATTAGTGCCCCCGCCACACTCCCACATAGAAGGGGGGACACAATGCCGGTATCGGAATCGAAGAAAAAAGCCAATGCGAAGTGGGACAGCGAAAATATGGCGACGGTAGCTTGCAAAATCAAAAAAAGTCAGGCTGAAAAATTCAAGTCGTATTGCTCTAGCATTGGCAAAACCTCAAACGCGGTCATTCGTGACTATGTTCTGGAATGTATCGACGAGAAAGAACCCGCCACGGGCGACAATCCCACAGAATAGCAAAAGCCAGCACCTTCGCGGGTGCTGGCTTCGTTCGTTTTGCGGGCTGACACTGGTAGTGAGGATTCCTGACTGTCCAATTTTGGACACACCGCCAATTTGGCGATATCCCGCACTTTGTGCGCCAATATGCATTTTCCTGAATTTTGGTTCATTTTGGTGTTGACTTTTTGAATTAAAGTTCATATAATAACAGCGCGGAGAAATCCGCAAGCGTAATAGAGATATTACCGCCGCTGTCGACTTGTAGAGCGCAAGTCAATAAAAAAGAATGCTCGCTGAGTTGATCTCCACATAGAGCGTGTGGAGGGTAAACAAAAGAATGCTCGCAGAGAAGAACGGTCACGCTCGCGCGTGGCCGTTTTCTTCGGCTATGAGGTGTCGAATAATGCTGAATGTCATTTTCCTAACCGAAAAATTTTATCGGCGCTATAAAGATTGTCCTGAAATTGAACAGAAAACAAGCCGCCCTTATATCCGGGTTGGTGTCCTAATTGATGGCGTTCTGTGGGCAATCCCCATGCGCTCCAATATTAACCATGAGCATACGATCTGGACAGATAAGGCCAATAAATGCGGCATTGACTTCACAAAGGCTGTTGTGATTGACAACCCAGCCGAATATATTTCTTCGATTAAACCGCACATCCGCCCGAATGAATTTGAAGTATTGAAAAGCATAAACAGCTATACCATAGAGCAGAAAATGCGGCAATACATCAAGAAATACAAAAAAGCGAAGCAGCACATAAACATTTCCAGAAACAGGAATATTGTGAAGTTCTCCACCCTGCAATACTTTGAAGATTACATATAAGCACACCACGCCCCCGGTTATCAGGCCGGGGGCGTTGCTCTATGTGATTATGGTGATTCCTGCCTTTTCCAGCATTGCCCGCTTTTCCTCCGGGGACATTGAAGCAACACGGGCGGCAACTCTCCGGGTCATTGCGTCCGCTTCTTCCTCGAAGGCCTGTTCCTTCCGCCGCTTGCGTTCGTATTCTTCCCGGCGCTCCTGTTTCAGTATGTATTGCTCCTGTATGGAGCTGCCGGACAACCTGAATGCCCCCAGCCCCGTACCGCGGTACATATCAAAGTCAAGAAAGCGATGCAGGGTTTTGGACTTGCGCAGTTCCCGGATTCCCTTGTTTTCCATCTGCCGCGTTCGCTCCGGGCTTTTGCCCATGACCTCCCCGACAGCAGATAGCGTCATATCGCCCCAATACCGCAAGCGTAATACCTGCGCATTATCCGGGGAAAGTTCGCTTATAGCGCCTTCTATGGCCTTATGGAGCTGCTCGTGGTATACAGATTCTTCCACGTTCTCTATTGCATCTGCCGCCCTGCTGTCTGGGACAAGTTCGCCCAGAGTGCCGCCGTCCGGCTCGTCAGGCTGTACAGGCCGGTCAAGGCTCGCAGCGGTATCCAACGGCTCACACC
>ERZ779866.3644-NODE-3644-length-12294-cov-8.644089_pt1 | contig 12294 bp, 17 predicted proteins | sample MGYA00511248_ERZ779866 | MGnify/ENA primary metagenome ERZ779866 (study PRJEB29588, sample SAMEA2155758) | human gut metagenome | biome: human gut; feature: human-associated habitat; material: faeces | place: Denmark | collected 2008/2010 ... | reverse complement strand
CGCCTGTGAAGGCGGTCTCCCGCAATTTTAAAACAAAACACGCGTCAGTTTACATCAGTTTAACAGTGAAATAAACCGCCTGACAGAATAGCCATCCCACCAGACCAAATATGAGGTACAGGGATAGGCCAGAGCCCAGAAACAGCCCCAACGCCATCACCACAGCCACAACCGCACAGGTAATCCAGGTGACCCCATAATGGGATTTGGCTGGCATCAGTCTCACTCTGCCCAGCTTTCCCCCGGACTGGCGCAGGCGCCAACAGAGGACGGCAACCACGGCCAGCACCAGCCATCCGGCAATAAAACAAGCCGTGATCGCCCTTGGGTGGTTCATATAATATTCCCGGTACAGCCATAAAGCGGCTATACCTCCGCCGGTAAGCACCGCATTGACAAAGAAGGAGCGCTGATACAAGAAATAGATCAGGATCAACACCGCCGCGATCGCGGGAAGGATCATCAGGATCCGGATCCCCTCATCAAAGAAGTAGTAGGCCACCACAGCCACAATCCACAGGAAAAACACCACGCCTGTCAGGATTGCCGGAAGGACAATTCTCTTGCCCTTTCTTCTTGTGAACACGATCCAAGCCACACCAATCGCCGTCAGGGCGATTCCAAGGAAACGGTATACCCGGAAAACGGAGAGCAACGCTTCAGCAATGGTAATGCTCAGGCTCGCGCCGGTAATATCCACATAAAAATGCTTGACAAGCAGGATGACCAGCTCCGCCACCACCGCACCCAGCAGCCAAAGCAGCATTCGGTTAAATGCGGCATCCTCTGCCCGGCGGCGTTGGCTTTGCCTTTCCTTGTCGGTCATTCTCATCATTCCTTTTTATTATAAACTGAAGGATTGGGTCCATCCAGGGCTCCGCAGCAAACCCGATTCTCCAACGCTTTCTCACCTGTACTTCGTCTTCCATGCGAAAAGCATGATATAGTATAGCAGAAATTGGTCGCCTTTGCAACTGCAAAACAAGATAAAAAGCGGCATGCCGCATTCCGGTAATTGTACACCTGCGCCCGTACACAGCGGCGCGCTGTGCCGGCATGCTTCCATTCCCGGCATACCCTGCGCCTTCTCAAGCTGCTGGCTTTCCTCTTCAGATTCCATCTTGCGGCCTTCGCTTTCTTGCAATATAATGTCAGTATACCAATCACAGAAGGAGCTGAATACTTATGATATCTGACCAGGAGCTTGTCGATCTCGCATTTGAAATGCTGAATCGTTCCTACATTCCCTATTCCAAATTTCCCGTCGGCGCCGCCATCGCCTGTGCCGACGGCACTGTATTCACCGGCTGCAATGTGGAAAACGCTGCCTACGGCTCCACCATCTGTGCTGAACGCACCGCCTTGGTCAAGGCGGTGAGTGAGGGACATCAGAATGATCTGGAGCGGATCGCCATCGCAGGCAACAGTGCGGACTATTGCTGGCCCTGCGGCCCCTGCCGACAGATGCTTTATGAGTTCAACCCCAACCTCACTGTCCTGGTGGCCCGCGCGGATCGGCAGTTTGTCTCCTTCCCCTTACACGAGCTTCTGCCTCACGGCTTCGGCCCAAAAGGGCTGGCCCAGGCGGAGTGACCGCCCGGTCTGAAACGCTGTCGAAAATTTTTCCAGCATTTCTGCCCCTGTCTCCGCGCAAACTATCCCCGTGGAGACAAGGAGGTTTTGTACCATGTTTTTGGATAAATTGGCCCTGACATTGGCTGTGATCGGCGGGCTGAACTGGGGTGCCATCGGTCTGTTTAACTTTGACCTGGTGGCCTTTCTCTGCGGAGGCTCTGGAACCTGGTTGGCCCGGGTCATCTATGCAGTGGTGGGAATCGCGGCTCTGTGGTGTATCACCCTGCTGTTCCGCCATGAGAGCACCGCCAGCAGCAGCCACGCATAACCCCCACGCAGGCCTGTTGCAAAATAGGATTACAAAAAGCAGGTCAAAGAAAAAGTTGCTAAGAACCGCCAAAACCGCGGCTTCTTAGCAACTTTTTTACGTGTCAATTTTTGTCTGGTCCGGGAAACCGTATTTTGCAGCAGACCCCTTTCCGCATTATTTTAGCCAGGCATTGAGCGATCCTCCCTGGACCTCAACGATACCGTAGCCGGGACGTTCACGTACCCCACCAACCGTTCCTGGATTGAACAGCCAAGGCCTCGTCCCATTCCATAGGTTTGCCCCATGATGGGTGTGGCCAAAGCAAACCATATCCGCATCCACCTGTCGACCCGCAGCAGCCAGGCGCTCCATCCCGGACTCGGCCCCATGCAGATGACCATGTACCAGGAGAAACCGGCAGCCCTCCAGCTCCACTACCAGTTCATCCGGTCCGGGGCCAAAGTCGCAGTTCCCTCTCAGCAGCTTCATCGGGGTCTTGGGGTACAGCTTGGACAGTTCTCGCCCATCCCGCAGGTTATCCCCTAAAAAGAAAACATAGTCCGGCTGCTCCTCCTCCATGGCCGCGACCATATGCTCCATACGCCCATGAGAGTCGGAAAAAATTGCGATCTTCATAGAGTTCACCCTTTCCAGTTTACCACATATACTGAGACAGGAAGCTCCACTTGGGGTTTCACCTGAAACGGAGGGAATTCCTATGCCAAGCTTCAATTCATTCCTCAAAGATCCCCAGGCGGCAAAGCTGATGGGGGATTCCACCAAACTGGAGCAGCTGAAGGGTGCACCGGAAACCCAAAAAATCTTTGCCATGCTAAATCGCAGTACCGGAGGCAACCTGGAACAGGCCGCCGGCGACGCCGCGAATGGAGATAGCGAACAGCTGATTGGGGCTATCCGGCAGCTTCTGTCCGACCCGGAGGGGGTCCAGCTCATACAGAAAATGAAGGATAGGCTGAAGTAACAACCATGGAGGGGAGGGGCGCGCGTGAGTGACCTGGAGGAAAAACTGGAGGGGATTCTGAGCAACCCCAAGGCCATGGAACAGATCATGTCTCTGGCTCAGTCCCTGGGAAAAAGCTCCGCCCAGTCCCATCCCCCCATCTCTACTCCCGCCCCGGATCCGGAGCCAGCTGGTTCCCCTACCAATGCGTCTGCCGGGGGCAACCTGCTAGACGCCCTAAGTCAGGTTGATCCTCGGTTGATCTCAGGAGCGGTTCAGCTCATGAGCCAGTACCACAGCAATGATGACAACCGGGTCGCCCTGCTGAGCGCCCTGCGCCCTTTTGTGAAAGAGAAACGATACGCGAAACTGGACAAAGCCATCCAGATCGCCAAGCTCTCCCGGTTGATCCGCATGGCTCTGGAGTTGTTACGCCCGAGGGAGGATCCTCATGTATAGTCAATATCAGGGAAACCGAAGCTTCATTGCTATGGAGCCAGAACCCGAGTCTCCGCCGGAACAGGGTAAAAAAGCCCCATCCTCCCGCCGAGCGTCTCCTCAAGACCCCGCCGTAAAAGAGTCTCCCCTACTGGGGGAACTGACTGGCGGACTCTCCCAACTGCTGAGCGGCGTGCGCAAACACTTTTCCCTGGAAAGCCTAGACACCGGGGATATCCTTCTGGTACTGATCATCCTCTTTCTCTATCTAGAGGGGGATAACCTGGAACTTGCCATCACCCTAGGGCTTATGCTCCTGCTCGGCCTTGGAGAGGATTGATCACTCCGAAAGGACTGTGCCGTCCGGCAGGACAAACAGGCCATCCCTCTCTGACAACGGGCTCGTCACCTGATGAGAAGTCATGGAATATACCACGTCCCCATCCGCTTCCGTCTCCGCAGCAATCAGCAGGCCACTGCTTACGGAAATCCAGTAACGGTATCGATATCCCGTCTCCGTCCCCTGAAACTCCACATAGATACACTCCTGGCCGTCCCGCTCCACATAGTCCGCCGCCGTGATCCCGGAAGGATCCAACTCCAGCACATCCTCGTAGGTGGGTAAGCGCTGGGTCAGGTCCGCGCTCTGAAGGGAGGCCGGGGCCTGATAGACCTCGTCCTCCCCATCATACCACAGCCAGATCTGCCCGTCTCCCACGATGGAGCACTCCACAACTCCAGAAACCAGGGTGGTATCTGTGCGCACCCATCCGCCATCCGCCCACACTTGGGCGGTAATGGTTCCCAACGTCTCTCCGTCCTGGAAATAGGATGCGGAGACACTTCTACTATAGCTTTCATACCGACTCAGGGAGGCCACGACCAGCTGAACCGTCTCAGCGGTCACCTCCACCGGGATTCCGCCTGCTCCCGGATCCGCGCTCACCTGTTCCGGATCGGAAGATGCGTTCAGATCCGGCACTTCCAGCTCCGGCGGCTGAATGAACAGGTTTAAACCAAAGCTGTATAGCACCGCAATCAGCACCACACAGGCGATCACCACCGCCAGAATCGTTCTCTTCCGGTCTTCCAAACGCGTTCCCTCCTCTCCGCAAAGCGCCCGCTCCCATCACCCCCGGGGCTGAAACTCCCCGGGCCGCTGGCTGGAGTATCCAAAATGAAAGGCAATGGCGTCCGCGATCCGTCGGCAGGCCTGTCCGTCCCCATAAGGGTTAACCGCATGGGCCATCTCTCGGTACGCCTGGGGAGAGTCCATCAGTTCCTCTGCCAGATTCAGGACACGTCCAGTCTCCACGCCCGCGATCTTGACCGTACCGGCCTCCACCGCCTCCGGGCGTTCCGTCTCCTGGCGCAGGACAAGCACCGGTTTGCCCAGGGCGGGCGCCTCCTCCTGAAGGCCCCCGGAATCGGTCATCACCAGATAGCTGCGGGCCATCAGGTTATGCATCTCATCCGCCGCCAGCGGCTGGATCAGATGGACATTGGCCAGTCCGTCCAGATGCCGATGAGCCGCTTCCTGCACCACAGGGGACAGATGAACCGGGTAGATCAGCTCCAGCTCGTCGGAATAGCGTTGGGCCAGCAGGCGCAGCGCCGTCATGATCTGCTCCATGGGCTGACCATAGTTCTCACGCCGATGGCAGGTCACCAGCACCACTCGCTTTTTCTCGTAATCAATCTGGTTTAGGATATCAGTCGTAAAGTGGTAGTCCTTCACAACGGTTGTCCGTAGAGCATCGATCACGGTATTTCCGGTGACGTAGACTCCCTTAGAAATTCCCTCACGTTCCAAGTTTGCCCGGTTTGCCCATGTGGGGCAGAAATGGAGGTCCGCCAGCCGCCCCACCAGGGAACGATTCATTTCCTCTGGAAAGGGAGAATACTTGTCGCCTGTGCGCAGTCCGGCCTCCACATGGCCAATGGTAATCTTCTGGTAGAAAGCGGCCAGGGCTCCGGCAAAGGTGGTGGAGGTGTCGCCGTGGACCAGCACCAGGTCCGGTCGCAGCTGCTCAAAGACCTTTTCAAGCCCCAGCAAGCACTTGCTGGTGATGGTGGACAGGGTCTGCCTGGGTTCCATGATATCCAGGTCAAACTGCGGCTTTAGCTGAAAGATCTCTAAGACCCCGTCCAGCATCTGCCGATGCTGGGCGGTGACGCAGCAGTAGCTCTCAAACTCTTCTCGACGCTCCAGCTCCTTCACCAGGGGGGCCATCTTGATGGCCTCCGGCCGAGTGCCAAACACGGACATCACCTTCAATGGCCGCCCAGCGCCCTGGTCAGCGCTCCGATGGTCCACGCTGCTCCTCCTCCTCATCCATTGATTTTCTGTGCTGGGTATGACCGCTTCCGGCATGGCCTGTGATCAACACTCTCCAGGCCAGCAGCGCAGCAAGGCCAGCAGCGGCCAGGAAAATCAGCGCCCGCAGTGCCCCGCTGGTGGTGAGAACCACTGCGGACAGGCCCAGGATGGCCGAGATCACATAGAGCATACCCACCGCCTGCTTCTGGGACAGGCCCATGTCGATCAGCCGGTGGTGGATGTGGCTGCGGTCTGGGCTCATGGGGCTCTGCCCCTTGGACAGCCGACGCACCACAGCAAAGCACACGTCAAAAATGGGCAGGCCCAGGATCAGGAAGGGGGCCACAAAGGAAATGATGGTATACATCTTGAACATGCCCTGAATGGACATATTCGCCATGATGAAACCCAAAAAGGTAGCTCCGGTATCCCCCATGAAAATCTTGGCGGGGTTAAAGTTATAGGGCAGAAACCCGATGCACGCTCCCACCAGGGCGCCCATGATCATAGCCACGTCCAGCTCGCTCACCAACAGGGCGATGATGAGCATGGTGGCCGAGCTGATGGTAGACACCCCGCAGGCCAGACCGTCCAGCCCATCGATGAGGTTGACCGCATTGGTAATGGCCACCACCCAAATCACCGAGATGGCGATGGACAGCCAGTCGTCCAGCACCCATACAGGATTCTCACTGAAGAGATTGGGGTTGGACAGGATGCGGATCTGGTTGCCTGCCAGCACCGACACCAGCGCCGCCACGATCTGAACCACGAATTTCAACTTGGCGGGCAGGGCGTAGATATCGTCAAAGACTCCCAGCACCACGATGATGACCGCACCCAGCAGCATCCCTTGCTCTGGGCCATTGAGGGGAACCATCAGCACCACGGCAAACATGAATCCCAGGAAGATGGCCAGTCCGCCCAGCCGCGGGATGGGATGGTCGTGCATCCTCCGGTTATCCTTGGGCACATCAATGGCCCCAACCTTCACGGAAAAGGCCTTAACCAGCGGCGTGATGGCAAAGGACACCACCGCCGCCAACAGCAGGGTGAGCAGAACAAGGCCCACGACGCTCATATCCAGCGCCTGCCCTGCCTGTATGATCTGTATCGTCAGCACGCGTAGTCACAGCTCCTTTACCGGCTTACAGGGCCACAAACCCCACTTTTTTATAGACCTTGCGCAGGGTCTTATTGGCCACGTAGGACGCCTTCTCCGCTCCGGCCCTGTACACCGACTCCAGGTAGGCCTTGTCCTTCAGGATGCGCCCGGCCTCCTCCCGGATGGGCCGGAGGGTCTCGATGACTGCCTCCCCCACCGCGGGCTTGAAAGCGCCGTAGCCCTTCCCGTCAAACTCCTGCTCGATCTGGTCGTAGCTCTTTCCGGTGACAGCAGAGTAGATATTCATCAGATTGGCCACCCCGGGCTTACCCTCCGGGTCGTAGCGGACGCAGCGCTCGGTGTCGCTGTCGGTCACCGCCCGCTTGAACTTGCGCTGGATGTCCTCCGGCTTTTCCATGAGGAACACGCAGCCCTCGGGGATGGACTTGCTCATTTTGCTCTCCGGGGCGGTCAGTCCCATCACCCGGGCCCCCGCCTTGGGGATGTACGGCTCGGGCATTTTGAACACCTCGCCGTAGATCCCATTGAACCGCTGGACGATATTCCGGGTGAGCTCCACATGCTGCTTCTGGTCCTCCCCCACAGGGACATAGTCTGGCTGGTAGAGCAGGATATCTGCCGCCATCAGAGCAGGATAGGTGAACAGTCCGCCGTTGATGTTGTCCTTATGTTTGGCGGACTTATCCTTGAATTGGGTCATGCGGGACAGCTCCCCGAACATGGTGTAGCAGTTGAGCACCCAGCCCAGCTGGGCATGGGCGGGCACATGGGACTGGATGAACAGGACGTTCCGTTCCGGGTCCAGCCCGCAGGCAATGTACTGGGCCAGCTGCTCCAGGGTGCGCCGGCGCAGGTCGGCGGGATTCTGCCGCACGGTGATGGTATGCAGATCCGCCATGAAATAGTAGTTGTCAAACTCCTCGGTGCGGTCCACCCAGTTCTTGATGGCACCCAGATAGTTTCCCAGATGGAGGTCGCCGCTGGGCTGGATGCCGGAAAGCATAACCTTCTTCTTCGCTTGTTCTTCCATTCGTAGTCACGACCTTTTTCACAGTTCTTTGGGACGGACTGGCCTTACCCTTCCTGGTTCAGATACCGGGTGGGATCCACCGGCACCGCGTCCGACCACAGCCGCTCCAGGGCGTAGAACTCCCTGGCCTCCTCGGTGAACACATGGACCACCACTGCAGAGTAGTCCAGCAGGGTCCACTGGCCCCCCCGGTGCCCTTCCACATGATGGGGCTCCTCGCCCCGCTGACTCATGGCCTCCTCCACCGCATCCGCCAGCGCCCGCACCTGGGTGCTGGACGTACCGGTACACAGGACGAAGTAATCTGCCAACGTGGTCTGATCCCTGGTATAGAGGACCTTGATGTCCTCTCCTTTTTTCCTGTCCAACGCCTGCACGGCGATGGAGGTCAGTTCCTCTGCTGTTAACAAGTATGCTGCTCCTTTCCATCCGATTTCACTTCGGTTCTATTGTTTCCGTTTAGCCGCCCTGCCCATCCACCGCTTCTGACGCAGCAGGCGCCTGCGGCTGCTGGGATTCCATCGGCTCCTCCGAGGCCGCAGGCGGGCTTACGCTGTCCGAGGGCTCCGGGTCTTGGGTAGGCTCCGGCTCCTCCGACGGGATCGGCTGGCTGGGCTCCGGCTCCGGGGTGGGTTCCGGTTCCGGGGTAGGTTCCGGTTCCGGGGTGGACACCGCCGGCGGAATGCCCGCCGACGGATCGGCCAGCACCCCTGTGGTGGAGGACAGAGTATTTCCGTCGGCGCTGACGCTGATCAGATCCAGCTCGTTCAGGGTCACCTCGTCCACGAAGGGATTGAGAGACTGGTTGATCAGCTCCAGCAGGGCCTCCTGGTCCGGGTAGATCCGGTAGTTGTAAACTCCGCCGAACACCGCGTGGTAGGGCATGGTGACAAAGTTCACGTCGTCCACGCTCAGCCCGCCGAAGATGGCCTGGGAGCCAAACCAGAACAGGTTCTCCACCGTCAGATCGCTGGTCACCCGGGCCGAGAACAGCTCGGCCAGCTCCCCGATCTTGGCGACGTTGCTCAGCTGGAGGGTCTGACTGAGCACCGCCTTCAGAAAGTCGCCGCGCAGCTCGATCCGGCTGATGTCGCTGCCGTCGCTGCCGGAGGCAATCCCATCGTTGTTCTCCCGCCAGCGGATGACCTTCATGGCGTCCTCCCCGTTGAGGAAGTAGCGGCCGGGCTCGAAGTGGATGTGCAGGTCCTGGTATGGATCATCATATTGCATATTGTAGGGGATGTCAAACCAAACTCCGCCGATGGCGTCCACCATTTCTCCCACCAGCTGCCAGTCGATCATCACATAGTAGTCGGGGACGAAGCCCACCAGCTCGGACACCTCAGTCTTGAGCCCCTCGACGCCTTCCTCTCCCTGGCCGTAGCGGTTGTAGACCGCGTTGAGCATCTTTTGGCCCACAGTGCGGCCGCTGGAGTTGATCAGGGTATCCCGGGGGAAGGACATCACCGTGGCCTGCTGGTTGGTCACGTCGTAGGACACCAGCATCATCACGTCGGTGGAGCCGGAGACCTCATCTGGGCCGAACACCAAAATGGTATAGAAGTCCTCGCTCTTCCGTTCTCCGCTCACCTTGGGCTGGACGGAGTCGATGTCGGTGCCGTCCCCCGGTTCGCCGCTCTCCGCCGCCGGATCGCCGCCGGGCAGGTCGGGCCGCTGGACCCACCGGGTCCACAGCACGGCAACCACAGCCGCCAGCACCATGATCACCGCCAGGATGATCAGGATAATTGCCCTTCTCCATTCCCTCTGTCTCCCGCCCGAAGCCTCTCTTCTCTTACCGTTGGGATTCGCAGTCATAGCCTAAGTCCTTTCCGCAATGTTTGCTCTGCTTCCAAGGTGTTTGGATGCACCATCCGGTTGCGCTCCAGCATCTCCTGGATGGACAGCCGGACGCCGAGAAGCACCGCTCGGTCCAGATCCTCGTAGGCCAGGCGGCGCATCTGTGCCACTTCGGGGAAATCCCGCGTAGGCTCGATGTAGTCGGCCAGATAGAGCAGCTTCTCCTCCAAAGTCATGTTCCCCCGGCCGGTAGTATGATACGAAATGGCCCGAAACACCGTCTCGCTCTGCCCAAAGACATACTTTGCCAGGGCCGCGCCGCTCTTGGCGTGGAGCAGCTTCTCTGCGCTCCGCTCCAGGCTGTCCAACGGCACACCGTAGCGATGGCAGATCTCCAGGTGCTCCTGCTTGCTCAGGTACTTGGTGCAGTCGTGAAGAATCGCGGCCCGGCGCAGCTCCCCCTCATCGGCCCCCCATCGCAAAGCCAGGCGGGCCGCTTCCTCTTCCACTCCACGAATATGAGCCACTCGCTTGGCCTTCACCATGGAGTAGGAGACGCAGCGCAGGTCCTCTATGGTTAGACGGGAGAGGTCGGCGCAGGTTCCATATAGTTTCTCTCTCAAAATATAGCCGTATACCGCCGGAGGCAGATATTCCCGTCCCCCACCCTGAGCCAACAGCTGGCGCAGCTGGGTGGAGGACACGTCTACCAGCATCAGGTCTGGGATGGCGATGGTGGCCACCCGGGCTCCGTAGGCGCGGTGCAGGAACTCCCGCTGAGGGGCGAACAGGCGCTCGGTGTCCTCATGGGTGCGCCCAAAGGCGCACACCCCGGCCAGGGACAGGATGACCTCTGGCTCATGCCAGTCCTGCAAAGACAGGAACATATCCGTCCCCATGAGCACCCACAGCTCCGCGCCGGGCCACTGGCGGGCCGCCTGCCGCAGGGTGTCCGAGGTATAGCTCTTCCCAGGGCGGCGCACCTCTGCGTCCCACACCTGGGTCAGCTCAGGTTGGAGCATCTGGTCGGCCAGGATGGCGGTCATCTCCAGGCGCTGAGCCTCTGTGGGACTCCCGGCGGGGAGAACTTTGTGCGGTGGCACCCCTGCCGGGACAAAAACCAGGCGGTCCAGTCCCAACGCGGACGAAGCGGTCCTTGCCGCCGCCAAATGCCCCAGATGGGGCGGATTAAAGGTCCCGCCGTAGATCCCGATCCTCATAACCAGACCGCCTTCCCACAGATCGTTTTGATCGTTCTAACTCCGATACAGCCCCCTGATTATTTCACCAGCTTGATCCGCTTATCCTTCTCTTTGCTATGGGTCTCCCGGTACAGCACGAACCTGGTGCCGATGACCTGCTTCCCCATGGAGCAGGCTCCATGGGGACCCCGCATTTTCCATGCTCGGCGGAAGTGAATTCCGCCTGCGCAAATGGGTTTGCGCGGCAAACCCATTTTACGGCGCACTCGCGCCGGCCGCCAGCCGGCGGCTGTGGTCCAGGTCACTTCACCAGCTTGATGCGCTTATCTCTTTCCTTGCTGTGGGTCTCCCGGTACAGCACGAACCTGGTGCCGATGACCTGGACCACCTCGCTGCGGGTGGCCCTGGCCAGCTCCTCCGCACCCTCCCGGGGGGAGAGCAGGGAGTTTTCCAGCACCCGGCCCTTGATGAGCTCCCGGGCCTCTAGGGCGTCGTCCGCCTGCTTGACCAGGTTGGGGCCCACCCCGTCCTTCCCGATATGAAGGATCGTGTCAATACCGTTGGCCAGCCCTCTAAGCTGAGCCCGCTGCTTGCTTGTCAAATCCATCGATGCTCTGTGCTCCTTCCCGTCTTAATAGAAACTGGACAGCTCATCCATCCGGCCTTCCCGGACCCACTCCTCGGAGTATCCGCAGGAGGCACACACATAGCGGTCCACCGGGATGATTCCCAGCCCCACAGGAATTCCATTGTCCATCAGTCGTCCGCCGGGGATCTCAAAGATCTTTGTTCCGCCGCACTTGGGGCAGGTTTTGCTGTGTTTCATGAAAAATCCCCCTGCTTCTCCTGGATGTACCTTTCCAGTTCCTTTTGAAAGGCCCGCAGCGCCTTCCCCCTGTGTGAAATGGCGTTCTTCTCCTCCGGGGTCAGCTGGGCAAAGGTCTTTTTCATGCCGGGGACAAAGAAGATGGGGTCATAGCCGAAGCCGCCCGTCCCGGCGGGGGCGCCCTTGCCAGATGGGGGGGAGGGTGGTATGATACCCCCAAGAAACCAAGGAGAGGAGGAGGCCTATGCGCATTTTGGCCATAGACGGGGATCCACGGGCCCTGGATTTGCTCACGGCCTGCCTTCGACAGGCCTGCCCGCAAGGGGAGTTCCACCCCTTTTCCAGCGGGCATAAGGCCCTGGCCTGGTTAAAGGCCACCGGGGCCGGCTTTGATGCGGCCTTTTTGGAAGTGGCCCTGCCGGAGATGAGCGGCGTTGCCCTGGCCCGGCAGCTGCAAGCCCGGTGCCCCCGGGGCAATCTGATTTTTGTCACAGAGTTCCCCCAGTATATGGGGGAGGCCTTTGACCTCCACGCCAGCGGATACCTCATGAAACCGGTGACGGTGCCGGAGGTCCAGCGGGAGTTGGCCGACCTGCGTTACCCCGTCCAGGAGGAGGCCCCTCTGCTGCGGGTGCAGGCCTTTGGGAACTTCGAGGTGTTTTTACAAGGGCGGCCGGTGCACTTCCGCCGCAGACGGACCAAGGAG
>ERZ779866.3643-NODE-3643-length-12295-cov-4.222876_pt1 | contig 12295 bp, 8 predicted proteins | sample MGYA00511248_ERZ779866 | MGnify/ENA primary metagenome ERZ779866 (study PRJEB29588, sample SAMEA2155758) | human gut metagenome | biome: human gut; feature: human-associated habitat; material: faeces | place: Denmark | collected 2008/2010 ... | reverse complement strand
TGAATTGATGCCGATCACAGAATATCCATATGATCTTTCTTGGGGATATCAGGTAACAGGATATTACGGTGTAACATCAAGATATGGAACACCAGAAGATTTCAATTATATGATCAATGAGTTACATAAAGCAGGGATCAGTGTCATCCTTGACTGGGTCCCAGCACATTTTCCAAGAGATGAGCATGGACTGGCAATGTTTGATGGAACACATATTTATGATCATGAGGATCCAAGGAAGGGAAGCCAGCCTGACTGGGGAACTTTATTATTTAACTATGGGAAACCAGAAGTACAGAGCTTCTTGATCTCAAGTGCGATGTTCTTTGCAGATGTTTATCATATCGATGGAATTCGTATTGATGCTGTATCTGCAATGCTATATCTTGACTTTGGGAAACAGGAAGGAGAATATGTGCCGAATGAAGATGGAACCAATATCAACTATGAAGCAGTTGACTTCCTTCGCAATCTAAACGAAGCACTTCGTACAACACATGAGGGATTCTTGACGATCGCAGAAGAATCAACAGCATATCCAAAGGTAACAAGTGATGTTGATGATCCGGAAGGACTAGGATTTGTTTACAAGTGGAATATGGGATATATGCATGATACTCTTTACTATATGGAACTTGATCCATTGTATCGTAAGGATAATCATGGAGCGATCATTTTCTCTATGGATTATGCTTACAGTGAGAATTACATTCTTCCATATTCACATGATGAGGTTGTTCATGGCAAAGGTTCTATGATCAATAAGATGTATGGTGCATATGATGAGAAGTTTGCTTCACTGCGAACATTATATGGATTTACCATGGCACATCCAGGAAAGAAATTATTATTTATGGGTGGAGAATTCGCCCAATTTGTAGAATGGAGAGACAAAGAACAGCTTGATTGGTTCTTGATCGATCAGTATGAGATGCATGATTCTTTCCACAAATATGTAGCTAAACTAAATGAGATTTACAAATCTGAACCGGCATTATATGAATTAGATCAGGATCCAGCAGGATTTGAATGGTGCTTGCAACGTGATGCAGACCACAGTGTTGTAGCATTTATACGAAAGAATAAGAAGGGCAGAGGAAGAAAACAACAACAGATTCTTTGTGTCTGCAATTTTACACCGATGGAATGGGATAAATACAAGGTACCATTACCAAAGAAATCAAAACTTACGAAGATCTTAGACAGCAGTGAGCTTGATTTTGGTGGAGATGGAGATGTTTCCGAATCTAAAGTTTCAACGAAGAGGGTGAAAGTACCATCTGAAGGAAAGAAAGCTGTTTACCAACAGGCAGCAGAAATTTCCTTAAAACCATTAAGTGTTGTTTACTATAAGATCGAGGAAGTGGAGACGAAACCACGGAAGAGTGTAGCAAAGAAAGCAGAGCCGGCAAAGAAAGCCACTGCAAAGAAAGCAGAGCCAGCAAAGAAGGCGGCACAGGAGAAGAAAACAGAAGCTGTGAAGAAAACAGTAGAGAAAAAGCCGGAAGTTACAAAGAAAGTAACAAAAGAAGAGGCGCCGGAGACTAAGAAAGACACTCCAAAAAAAGAAGATATAAAGGTAACAAAGCAAACAACAGAGAAAGAAGAGGAACAGCCAAAAAAAAGAACAAGCAAGACAAGAAGAACAAAAAAGAATAATGATCAAGGTGTAAAATAAAGGAGGACAAAGAGCTATGATTAACAAAAAAGAAATCGTTGCGATGCTGCTTGCAGGGGGACAAGGAAGCAGATTGTTCGCATTAACTCAGAAGAAAGCAAAACCAGCCGTATCCTATGGTGGAAAATATAAGATCATTGACTTCCCACTGTCAAACTGTACAAACTCAGGAATTGACACAGTCGGAGTTTTAACACAGTATGAACCACTGGAGTTAAATGCATATATTGGTACTGGAGGATTCTGGGATCTTGACAGCTTAAACGGAGGTGCTTATGTTTTACCTCCATATATGAAGGGAGAAACAGGTAACTGGTACCGTGGAACGGCAGATGCGATTTATCAGAACATCAATTTCATTGATAATTTTGATCCAGATCATATCATTGTATTATCTGGTGACCAGATCTGTACCATGGATTATGACAAGATGCTTCAGTATCATAAAGAGAAAGGTGCAGATTGTACGATCTCAGTTCTGAATGTAACTTATGAAGAAGCAAAACGTTTTGGAATCATGAATACAGATGAAGATGAACGTATTTATGAATTCGAAGAAAAACCAGCAGAACCAAAGAGTACAAAAGCTTCTATGGGTATCTATATCTTTAAATGGAAACTGATCCGTCAGTATCTGATCGATGATGGAAATGATCCAGAGTCAGAACACGATTTTGGTAAGAACATTATTCCAAGAATGTTAGAAGATGGAAGAAAGATGTATGCTTACTCATTTGATGGATACTGGAGAGATGTAGGAACGATCGACAGTTTATGGGAAGCTAATATGGAACTTCTGGATGAAAATCCTCAGATTGACTTAAATGATGATAAGATGAGAATCTACACAAGAAACTTCTCATTACCTCCTCATTATATAGCACCAGGTGCATCTGTTAAGAATTCTATTCTTGCCGATGGATGTGTTATTGAAGGTGAAGTAGAGAACTGTGTCATCCATTCTGGTGTTAAGATCGGAAAAGGCAGTGTAGTTAAGAACAGTGTGATCATGAAAGATACTGTTGTAAGAACAGACTGTCAGATCGACAAAGCACTGATCGATGAAGAAGTAGTCATCGAGCAGGGATGCAAGGTTGGAGAAGGAAATAATGTAACTGTAATCGGATATCATTGTGTTGCATTAGAGAATGCGACTGTTGAAGACGGAGCAATGATCTACCCAGATACCATCTTACACTAGGAGGATTGAAGATATGGATAAACAGATGTTAGGTATTATCAATGCAGGAGAAGAAAATAGAAAATTAAAAGACCTTGTACGCTCCAGAAGTTTATCAGCACTTCCGGTTGGTGGACGTTATCGTACAGTTGACTTTATGTTAAGTAACATGGTAAATGCAGGGATTAAGAATGTAGGATTATTAACAAGAAGAAATTACGATTCACTGTTGAGCCATGTGAATTCAGGAAAATACTGGGGATTAAACAAAAAACGTGGAGGATTATATATCTTCCCACCATATATTAATGATGCATCTCCATCCGGAGAATACGCAAGTGTTATGGATGGACTTCGTGGAACACTTGGATTTTTAAAGAAAGCAAAAGAAAAATATGTATTATTAGGACGTTCTTATGTGATCTGTAATGCAGATTTTCAGGATATGTTAGATAAACATATCAAATCTGGAGCAGATATCACACTGATGTATTTTGATAATAGTGATGATTCAACGAACTGCGATTATGATGGAGTTTATTTAAAAACAGATGAAGACGATAAAGTTCTTGATATGTGCTATTCTGAAGGAAAACATCGTTCAAATAAGAAGAGCATGGATGCTTATATCATGAAGACAACATTATTGATCGATTTTATTGAGACAGCGATCGCACATAATAAGAAACACTTTTTCTTTGATGTTATCGTTCCAAACTTCGATCGTCTTGTAATTCAGGGATATGAATATAAAGGATATGTAGGATGTATTACATCTTTAGAAGCATATTACAATGTAAATATGGATATGTTAAAACCAGATGTTTACAAAGAATTATTCTTGGGTAATAGAAGAATTTACACAAAATCTGCCGATGGAGCACCAGCAAAATACGGACCAAATGCGAAAGTCAGCAACAGCCTGATCAGTAGTGGATGTGAGATTGATGGTGAAGTTGAAAACTCTGTCATCTTCCGTGGATCACAGATTGCAGAGGGAGCTGTGATCAAGAATTCTGTTGTTATGGCAGAAGGATTTATCGCACCACAGGCAGAGATCAACCATACAATTTTAGACCGACACGTAAAAGTTTATTCAAATGCACACTTATCAGGATCATCAAACCATCCAGTATTTATTCCGAAAGGAGCAAGTGTTAATGAGTAATAACAATTCACTGAAAGTGCTGCTTGCAGGGGCAGAGTGTGCACCATTTGTGAAGCTTGGAGGGCTAGCAGATGTTATGGGAACCCTTCCAAAGGAATTGAATCAGATCGGTGCGGATGCCCGTGTGATCATGCCGTTTCATAGTCAGATGAAAGGGAAATATGGCGCACAGACAAGACATCTGGCAGATTTCAACATCAATTTTAGTGGTGGGGAAACATATGTAGGTGTAGAAGAACTGGTTTATAATGAAGTTACATATTATCTGATCGATAATGAAGGATTTTTTGGTGATGCGGTATATCGTGGTGGACTTGCAGAAGGAGAGCAGTATGCTTTCTTCTGCCGTGCCGTGATCGAAGCAGCAAGCCGTATTGGATTTATTCCAGACGTCATCCATTGCAATGACTGGCAGACAGGTCTGATCCCTATCTTACTCCGCACACAGTACGGACATTGGGATATTGGACATGCAAAGACGATCTTTACGATCCATAATATGATGTATCAAGGAGAATTTGGTTTCGATCAGTTTGAACATTGGTTAGGAATCGATCCAAAGTATGACACACCAGAATTTATGCATAACTATGAATGTGCAAGTTTCATGAAAGCAGCACTTGTGTTTGCAGATCGTTTAAGCACAGTAAGTCCAACTTATGCACAGGAGATTCGTGATCCAGCATTTGCATACCGTCAGGAAGGTATCTTAAATGCGAGAGCAGGAGATACATGGGGAATCTTAAATGGAATGAATCAGGAAGAATTTAATCCAGAGACAGATCCATTGATTCCATATCATTTTAACAAAGATGATCTTTCTGGAAAGAAGAAAGATAAACAGGAACTGATCAAGGCTCTTGGATTATCGATCACACCAGGAGTTCCGATCATCGGTATGGTTACAAGATTAACAGAGCAGAAAGGTCTGGATCTTGTGAAATACATGTTGGATGAGATCATGTGTACAGAGAATGTCGCATTTGTCATTCTCGGAACGGGTGATTATGAATATGAGGAATTTTTCCGTTACATGGAAGAAAAATACAAAGGAAGAGTATGCTCATATATCGCATATGATAATGCAGTTGCACACCAGATTTATGCAGGAAGTGATCTCTTCTTAATGCCATCCAAATTTGAACCATGTGGAATCTCTCAGATGATCGCACTTCGTTATGGAACACTTCCAATCGTACGTGAGACAGGTGGACTTCGTGATACAGTACAAAGTTACAATGAATACGAGGACACAGGAAATGGATTCTCATTTGCAAACTACAATGCACATGAGATGCTGGGAGCAATCCGTTATGCATTACAGACATTGCAGAGTCCAAAGAGAAAACATGGATTGATCCAAAGAGCGATGGAATCCGATAACAGTTTTGCAAAATCTGCAAAGATTTATCTTGATATGTATAATAGTGTATTATAAATTCAAAAGAAGAATGGGCATCTTATTTTAAGATGCCCATTCTTCATAAAGACAAAAAATGAGATAAATTTACAGGTCAAAGATAAAGACTAGAAAGGAGGCTTAGATCACAATGGACTATATGGACAGCAATAAGATCGGACAACGGATCGAGAATAAATTAATTCATGCACTTGGAAGAACGATCAGTGAGGCAACAAATGATGAGATCTATAAGGCAGCAGCGGAGTGTATCAGGGATGATATCATGATATCCTGGGCAGACAGCAGAAAAAGGGTACAAGAGCAGGGAGTTAAGAAACTTTACTATATGTCAGCCGAATTTTTGATGGGAAGGGCATTTTCTAATAATCTGATCAGTCAAGGATTATATGAGGCATATCGGGAAGCATTCTGGGAGATGGGACTTGATTTTGATAAGATTACGGATGAAGAAAATGATGCAGGACTTGGAAATGGAGGACTAGGACGACCAATGTCATTAAGTTAACATTGTTCCAACAATGAAACCGCAAGAGCGATTGAGAAATTATTTTCTTCAATCGCTTTCTTTTTAATTTTAGACATCACAATAAGACAGATCTAAGTCTGTCTAAAATTGGTTTTCAATTTCCAATTATTATGCTACTCTATATAGGAAGCCACAAAATCCCTTTTCTGACCGTTTCCGTGTATAATGTCTGTTTGGTCTGATGGGAATCAGATTCTTTGAAATTATGGCTTCCAATCCGGGTGATGTCGCTTTTTCATAAAAGAATAATCTGCACACATGAACTGCCACGGAAAAGTTTGCTTTGTATGTATATAATCTTTTCTTTTTGCTAATGGCTACGTGTGAGGTAATCATTTCAGAAAAGTTATATATGATTAAATGTGCGTAGATTTCCTGATGAATGCACATCACCTTTTTTGAATGAAAATTCAACATTCCAACCGTATATTTCAAGTCTCTGAAAGATGTTTCTATTCCCCAACGCAGCGCATACAGTCGTTTCAATTCTTTCGGAGGATATTTATTCACATCCAGACTTGTGAGTATCGTTTCATAATTTCCCGGTGTTATTTCAAACCTTACAATTCTGAAATTTATCTCATAAAACCGTGTCTGTTCAGATTTTTTGGAGTGTGAAGGCAGAAAATCAAATGTCGCTGAACTTGCAATATAACGATAATGATTTTTATCCTTAAGCAATTTCTTTACATCATTTGTCTGTTTTCTGGTAAGCTTCAATGACACGTCAAGATCAAATTCATTTCTCCTCGGAAGCTCAAGTCCCATTTTTATGCCATTACGTCCATCTTTTATGCGAATAAGAAAAAACCATCCTTTTTCCTGTATATGAGCCATGTCATTGTAAGATTCATATCCTCTGTCAGCAATCACAAGAGCCTTCGGGATTTCAGACCTGTCAACCATTTCATTCAGAGCTCCATGTTCATTTTGGCTTTTTGCAGCCTGAATTATTGCGTCAGTGTAAACATGTTCCTCCAAATCGTACAATGCATTTAAATGTAAAAGATTAAAGGATTTTTTGTCTATGGAAGTGGAAATGTGTGACGTCTTGTCTTTGGGATTTGTTTCAATCTGAATATCAGAGCCATCAACTGCCAGAATTCTCATTTTGTCCGCCGATGCCAGTATCCTGCTCATGAATCCATCAAACACGGCTTTTAGTGCCTCTGGTCTGATTTTTGTGCGCTGCTGCACAAATGCCGATGCAGACGGCATTTCACCGGAAGCCTGAAAGATGTCAATCAATTCATTTGTAATACTTTTGCTTCCCATTCCTATGATGTTTTTCAGCATTAGTTCAAATGGTAGTTTGCGTTTTCTGGAAAAATCATGTTTGGGATTATTGCAGTATTTTTCATAGTTGATAGACACCTCGTGAATTTCAGATAATAAAATTTCTTTAATTTGTTGTGAATTCATTTGTTACCTCCTTGCAATTAATTTCTTACTTAATTACAAGGGCCGCTTTCGCAATCTTATTTTCATTCAATAGCGAAAGCGGCCGCACATTTTTGAATCTGTGTCAAGTATTTTTTGTAAAAAGGTGCAAAAAAGGAACCCCCATATCATTTCTGATATAGCGATTCCTATTATATCATCTTAACTTAATGACATTGGTTGCAGGCACATGATCTCTTTTTATAATATTCCACCAATAATTTCCGTTATTAAAATCACAATTTCATTGCACGTATAGAGTTTATTACGCATAGCATTGCGACTCCGCTATCTGCGAACACAGCCATCCACATATTTGCGAATCCAAGCAGTCCAAGGATCATTACTAATGCCTTGATCGCCAATGCAAATACAACATTCTGCCAAGCGATCTTGCAAGCTTTTTTGCCGATAGAGATTGCCTGTGGAATTGCTTCAACGTTTGAGGTCATGAATACAACATCTGCTGCTTCGATTGCAGCATCAGCACCGCTTCCCATGGCAGCACCGCAATCAGCACCAGCTAATACAGGGGCATCGTTGATACCGTCACCAACAAACATAACAGCTCCATGTTTGCTTCTCTGTTCCTGAAGTTTGGCAAGTTTTTCATCAGGAAGAAGTCTTGAGTAAACTTCGTCAATTCCAGTTTCTTTTGCAATCGCATTTGCAGTTGTTTCGGAATCTCCAGTTAACATAACCGTGTGAAGATTCTGTGCTTTTAAGGAAGCAATGGCGGATTTCGCATCGTCTTTTAATGTATCTGCAATAACGATTGCACCAATTAACACACCATCTTTTGCAAGAAAAACTTCAGTTCCATAAGAAGTTGTGTTTGGATAGTCTCCAGTTACATGATACTGAGCCATCAATTTTTTATTGCCAGCTAAGATTTCTGAGTTATCAATTGTGATAACAGAACCATGTCCAGCGATTTCTTTTGCGTTTTCAGGTGTTTTATAAGTTACATTTTCATTTTTGGCAGCTTCCATGATACTCTTTCCGATTGGATGAGTAGAAGATTCTTCGCAGGAAGCAGCAAGTGATAATATTTCATGTCTGGTTGCATTTCCGAGAGGGATCACATCCTGAACTTTGAAGTTTCCTTTTGTGATCGTTCCAGTCTTATCCATGACAACAGAAGTAATATCTTTTAATGTTTCAAGTGCAGCTCCGCCTTTAAATAAGATACCGATCTTAGATCCAGCCCCGATTCCAGAGAAGAATGCAAGAGGTACACTTAATACAAGGGCACAAGGACAGCTGATTACAAGGAAAGTTAAAGCTGTGTATATCCAGTGTGTCCAGTTTCCTGTCACTAAAGAAGGAATGATCGCAGTTGCAAGGGAAAGAAGTACGACAAATGGAGTATATACACGAGAAAAACGTGTGATAAAACGATCCATCTTTGGTTTGCTTGCGGCTGCATTTTCTACGGAATCCATGATTCTTGTGACCATAGATTCTTCCAGTACTTTTTCTACCTTGATCTTGATAACACCAGAAGTATTTAAACATCCAGAAGTTACATCTGTTCCGACAGAGGCAGAAACAGGAATGGGTTCTCCGGTAACAGGAGAAGTATCGATCATCGTTTCCCCATCTGTGATGATACCATCTAATGGAATACGGTCACCAGGACGTACTAATAAGATATCTCCGATTTCAGCTTCTTCGGCATCAATTACAGTGACATCTCCATGATCATCAACAAGGTTGACAACTTCAGGTCGCATATCAATGACATCCATGATCTGGGAACGGCTTCGTTCCACAGCTTTTTCTTCAAATAATTCACCAATACGATAAAACATCATAACACCGACCGCTTCCGCAAATTCTCCGACGCCGAAAGCACCGATCGTTGCGATACTCATTAAGAAGTTTTCATCAAAAACCTGACCTTTAGAGATGTTTTTAAGAGCGGTCCATACGATCTTAATTCCTAAGATTAAATATGCAAGGATAAAACATACCATACTGTATACAGGCTTGGAAGATTCCAATGCTTTTCCGGCAATAAATAAAACGATACCAGCACCAAGTTCCCAGAATTCTCTGTTATCTTCAGAATTCTCTTTGGCTTTTTTCGCTTCTTTTTGTGCACGGACAGTATTTTCACGGACAACGACTTTGACATCTGGTTCGATAGAAGTACAAATATCTTGAATCTGAGGCAATAATGTTTTGGCATCATCAGACCATACACGTAACTGTTTTGTTGCAAATGTCAGATTGACGGCTTCAACACCCGGAAGATGAGAAATCTGTTCTTCCATTTTACCTGCACAATGAGCACAGCCTAATTTCTCGACAATAAATACGGTTGCCTGACCATTTCCTTCACGATTTGCAGCAGCTGCAATTGATTCATCATCGTCATCATCACAGCAGCCACAATCGCAGTGGTCATCATGATGGTGATGATGTTTGTGGTGTTCATGTTCTTCATGATCGTGTTCACACCCGCAGTCGCAGTGGTCATCATGATGGTGATGATGTTCGAGGTGCTCATGTTCATTATGGTTGTGATCACATCCACAGTCACAGTGTTCATCGTGATGGTGATGATGTTCATGACTTTCATGAGAATCTTCTTCCACATGTTTTCTCCGTTTAGATGATTTTTTCGTAACTTCCGTCACAATAACATCCGGTTCAATATCCGTACAAATCTTTTGAATCTCAGGAAGCAGATCTTCACGAGAAGTTTCAACATACATTTTTTTCATAGGAAATGAAAGATTTACACTTTTAACATCAGGAAGTTTCCCGATTTTTTCTTCCATTTTACCTGCACAATGAGCACAGCCAAGATTCTCAAACTCATAAGTCTTCTTCATAAATACCCCTCCTTTCAAATACAGTCTTTAACAGATCAGATACAAGCTCTCCGTCAGCAGTGTCTGCGATCGTATAATGAACTTCTTTCCCAATTCGTCTGCTTGTGATCACACCTAATTGCTTCAAAGAGCGAAGATGATGAGACACTGCTGGTGGGCTCATTTCAATCGCTTCTGCGATATTTCTAACACAGACTTCACGGTGGTATAAAAGATACAAAATACGAAGTCTGGTACTGTCACTTAACAGACCAAATAAACTGGCAGTTTCAATGGCAAATTCTTCTGGTGGAAGAACATGTTTTAATTCTGTAACATCACATCCATGACCATGAATATCCATGGAAGCAATGTTATATTTCTCCGTTTTATCCATAGAAATCTCCTTTTTGTAAGATTAAATAATTGCTTAATTGTTTATGTTTTAAATATAATACTTTGAAATATTGATGTCAACAGAAATGAGAAAAATAGTTAATAGAAGTATTGTTTGGTGTAATCTTGGAACTATACATAATAGTTTTTCCTAACTAGAAATTAAAAAAATATAGGATAATCAAAAAAAATATGATATACTAAAAACTACTTATACGAATTTATCAGATTAAAAGATCACATTTCGATAAAAGCAAAGATAAACAAAAACAGAAAAGGAAGTGTATCATGGAAGAGTTAAAGAACATCAAAGTAGCCCTCCTTGGTTCTGGAACTGTCGGAACAGGAGTATACAAACTGATCGAACGCCAGAGAGAAGAATTACCTCACAAAGTTGGTGCAGGTCTGACTGTCAGCAAAGTTCTAGTTAGAGACAAGAACAAGAAGAGAGAAGGAATTGACCCTTCTGTATTAACTGACCAGTGGGAAGATATTATCACAGATGACGAGATTCAGATCGTAGTGGAAGTTATGGGGGGAATCGAACCAGCCCATACTTATATTACAGAAGCTCTTCAGGCAGGTAAGAATGTTGTCACAGCGAACAAAGACTTAATGGCAGTGCATGGTGGTGAATTATTAGATATCGCTTCCCATAATGGATGTGACCTATTATTTGAAGCATCTGTTGCAGGTGGAATTCCAATTATCCGTCCATTAAAACAGTGTCTGGCAGGAAACTATATTTCAGAAGCAATGGGGATTGTCAATGGAACAACAAACTTCATTCTGACAAAGATGACACACGAAGGAATGGAATTTGATGAAGCTTTGGCACTCGCAACAGAATTAGGATATGCAGAAGCAGATCCAACAGCTGATATCGAAGGATATGATGCAGGACGTAAGATGGCGATTATGGCATCCATTGCGTTTAACTCTAGAGTCACATTTGATGATGTATACACAGAAGGAATCACAAATATTACAGCAAAAGATATCAAATATGCAGAAGCAATGGGATGTACGATCAAATTGTTAGGGGTAGCAAAGAACACAGAATCTGGAATTGAAGTACGTGTTCATCCAATGCTGATTCCAAGTGATCATCCATTGGCAACTGTCAATGATTCATTTAACGCAGTTTTTGTACATGGAGATGCAGTTGACGATGCAATGTTCTATGGAAGAGGAGCAGGAGAATTCCCAACAGCAAGTGCAGTTATGGGAGATATCATTGATGTCGCACGTAATATTCAGTTCTATTGCACAGGAAGAATCCATTGTACATGCTACAAAGACCTTCCAATCAAGAAGATCACAGAGATTGAAAGCAAATATTTCATGAGATTGTTAGTTGATGACAAACCAGGAGTTCTTGCTCGAATCGCAGATACATTAGGAAAGAATCAAGTAAGTATCGCACAGGTGATTCAGAAGAACAAGGTTAATGATATGGCAGAATTAGTTGTTATCACGGATCTTGTACTGGAGCAGAACTTTGCAGATGCTTTGGTTGAGATTAAGGGAATGGAACATACTCGTGAGATTTCTACAGTAATCAGAGTGTATTAAATTTTAATTGTAGTTGGCCAACTGTAGATTTTGAGTATATGATAAAAAATAAATAAACGATCGGAAGAGCAGCTAGAGAATTTTCCT